>Ga0209427_10001218_pt1 | contig 29350 bp, 32 predicted proteins | sample DeeMarSWOR136_30_FD_187465 | JGI IMG/M metagenome (GOLD analysis project Ga0209427, IMG submission 187465) | Marine sediment microbial communities from White Oak River estuary, North Carolina - WOR-1-36_30 (SPAdes) (version 2) | ecosystem: Environmental > Aquatic > Marine > Intertidal zone >...
ATAGCCAAGTGAAACCAGAATGATGCTAAGAACGATAGAAACCAACAAAAGCACCACTGGGCTGTGGAAAGGTCTGCCATACCAACCCGTAATGCTGAATGGGACCTCCAAGCCAAAATACTTCCAAGTATGATCCAAATCAAGCAAAGCACTAGTAACGCCACAAATCCCGAAGACAAGAAATGCACGAAAAAGAAACTCATCTCTACTCAATCCTTTTGAGGTGTCATTGGTAGTCATTTCCATACGCCTACCATCATGGCTCTGGAATCCTTTAAGCGTGTCTGCTTCTTTGAAAGATGTCTGCCAGCTAATGGATATCAGGCCATTCTATGACTTTTATTTCTTAACTTAAGTCCTTTTTGTTACCAAGACTACTTTCTCTTTGCTTCTGCCCTCAGTCTGAGAATCCTTCGAAGGTCGATTAATGCGCCGATGAGAAAAAGTGTTGAGAGTGCAAGTAAGACTGCAATGACTATTAGATAGGATGGTGCGTAATATCGAACAAGCAAGGCAAATTGAAACATACTCGCTCCTATTGACATTAGAATGAGAAAACGAATTAGTAAAAGACATCGACCTCGATCGAATCTGTTCGGATGCACAGGTGGATTTGTATAATGTTTAATGTCAGAATGGAGGTAATCATCTATTAGTTCCTCACGTTTCTCATCTGTCACAGGTCTGCAGCCCCTTAGCATGAAGTCCATTCTGGCGTTTTTGTATCAACATTCAACTATTATCCCGTAGAAAAGTATTGCTTGTTTGTGGGGAATCTCCTTGATTTCATCAATGGAACTGATTTGTGAATTACTTCCATTTGCTATGAATGGCTATCTATTCCGAATCTTTATGTCATATCCACATTTTTGACACTTCCCATTAGCATCAGTAGCAACATTTCTTGAGAACAGCCTTAGTCTTTCATAACAAAGAGTCCCACATACTGGGCATAGAGTATCTTCAAGCCCCTTTCTACCAACATTGCCAATGTACACAAACTCTAATCCTATCGTTTTAGCTTTCTCTCTAGCCTGTACGAGCACCTCGAGCGATGTCATGGGTTCTGTGTACTTGTAGCTAGGATAGTACCTATTCAGATGCCAAGGTGTCTTTGGTCCAGTACTATCCACTATCCACCTTGCAATCGTTTCAAGACATTCCACGTCATCACTGAGTTCCGGAACAACCAGTGTTGTGAGTTCCACATGGACTCCACGGTCAATCATGTGTATGATGTTGTCCAATACTGGTTGGAGTGCAATCCCACAGATCTGTCGGACTTGAGGCTCACATCCTTTTACATCAACATTTGCAGCATCTAGACCTGCATCGATCATGAGTTCAAGAGCCTCTTTTGTCATGTATCCGTTCGTGACGATTGTATTGTATAAACCACCTTCTCTCGCTAGTTTGAACACCTCAAGGTTCCACTCTAGCATCAACGTCGCCGCTTCGCTAAAGGATATTGACACTCCCTCACTTCCCCTTGCCTGAGCCATATTGATGAACTGCTCAGGACTCACATACCGCGCCAACTCTGGAGTAGGTTTCTGCTTGGAAATGTCGAAGTTCTGACAGAAAGGACAAGAAGCATTACATCCCCAACTCCCCACGGTAAGCGCGGATGTGCCTGGCGCAAAATGGAAGAATGGTTTTTTCTCGATGGGATTATTACTGATAGATGAAACATTCCCATAGACTAAAGTCTTCACAGAGTTACCGATGTTTAATCGTGTGCCGCATACCCCCAATTTCTGTTCACGAAGCAGACATCTATGAGCGCAAGTAAAGCATCGGATAGCATCATCTTCTCTAATCTGAAGAACACCTTCATGGACTACCTGCGGAATGAACTGATCTATTTGGATCTCTGTCAATTTAGTCTACAATTATTGAGTGTAGACCGCCCAGATTATAGAAGCTATTAAGGCAAATTCCTTTTCACATTCTCTAATCTCCTATTCTAACTTGAAATGGCAGGACGAATAAGGCTGCATGCTCCTTCATTGTAGACTCTCATTCTCCCTCCCTTGAAAGCTCCAATAAGAGTGATGTTAGCTTTCTGAGCAAATTTCACTCCTGCATCAGTGGAAACAGCGAAGGACACAAGCAACGGGATTGAAGTCCAAGCACATTTACTGACAATATCTGCTGTAAGCCGTCCTGAGCTTATCATCATGCACTCTGTCAAGTCGATATTCTCCTGGGCTGCTAGACCTATCGTCTTATCTACTGCGTTATGCCGTCCAAGGTCCTCAGCCATTACATACTTTTCTTCACTCAAGCTATAGAGAAGTGCCCCATGTAATGCACCAGTTTGTTTTCGACCAACTTGTGCATCTCGTAATAATCCGGTCGTTTCATAGAGTTTATTGAGCCCGATCTCTATCCTCTTTGAAATTGTAGGAAGCCCTTCTGCAGTTCTGAGTTCTCTTAGCACCTCTGGAGCACTGCATTCAGTCCCAATGAACCTTCGAATCTGAGAGAAACCTTTTCGGGGCTGCGGCACCACTTCCTCTTTGACCTTGATAGAACAACGGTGCCCAGAGCACCTCACCTCACTAACTTCTGCATATGATTTGATGATACCAGTAGACAGAAGGTACCCAATCGAGAGTTCTTTTTCTAGACCTGGGCTGCAGACAAAAGCTGCAATGAACTCCTTATTCAATCTCACTTCTAACGCTGTTTCAATGGCAACGAAATCATCTTCACTGATGCTATCATCTGTTGTCAATCTTAAGGTTGGTACTTTCCGATACGACCGCATGAAGAGCCCCAAGGTCTGATGGCTCAAGCTCATAAAAGACTTCATACAGTAGCTACTTGTTTATTCATGATTAGCTACACTCGCATTGATTCTCCTGTTGCATAAGCATTGAATGAGAATCAATATCTCTTTCGAAAATGTTGATTGGAAAATGCATATTGGAGGTGTCAAGAAACATGCCTCCCCAAAGATGCTCAGGAATCAATTACTCGTACTTTCTACTAAACTAGACTTCCACATTTCGGGCATCTATCCTTACCATCTGCACTAAGAGCAGGGTAATTGAATGGTCTCCCACAGTTTCCACAGGTTCCATACTTTCTTCTTCTACTGGAATTCACCTTAGGAGGTAGTACGAACCACTCAGGCCATGAATCTGAGGAAAAATCTGCACCTGTAAGAGTGGCTCCGCAATTATCACAGACAACAACGCCTGGTGTATTGATGTGATTGCAGTATTCACACACTAGAAGTTCTGCATTCCTATACCTGTCTTTCCTGTTGACATACCTTCTTCCTAAAACCCCTTGTATTAAGATACATAAGCTCACAGGTAAGAGATTAAGTCCAATCAATATAGACGCAGGATTGGGCAAAAGAAGCAAGACAGCTCCAATCAACGTGCCCAGAGCACCTCCCTGACGTCTCCAACCTGCACCTGCTGCGGATTGGCATTCACGGCTACAATACAAATCACCGTATTCTGATTTAACCCAATCTGGACTATGAGGAGTTCCACACCATTTGCATCTAGCCAGGAAGTCCGACCTTACTAGTACTCTATCAAACTTCTCAGTCGCAGCGCTCATCTAACTCACATTCACGTATAATAGGCATCAAAGAGATTTAGGGTTTATCTCCCTAATTATGCCTCTTTCAAAAGGCAGAGAAGGCTTCTGAAACGGAGATTGACTCTTTCTTCCTTTAAAATACACGATCATTCTCTCTCGAACACTGTTTTTCCGCATCTCGGACATCTATCTTTGCCATCAGCACTGGTTACAGGATATTTGAATGATGTACCGCAGTTTCTACATGGTCCAAATTTTTTCTTGGGTTTTGGTGGCACAAACCACTCTGGCCATGGGTCTTTAGCAAACTGTGCATCAACAAGAGTTGCTCCACAATTATCACAGTCCACAACACCTGGAGCACAGATATGATTGCAATACTCACACACCAGAAGTTGGGCGTCTCGATACTTATCTTTCCTGTCTTTGTAACCTTGTCCTTCAATTGCCTGAGCCAAGATACAAAAACCTAATAGCAATATCATTGCGCCATAAGCTAGCAACTCAAGAGATACCACATTTACTGCTCCATAGCTAGAAATTCCTGCAAAGATGGAACTCAAGATCATGACTAATCCAAGCACCATGACAAAGACACCACCCGCTTTTCTATACTCTGTGTGTTCAGCAGATTGGCATTCTGTACTGCAGTATATCCTTCCAGACTCTGTCCCCACCCACCCTGGACTGTAAGGAGTCCCACACCACTCACATCGAGTCAGGTATTCTGACTCTACAAATATTTTACCAGACCTCTCACTCACCGACATGCATCACTCTCACTGTCAAGTATAACTTGTTACAAATAGATATAGGGTTTTTCTCTCCATGAAAGAATGAGAAACGCCACAATAATGAAACACCTCTCATTTTGCAATTGAAATTGTTATCAGGAGGTATGTTGATGTTTCTGGTATCATGAAGATAACAGATCTAAACGCGTGTGGGGCTTATTGCGACGACTGTCCCAGCTACCAAGGAAAGGACAACCATGCTTGTACCGGATGTGTGCAGACCAAAGGTACCCCGTGGTGGGGAGAGTGTAGACTATTCAAGTGCGCTTTTGAGAAGAACATTTCACATTGCGGACTCTGTAGCGATTTTCCCTGTAAGATATCAGCGACACATTTTGATCCCGATAACCCGGTTGGTCAGAGGAATGCTGTTGTACGTATTGGTGTTTTGACTTATCGTGCAAAACATGGAGATGAAAAAGCCATAGAACTAGTTGAGAAAATTAGACTTTTTAGAGGCTTATGAAAAACACTCCTTATCAGAGCACATTGTAGTCGTCGACACGGTTTCCTAAGACATAAGCAATATATCCAAGGACACCTATAGATATGGTCACTTCATATCGCATAACTGGAGTAGGAGAGAGTTGATTAGAGAACGTAAAGATATGCGATCCAATCCTCACTTGAAGATAATGCCACTGCTAATCACTGTCCTTATCGTTTCAATGGTATTACCTATGTCATCAGATGCCGCACGCTCCCGATCTGAATGGACTTTCATGGTCTACCTAGATGCTGATAACGACTTAGATTTCTATGGTTACCAAAATATGGATGCCATGAAGGCAGTTGGCTCTACAAAAGATGTAAACATAGTTGTTCTATGGGACAAATATGATGATGTGGCTAATCTCTATTATGTTGGATTGGATGAACTTGAGATTATTCCAAGATTTTCCTTGAATGGAGAAGAAGTGAACATGGGTGATCCAGACACGCTTGAGTATTTTGTTGAATTTTCAATGAAGCGGTTTCGTTCAGAAAACTATGTTCTGATTCTCTGGGATCATGGTGATGACCTTAGGGGTTGTTGCTGGGATGACCATCCAGAAGACTACCTAACGCACCAAGAAATTACCGGAGCTCTAGCAGACGTTGAACTTGATATTTTAGCGTTTGATGCATGTGTAGAAGGAATGGTTGAAGTCGTATACGAATATGCTTGGTCCGAGACTCAAATTGACTATTTTGTTGCAACAGAAGGTTATGTGCCTTTCTCAGGATATCCCTATACACAACTCTTGAACGCACTTACTGAGAACCCAGAGATGAGCGCCTTTGAGCTCTCAACGATAATGGTTGATGAATACATTTCATTCTATGAAACCATGCGGCCCGCTTCTCGACTTGTTCAGATGGGTGTAATCAACATGGCCTATGTGGATCTCATTGTTGAGCAGCTTAGCAATTTAGCACATTACCTAGAGCCGCTCTTACAGGGTGCTACTCGAGAATATTATCACGGAAAAGTTGCGGCGGCACGAGGGGCTGGCAATATGGGCTGGTCAGAGTATGGATGGGAGGGATATGTAGACCTGCCAACTTTCGTGAAGGTATTGAGTGACAATGAAATCGATCATGCAGCCATTCTCTATGACACCCTTATGCAAGGAATCTACTCAAGAGCTAGCTGGTCTATGAAAACAGCCGAAGGGATGGGAATCTTCTTCCCGAACTCATATGGTTCCTTTATGCACAATACGTTCTGGCACGGTGATGTCTACCTGGCATTGCAATTCCCACACAAAGGATTCTGGGATTTCCTTCAAGCATACTGGGGTATATGAGTTCCCTGCAATTACATAATTGGTGGTCTTGCACCAGCATATAGTGGAGACCATCACTGTTGATAGAATCTAATTCAACAGCTTTTGGTACAAGATGTAAAGTACAACCAACCAGAGGGGAATCACTGGGTCAAATCCTAACACCAGATAATGGAGAACAACTCCGATTGTAAAGAATGCCAGAAGATTATTAGCCCCTGACCACAGTGTATCAATCAGTTTCTCCTCTCTTGATTGCGATATGTTCTCTTTATAGAGAATCAATATTGATGGACCAAGTAATGTGTACCATATTGCCAAAAAGAGAAACCAAGAATCAGGATAAACAAGAAGGAGTAGGAATGCCATCTCCGCAAAATATTGTACATATTTCTTCTCTGAATTTTCTGTTACTATAAACCGTCTGTAGCTTATAACTAATAGAGATCCACCTATAACAATCATCGCTACAGACTTTAAAATTGGTTCCTGAAAAATTGGTATTAAAGCACTGAGCAGTCTTGTAATGCTTGTACTATGATGATAATCAAGAGTGTCAACAAAATTGAGCTGAATAAACTCGCCAATTGCCTCTGGAAAGAATGCGAAATATATGAGATTCGGAACCAGAGCAACTAGAACTCCTAGTGTTACTCCAAGTATAGAGTGAATTGAAACCTTAAATGACAACCTAGACGAACGATACACTGGAACTAGAAACGGAATGAATAGTAGTATAAAGGGTTTGAGATTGGAAGCCAGCCCTATCAGCAAACCTACCAAGAGATATTTTTTAAACGTAACTTCTTGGCTCTTCTGAAGCAATAGGGCAGCAGAGAGGACAAGAAGTATCACAATTTGCGAGATTTGCCCAAGGATAATGTTGACAATGTGTTGCGGAGCTATATAGACGAAAAGAAGTGTTTTCTCGAAGTTCTTTGTGTGAGTTGCTAGTCCACTTGAGAGGCAGACATGAAATGCTGTCCAGAGAATGGCCCAGTTTACAATCATCATTAATGATACGTTTAGAATATAGGCAATCTCCAATGGCATCCATTGAAGGAGTGACATAAACATGGCAAAAGCTGGGAAGTATCTGTAGGGCAGACCATTTGGATTAACAGTGTAAATCTCTCCTGGAGATATCTGGAACATATGGCCTGCTTCATAGAACACAATCCAATCATAAGAATAGACTGTGGTTGATAATTGCCCATTCCAGTTCAACATGACAAATACCAGAACTACTATGATGTAGTATAACATGTTGAATGCGAATCCTACTTTCAGAAGGCGTGAACTTCTGAAATAAGATAGGAACTCCACCTCTGGTCTTTCAACAGATTCGCCAATCACCACAATGGAACACCCCATAGAAGTGCTTGCGCGATCATCATGGCAAATGTTGATGATAGCATCAGACCGATTACCGTTGGTGCCTGCGGCCAATTATAGCGAGTCCTCCAACGTTCATCAAGTATGAAGAAGGGCGATAATAGTACAAGTCCTGCTAATAGAATGAATAGGAGATTGGGTGCTTCAATAAAGGGTCGCGCTCGTACAATTAGCAATACAACGCCTAAAAGTATCACCGGGGGGTGCATTGTGAGTCGTTCCACAAGCATCCATTTTCTGTTTTTCTCCCAATAATTTCGATTTCTGAAGCGACGATAGAATGTTATATCCCAACCAGGTGTGACGACTAGAACTGGGAACGCAATCATGACAATTAAATTCAGAAACCAAGAACTCAGACCAAAGATTAGTGAGAAACATGCAAAGTAATTCACAAATCGGCTGAGATATCTACGTCTAAATTGAAGCTCATTGATTAACTTGAGTTCAACCAGCCAGACTCGGAATGCTAGGAAAATCACTCCAATGATTACTAACAACATAGTCTGACTCAAATTATCAATCCCTTGTTAAAAAGCACCTCAAGGTATGCGCTCTTATAGAGATTTGTGTGAATTTATACATCGGATATGGAGGAGCTAGAACTAGCTTATACCAGACAATACAAACAAACGATAAATAAAATCCCACACAGACAACTGTGACTCTTGACAATGTCTGGAGTCAATATAGAAAAGTGGGTGAAGTAAATGGGATTCCTAAGTAGGCTTAAAGCGCCTAATGCAAGTCTAGCATTGATTCTTGATAAGGGAACATTCAGTCTAAATGAGCCACTGGAAGGTAGGTTTGAAATCTCTTCAAATGAAGAATTCGACGCTGATGAACTTCGTATTGAAATTCGGGTCAATGAATGGACTCGAGCCACGGAAAAGAAGACTACTGGACAGCAACAAGTTTCTGTAACCGCTGAACAGAACAGCACTCTTCACCAAGGCAAGCTTACTGTTGCTGGAGGAAGACACTTTACTGATGGTCACAGCGAGAGCATTCCCTTTAGCCTCTCCCTGCCTTCAAATGTTCCTCCGACATATCGCAGCCAAAATGCTCGAAATACTTGGGTTATGAAAGGTGTTATTGGCGTCAAGGGCAGACCTGATGTGACCAGTCACGAGATGGAAGTTGTAATCACCTACTAAACAAGTCTCGAAACTAAGATATAGCCAGTAACAGTAAATAGACCTCCAGTGCACTAACCCATATCAAGCCCTATGAATCAAAACATTACATTATTTCGAAAGAGTCATCTCTAGTCGCTTATCATTAACATGTTAGAGTCTTTGTGAACACATTCATCTAGATAGGAGATGATGCGTAGATGCAAATGCCAACATACATAGATGTGCTTGCTGCTCAGGATCGTATCCGCCCATATTTAAAGCCCACACCACTCCTTAGTTATCCATCCATTAACGAACTCATAGGGGCAGAAGTCTTTATCAAACATGAAAATTGCCAACCGATAGGAGCTTTCAAAATCAGGGGAGGAATTAATTTAATTTCGCAGCTCTCTGATGAAGAGAAGAAGCGTGGGGTGATAGGAGCCTCGACTGGGAACCATGGTCAGTCAATCGCATATGCGTCTAGACTATTTGGGGTTAAAGCAACAATCGTTGTGCCAGAACAATCCAATCCTGGGAAAATAGCATCCATGAAGGCATTGGGTGCTGAAATAATCTTTCATGGAGATACATTCGATGAGGCAAGAATCCACTGTGAGCAACTTGCCAAAACACATGGCTATCGCTATATCCACTCAGGAGACGAACCAGACCTTATAGCTGGTGTGGGCACTGAAACCCTTGAGCTGCTTCAAGATGAACCCGAAATTGACATAATCATTGTTCCTGTAGGCGGAGGAAGTGGAGCCGCTGGTGCATGTATTGTAGCCAAGTCTATTAATCCCAAAATCAAGGTCATTGGAGTCCAATCAGAAGCTTCACCAGCAGCTCACGACTCATGGAAACAGGGGATTCTTGTGGAGAGACCTAATCGCACCTCAGTGGAGGGTCTCTCGACAGGCACTGCATTTGAACTTCCTCAAAGAATATTGAGAGAGCATTTGGATGACTTTATTCTAGTGAGTGAACAAGACATCAAGATTGCCACCGTCTGGATGATCAAACATGCACATACTCTTGCCGAGGGTGCTGGTGCTGCACCACTCGCAGCAGCTTACAAGATTAAGGATAGTCTGAGAGGAAAGAAAGTAGGACTCATCTGCTCTGGCGGCAATCTATCCATTGAGAAACTCAGAGAAGCACTTGATCTCGAAAAGAATGCACAGAATGTTTGAGTCATTAAGCTAATTTACTTACAAGACTAGAAAAACTCAGGGAAACAGCCTTGCAACTCAACTAACTTTCGAATCTCATCATTTAACCATCGATCCTTTGAATCATCCCACGGGAAAAGAGGATGTCTCATTGTACCTCCGGTGGGCAAATAGATCCATGCCTCTATAGTTATCCAAGCATCATCCATCTTGATAAACACCTCTTTCTTTATTCGTTCATACAGACCTAACTCTACACCTTCTATTCTATCAAAATGCTCTAAATGCTTGTCATTGACCAAGAAACAGACAGCGAGAATCTCAGCTTGCTCATCGACTATTGCAAATGGATACCACGCCATTTCAGGATTATACACTCTACGGAAACCCGGAACTTTGCAGACTTTGCTAGATGGGTATCTCTTCCAAGTTCCTTTGGTAATGAATGTGCCATAACCTACAAGCCATTGGTTGGAACCAGACGACGACACTCTCATTTCCTCTGCTTTCGCTATCTATCAGTCTACCAATTATTGACTAAGGGGACTCTAGAATCTGTTGTGAAGTTGAAACCTAATTCTATCGGGACCTTCACACATCCGTGTCCTAATGGTCATATCTGAGTTTCCCTCCAAACCCAAGACAGAGTTTATCAAACTGATTGACTCGTTCCATGACTCGTTCTATTTGAGCAAAATGACAATAGAATCACCCTCAAGCAGATTTCAGATGTTCGGTTCCCCCTGTCTTTACAAAAAGATGAAATGATGGTAGAATCTACCATTTTCATTACTGTAGCAAAATGTCCTAGATATTATGGACAAGAGGATGTGAGAAAATGGGCAAGTTGGCTAATAGAGTCGCTGTTTTAACTGGCGGCGCAAGTGGAATCGGAAAAGCAATTGTAGAGTTATTTGTGAAAGAAGGGGCTCGAGTGGTTGTTGCTGACATTCAAGATGAGCTGGGGCAACAGCTTGCTGAGAGTCTTGGAGCTAGCGCCACCTTCGTACACGCTGATGTTAGTCTGGAAGATGACGTAAAGAGTATGATTGATTATGCTGTCGACTCCTATGGTCGCCTTGATTGTGTAGTCAATAACGCTGGTATGGGTGGTGTGCAAGGAGAAATTGAGTCTATACCTGTTTCTGGATTTGATCATACAATAGGTGTCTTGCTTCGTGGAGTGTTCTTAGGCATAAAACATTCTGCACCTATTTTGAAACGTCAAGGTGAAGGTAACATCATAAACATCTCAAGCATAGCTGGTCTACGTGGCATATCCCAAAACCACCCATATAGTGCTGCTAAGGCAGCTGTCATACAGCTAACTCATACTGTAGCAATGGAATTGGCTCCATACAATATCCGCGTGAATAGTATATGTCCCGGTTCGATTGTAACTTCCATATTTGGTGCCTCTAAGGGAATGTCCGCAGCTGATAGTGAGAGCAAATACGAGGATTTGAAACGTCTTTTCGAGAGAGCGCAACCCCTTCAGCGTGCAGGGCTCCCTGAGGATATCGCTAAGGCTGCACTCTGGCTGGCTAGTGATGACTCGAGCTTTGTCACTGGACATGCACTGGTTGTTGATGGAGGCATGAGTGTAGGGCAAATATGGTCACGGCAGATGAGGTTCATTGCTATGATAGAATCTGCTCTTGGACTACCTCCTTCTGAGTAACTGTCAATCACAAATATCATATCTCAGGAATTAAGAGAACTCAATCGAAAGATGTTAAAGTGTCTTCAACTCAATAAGTAACTCTCTGGTGGTTTGACTTTGAGGATTGGGATGGTTAGCAAGTTTGGAGCACCAGATGGCCTTTGTACTCGGGTTGGCATTGTTGTTAAAGAGCTGATCGAGAATGGCCATGAAGTGCATGTCTTCACCCCATCTGAGAAGGTTGATGTTGTTCCAAAAGAACATGTTCACCAATTTCGCGCAGCACATGTTAACCCGCATTTCTCACTGGATTCCTTGAGTGCCCCCCGAAGGATCGTTGAAGTGTGTAGAGATTTTGATATCGATGTGTTACATGTTCAGATGAACTCCGGAACAACAGAATCGTTCCTTCAGTACTTCAAAAAAGCACTCCCACCAATTGTCGCAACCTTCCATCTTGCATACGCCGCGGGTCTGTCTCTCTACACAATTGTTTTTGCTCTTGCATGGAAATCATCTCTTTTTGCTTGCAAGAATTATGACGAAATCATTCTTGTAGACCCATCACAGAAACCATACATCTTGAACTATGGATTTCCTGAACACAAGTTGACGGTTATCAGGAACGGTGTCGACACAGCAATGTTCAGTCCTGCTAAGAACATCCGTGAAGATGGCATAATTGATTTTGTATATGTTGGTCGACTTAGTCTCGATAAAGGGGTTGACGTTCTTTTAGACGCATTCACCGAGTATCACAATGAGAATCCTGCATCTAGACTGACACTGATTGGTGATGGAATGCTCAAGGCAAGAATGGACAATAATAATGGTGATGGCTCAATCAACTGGGTGGGCTCTGTAGATCATGAAAAGATCCCTGCATACTTGAAGATGATGGATGTATTCGTGATTCCTCAAAATATTGGAGGGCTAGGAATCAGCGTACTAGAGGCAATGAGCTGCGGACTTCCCATAATCACAACTGGCATTGGCGAGACAGTTCGGTTACTTGGAAAAAAGGAGGGAATCTTGGTAAGACCCCATAGTGTTCAAGAAGTTGTTGATGCAATGAGGCGACTTGGAGCAGATGAAAAACTACGGTTAGATATGGGACATCGATGCCGAAAGAAAATAATGAATGAGTACTCTTGGAAGAAACAAATCGAGCAAATCGTGAATGTCTATGAACGAGCCATAAGTCAAAGAAAGCACTAGACAAAACGCATTGATTTGAAAATTCAAAGCATTAATAGTCAGTTTCCTCGGGAGATTCGATTCGTTTCATTCTGGCACTAATTATCTGCGCTCCTATCTCGAAAACGACATATGGTGCGACAAGAATCGCTGGTAGAGAGATGTAGAATAGAGCAATGAGAATTGGGTCGATATTCCCTGAGGGACTTATGACAAAGTACCACAAAAGGAAATAGGTACTTCCCAGTATAACATAACAAATTGCTATTCTCCGAGCTATCTCGCGTTTATTTGTGGCCATCTTGTATATGCTTATTGGATATCTTCTTTATCTCTATTTTGAAAATCCGTACAAATAATCTAAATTTACCTATTCCATGATATCCTTGACTAGGTATTCCCTAAGACAATTGTAAAAACCTCTAAAATCAGATTTGCATTGTCTTCACTAGCTTTCTGAATTTGAGGGTGAAGGAAATTAATCCGATGGACGAATCTTTGGAAAGATTCTACCAGTTCGAACCATATATACTTGGTATTGGTCACCAAACTCATCTAGCATCATCTGCTCTTCCCTTTTCATACGGATATATAATCCTGGAATTATAAGCAAAAGAACAACAAGAAAGAGCCAGTTGTCCGATACAAGTACTAGTGAACCAAGGAAAAAGATGGCTGAAGCATAAATCGGATGTCGTACTCTCTTATACGGTCCTGTAGTGATTAGTTGTTGCCTCTCTTGTATCTCGATGGTATAAGAAAAGTTCTGAGCAATTGTACGCCCAATCCAGTATGTATATGGTACAAGTATTATTGCGAAGAAGAACCCGACTAATCGGACCTCTAAGGGAAGATTGAGGTACGACCAAGCAATCCATGGAGGATTAAACAAGTATAGAACTGCAACAATGATGTTCCCATACCACGCCATGATGAAAGTGAAGATGATGTGCCAGCCCTCCTCTCTTAGGACTGCGCGTCGTTCTTTACGAGAACTATCAAGACTAGGGAGCCCACGAGATGGAATGAGCCTAGATAGCAGGTACAGGAGCCAGAGTAGTAGATATGAGATTTTGAAAGCAAGATCAATTTCCATATGATATCACATCCTAGAATAAATGAACAAATGTTCATATAGCCTTTACTAACTGAACAATAATTCAGATACAGAGATAAGGTACATCAGCAAAGAAGGGAACGAGTTGTGATGAAACAAAACGAGAAGAAGTTCACACGCGACAGAGAAGCGAAGATTGAGAAGATCATCACATCCATGACTGAGATCATCAGGGAGAAAGGTCTTTCACGAGCCAGTGTAAGGGATATTCCTGAGAGGGCCGATCTAAGCATAGGAACTGTCTATCGATACTTTCCAAAGGGGAAGATAGACATTGTCAGAGAGATGACGCGGAGAAACATTCGCGAAACCCTTGACTTGGATGTTCCAGATGACTTGGATTTGCCCGGTTTCATGCAAGTATGGGCTCACATGATAGACAAAGCTATTCAGATTAGACGGTCAAACCTGTTTGTAGAAGAACTGGCTACACCACTCATGACCGCGGGTAATGAAACATATCGTGAGTTTTCCAACATGGTTGCGGGATTCTATAACGAGTTGGCTAGAAGGTTCAAGAAGGTCGAGTGGTTGAAGGATTACTCCGAGGCTGAACTTTTTCGTCGAATAGTCATGACTCTCAATATCGTAGACCGGGTCACAAATATCCACATAAAATTCCCATTATTTGAAGATGATAAGATATTGGCAAAATACCTGCTACGTTTAGTTGAACTCACTTTTGAATTCACGGCTTCAAAATCTCAAAGAACACTCTAACAGCCAAGTCCACAAAATCGTCGTCGTTACCAAAATAATCTGGGAAGATAATCTGATAGCTCATTAGAAGTCCAACGAGTCTCTGAATCGTTTCCTGCCTATCTATTAGCTTGCTCAGACTGATTGTTTTTGATTTCATTAAAACCTCCGAGAGCACTCCCATCGCTTGTTGAAGTCCGGTAGAGCTCTGATATTTCTTCACAAACTCCTGGTACTGATACGGATTGGCGAGCATCTCACTTTGAATTGCCGAGAGAAAATGTCGATCTGGTCTACGAAGCTCTATGACCTTTGTGAAGACCCATCGAAGTATGTCATCCAGTTTCATGTCCATTTCAAGCAGCTTATCAATTCCTTCTTGTCTGTTGAAGTCCTCTACAAAACCCTCAGTCTTTCTTGACATGATTTCAGCTAGGATGTCTACTTTTCCTTTTGGAAAATGATAGTAGAGTGTTCCCACACTCACTTTTGCGACGTAAGCTACTTCGTTTATGTTGAGCTCGGAATACCCTTTCTTCTCAATCAGTTTCTGTCCTGTTTCTACTATTGCTTGTTTAGCCTTTGATTTCCTCATCTTCAACTCATTGTTAGACTCTCAGTTAATAAAGAATTCGAATTCGAATCATATTCGAAAATTATATTAGGACTGGCGCAGATAGTAAATATGAATTCGAGTCGAATTCGAAAAACATGGTTGGTAAAAATGTCGGACGATTATGATTGGATTGATTTGCATCATCATCTCATACCAGATTTCTATGTGAAAGCCCTTGCAGAGGAAGGAATTACTGAGCTCTCGGGAGTACCTATTCCTACATATAATCCTGAGGAATGCTTGAGAGACATGGACAAGGTGGGAATAGACAAGGCGATTCTCTCAATTCCCGCCTCCGGCTTAAAGATCAAGGATAACGGTTTCTTCCAAGGCTTAGCTAGAAAAACAAACACCTATCTCGCAGAGATGGTTAAAAAATATCCCACTCGATTTGGTGCATTGGCATCGGTGCCACTACCTAACATAGATGCGGCTTTTACAGAGCTTGAGTACGCTTTTGATGAGCTTCACCTTGATGGTGTGGTTCTTCTATCAAACGCTGATGGGATGTATTTAGGAGATCCTGAGCTTGATGAGTTCTTTGCTGAGTTGAATAAACGCAAAGCAGTTGTCTTTGTTCATCCTGATGACCCTCCATTTGCTGATTTGAAAAAACCAGATGTTCCCGTTGTCCACATTGAGTGGCCTTTTGATACTACACGAGCTGTTGCGAATATGGTATACAGCGGAGTGCTCGATAGGAATCCAAACATCAAATTCATACTTCCACATGGAGGTGGTGCAGTTCCATATCTTGCTTGGAGAATTAGTATTTTGGAATATCGACAACGTGACAAGGTCAAAAAACTGCGGTCACTCTATGACCTGATACTCCGAAAGCAAGGACCTGCAGCAGGGTTGAAACTCTTGAAGAACATGTATTATGACACAACAGCCGTGACCACTCCAAGCTCACTAAGAACCCTCAAAGAGCTGTTGGATCCATCTCACATTGTACTCGGAACTGACCTGGGTGCTGCACCAAGGTTGATGGCCTTACTTGTATTGAGCGACCTCAAATCTTTCGATGGCTTTAATGAAGATGACCTTAGGGCTATTGCAAGAGAGGGTGCTTTAGATCTGTTTCCAAGATTAGCTTCTGTGTAAACATTTTGCGAAGTGGACTAGAGCCATCACAAAAGAACGAAGCGAACTCAGTTGGATACAAGAAAAACCACAGTTCATCAAGTGCTCAATGATGTGAAGAAAAAGCTCAGTATATCCAAAATCTACTATAGCAAATTGGCTATAGAGCTTTAAAACAGAAAAGATGTTTTCATTCATTAACTCTGCATATTATTAGCGTGAGGGAAATGAGGTGGAAAGATGAATCTGAAGTCAACGACTTTTCTATTTTTGATTCTTTTTTTGGTTTTACCAACCAACGTGCTTGCCAACGGAATTACTGAGATTGGATCTATATCAGAAGAAGGTGCAATTGCAATACAGAACGCCTTTGATGCATCAGGAATTCCAAGTATACAAGCGGCGATAATCATCAATAACGCTCTAGTCTGGGCAAAGGGATATGGCGAGCAACCCGCATTGAACACAGTGTTCAGGACTGGCTCAGTCACAAAGACATTCACCGCTGCAGCCTTTGTCAAACTCAACGAAACAGGCATAATCAATCTTGATGACGATGTCAGCGACTATCTCCCTTTTCAGGTCAGAAACCCGAATGAACCTGGTACAATCATCACGATTCGAATGGTCCTAGAGCATAAAGCTGGAATGAAAATATACCATCAATTCAACCAACCTTGGATTAGTGCGGAGATGCTTCAGCTGCTTGATGACCTCAATTACACAATATCGATTCCTGTTCCAAGCTGGAATGGTATTCGTTTACCACTCCAGGATATTATCAATAGCACAAACATCAATGACCCAGACCTGTGGTTACCAACTACAGGCGATTTTGCCTATTCAAACACCGGATATTTCTTCCTGAGTTTCCTCTTAGAACACATTACAAACAACACATGGAGCGATTATATCCATGACACCATTCTTACTCCATTAGGAATGAATGAAACAAAGTTCAATGTGACTGAGTATGCGCAACCTGTAGCAGTTCCCCACTTGAAGTTGGACAATGGCACTCTGGTCGCACTTCCTGTCTACCGAGACTATGGATATGGTGCGGGTGGTCTAATGACAACTGTTACAGACCTCTCTAAATTCATCATCGCTGTAACGAATGGGGGATGGTATGGAGATGTCCAAATATTCCAACCTGAGTATGTTCCCATAATGAATCAATATCTTCAACAGTATGGATCTATGTTAGGATATTCTGCTGAGTTTGGAAAGTTCACAACTGAATGTGGAAAACTGGGAGCTGTCCTATTTACAAACTGGGACATGGGCAATATGGCACTCATCTGGAGTGCTCTGCTAACAGAAGGTCAAAGTCTTTTGTCGCAATATTGTCCCGAAGCCACAACTACGACTCCAACCACATCCACAACAACCTCGCCAACAGCCACGACAACAAACCCCCCTCCCCCTGATATTTTGTTGATTTCAGGTCTTTCGATTGGTGGTGCAGTAGTTGTAATAGCATTCTTGCTGGTCTTAAAGCGCAGAAAATGATTCTCAAGTTTTGCTCAAGAATGACTTGGACGCAGCTCTGAGATTGATGCCTTCACTAGTCTTGAGCGATCTAAAATCCCTCGACGGTTTTGATGAAGAAGACCTGAGGTTATCATAAGAAAGTACGCATCAGGTCTTTTCCACTACAAGCAGCTACCTGGGAGTATTTTCACGGAAAAGAAGTTTTCCATAAAGAAAGAGTTACAACTTAAAAGTTCTATCTTTTCCCTAATTCAAGTTGTTTGATAAAAGATTGCATTTGCTTACAAATAATTCATCTAAACAATAAATAATTTAAGAAACCATCTTTTCCCCAAGGCTATGAAACGCGGAACGGTAGGGGTTTTCCTAGTGGTCTTTCTCATAATTCTGGGCTCTTTCGTCTTGTTCTATCATGGCGTAGACCAGGTTATGCGTCTTGGGTTTACACACACACTGATACTCAGTGGAGAGGAAGGCACAGCTGATTTTACTGCAGCTTCAGACCTCCCAATTTACATTTCGGGCTACCATACTTTCGATATAGTTGGAGAAGAGGTTGACTTCACAGTCACGCTGTATGATAGTGAAGGTGCCTATCTTGCCCATTTAGATGTCTACCTGAACAGTCCTGGTACTCTTGTTGAAACCCTCTCATACCATGAAACAATTGACTATACTTTAACTCCAGGAGAGCAATATTCCATCGAGGTCATTGGACAGAACTTCAATGGTAACATAGAACAACCGCATACACCAGTTGCTCAGTTCGTGCTGCATGCATTCTATGCTGGTGAACTGATAGGTCTTGTATTCCTTGTCATGGCTGTCTTCTGGATTTGTATGTTGGTTGGTCTTGGTGCTGCAGGTGTTGATGAGGTCAAGAAGCGAAGGACCCAGAAAGTCATACAATAGTGCAAACTATGACAAAGACTACGGGCTACCAAAAAAGCTCAAAGGATGAGTAAATAAAATCGAAACTCTCCCTTATTGGCACGAATGAGAACGAAGAAATAATGAGGGAGAGAGGAAGATCCTCTCTCAATAGCGAATCTACCTCCTCCAGCAGTATCGTGAATAAATGTACAATCCAATTGTGAATAAGAGAATGGTCAAGACAAGCATTACTGTGATATCCATGAAGTTGAATGGATTATATCCTACGAACTCCTCTCCCACTGTGCGAACTGCAATCATATTATTGCCTATGCATACTGGGTTTACATGCACCATTGGTTTGAGTAAATCAGGCAAATCACCATATGGGAATGCTATACCAATGAAGTAGTTGACCAAGACAATAGCTACCCCAATATGAGCTGCCGCTGACTCGCTTTTTACCACACTTGCAATTATCAATCCAAGACCAGCTGAAAAGAGTACGATGCCAGAGGCTGCCCCAACAACAAGTGGCAAATCTAAGGATGTGATAATCAGCTCAGCTCCAAGCGCCAAACCAATCATTATGATGGCAAGACTACCAATCGCTGAGAAGACAAATACAGTCACGATTCTTCCCAAGCATTCATACAAAGGATTGACTGGCATGGAGGAGAGTTTGGAATATAGGTCATGATCTCTATCTGCAGCTATAGACCCTGGGAGGTTACTCATTGCTACAGTCATAATCAGAAGTGTCACCATGGCAATCGCAAGAAAGCCTCTCAAAGCTGGCATGAATTCCACGGGCACATTCTGGAAGATCACTAATGGTAGTACAACAAGGAAAAACACTGGAACCAAGATTGAGGACCCAACAATGGCCTTGTCTCTGAGAAAGATTCTCATTGAACGTACAAATGATGCACGGACTTGACTTACTCTACTCATCACACCTCACCTCGGATGGGACATTCAGTTAACGTGTAGAAGACATCTTCAAGACTTGGTGGTCTTGTATCAACTCGGTGCATGTGAAAGCCGGACTTGTAGAGCATGTCCACAATCTTTGGAATCATTCTCTTTGTGTCTTTACAAATGAGCTCTAGCAACTCCTCCCTTTCAATGACCATACAATCATCACTGAGACTTGCTAGGAGCAACATGAGTTCGTCAGATCTTGGAGCCGCATCCACGATGATCGAGCCTTTCAGTCCACTCATCTCCTTTAATTCATCAGGTTCACCCTCCGCGACGATCTCGCCTTGAATCATGAAACCAACACGAGAAGCCATCTCTGCGTCTTCACCGATGTGTGTGACAAGGAGGACTGCAGTCCCCTGTTCGTTAATCTCTCGAAGAAGAGTGAGAAAGTCCTTTCTCACAGTTGGATCGAGACCTGTCGTCGGTTCGTCAAGGAAGAGGATTTCTGGCTCACCCAACAACGCTGTTGCGACCTCTAGTTTCTTCTTCATCCCTCCACTATATTCTGCAACACGCCTGTCTATAGCCTCCTCTAGATCCATCATCTGTACAAGCAGCTCAATCTCCTCTCTCGCTTGCGCCTTGGAGAGTCCAAGCAGATCCGCGAAGTACTGAAGGTTCTCCCTACCAGTAAGAAAGTCTGAACAGAAATTCTCCTGAGGAACATACCCGATGTGCTTTCTCGCTTCCAGACTACTATTACAAATATCGTGTCCAAGAATCCTGATACTCCCACTATCAAACGAGTTTGTTCCTGCCAAGATGGACAGGAGAGTACTCTTTCCCGAGCCATTAGGTCCCATCAAAACAAAGAAGTCAGATGATCTGATATCTAAGCTAAGGTTGTCTAGCACTTTATTCCCATTATAGCTCTTCGATATTTCTCGAGCTTCCAATACAATCGTAGTAGTTTTCATGTGTATAGTAAAGATACAATTCTACTTAAGGAGTGGATGAGTTCTGTATTGCAGAACAGACTATCATTTAATGTCTGCTCATACTCCATAGAATGGTGGGATCTCTTATGGAGGAATTTGATAAGGTACTACAAGCTCTGAGCGTTGTTGAACGATATGAAGAGTATCTCTTCAGAAAGATTTGGGGTCGAGTACTGATATTTCTAGGAATTGTGCTCCCCCTTGGCGTTGTAGTCAGTATGAACGCAGTCCTTGTCGCTGGCATAATCGGACTCGATACAGAACTCATCTCTATTTTCGCAAATGTGATGACCTTGCTTCTGTGTTTTGGTTTTATAGCATATTCCTTCTTTGAATCTTGGAAGACAGTAGAAAGTAAATCTAAGGAAGAAACCACAGATGCCAAACATGGGGCTTTGATTGGAATTGTGTGGTTTCTTGCGTTTACTTTGACTGGACTGCTTCCTGAGTCACTACGCCTAATCTCTCTTCTCTGGGCTGCTGGCGCATCATGTTTGATTACATTTGCAATTCTCAGAGCAGTTGGTTCACATGGAAAAGTCAGTGTCCTCTTCTATCTAGGAATTTCTCTTTGTCTAATTTCGTTTCCGCTTCTACTCATTTCGGACATAATGCTTCTTGGATATCTCACATTGATTGTCTTCTCCATCTGTTTCATCGTTGCAGGGATTGCAATGAACCGGACGGCTGCTCATATGTTGCAGTCTTCTACGTAGTTCCAAATTAGTGTGGTGTTATCTGTGAGTGACTCTTTGACCCTGAGTGAAGAGGAAAGGGTCTTTCAGTCACAGCCGCGCTTTTCAATCATGTATCTTCTCTTCATGAAGCGACGGGTTGGTTTCATTGAATTGAAGCAGCTTCTAGGTCTAACACCTGGGAATCTTGATCATCACATTCGTAAGCTTGAGGAGTCCAGTCTTATTCGTAGTCGTAGGATATTATCATGGAGACCTCTGGTGGTTGTCGAGATTACTCAGTCAGGAGCGGAAATCTTCAGAAAGTACATCTTCAAACTGAAAAGTCTCCTGGCGGACATCCCTGACAGACTGCTTCAAGAGTAGGACATCTGATTCATGGTATCAGGATTGTTTCTCTAAAATGAAGCAATGGTTTGATAATTGGAGTTTGAGTTGTGATGAAGTTTCTTCAATAGAAATCCATGCATCATTTGGCCTGGGCTAGAGAATTTCTTAGTAATGTTCGGGTAGATTATAATAAGCAAGATCGAGAAACCACCGGTTGCGATAATAATGGAGAGCATTACTACTCTAATATCGAATCCGGAGGTTTCTGTTTCTTCACCTTCATCCTCGCTGTACCCTTCAATGGCTGCTCTTCGTACATAGCCTTCAAAATAAGACTCCATTGGGATAGAATCTGACCCACCAGTAATAATCATCAGGAGATTGAATGCTAGGTCGATAAATATCCCTTGACCTTGTGAACCTAACGCACAGAAGTACTCGCGAGCTTCATTGACCCACCAATGTAGTCCATAATCAAGAGCCCAATTTGTGGAAACTTCTGCTGATTTGGAGTCATGAACATATGCAACAGGAATAATCTGTTCATTATTCCACGAGCCATTCCTAAGGTACAGATAGCCAAATCGTGCCATGTCCCCAGATCTGAGATATAACTGGGACCCTCCAACATTCGTGTCCATACCAGCTAAAGCCCAATCATAGTCAGAGATGGAGAGGGGTTCAAATAGATACTCTTGTGCAAAGGACTGAGGTCTCATTCCAGTCACTTCTCTGATGAGTGCAGATAATACTTGACTGGCTCCCGTAGAATAGACGTGTACCTCGCCGGGTTCTAGAACCATCCTCAAGTCTAGTACATATTTTGCAGGATTCGAACTTGCTAGCATCTTATTGACCATGTTCTCAGGACTGGTGTATGAAATGTTGTGTTCATTCCAATCCAACCCTGTCGTCATTGTCAGAAAGTGTCTAATTGTGAGACTCTCTTTTCTTTCATCAACATTCTCAATCGTCCAATTGGAGAAATATGGGAGAATTGCATCATCTATAGAGCCAATGTAGCCCTCTCGAATTGCTATCCCAATAAGGGCAGATGTGAAGCTCTTAGTACAAGAGAAAATGTGCATGAGTGAATTTTCATTCTTCCCCTGTCTGTAATTCTCATAGACGATGTATCCATTCCTGATGATAAGAAGTGAATATACGGCTGACCCGTCCTCAATTCGCGACACTAGACTCTCAATTCTCTGGACATTCATGTCTTGTTCTTGCAAACTGGACACCCTCCAAGAATCATCTGGCCAATAGTCATTATCATCTTGTTCAAAGAGCGTAGTTGAAACAGGGGAATCGAATATAGGAGATAGAACCAACCCTAGCGTTAAAACACAAATGAATACCCTTGATTTAGGATTCAATGATTCCACTCAGCTTCCAAAGATATTTGCATTTTAGAAGCAAAAGTACAGATATATTGTATCTATTGAGTAGCTACTTACTTGTTCTCATACTCCCTCAAAGAATTCTGCTGCAATGAATGCTTCACAGGTCTTTTTGGAATGAACATCAAATGAAGGCTGCATCCACCTCTCGACTGGTGCTACATCGAATTCGAATAACCACAGTGTCTATATCACTCATGAAAGAGATAGAAGAAAGCAAAACCAGAAATCAGAATTGTTTAATATCGAGTACTGAAGGATAACTCATGCCAATTGTTGATGTTAAGATGTGGAAAGGCACATCAAAAGAAGCCGTGGAACAGATCATCTCAGGTATCACGAAGGTATTTGTTGAGTTAGGAATTCCAGAACGAGCTGTGGAAGTTGTTGTTTATGAGATTCCAAAGACTCATTGGGGAATTGGGGGGAAACCAGCCTCAAAAGTGATGGCAGACGAAAAACCTCCCTAGGATATTATCAGGTCGTATAGCTCCTGTGGCTTGAATTTCCTCTATAGAAAATCAACCAAATGCCTTTTAGAAAAAAAGATCAGAATTTGATAAGTAGCAGGTCTTTCTCTTTCTCCTTCAATCTCTCGTTGAATCGTTGATTGAACTCGGATAGGAGATCAAGATAGCTACCAAACCATGCAGAAAAGACAGTGACTACTTCTTTCAGCTTCTTTCCTTCAGCACTATCCTTGATATCCTTGGGGAGTGTTTGCCATGCTGATAGAATATGATTCATCACATCCAATCTGCTATTGATGAATCTCTCAGCAACCTCCATTCCAGATCTGAAACCATCGAGAAAAGGGATTGTTTCTCCACCATAGAGCTGGGTCCTGGAACCTGGCATAGAATCCTTCGTGATCATTTGACGCTGTTCTAAATTTGCGAGATAACGTGATATCTGACTCCTTGAGTAACCTGTGGTATTCGCTATCTGTTCCTGAGTCAGAGGTTCTGGTGAAAGGACTATCATGGCGTATATTCTCGCAATCATTGGGTCGTTACCACGAAACTTCACCATTTCCTCAAGAGTCTGAATGAAGGATGTTCTGATTCGGGTGAACTTTTCGTCAGCCATTTTTTACTCTCTCAAAAATCTCATATTTTGCATATTTTGCATAGTAATGCAAATTTATAAACATTCGGGTCTGTATCCTAACCATGGACGCTTTTGAAGAGAAACGGTTCAACACTGGTGAGCTAGAGATCAACTATGTTGCTGGACCAAATAATAGTCCTTCGCTTGTTCTTATTCCAGGTCAAGGAGCTGACTGGACAAATTACAGAAAGGTCCTTCCTCTGCTCTCTGAGAAATTTCATGTCTATGCTATCGATGTTCGAGGACATGGAAAATCTGACTGGGCTACTGGTGATTACTCATTCACCTCAATTGGTAGAGATATGACTGCATTTCTACAATCTGTTGTAAAAGAACCTACGATCATCTCTGGTAATTCTTCGGGAGGACTCATTGCCCTCTGGTTAGCAGCAAACAGACCTGGTCTAGTTAAAGGCATCATAATGGAAGATCCCCCATTGTTCTCAGCGGACTGGCCAAGAATTAAGGAGGATAGCTATGTCTATTATGTTCTACAAGTCACAGTAGAGATGAGCAAGGAACTACATGAATCTCGAAGCATCTCTGGACTTGCGAGAATGTTCATGAAGATTAAGCGACCCCTACCAAATGGAAAAATTCGTTCGGTTCCTCGTTCTGCTACTTACTTCATCTCATTTCTGATTCGAGTGTCCCAGAAGCTTCGGGGTAAACCCTCGTTGCCTGGTAGTTTTAGAAAGATAGTTGAAGTACTAGTCGATTTCGATGCAGACTTCTCACAAGCTTGGGTTGATGGTCGGATATACGAGGGGCTAAATCATGCCGATGCATTGAAACAGGCTGAGTGTCCAATGATACTTCTCCATGCAAACTGGTTACGTCATCCAGATTATGGGCTAGTTGGTGCTATGGATGATAATGATGCTGCATTGGCAAGAGAACTTGCACCAGAAATGTTATTCAAACGGATTGACTCTGATCATGTGATTCACAGTCATAATCCGGATCTTTACATTCGTGCTGTTGAGGAGTTCATGACGAATTTGGATTGATAGGTAATCTTGTCTGGATATCTCCCCCTCAATGACAATCTCAAAGCAGCTATCAAAGTTCATTAAGAATGTGTTCTTCATATTTATTCACAAGTCTATATAGTACATTCTTTCCCAGTCAGTCACACTCCGCTTGAACTCCGACCATTCTGCTCGTTTAAGCCCTAAATACTTGTTAAAAGCCTGCTCCCCTAAGCAGTCCTTGATGAACTTACTCTGCTCAAACTCATCAAGGGCTTCACCAAGATCGGAGGGCATGGATTTTATATAAAACTGCGCAAGTTTAGCATCATCGAAGTCAAAGACATCTTCTTCTACTGGTTCTGGAGGTTCTATCTTTTTATCTATACCTTTCATTCCTGCTGCCAGCATAACTGCAAATGTAATGTAAGGATTGCAGCTTGGATCTGGACATCGAAGTTCCAGTCTTGCAGATTCTTGTCGATTCTTACCGTACCTTGGGACTCGGATTAAGGCTGACCGATTTCGTTGTCCCCAACAAATATAGACCGGTGCCTCAAACCCACCTAACCGTTTATAGCTATTGACTGTTGGGCAGAGGATGGCAGACATCTCTCTGATATACTCGAGCTGACCGCCCATGAAATGGTATGCTAGAGTGGAGAGTTGATATGGATCATCATCGTCATGAAAGAGGTTCTTTCTATTGTTGTTAAATATGGATTGATGTGTATGCATTCCACTACCTGCCACACCGGTTCTGGGCTTTGGCATGAAAGAGGCATAAAGGTCTATGTTACTAGCGACTGTCTTAATCGCCTGCTTTGCAACCATGATGTTATCTGCACTAGTCAAGACATTACTGTATTCAATATCAATCTCATGTTGGCTGGGTCCACACTCATGATGTGTCATTCCTACTTGAATACCCAGACCTTCCAACGTAGAAACGATGACTGCCCGAATATCGATACCTAGGTCTCTTGGTGAGAAATCGAAGTAGCTCGCCCTATCATAATAATCCCCTTCTTCTTTTGATCCAAAAAGGAAGAACTCGATTTCAGGTCCAACCTTGTAAAACCATCCCTTTGCTTCACTCGTTTCAGAAATACGTCGCAAAATGTTTCGAGGAGCACCCTCATATGGTATTTTATTAGGTTCAAAGACATCACAAATGATTCTCGCTGCGTTTTTTCCATGTCGCGGCCAAGGCAACATGATATAGGTCGTTGAATCAGGAATCAACAACATGTCGCTCTCATGGATTCTGGTGAACCCCTCTACAGACGATCCGTCAAACCATTTGCCATCTTCTAAGCAATTTTCCAATTCTCTTGGCGAAATGGTCACGCATTTCAGTTGACCAGATAGATCTGAAAACATTAGGTCAATGAAGCTGATCTCTTCTTTCTTTACTCTCTCTAGAATCTTCGATTTCTGTTCACTCACACTATCACGTCCTATGGGCGTTTTTTTTCCTACCATTCAATGATTCTCTTACACTTGGTATTCCTCTACTTTAAGATTTTAGGGTGCGAAAAGGAAGCCCTCTTTCCAATTCTCTAGTTTAAAAATCTCCAGTGTAATGAAAAAATAATACCCTACTGATGGCTTATCTTCTCTATTGTCTGGAGTATTTCGTCCACCTTTTTCTGAGACAAAATAGCCCTGATGGCATCTAGTTCGTACTGGTTTCTTATGATGACCCCTATCTTATTCATTGGATATCCACTTTTATCAATCGGATTGATCTCAACAGCTAGATAGGCTGGCTCATCCTTTGACTTAGGTATCTTTCTAATGAATACTCCCTGCTCAGCAGTCCTCAACCTTTCAAATTTCCTCCCGTGCTTGAGCATATCTTTCAGTTCTCTCTCCATCTAAACAACCCATTCATGATCGTTTACCATCTTGATAAACTATGTTACATCTTCCTTTGGATGATTTGGAATAAGGATGAGAAATAATTATGCTCATTATTGCTTGTACGTGATGAAATCATTTGTAGATCAATTGAAAACCAGTGGTCTGGATTCCTCTTGCTTGTATAGGAGATAGTTCAGTATGAAAATCTCTTGTGTTTCACTAGTAGGGCAAACGGAATGCTCCGACCCTTTTCCTGTCTAAGAGCAATAGAACACCAGTCACTATTGTCCAGAATGTCATCAGGATGAATGCAGTTGGATAGTACAGTCTCTCTGTTCCTAATGACTCAAAATAAAGCGGGATTAGTGTGCCACTAATCAGACCTATTCCTGAAGTGATTATAAACCAGACAGGTATGAACATAGACGGATTTTTTGGAATTGTGTCATCATTTACTATATTATTGTCCCCCACAGACTTGAATTCATTTTTGCTTCGATTTACTTCTCTGAGAGTAAGGTATGCGAATAGCAGAATGACTCCGAATGAAACCGCGTAGAGATAGAGAGGTGCTTTGATTGCCCCGGGGAACGAGAAGACCATGAAAAGAATGAGGTATGCAATACAGACTGCCCACCCTCTAAGACTCAAGCGAAACTCTGAAACATTCCAGCCAAAGATGTGCCCTCCAGCTGATAAAGGGAGCCAAGTCTGAGTGAGCCCCCACATGAAAAACATGATTGTGAAAGTTATGATCAGAAAACCAGCAATCTCGCTTGTGAAAAATGCAGTTCCTGTAGAGAAGAATATGTAGGGCAATCCCAATGTCATTGCTGAAAGGAGAACAGCCTTGTCAGAACCTCCAGTGACAGAAGAAACATGGAGTATCATGTGAAAGAATGTGAAATACGCTAGAAAAAGCCAGACTGGAAGAAGCTGATAGAAGAAACCAACAAGACCTCTTGCAGAATACTCGGCAATTAGATTAAAACCTGTACAAAGTAGGATAATCTTCCTTGCAGTGTTTATTGTCATATTGCTGCAAACCTCCTGTCCTTTTAGCAGAGTGTGTCTGACATAAGATTTCTCCTTTCTCAATCCAGAGATGAATATTCACTCCCAAGATTAGTTCGAAGATTTTCCCGACTTATGATAACATGGATGCATCCTTTCTATGAGAACTCACCTTTCTGCTTCCCATATTTCCGTAGATAATATTGTCGCATCAAGTACGCCTCGAACTTGTTGATGGTCTTAGCTCCACCAAGGAACTCAGCCTCTATGAATGCCTTGCAAGTCTTTTCAAGCACAAATGTGCAAGTGAATGCCTCCTCCATATCACGTCCAATGCACACAGCGCCATGATTTGCCATCAATGCTGCATTTCGCCCCTTGAGTGCATTCATGGTCTTCTTGACTATCTTCTTTGTAGAGGGCAGAGCATATTCTGCCACCCTGATTGTTGGACCAATAATCTGAACCATGTCATCAAGAATTGGAGGGACTTCACGTCGCGCAACAGCAACCGTGGAGGCATTCATTGAATGTGAATGGATGACAGCTCCAATGTTCTTTCGTTCACGGTAAACTGCGATATGAAGTTTCATTTCTGCAGAGGGTTTGTGTTTTCCCTCCCATGTTACATCATCTGAACTAAAATCGACAATAGCGATATCGTCAGGACCAAGCTTCTCGTAGCTCATTCCTGAAGGTGTGATTGCCATCTTTGAATCACTTATTCTGCAAGAAATATTCCCCCACGTTCCTCCTACCAAACCATTTGCAATGAGCTTCTTACCAGCGTCACAGACAATCTGTTTTGCTTCATCAATATTCATGATATGCACTCTATCGACCGAGTCTTCTTAAACAATGTTCCTTGTTGAGAAAAAAGAAATTTCAGGATTACATCTGTTTTGCTGGCGATATTATCGATAATCCTGTTCTTTGTCATGGGACAAACATATCTACGAGATCTTTGGAAATAGTTTCAGCGTCTAATTGTCTTTCAGAATCCTCTGAAATAAACAAGAAAGAAAGGCCCTCCAAGGATGCAATCAGAAGGCGAGCTCGCCCCTCTGGATTTGAAACTCCGCACTCCTCATATAACTTGGTTGCAAGGTTCATATGCTCCCTATAGGATCTCAGCCACTCACTGTTTCTATCCTTTCTGCCCGCACCTTCCTCATAGATTTCATAGGAAAACCGACGAAGCGTTGGATGCTCCATGAACATCTGAACAGAGCTTCGAATGAACTGTATGAGTTTCTCTTGTGGTGTTCCCTTACTGATAATCTGCTTTAGATGAGGACTCCAAAGTTTATTGAATCCTTGAAGTAGTGATTCACATGCAAGATCATATTTTGAATTGAAATAATGAAAAACAGCACCCTTTGATATACCAAGCTCAGAGCATATTTTATCGATGCTGACCTTATGATATGATTTCTCAATGAATTGGCGGAAAGACTCAGTCACAATGTTCTCTCT
>Ga0209427_10001219_pt1 | contig 29344 bp, 25 predicted proteins | sample DeeMarSWOR136_30_FD_187465 | JGI IMG/M metagenome (GOLD analysis project Ga0209427, IMG submission 187465) | Marine sediment microbial communities from White Oak River estuary, North Carolina - WOR-1-36_30 (SPAdes) (version 2) | ecosystem: Environmental > Aquatic > Marine > Intertidal zone >...
CCGAGAATCTCGATGATACTCGGATTACCGGTGTTTACTTCCATGCCCAGAGGGATTTCGCCCCTTTTCAGGGCTTCGAGGATGCGGTTCGGCTTCGGTCTGAAACTCATTCCGCGCCTCCTTTACCTGCTTTCGTCAAATCCGGTATAAGCTGTGCCAGTCCCAGCCTGGTTAACGTTTCCGGTAAAGGCCTGCCCGTTTCCGGGTCCCACCCCATTTTTTCGTAATAGTTACGGCGCAATGCCTCCCACTGCGGCATAATAGCTTTGCCCTCGGCCGGTCCGTCGACGGGTGTAGAGCCGTAGCGTACGGAGGGCGCCTCGATGTCTTTGGTCAGCCCGTGTCGGATGTTGAATACCCTCAGCTGGTTGAGGATGCGTTTTCCCGTTATCATCGCCTCCTCGATGCTGTAGTCCCAGCCAGTAATCGCGTTCAGGGTGTCGACAAGCGTTTTCAGGTCCTGGCCGCAGAAAAAACACACGGGCAGCGAGTCCTCGAACAGCCGCCGTCCACTGGCCATGGCGTTGAATGTTGATACCTCAATCGCGTCAAACGGGTCTTTCGGCGGTGCCATACCCAGTTCTTTAACGGCCGGCATGCCGGGACCCACCTCGATTGTACCAGTATTCGAGAGGCAGGTATCGATCATCTCCGACCAGCGAGCCCGGTGGTCGTGCCCCCGCGGCGTGGCGCCTTTTAGTGTATACACCGCGCAGTCAAGTGCCTCCCCACCGTATCTCTCGGCAGTTCGCTTCACTCCTTCCGCCCAAAGGTTGCCGTTACCCTCGCGGTAGGCGGTCTTCTTTAATATTTCCCGCGTAGCTTCGGCATCGCCCCATTTCAAATCGATACCATCGAGGTCATCCTTTTTCAGGAGTCCTTTTTGAGAACATTCCATCAGCCAGCCGACCAGCCAGCCGCTCTCATTAATGTCCATGCCCAGGCGGTCGACATCGTTGCCCAAGACCACCGTGGCTCCGGGGTCGGTCTGCCCGATGACCGAGCTCATGGCGGCGACGCCCTCGTATTCGGGTTCCTCCCCGACGAAGCCTTTATAAGGTCCCTCGGTAACCTCGGTCACGCGGCAGTGGCTGATGCGGCAGCCCCAGCAGGTGGTCGGTGTCGCCCTGAAATGGGTGCGCAGGTACTCCCCGCTGAACTTCTCGTAGTCGGGAAAGATGCTGGTGGTGTAGTTTTTCACCGGCAGCTGCCCGGTCTTGTGCATCATCGGCAGGGCACCCGCCGTCCCGAACGACGATAGCGTCGGCATGGCTTTTTCGGCGCCTTCCAAGAGAGCGTTGGCCAGGTCTTTTAGCTCGTCCGGCCTGGCAACGGATACTTTGTGCTTTCCCCGCTCGGCAACGATTGCCTTCAGCTTCTTGGAGCCCATTACGGCTCCCAGCCCGTTATGTGCCGCTACATGGCCGTGGTCGCCGGCTATCGATGCGAATCGTACCATGTTTTCGCCGGCGGGCCCTATCGTAAAGACGCTGCACTGCTTATTGATACCTTTCTTAATAGTGTCTTCGGTGTCCCAGGTATCTTTACCCTGCAAATGAGAGGCATCTTTCAACTCGGCGGTGCCGTCGTGGACGTGCAGGTAAAGCCACCTTTTAGCTTTCCCCTGGACAACTATACCGTCGAACCCGGAAAATTTTAAAAATGCCCCGAAATACCCGTTTGCCTGGGAGGTTCCGGCCAGATTGGTCATCGGTCCCTTGCTGATAACCGAGAAAATACCGGAGCCGCTGACCCTGGTGCCGCTGAAAGGCCCCGCCATGAACATAATCCGGTTTTCCGCTTCGGACCATGCCACGCCGGGAGGGACTTCCTCGTAGAGGTATTTCACTCCCAGCCCCGTCCCACCGACATATCTCCGGAGGGTCTCGCTGTCCGACGACTCCTCGCTGATCTTTTCGTTACTCAGGTCTACGCGGAGTATTTTACCCGTATACCCGCTGATAGCCTTTCCTGCCATCTTCTCACCTTCTTTGTTTCATGCTAGTGTTGTGTTATCAATGTCCCGGCCCGGGCATGTCTTCCGGTGGCCATAGCTCTTTCGCCACGTCATCCAATCCCAGTTCCAGAAGTTTCTTCTGGCTGGGCTTCGCATTCCTCCGTCCCCAGTCAAGTCCGCCCAGCCCCCAGTATACCTGCGCTTCGATATCCGCTGAAGAACCGGCCAGCGGTCCCTCATTCTGGGGTGGATTGCCGATTATTCTCCCGTGTACTTTATACTCGATGGGATTGATGCCTTCGCGCAGGTTGAAAATGTGCCGCATATTGTAAATCCTCTCACCCGCTTTCAGCATCTCTTCCTCGGAGCGGTCCCAGCCGGTCACAGCGCTCATGAATTCCGTCATATATTTCAGGGTGTTTCCGCCGACAAGGTCGCTGAACATGCACCAGCCGGTGGAATTGACCAGCTGGAAGGTGAAGGCGGCGGGCCCGAAGTTCATCTGGGTATGCCGACCCGGAGTCGGGTCCATCTGGTAGCGCGCCGCGGCGGTATTGTCCGGGAAGTTGTAGAACTTGGGGTCATGCATGCCGAGCTCCTGTCCCCCGATATGCACGGCGTATTCTTCGGCGCCTTTGCCGATTTTCTCTGCGGCTTTTTTAACGCCGTCGGCAAGCACGTCGCCGAAGCCCTCTCTCTTTACCATCTTTTCCGTCATCGCCACGATTCCCCGATGGTTTCCCCAGGTCAGCTCGATGCCGTCGGTATCGGCTCTGGTGATGATGCCGTTTTCGTAGCACTCGATGGCAAAAGCGATGGTGGTACCGCCCGATATCGTATCCAGGCCGTAGCTATTGCAGAGGTGGTTTATCATATTCAATGATTCAGTGTTGCTGTTGCAGCACATCGTCCCGAAAGCCGCCTGCGTTTCGTATTCAACGCGGCGTGTGCCTGCGGGATATTTATACTCGCCCTCTCCCGCTTTCAGTCTGCCTTCGCAGCCAATCGGACAGTGCCAGCATCCTGTTCTCCTGTTGATGTTGGCTATCGCCGCATCGCCGCTGAGTCCGGCGTTGTCGGGCATATCGATTACCCCCACCCCGCCCCAGTTCTTCACCGGGGTATTACCGCTGTGAGCGAATCCTTCGGCGACAGCGGATGTCCCGTACTTGTGAAAGCTCTCCAGCGACTCCATTCCCTGCCATACCCTCATCACTGCTATGTGGTCTTTACGCAGTTTGTCAACTCTCTCGGCGTCGAATACCGCTACCTCCGGTTTGCCTCTGGCGGCTATCGCTTTTAGTCTCTTGGAGCCCATCACCGCCCCCAGCCCCGACCGCCCCGCCACCGCTCCCCTCCGAGTTACCACGCAGCCGATGAGGGCGAGTTTCTCGCCGGATGGGCCGATACAGGAGACTTCCACCCCGTCGCCCAGTTCATCTTTAAGGGTGTCCTCGGTTACATAGCAGTCTTTTCCCCAGAGGTACCCGGCGTCTCTCAGTTCGGCTTTACCGTTATCGATAAACAGGTAGACCGGTTTTTCCGCTATTCCCGTGAAGAATACCGCGTCATAACCGGAAAACTTCAGCTGGGGCCCGAAGTGACCCCCCGAATTGGAATCTCCCCACCCCCCGGTCAGGGGTGACTTGCCCACGATTCCGTACCTGCCGGCGAAAGTCGAACCGGTGCCCGTGAGCGGACCGGTCATAAAACCCAGCATGTTGTCCGGTCCCAGCGGGTCCACGCCGCCTTTCTGTCGACTGTACAGAATCTTGGTGCCGACCCCGTAACCCCCGATGAAATCCCGGTAAAGGCTCTCATCGGGCTTTTCCTCCTTTATTTCTCCGGTGGAAAGATTAACGTACAGGATTTTCTCCATGTAACCTCTGGCCATACTCCGCTCCTTACTAAATCATTGTAGTTGCTTAAAACACTGATTATCAAACCGTAATAATCGTCTAGTCGGGTGTCAGCGGCAGTCCCCCGCCGGCGCATATCGACTCGCCGGTAACATAAGATGACATATCGCTGGCCAGGAAAAGGGCCACCCCGGCGATTTCCTCGGGCATGCCCATTCTGTGCATCGGCACCCGATTGTCCAGCATGTTGAAGAAAGCCTTTCCTTCCTCCTCGGACATCTCGTCCAGCATATTATTGAAAAACTCCGAGCGTACCGGACCCGGCAGGATGGCATTGACGGTGATATTCTCCTGGCGCAGTTCGAAAGCGAGGTTGGTGGTCAGCCCGAGGACACCTCCCTTGGCCGAGTGGTAATGTACGATGGGTGCCGGTGGATGGATGGCACCCATGGAGGAAACGTTGACTATCTTGCCGTACTTGTTTTTCTTCATGTGGGGTACGACCGCCCGGCAGCACAGGAACTGGCCTGTCAGATTAATACCTATAATCCTCGCCCAGTCCTCGTCGGTGGTGCTTTCGATGGCACCGCCGGTGGCTTCGGAAATCCCTCCCGCATTATTTACCAGGATATCGATTTTCCCGAATTCTTTAATGGTCCGTTCTACCATGGCATTTACCTGGGCGCTATCGGCTACATCGGCGGCAATCGCCAGCGCGCGACGCCCCCGTTTTCTTACCTCTTCCGCCACTTTCTCGGCGCCCTCGATATGCCTGGCATTGACGACGATATCACAGCCTTCCTCGGCGAATTTCAGCGAGATGGCCTTGCCGATTCCCTTGGCTCCCCCGGTGATAATCGCCACGCGGTCTTTCAGTAACACTTTTTCACCTCCTGATGGTGGTGCTTTCGGTTTATCTCATTTTCCACTAATTTAATAAAAGACAAATACTACTTGCCGATATATTTCAATGAATTCTTACCCGCAATCCTGCCGGAATTGGTCGCGAAGCTCGATGACAGCCCGGAAGATTTACCGATACTGTAGCTGTCCCCGTACATTCCACCGGCGTCATACCCCCCGGCATAGAGACCGGGAATCGTGTTACCTTTCTTGTCGATGACCTCCATCCGGTGGTTTATCTTAATGCCTCCCAGCGTTCCCAGGAAAATGGTGCGCGCCTTGACGGCGTAATATTTAGGTCCCTTTAGCGGTCGCAGGTATTTCGGGTCCTTGGCAAACAGGTCGTCGTGGCCCTTCTCGCAATACCCGTTATATTCATCTACGGTTGACTGCAAAACGTCCGGGTCCACCCCGATTTTCTCCGCCAGTTCCCTGATGGAGTCCGCCTCGAAGACCTCGGTACTGCCGCTTTTCACCGCCTTCTCCAGTTCGCGGTCCAGTTCGGTGGTCCGCGAGCCCGGCGGGAATGCCATTATCATCGCCTTCGTGATACCGTCATCTATCAGTGATTGTTTTATCGTGCTGTCGAAGATGCTGAAGGTATAATCTCCTTTTTGCCGGGCATTGGCGTTGCCCACGTAAGCGTCGTCGAAGCTGATGCTCTCGTCGCAGTACCTTTCGCCCTGGGTATTTACCCAGAGGTCGGGCTGGACGGCGATATTCTCGAGGTGCGACCCCATCGCGAATTCCGGGCCAACCGGACCGGTACGCACCAGTTCCAGGATGCCGAGTCCCTCTTCGGCGGCGCCTACCTCGAAAGCCATGCGGATGCCGTCCCCCGTCTTGTCCACGTTGCCGATGGGTATCAGGTTTACGTCAATGTCGAACCCCGAGTATTTTTTTATCCACTCTTTATTGTTGGCGTATCCCCCGCTGGCGATGATTACCGCTTTAGCCGCTACCTCCACGTCCTCCTCGTTTTCCTCTACGACCACTCCGGCGATGCGGTCGCCCGCCTTTAATATCTGCTTCACAGGTGTTGCCGGTACTATCATCGCACCCAGTTCCTTCAACCGTGTTGCCAGGGCTTTCACAATGGCTTCTCCCAGTCCCTTGACGAGGTGGTATGTCCGCGGCGCGTCGGGGATATTGATGGTAGCCTCGGTGAATTCCACTCCTGCCTCCTGGAGCCAGCTTATCGTCGCCGCAGACTCGTTGACGATGGCCCTTACCAGTCGCGGGTTCGCCCGCCAGTGACTGTAGTCCATGATGTTTTTGAACGCCTCATCCCGACTGTACGTGATATACCTTCGCCGCTGCATCTCGCTCTCCACGGCGAACATTCCGTGGAAGAAATTGGATGTCCCGCCGATGGAGCGCTCTTTCTCGAAGACGATAACCTTGGAGCCGCCCTGTGCTAGGGTCAGTGCCGCCGCCAGGCCCGAAACCCCCGAACCTACGACGACAACATCGGTTTCCGCCGGTATTTGACTCATCGCTGCTTCTCCTTTCCCCTTGGTTGCCTGGTTATTCTATATTAAGATACCATATTAGAAGCCACCCCAGAATTTTACAGGGGTAATTTTCAGCCTGAGGTCGCATTGCAGGCAGCGTTCTGATTCTTCGGTAATTGCTTTTTCATCCGCTTCTTGAACCACTTTACAGAAACTGCCGACCCTTTCCTCCACGGGAATCCGTGCTTCTTCGAGTCTCTGCATCCCGGCAAAACCCTCGATGCATCCCAATACTTTATCGGGCTCGGATTCGGGTGCCAGTTTTTCGTCTATATTGCCTCTGCCTCCCAGGTAACGGTCGATGGCGATAGCCGCTTTCCGCCCTGAAGCAATGGCTTTGATTACGGAGGAAGTCCCGTTTACTGCGTCTCCCGTGGCGAACACTCCCTCGCGGCTCTCGCATTGTGAAAAGGAGTCCACTATTATCAGGTTGCCAGCGTGCGTCTCCAGCTCGAATCCCGGCGGGATTACCGGGCGCTGGCCGATGGCGAATATCACCGTATCCGCCTCGATGATATGCCCGGAATTCGCCGCGATTTCTATTTGCGGATTTTTCTCATCGTCGAAGCTCAATGACTCTACCTCGAGGAATTCAACGCCGGTAATGTTGCCGTTTTCGCTGATAATCCGGGTGGAACTCCTGGCGGGATAAATAACTATCCCCTCCTCTTCGCTCTGGCTGATTTCATCGTCGGTGGCCGGCATCGTTTCCCGGTTTTCCAGACAGGCAATCTGCACCTGTCCGGCACCGAGTCGTACCGCTGAACGGGCGCAGTCGAAGGCGACATTGCCTCCGCCGAGTACCATCACCCTGTCCCCGATATCCACATCATGCTCCGTGTTGATGGCCCTCAGGAAGTCGGTGCCTATCAGCACCCTGCCGTTATCAGCACCGGGGATAGCCAGTTTCTGTCCCTGGTGGGTGCCGATGGCGACGAGGACTGCATCAAATCCCTCTCCGAAAAGGCTATCGATTGAATCGATGGGTGTACCGGTTTTAATCTCGACGCCACTGTCGGTTATTTCCGTTATTTCTTTATCGAGGACTTCTTTAGGCAGGCGGTACCCGGGGATACCGTAGCGCATCATGCCCCCCGCCCCCGGCAGAGCCTCGAATACCGTGACCACATGTCCCTGCCTATTCAGGTAGTAGGCCGCCGTCAGGCCGGATGGCCCCGACCCGATTACGGCTACTTTATTTCCGGTCGCTGGTTTCTTGTTTGCACTCTTCTCCCACAGCTTGACCAGGTCATTCTCGGTGGCAAAGCGCTTTAGCTCCCGGATAGAAATCGACTCGTTAAGTTCGCTCCTCCGGCATACGTCCTCGCAGATGCGGTCGCACACGTACCCGAGCACCAGGGGAAACGGCACCTTCTCCCTGATAACCGCAGCGGCACCGGACAGGTCACCTTCCCTGATATAACGGATATACCGAGGTACGTCTATCTCGGCGGGGCAGGTGTACCGACAGGGAATCAGGGCGGCTCTCCGCTTTTTCCCTTCTAAAAGCTCCGGTTTGTCCTGGATAGCGCCTGTTGGACAGACTTCGGCGCAGGCACCGCAGAAACGGCAACCCGCATCAGCCAGCGGCAGGTCGGCCGCCGTGCCGGTTATCGTCTCCTTTTCCAGCTTCTTGTAGAAAAGAACGCCGACTCCCCGCAGCTCGTGGCATGCCCGTACACAGCGTCCGCAGGCAACGCACTTGTTGGGGTCGTGCACGAACAGCGGATTTGTTGAATCTATCGGCAGCAGTTTCGAGCGCCTTCTGACGTGCAGTTCCTCGCAACCGAGGTATTGCTTCAGAGACTGCAGTTCGCAATTGAGGTATTTATCGCACTGGCCGCAGTCGGCAGGGTGCCCGGCCAGCATCAGCTCCATGGCCAGCCGGCGCAGGCGCTCGGTATCTTCAGTCTTCGTGCTGACAACCATTCCGTCCTCGGTTGGTGTTACGCACGACGAGGGGTAGCCTTCGATGCCCTCTATCTCGACGATGCACAGTCGGCATGCCCCTATTGTCGGCAGGTCGGGATGGTCGCAGAGGTGCGGTACGTAGATATCCGCATCGAGGGCAGCCTCAAGGACACTCTTCCCTTTCTGCGTGACTACTTCTTTGCCGTCGATAGTCAGCTTTATCGTCTCGGAATTCATCATTGTTATCCGGCGGCACCGCACTTTTTCTCTTTAATATGAGTATCGTAATCTTCCGGAAACAGCTTCATGCTGCTCAATACCGGCAACGGTGCCATTCGACCCAGGCCGCAGATGCTGCCGGTCTTCATTCCTCCGGCTATTTCTTTTATCAGTCCCAAGTCTTCTTCACTCCCTTTATTATCAGAGATATCGTTTAAAATATCCACCATCTGGAACGTCCCCTCGCGACAGAACACGCATTTACCGCAGGATTCCTCCTGGAGGTGTGCCATGGCGTCCCGGGCCATTTCCACGGCGCAGCAATCGCTGCCGTAGACCTGAATTGTCCCCGAACCGATGATGGCCCCGGCTGCCTCCATAGCTTCGTAGGATATCGGAATGTCTAGGGAATCCCCAGAGAAATAAGCCCCCGTCGGACCGCCGAACTGCACGGCTTTGATATCCTTGCCTCCCGCAGCCCCGCCCCCGATTTCCTCTACCAATGCTCTTATCGTCATCCCGAATGGGACTTCTATTGTGTATTGATGAGTAATATCACCGCATATAGTGATGATTTTCGTTCCTTTGCTTTTTTCCGTGCCGATACTTGAGATTATTTCCGGTGTATTCTGAAATATAGCTGATACATTAGCCAGAGTCTCCACATTGTTAACAAGCGTCGGCTTGTCGAACAGTCCCTTTTCGGCGGGGTAAACGGTGCGCAGGTATGGCATCATCTGCTTTCCTTCTAGAGTCCTTATCAGGGCTGTCTCTTCGCCCGCTACCAGTGACGATGTTACCTCTTTGACCTCGATATCACACCCGAATTCCGATTCGAGGATATTTTCTCCCCGCAGGCTGTAGTCCCTCATCTGCTCAAGAGCTTTGTTTATTCTTTTTATAGCGGTGCTGTACTCCGTATTGATGCAGATATAGCCCTTTTTCGCACCGACGGCATAAGCGCCGATTAACAGCCCTTCCAGGACGGCGAAAGGGTCGCCTTCTACTAATAGCCGGGCGGTACGGGTATTCGGGTCGGCATCCACCGCATTACAGATAACGTACTTCTGGCTCCCATCAACATCGCGGCAGCGCTGCCATTTATCCGCCGTGGGATAATCGGCCCCACCCCTCCCCCTCAGCCTGGACTGCCTCAATTCTTCGATGGTGGCTTCCTGGCCTGACTCGACTGCGCGAGAGAGGCCGCTGAAACCTTTACCGCGATTGATATAATCATTGATATTATCCGGATCGATGATTCCGTAGTTTCTCAGCGCTGTCCTGTTTTCCACGTTGAACAAAGGGAGTTCGGTGATATTCTGTATGCCTTTGTTTTCTCCGCTACGGTCTCCAAGTTCAGCTTTCGCTAGAATCTGTTTATAGTCCATCAGCTTTTAGTCTTTTTTTATATTATATACGATGCTCCGGGATATGCGCCTGGCGCTGGCTAACAGCTCTTCGGTAATCGCTTTGGCTCTCGGTTTTAACCGGTTTTCCGGCCCCAGGATACTCAGGGCTACGGGATGAGAGTAACCCTGAACCGGCGTTGATATGCACATCGCCCCGGCAATCCTTTCACCGTAACTTATACCGTACCCCTTTCGCTTGATATCTCTTAGCTGGGTGGCTAACAGGTCTCGGGAAACGGCTCTTTTCCCCATCAGTCTTTTTAGATCTATCCTGTTCAGGGCTTCCCTAAGGTCTTTTTCATCCAGTTGTGCTAGGAGTACCTTGGCGGTAGCCCCCACGGCGAACGGGGCGACCTGCCCTGAATCGTCTTCGACGATTTTCAGTTCCTGTTCACTCGGTATAAAATGCAGTAGCACGGAACGCAGCTGTACTAGGATATTAAGGCTTATGGTCTCCCCGCTGAAATTGGATAGATGCCCCATCTCCTGGAGGGCATTGACCAGCAGGTAGCGGTGGGCGCTGCCCTGGTTCGATATCAGCTGATTGGCTACCGGGCCCAGGTAGTATCTGTGGTTGATAACGTCCTGTACCACCCAGTTGAGGTTTTGCATCACGTTGAGGAGCCTGTGGACGGTGGAGGTACTGTATCTGCAGTACTTTGCTATCTCGGTGTTTGTGTTGATGCCGTTGCTCAGGCAAATGAGTATATTGGTGGCGCGTATCAGCGAGGTGTTGGTGTACGATTTACCGTCGTTTTCAGATTTGACATCCCGTATATTGGGAATGTTTTGCCAAATATTCATGTTTTATTATATTATATCCTGGTATCAAGGTGTCAAGGAAGAGTTCGTTGTGACCGGAAAATTTATGGAAACGTCGGCTCAGTTAAGTAGTCTGGAAGACGAAAATATGAGAATCAGGGCTTCCGCCATTATTGAAATGGGCAGGACAGGTAACCGCGATGGCGTTCAATCTATCATCGGGGTGCTGGCGAACCGAGAAGAGGTCGACTGGCTTCGGGCATGTGCCGCTATTGCCCTGGGCAGACTGGCCGGTGAGGAAGTGCTGTCGCCGCTCGTTATTGCTTTACAGGACGACAGCATTATCGTATCCCGGGCGGCTATTTCCGCCCTTGGCGACGCCAGAAACCCGCAGGCTATACCGCACCTCAAAGGGATTCTGGAAAACAAAGACAAAGAAGAATTACACGCGGTAACCGTCAAGGTCCTGGGGGAAATCGGCGGACGTGATATCATGCCCACCATCCTTCGGGCTCTGGAAAGCTCAAACGACCTGGTTCGGATTCGTGCTGCTTTAGCCCTCGGTGAGTTCCGAACCGACGAAATAATACCCCATTTTCTGAAGTTACTTCAGGATGATAATGAGTCCCTGCGGGCTGTTGCCGTTTCTTCGCTCGGCTTGCTCGGAGATGGACGGGCTGTGGAACCGCTGATTAAAGCCCTGGGTGACAAAACCGCTACCGTGCGCGCCATCGCTGCTTCCTCTTTGGGTTGTCTCGCTGATGGAAGAGTGATTCCATCCCTTGAAAAAGCCCTCGGTGACAGCAGTGAAGTCGTGCGCAAGCAGGCGGCTGCCGCTTTGTTAAAAATCCGGCGGAAAGAAGCACCATAAAGATAATGATTAATTAATCCAATAATCACTGATATATGTTCAGAGGGGGAGTTAGATATGGGTGACATGAAAGCCGAATTAGCCGCTATAGTGGGTGAGGATAACGTTCTGGATGATGCGGAAACACTGGATGGCTATTCCAGCGACCGTAGTTTTGCCCGGGCGGTAACGCCGCGGCTTGTCGTGAGAGTCGCCGGCGTGGATGAGGTACAGAAAATCATCGTCTGGGCAAATCAAACAGGAACGCCGCTGGTGCCGATAAGTTCCGGCCCGCCGCACTGCCACGGCGATACCGTACCCGGTGTTGATGGGGCGGTTATCGTTGACCTCGGCGGTATGAAGAAAATCCTTCAAATGAATCGCCGCAACCGAATCGCCCTTATCGAGCCGGGCGTGACCTACAGTGAGTTGCTGCCCGCTTTGGCGAAAAAGGGGATGCGACTCTCCAATCCGCTGCTTCCGAGGGCAAATAAGTCCGTACTTACCAGCCTTCTGGAGAGGGAGCCGCGACTGAACTGTCGCTTGCAGTGGTCCTCCCTCGACCCCCTGCGCTGCCTGGAGATTGTCTTTGGCGATGGCAACAAGCTCTGGACTGGCGATGCCGGCATGGGCGAGCTGGACCTGCAAAAGCAATGGGCTGGGCAACACTGGCAGTTGCAGCCGGTCGGGCCCGGTCAGACGGATTTCTACCGGTTTCTTGCCGCTGCCCAGGGCAGCATGGGTATCGCCACATGGGCCTCAGTGCGATGCGAGGTCATGCCTCAGATTCATAAACTCAACTTCGTCCTGGCCAAAAAACTCGACGACCTGCTTGATTTTACCTACCGTATTCTTCGATTCCGCTACGCCGATGAATTGTTCATCATGAACGGAACTGACCTCGCCTGCGCGATCGGTGAAGATGCCCGACAGATTAAATCGTTACGGGAGCAGTTGCCTCCGTGGATGGTACTGGTCGGCATCGCCGGACGCGAGGAATTACCCGCAGAAAGAGTCGAGTTCCAGGAAAAGGATATCTCGGAAATCGCTCAAGAGTTCGGACTGGAGCTTGTACCGGAAGTACCCGGGGTGGACGGAAAATACGTACTTGATGTGATACTCAATCCGTCCCGCGAGCCCTACTGGAAGTACATCTATAAGGGCGACTGCCAGGATATCTTCTTCGTCAGTACCCTTGACAGGGCTCCCGGATTTTTTAAGACGATATCCTCGGTCGCTGAAACTCTGGGTTACCCGACCTCCGATATCGGCGTTTACCTTCAGCCGCGGCACCAGGGAGTTAACTGCCACTGTGAGTTCAGTCTGCCCTATGACCCGGAAAATACCGGAGAGGTATCCCGTATTCAGGCGCTCTATACTCAGGCCAGCGAGGCTCTTGCTGACGCCGGAGCATTCTACACACGGCCCTACGGTATATGGTCGGATATGTCGTTTAAGAAAGACCCGCAGAGTACGGCTTTGTTGAAGCAGATAAAGAACATCTTCGACCCCAGCGGAATAATGAACCCGGGTAAGCTATGTTTTGATTTACAGGTAACCAAGGAGGGATAGGAAATGGCACTTGAAGATTATCGGCCCGATATGGAAAGGTGCAGCCAGTGTTCGTACTGCAAGTGGATTCCACAGGACAAGATAAAAAGCTGGCGGTTCGCTAAAGGCTGCCCCAGTATCGCCTACAGCAATTTCAATGCATACTCCGCGCGGGGGCGTTTCGCTGTTGCCCGGTCGCTCTTGATGGGCAGGAGCGACTATACCGACCAGGTCCTTGATGTGATTTATAAAGACCTCAGCTGCGGACTCTGTGATGTCTCCGATAAGGTCTGCCGCTACAATCTGGAACCCTTGGGCAATGTCCTGGAGTTGAAAGCCAGAGCGGTCACCGACGGTCAGCTCCTGCCCCAGCACATGCCCATTATCGATAATCTCAAGAAAGAGGACACGATGATGCTGGGGATGGTCAAGGCCGACCGCGGCAACTGGGCCAGGGGACTGGATGTCAAGAATTTGACTGAGGAGAAAGCCGAGGTCGCCTACTTTGCTGGCTGTCGTTTCAGCTTTGATGAGGAGCTCCGCGATATACCCCGGGCGGCCGTAACCCTTCTTAAGAACGCTGGTGTTGATATCGGTATCATGGGCGCCGACGAAAGCTGCTGCGGCGGAAGGGCTTACCAGATGGGCTACCGCGGTGAATTCGTTAAATTCGCCGAGAATAATATCGAGGCATGGAAGACCGCCGGAGTCAAGACTGTCATCACCTCCTGTTCCGATGGCTACTTCGCCTTCAAGCGCCTCTATCCCGAGCTTGGCTCTACCGTCGAGGTGCTGCATACCGTGGAATATATCCACCGTCTTATCAAGGAAGGTAAGCTAAAACTCACTAAACCTGTCAACATGACGGTTACCTACCATGATCCATGTCACCTGGGCAGACAGGGAGAGCCCTACGTTCCCTGGCAGGGTAAAGAAAAGAAAATCCTCAACCAGGTAGTCGTCCACGAGCCCCGCAAGCCCCGCTACAACGGTGCCTGGGGTATCTACGACCCCCCACGGGATGTCCTGAAAAGCATCCCCGGTTTGAAGCTGGTGGAGATGGAAAGGATTCGCGAGTATGCCTGGTGCTGTGGCTCGGGCGGTGGCTGTATCGATGCCTACCCCGAGTTCTCCGCCTGGACGGCTTCTGAAAGGATTGAGGAAGCCATGACCACTGGCGCCGAGGCAATCGTCACCGCCTGCCCCTGGTGCGAACGCAATTTTACTGATGCTGTTAACGCTGATGGTAACAAGCTGAAAATATATGATGTCATCCAGCTTGTGCAGCAGGCAATTTAGGGAAGGAGAGTTGTTGTCATGACCATGTCTAAAGAGATATATAAAGAGTTTGAAGACGTCGTCGGACCGGCTAACATATCCGATGACCCCGCGATACTGGATTCATATATCACCCCCATGTGCCAGAGCCAGCATCACATGGGACCGGTGTATAACGTATTCACGCCTCAGGGACTGGCCGTTTTAATGCCGGGCAGAACCGAGGAAGTCCAGGCTATCGTCAAGCTGTGCAACAAGCACAGGATAAAATTCAAGGCATCGAGCACTTTCTGGACTTCCCGGGGCAACATCTCGGACGACTATGCTATCACCCTCGATATGAGGCGCATGGATCATATCCTAGAGATTAACGAGAAGAACCAGTATGCGGTTATCGAGCCCTTCGTAACTGGCGGTACACTTCAGGCCGAGGCCATGAAGGTCGGGCTTAACACCACCATCATCGGTGCCGGTTCCAGCTGCTCTCCTCTCGCCAGTGCCTGCGCCAACGGAGGCCCCTCGCCGTTCGCTTACTACGGTGGACTCACCCGCGAGAACCTGCTTTCTTTTGAATGGGTCATGCCCAACGGTGAAATCTTGAAGTCGGGCTCGCTGGGCTCGGAACTGGGCTGGTTCTGCGACGAGGGCCCCGGACCCGGCCTGAGGGGCGTGATGATGGCTGGTATGGGGAGTATGGGGGCAATGGGCGTATTTACCAAGTGTGCTATCAAGCTGTTTCCATGGCCCGGACCGGATACTCTCGCCAACGATGGTATCATCCCGGCCTATAAAGCCACGCTGCCACCCAATTTACAGGCACATACCGTCGCCTGGCCGTCATGGGAGGCTTACGCCGAGGGCGTCTATCGCATCTGGGACAGCGGCATCAGCGGCTATTACGCTCACCGGCAGTACACTATGTTCGGCCGCGACCTCAAAGGCGCCATGATTCGTATTCTCACCGACCCCAATAAAACTATCGATGACCTCGAGGAGCTACTGAAAGACCCCGAGGTGCAGCGGCAGAACGAGGAGATGAAGCGGGATTTCCAGCTTGTCCTGGCGGGTATGACCATGAGGGATATCGAGTGGCAGGAGAAAGTCCTCGATAAAATCCTCGCCGAGACCGGTGGCTATAAAGCCTCGATGATGGAAGAGCCCGACGTCAAGAACTGGAGCCTTCTCTTCCTCCTCCGATTAGGACACAAGAACCTGAACTTCGTCTATGCCGGTGGTTACGAGGGATGCTTCGGTGTCGGTGGTGTCCCGGATTACTCCTGCCCCAGGATTGAGACCGCGGCGGCGTTTAAGAAGAAGTGGGAGCAGGAGCACGACTACTTCGCTCAGGCTGGCGGCGACTGCATGATGGGCGGTATGGGCGGCATCGGCGGGGGGGGCTTTACCACCTGGGAGAATTTTACCCATTTTGACTCCCATAGTGCCGAATCGGTAAAAGGGACTTACGATTTCTTTGAAGCCACCTCCAAGTATGGCATGGAGAAGGGTCTCGGTGCTATGGAGAGGATGTACGTCATATCGCGACGCGACGATGGCTATGCCCGTTCCCAGGAAGAGCAGGCGGAGAGGATATCGCGGATGTCCCAGCCGCACGTGTATGAGTATCAGTGGAAAATCAGGGAGATCCTCGACCCCAATCTTCTCGGCGATGCCTATTACGTCACGCTGCAGCCGAAGAAATAATATCTTGAAATATATTAAATAACTAGGGATACTGTCTGGTTATTGGAGTCTACTTCGCTAAGGCTACTCTAATTTTATCCCAGTCGAATTGCGTGTGGCAGTTGGGGCATGCCTCTCCGTCCTTCACCACGGTATGGCACTTCGCGCAGTAATAGAGGTCTCCTATTTTGTAAACTCCATGTACTGTTTTGCTTCTTTTTTCTTCTTTATCCGGCATTCTTCCCCCGAATATTCTTGGTTATTCAGGATTTCTCTCCGTGGTTATGCAACCGCCACGCTTTCTGGTGTAAATACTATCTTCTCCTGGATTGGCGGGGTCTGATCACCAGTGCCGGTACTCTTGCATCGCGGACGACTTTATCGGCGACACTCCCTAAAATTGCCCTTTTCAGTCCGCTCTTGCCATGAGTTGTCATTACCACGAGGTCGATATGCTCTTTCTTGCAGGTTTTCATGATGGATTCGAAAGGGTCACCGGTTACTACAAGGTAATCGGCTTTGATACCCTTTAAAGTCACTTCCTGGAGTTTCCGGCTCATATAGCGCTTGGCATACCCTGTTTTTATCTGTTCCTGTCTTGTGGCTTCCTTTATCGCCAGTTGTGCCGAAAGCGAAGTTTCCATACCCATAGGTGTGGTTACGGCGGATATCGGTGTTTCCGGTTCTACTACCCGCAGCATGACGATTCCTGCCCTGTAATGCTGAGCAATGTCGATTGCGTATCCTAGGGCATGAGAGCTAAACCGGGAACCATCCAACGGAACCAGAAGGTTTTTAAACATCGGAGTTCACCCCCCTCCCTTTAATATTAACTCAAATTCACACAAGTACCAAATCAGCGAATAAGGTCTTTTGCTTTTAGCCCCTCCGCAATATCTTCCAGCCCGAGCTCGCCAAGCCCCTTCTCCGTCAGCAGTCCGCTGGCGATATCCCATCCCCGCAGCTCGTAATATTCGTCCTTCAGGTTTTCGAAGTCTTCCCTTTTAACCCGGTTGCCCTTGCGTGAAACGATGTTGCCGTTCCTGTCGGGCACGATGCAGTCGGGATTGAAAAACACAATTTGTAACGGCTCGTCGTGGAGATGGTCCAGCAGGGTGTCGCTGCTCCTGCCGCCCCACCCCTGCCGGAGGAGTACCGCCCTCTGTAGATTAAAGATTCTCTCCCCGATTTTGTTCAGGCTAGCTTCATCGTAATCCTCGCCCGTGATGGCGGACAGCACCCGACTCTCCATAGCCGGGTCGCCGGTGTGGTCGTCGGCGAACCTTACCCATATTATCGGCCAGAGAAAGTCACAGAGCAGCAGGCTCTCCTTGGCATAGGTCCTGTCCTGGATTTTCTTGGCGGCCAGCGCTTTCCCTTCGTAGGTGGTGTAGTCCACCGCTACTTCCCCGCCCCAGAATCCCCTGGCAACATTCTGCAGGTCTTTGAAACTTAAAAACGCGTCCTCATGTTTCGTATGCCAATTGCGCCAGAGCCATAACGAATGGGCGGTCTCGTGCAGCTGGTTTATCGGTCGCCGCGGCTCCGTGGCGTAGAGGAGGCCGTTGGTTGGTATCAGCCTGGGGTCGTAGTCTCTCGTCTCGTTAGCTTTGGAGATGATGGCGTCGTTTAGCAGCTCCCGCGCCTTGCCCCCTATTTCCTTGGCGGCTCTCAACGCCCCCTGTGCCAGCAGGTCCCCGAAGCCTTCCCTGAGGCCCAGTTTTCTTGTCAGCGTCTCTATAAACTCGGCGCTGCCGATTTTACTTAACGGCAACCCGGTTTCCTCTTCGCTCAGTACGCCTTCCCGGTAGCAGTCGCCCAGCCAGTTTATCAGGGGCTGCATGATGGTGGTGTCCAGTCCGTAGCGGTCACAGAGCCTCGCCGCCAGCAGCGCCACCTCGGTGGCGTTATCGGGGTACCTCATTGACGCCATGGCGTACACGTGCGTCGCCTGACAGAAATACTTGTAGCGACGGTTTTCGTGCTCGTACGACTTTCTGAAGCACCCGCTGACACAGCCGTAACACGAGCGGAGACGCGTCCGGCCCGGGATGCTTTCCAGCCAGTTTTTCCAGGTCTCCTTTCTCATCTCGACGATGCGTGCGGCGAGTTCGTTGAGCCTCTTCGGGTTGGCGGCTTCCGGTCGTTTATTTCCTGACACGGCGATGGCTTTGAGCTTTTTAGAGCCCATCACGCTGCCGAGGCCGCCGGCACCGGAAGCGCCGTCATCGGTCAGCATCGTGGAAAAAGAAACCAGGTTCTCGGCGGCTGGCCCTATCGTCAGGGCGCTGTACTCATTCCCCAACCCTGCTTTCAGGCTGTCCCCCGACTCTATGGCTGACTTTCCCCAGAGAGGAGAGGCGTCCCTGATTTCTACCGTATCATTATTAATGACTATATATACGGGTTTTTCGGCTTTACCCCGTACCACCAGACCGTCGTACCCAGCGTACTTGAGCCAGGTGCCCCACTTCTCGCCCAGGTTGGCGTAGGAGAAAGCCGGAGGGTCCATCACCGCCGATTTTCCGCAGACCTGCCATCGACTCCCCCCCGCTATTCTGGTAAATCCGGTTACCGGTCCTGTTACGTATATCAGGCAGTTGTCGGCATCGTAGGCTCCTGTTTCCGGAGGCACCATGTCCCAGTATATCTTGGCGGCAATGCCCCTCCCCCCCAGGAATCTGTCGGCGTAAGCTTCGGTGGGTAAACGGGTAATATTCCCCGTGGACAAATCGATATTCAGTATTTCACCGGCATATGCGTAATCAGGCACGTCTAACCTCCCGATGTTCCAGCGTTGGAAACCTGTAACTCAACACCCGGTCAGTCCGACCTCTTTCCCGTCAGCGATACCGCCATGCACACGTACGGCCTGTGGATTTCCCTGGTTACTATCGGACAGTGGTGCAGTCCCTTCGGGGCTACCAATACGGTCGGCTTGTTGAAAGTGTGCTTCTCTTCCTTCCCCAGCTCTCCGATGGATATCTCCACTTCGGCGCCGAGGTCGTCCAGGTGATAGGGGTCGGAGCCGATGAAAAACACGGCTTCGTCGTAGTCATGTACGTGCGGCTTGGTCGATAGGCCGGTAATTCCCGTCTTGTAGGCGCAGGCGTAGATTACGTTCAGGTCGAACCCCCCGAGCACATCTCCCCCGGTGGCGAACAGCGCCCGCTCTCCCGCCCTGTGGAAGGGTATGGTAACCAGGTACTGCCCGTATTTACTGTCGGCCATCTTGTCTCCTTCACATCTTTTCGCTATTTCTGCTCAATCTTTTTCTTCAGGTCTTCCTTGAACTTGTTCACTCTCTTTCTGTGGGCCACGCCGCCAGGTCCCGGCGCCAGCTCCGGACTGTAGTTCATGTCCTTGATATTATCCAGCATGGTGGGAATGAGCTGGTAGGGTACCGATATTACAAAAAGTCCCGGTGGGAAGATGTTCATCGCCTGAACACCCAGTCCCAGGCCGGTGACGAAGTAGTTGAGTTCGCCACTGATGACCGGGTAGATGTAAATCCAGGAGCAGGCTACCACCGGTGTCAGCTTGCTGACGAAGGGTCTCCCCGTGGAGTAGTTAATGGACCGTACCAGCGTCTGTGCCTGGGGCAGGGTGGCCGTCATTATCAGCACGTCCGGGTCGAAGGTCATCTTGTCCAGCGGGGCGAAGGCCACGTACCGCACCGAGCCCTTCTGCATCCGGGGGAGGTAGTCGTACATGGCGCGGCAGGCGTTATCTCCCTTGAAAAGACCTTCCTCCCCGCCGAAGATGCCACTCACGAGGACCGGTTCCGGGTCCTCCATGCCCAGTATCATCTGCTCCACTCCCACGCAGACCCAGTCGTCGGGGGCGACGTAAAAGGCGTCGTTGTCTTGGGCTTCCTTGAGCATCTCGCACATGTTCAGTTCTTTATCGATATGTTTGATGCCCTCCGGCTTGGTAATCATAAACTTGACGCCCACCGGCTTTCTCTCGAAATTGAATTTATCCAGAGCGGAATAGTCCAGCTTGCTTGAAGCCATATTAGCCTCCTGACATTGGTTATCTTTTTACTTCTATTTATGCGTGATAGTCTGATATCGGTTGGTCCAGCTTTTCGGCGAGTTCCCGGGACCTCTTCATGTTCTCGGCGATGAATCCCTCTCTGCCCAGGTTGAACCAGTAGGGCTCCCACTCCATCTCCTCCAGGTTCTCGATCAGACCGGAAATATGGTCGAAGGGAAACGTGATGATAAACAGGCCTTCGGGCAGTACTTCCCTGGCTTTCATGCTGTAGCCCAGCCCGCTTACGGTGGCGTTCATTTCCCCGCTGAGATAGGGATGAGCGTATATCCAGGCGCAGGCAAGGCAGGTCGTGCCCTTGAAGTTCCACATCTTCCCGTCTGAGTAGCTGCTGGCTCTGAGGATTATCTCCGCCTGCTTGGTATTGGCGGTGATAATCAGGAAATCGGGTTCGAAGTTCATCTGGTCTACCGTAGCCTGGGAGATATACCTGATGGAATCTTTGGGAAGATGCGGCACGTAGTCGTAGATTCTCCGGTTAGCGCCGGCATTTTTAAACATGGAATACAGGTGTCCCAGCGACCCGCTGTACATTAACGGCGGGTATTCGAGAAAGCCTATCACCTGTTCACCGCACTGAATATTTTCCCTGGAAACGTAGAACGGCTTGCTGGTATGGGCTTCGGCGAACAGCTCGCATAACGCCAGGCTCTTGTCCGTTGGTTCGATTCCCTCGGGCTTGTCCAGCGAATATTTAACGCCGACCGGTTTCCTTTCGAAGTTGAATTTCTCGAAGATTGAGTAGTCGCGTTTCTTGGCGCTCATATCTGACCTCCTGAGGTATTGATTGCTACTCTATGATATACCATCAGCGATATATCGGGCTATTCTGTAGCTTTACGCCCCCCGGGCAGCGCTTCTTTCATATCGCCCGTGCCCACCACAATCGACATCTGGATATGGGGTCTTTCGAATTTCATCCACTTTACCGGGCCGTGCTCCACGTTTCTGGGGATGAACACCCCGCTGGTTCTGTCCGTTACCTGTTTCTCCCCGCCCATGTAGGCTTCTATTTCGCCGCCCAGGATCTCTGGATTGTCCGGGTCCGAGCCGATGTTCAGGACTATTTCGTCATAGTTATGTGCGTGGCTCATCTCGATGGGATTGGGCGTGGGCATATCCCATATCCAGCCGTACTCCAGGTAGATATTGCACCCGGGTACGATATCATTGTTCAGATAGGTGAACGGCGGACTGCTCTGCCCCGTCGTGCCCGGCGGCGACGGCAATTCGCGCACCGGTTCGGTAATCATGTATCTGTTGTAGTCTTCCGTCGGACTGTGACTCGTCTCTTCGCGCGTCAGCCTCTCATCCATTTTCTCGATTTTCCCGCTGAGCTTTATCGCCAGCTGGATATACGGCTGACTAAAACTCCGTGTCGATATCCGCCCGTGCTCGACGTTTCTGGGGATATAGAGTAGGGTGGTCCTGTTGATAATCTGCTGCGAATGCCCCATGTAGCCCTCGGTTTCGCCCCCGAGGTACCCAGGATTTTGCGGGTCCATGCCGATATTGAAAATTATCTCGTCGTAATCGTGCCACTCGTAGGACAGGTGCATCGGGTTCGGCTCCGGCATTTTCGCTATCCAGAAGTACATGATGAATACGTTACACCCGGGCACGAGTTCTTCGCTCATGAGTACCCCGCCCGGACCACGCCGCCCTTCCTTGGGCAGCCTGACCATGTTCTTCTCGTATATAGGTGCGGTCATGAGCTCAGGCTCCCATTTCCTCCGATTCCCGCTTGATTTCTTCCACAATTCGCCTGACTTTCTTCTTGTGCCCCTCCGGTCCCAGCGTGAAGGATTCGGGTACCCATTCCATATCCTCCAGATTCTTGAGAATACCGGGCAGCTTGTCCCAGGGTATCGTTATCAATATCCTTCCCTCCGGGAACAGCCTCCTCGATTTCATTCCGAAGCCGACGCCCGTAATCCCAAGGTTTATTTCGCCGCTGAGGTAAGGGTATATGTACAGCCAGGCGCAGCCCACCACCGGTGTTCCCCGGGCCGTCCACATCTCGCCGGTGGTGTAGGCTTTAGCCCGGATGAATATCTCCGCCTGGCTCGAATTGGCCAGAATTATCAGGATATCCGGCTCAAAATCGAGTTTGTCCAGTGGGGCGAAAGCCACATATTCAACCGAGCCGTGGGAAAGTTTGGGCAGGTACTGGTAGATGCGGCGGTTGGCGCGGATGTCTTTGTAAGCCCCCAGCTTGGGTCCCACCTTGCCGCTTTCGAACTCCGGTTCTTCGGCCCTCATGCCCAGCAGCATCGGGCCGATACAGCTTAAATCATCTTCGGAAATATAAAAGGCTTCCCCCTGCTGTGCCTCGACCAGCATCTCACAGAGGTCCATTACCTTGTCCAGCTTTTTTAGGCCCTTCGGCTTTACGTTGAGAAACTTCACGCCCACCGGCGGGCGCTCGAAATCGAATTTCTTCAATATGGAATAATCCTGAGCAATCTGTGTCATGGTAACCTCCTGAAAGACGTTTAATTCTGGCTTGATGTTTCGTCTTTATAATAGGATTGTTGCTGAGTTAATTCAAGTTTAGAAGATATGCAGGTGCTGAGGAGAGGTGGCTTAAACTCACGAGAAGATAGTACCGAGATTCTGAAGAAAGTAACTGACCGGCGTATTTCTACTTGACGGCTAGGCTCTCCAGCATTTTTTCCAGTGCTACCGCCACCCCGTCATCATCGTTGCTGGCGGTGAGGTATCTGGCGACGGATTTCACTTCCGGGATGGCATTGGCGACGGCTATGGATATACCGCATGTCTGTAGCATATCCAGGTCTGGGTAATCGTCCCCGAAAGCCACCACGTTTTCCAGCCGTTCCCGTTGAGTGCCTAGCAATCTCCGCAGGGCGTTCGGTTTGGTAGCTTTTTTGCTGGTGATATTTAAAAAGGTGTTCTCGTTGGCGGGTATGGCCGAGATATCATCGTCGAAATTTTCGATTAACGCCGCGGTCACGTGCGAGATATTACGTGATAGGTCTCCCGCTGCTATCTTCGTGGGAGTGCGTTTTAATGCGTCTTCGAGAGGCAGCTGCATGTCCGGTGTCGCCGAGTTGACTTCCCACAGGCTGGCGGGCTCTCGCAGAAGGTTGGTACCGAACTCGTAGCCTTCCAGCTCCACGGTGATACGCATCTCCGGCTCCATTACCAGGATGAAGTCGATGATGCACCTGGCCAGCTCGGTGGTTATTGATTCTTTATACGTTCCTGAAAGCGGTGGGGCGTTGTAAGCTATCGCACCGTTCTGAAGTATCCGCGAACACCCGTTTATAAATTCTTCGCCGCAGTACCGGCGTACGCTGCGGGCCGGGCGCGACGTGGCGATGATTACCGGTATGCCTTGTTTAGTGCACCTTTCGATGGCTTTCCGATTCCGCATCGAAAGGCAGATGTTGTTGTCGAACAGTGTCCCGTCGAGGTCTATCGCCACAGCGTCGGGTGGACGGGTAAACTCGGGAAGGATGATGGAAGAGTCTTTCTCTTTCATATTTAACGGTAATTCTATTTCCGGGTGGCTTTCAGGACTTTCTCTACATCACTGGCTACTTTTTCCAGATCTTTCTGGTTCGGCCGGCCCCGGATGTCCCCCAGCCTGCCTCTGGTGCTGTTTTCCTCGGAACTGTGAAATTCCCCGACGATGTACCACTCATCCAGCACGTCAAACCCGATGTGTTCCAGGAACTGACCTAGGTATTTTACCGCGGGTATCGCTTCGCCGAGGCCGGTATGGGGACCGGAAAAGGTAACGAACACCACCGCCTTTTTCCCGGGCAACTTCGGGGAGGAAAGCTTGATATCGCCCCTCTTGCGGTGGAAGTCCATCCTGTCTTTGACCCACTCCAGCGCCGGGTCGGGGGGCGCCCACATGTAAGACGGCGACCCTACAAAAACCAGGTCGTAGTTCAGCAAATCCTCGTCTTTACTCTCCTTTACCGTCTTCAGCGTCCCTTCTATCCCGTTCTTTTTCAGCGTGCTATCGATTGTCTCGGCCACCTTTTTCGTGTTTCCGGTAGCTGACCAGTAGATGATGATTGCTTTCATCGTGTCTCCCCCTGTTTTCGCGTTTAGGAGATTTACTCTTTACCGGGACTACTAGATTATTTTCGCAGCTATATTCAAGCGAGTATCTCGAATTGGTGGAGCTAAGTGGACGGAACAAAGAACCTTTAGATTAGCTTTTAAACTCGCCACCTAACACCCTCGCAGCCTTCATTCTAACAATAAAATATCTCAGAAACAAGCGGTGAAAATAATCCTAGTGATTAGGCTAACGAAATAGATGCACAGTTTGATACTCAATGCGGAGTAACTTATCTTTGTATATTGACAGGAAGAATATGGGGTTATAACATCAGATTATAGCTTTAAATTTGACTGAGATTATACCAGAGGAGGCGAGAGATGGAGCCAATCAAGGACATCGAAAAAGTGAAAAGGATGTTTATACAAGGTCAGTCGGATCTTGTGGATGTGCAGACTAAGTATAAGTACTCGATGGCTGCGCGTCGCCCAAAGGATAGCAACTTCTCCTCTGTGGCCAGAATCGAGAGAGCAGGACAATCTTTGAGCAAAGTGATATTTCGCTGTGCTTCATGTTTCAATGAGTTTGAGGTCAGTCAAGACGACATATACATCCGCTAGAAATTACTCCCAATTTAGAGCTAAAGGCAGAATAAAGCTAGTGTACTTGTACAGCTTACGATCTGGCTTTATGTTAATTTCTGATGGAATCCAAAGTTAAAAACAGACTCGAACCTACGACCAATCGGTTATGAGTTCTTTAGTGTTATAAATCGGGGTATTCGTAAATTAAAAGTAATTTACAGAATCCTTAAAAAGGTTCCCTTGTTTACTCTATTTTGAACATAATTGTGAAGTAAAGTGATGTTTAGTTAGGTTGACATTACTCTCATAATAAATATAATAGGACTGGATTATTTATATAAAAATCCGGCACCAGTAATATTGGGGCAGTGAATCGTCACCCGTATTTGGTCACTTGGGTATCGATGAGCCAATAGTGAAACCGACCTGAAAATGGTCGGTTTTTCATATATAAGGGAGGGGGTTCGTATGAAGCTTGAAATTTGAAAATAAATGTAAATATTTTTTGAAAGGATATATTAAACGATGAAAAAATTAACAAAAGCCATACTACCACTTTGTTTAGTATTGGTATTAGTTCTTTCACTAAACCTTACCGCCTTTGCGGATGACCCTCCTCCAAATATAGTGAATGTTAGTTTCACTACAGGACAAAATTCTAACACCATGGGGAACGTGGTGGAAAATATCCCACAACAAGGGCTAGATTGGATAAATACCTGGCTTTGCAACCCTAAAGATGATAGTGGTTTGCCTATAACTGGAGGGGCTGTTCCTGGTGGTCCCGTTCTTCATTTAACTGCTACTGAGGAAGTAAGACATGCTGACGGACCATATATCTTGTCTGGGGGAGGTCCTTACACATGGGAATGGGGATTTCCCGTTATCGGAGAGGATGAATGTCAGAACGCATACGCCGAATTTGGAGACGTTTTTGACTTCACTCCAGGATTTGAAGCCGAACGTTATGCAGATACAGTATTCCCCTCTACAGGTGGTACCCAAATTCTAACACTAATGGTTACCCCGAGAGAAGGAATGATAAGGCTTGATATTCCCGGCACTACACAAGTAGGTGGTCTAGGAAATATAGCCACAGTTACTAATGTTGAGGTTATTTCTGACTATGACCCCGCTGAGGGTATAGAATGGAATTTTGATGATTACAACTTCTGGATAGGAATAGAGAATCCAATAACCGATAAGACTTACGAATTTCGGATTACTATTGAGATTGGGGCAGTGTATGGCGGAGACCCGTCAGTAGAAATGGTATACATGCCATTTATCCAGGTTAAAAATGTCGTTGGCACATATGTTTCCGGTATTGAAGTCGGTAGTAGCATATCAAAAACTTCCCATTGCGGGAGAGGCAGTTGGCTTTGGGAGGCTACCGAGGACTATGTTTGGAATTGGACAATAGATGAAGTTAAGGATGCGAATCTGAATGGATATTCATATACGTTATGCACTGCAAAGAGTGTAAATACAGAAATGCACTTCCATCTAAGTAATCAAACGTTACATTTATATGATGGCAATGTGGTACCAGATGGGTCTCAATGGATTAATGGAAACCTCTTCACATTCACTCATCCCGGTACACCTAGCTGGGCAGAAATCACCTCCTGGTCTTACGTAAACGATGTAAAGGCATCGGGACGGGGGATAATTTCTGGTTCATTTACTATGGAAATACACAGGATCCCATGTCCAGGAGAAGGTGGGCAGTGTTTTGAATTCGGACCGATTGAAGGCACAATTTCGGTAGCATTTAACGCTACATCTTTCGCTGTCCCTCACCCGTTTGAGGAAGGCGAACCGTCCCGGTACAATTTTGAAGGAAATTTCCAAATAACTGGTGGTACTGGTTTCTATGAGGGAATAGGCGGTTCGGGTACCATAGGTGGGACTTTCCATAATTATGATTGGAGTGGTAGTGGATCAGAGCTAGAGAAGTGGTTTGATTTTGTGATTATTGGTAAAGCGATGTTCAGGGGAAGATAAATATACGAGCTCATAATTGAAGTGCCAATTGAACAAGTCAAGGAGTTCCTAAAGGGATCCTTGACTTGTTCTTTAAAAACTTCCTTGGCATCATTTTTAAGTGTAAGAAGAAAGATTCCTTATTTAACTATAATATTATTGACTTGGCGGTAATTAATAATAGTCCCGTCCAGAGTGATTCTCTGAATGATATCATGATTTTCGGGAGTGACCCGTGTTCCGTTAGGAATGGTTCTCCCCGGGGCGACTACAGTACCAGCAGCTAAGTAGGTATCATTTCCAAGACAGGAACCCAATATTTTATTGGCCGTATCAATAACCAACCCGTTTTTAATCACGGTAACACATCTACCGTCTAAACGATAATCAGCCAGTGTTACCCCATCCCCAATAAAACAATTGTACCCAAGCATCTGACAAGATAATGTACCAAAACCAAAGAAAGTCTTCGGGTATATTACAGAATATCGAATAGTACTTCCATCGGCGATATACCCTTTTTCACCAATTACCGTAAAATTCAATGTTACATTATTCTCAATAGATGCATTTTTACCAATATGACACTCTCTGACAACCGAACCAGCACCAATCATAACATTATCACCGATAACGCTGCCTTCAATATATGCCGTGGGATGAATATCACAATTTTTTCCAATATTGTTCATTTTACTCACTATCTTCCATTGATTTAGAGAGCCAGCTTTTATAGCTTTTCCGAGTAGTTTCCACTTCGGAGTTTTCATCAACGAGGCTGCCGGTTCTAATAATGATGCCATATTTGCCGCCCATAAGTTTGTCCAGTGGTCTATTTGTATCACCATTTTGTCAGGCAAAGGAATATCATATCCTGATGCATCACATAAATGTTCTGGCATTGGTAGATTCTCATGGTATGTATCCGCATCAATGATTATTGGTATTCTATCTCCTTGTTGATTATTTGCGGATACATAATACAACTGATATTCTATTCTATCCTCAAATATGGTTACATCTTGAGTCCTAACAATTGTTCTAAGTGTAAAGGTCCCTGGCTTTATAGCACAGACTGTATTATGCTGTAACTTCCGTGATTCAGAGATAAATTCATCCAACAAGTCTTTATTGAAATAAAGACTGTCTGAGAAAATAATATACTCATCCTTATCGGATATTGTTGTGCCATCTGCAATTGATTGTAGGTTTAACTCTAGTTCTCGTAAAATATCTTGTTGATAATCGCTTAGTTTTTTATCAGCTATCAGGCAATCGTGTGGATGGTCGCCAAAAGGTTCAATTTTCTTATCGCTCTTAATCATATATGCCTTCATCAGGATAACCTCCAAATTGATTATTCAATGAAGTTCCCAAGACATAACTAAACAAATCTTACGATGAGTAGACCCGTTAAATCAATTATTCTTGAGTCTATTAACTATATTGTGGCGTTAATTTCCTTGACAAGGGTAATCTTTGTGTTTATTATCAGGCGAAAGGGAGGTGGTAGAGATGAAAGTTATGATTACAGGCGGAACAGGATTCGTTGGTTCTCATACTGTGTCAGAAGTATCTACAAACGGGCATGAAGTCCGTTTGCTGGTACGTTCGATAGAAAAAATTGAACCAGCACTAAAGCCTCTTGGTGTAGAGAATATTGATGTCGTTCAAGGCGATGTCCTCGACCGAGAATCAATTAAAAAGGCAGCGGAAGGATGCGATGCTACAATCCATTGCGGATCAGTATATTCTCTGGATCCGAGAGCGGCTGAAGTCATTAATAATACAAATGTTACTGGGACCGATAATGTGCTAGATATCGCTTATGGGCTTGGACATGATCCAATTATCCACGTCTCTAGTTTCGTCTCCTTAATAGGTGAAAAGGGAACTACTATTACCCCTGATTCTCCTCCAACGAAACCTCCTGGTGCCTATTTCAGATCGAAAGCTGATTCAGACAAGGTTGCTCGGGCATACCAAGAAAGAGGAGCACCCGTAGTTATTACTTATCCGGGTTCTGTCTGGGGACCTCACGATCCACACTTTGGAGAGAGTTGTCAAATGGCTCAGAATATCTTGAAGGGTGCATGGAAAATGACGGTAAAGGGTAATGTTCCAATATCAGATATTCGCGATGTAGCCAAACTCCACGCTTCTTTGCTTGAGAAAGGGAAAGGGCCAAGAAGATATTTTACGCCTATGCAAGACGTAACTATAGGTGAGGTTATGTTGGTGATTTCAGAAGTTACTGGAAGGAAGCTTGATACTACCATGTTACCGGGGTGGTGCCTATTGTTCCCTACGAAATGCATGGACTCATTACAAACAATGCTAAAGTCAAGATTACCTTTCAACTACCAGGCTGTTTATTCTACCACTCGTAATCACCGCACTGATGATTCGAGAACTAGAAAGGATCTTGGTATTGAACCAAGACCTCTGATTGAGACTATGAGAGACCAGATTCGCTGGATGATACAAGAGGGATATATAGATTCTTCTTTAGCCGGAACTCTGAAGGCTGACTAAAACGGAACAATCTCACAAATAGTAAATAAATGGATTCATTCTTCGATATTTTATAGCCGCGTGAGTACCAACGAGCAGGATGCAGAGAATCAGTCTGCGGTGCTTATCGAATGTACGAGGACACGCGGGTTCGATGTCGTGAGTGTATTCTCGGAGGAAGAATCTGCTTGGAAAGCTGGTCATCAGCGGGTACTGGCCAAATTAATGGAAGATGCCCGGAAAAGAAAATTCGAAGTTGTGCTGGTGTG
>Ga0209427_10001221_pt1 | contig 29316 bp, 26 predicted proteins | sample DeeMarSWOR136_30_FD_187465 | JGI IMG/M metagenome (GOLD analysis project Ga0209427, IMG submission 187465) | Marine sediment microbial communities from White Oak River estuary, North Carolina - WOR-1-36_30 (SPAdes) (version 2) | ecosystem: Environmental > Aquatic > Marine > Intertidal zone >...
GATTCCCTCTATGTGATAAAGAAATTAATATTTGAGCAAAAAAAGTTCACATTCAAAGAACTAAATGATGCTATTGATCATAACTTCGATAAAGAATATAAATGGATTCATGACTTAATCATGGATCTCAAAGGCAAATGGGGTAATGGAAACCCTGAATCAGACGAAATTGCACAAAAGATAACCACTCATATGTTTGAAGAGACTTATAAATATAAAACTTTTAAGGATGGATTTTATGCTCCCTTTATCAATAGTATGACAACACACACATATGATGGAAGAATTTCAATAGCAACGCCAGATGGAAGGCTAGCAGCAAGACCATTTGCAGCAAGTTGTAATCCTTATAATGTTGAGCAAAATGGTCCAACAGGTGTCTTAAAATCCGTTTCAGCTCTTCCTTATGAGCATGTAATGGGATGTGCTGTTAATATTCGTATGCATCCCTCTAGTATTGGAAGAACTGAAGAAGCTAAAAAGAAATGGATTTCATTAATAAAAACATACTTTAAATTGGGAGGGGAACAACTCCAACCTACTGTTGTTTCAACAGAAGTTCTAAAAGCAGCACAAGACAAGCCTGAAAATTATCGCAATATTATTGTAAAAGTTGGTGGTTATAGTGCCTATTTTGTTGATCTAGGTAAAGAAATACAAGATGAAATTATTTCAAGAACAGAACATTTAAGAGTTTAGAATGTTAAATGAAAGGGATTGTTTTTGATATTCAAAATTATGCTATATATGATGGACCAGGAATCCGTACTTTAATTTTTTTGAAAGGATGTCCGTTGAAGTGTTTATGGTGTCAAAATCCAGAATCTCAAAAACTTTATCCCCAAATTTCTTATTTTAAGGAAAATTGTTTATTATGCGAAACATGTGTTAAATCCTGTCCAAATAATGCTCTTAGGCTAATTGATGATGAAATTAAACGAGATACAGACCATTGCATACTTTGTGGAAGTTGTGTTGCAGCTTGTCCAAATAAAGTTATGGAGATCATTGGAAAGGAATACTCCATAGAAGATCTAATTGAAATTGCTTTAAGAGATAAACCCTTTTATGATAATTCTGGAGGAGGTGTAACTATTTCTGGTGGTGAACCAACAATGCAATTTAATTTCCTTTTGAAATTGCTTAAAGCATTAAAAAATAAAGGAATCCACGTCGCAATTGAAACATGCGGTTATTTTAACGAAGATCTAAGAAAGGACTTAATTGACAATGTCGATCTCTTTCTATTCGATATAAAACATATTGACAATAAAAGACATAAGGAATTCACTGGTGAAAAAAATAATATAATTTTATCAAATTTTTCTAATATTTTATCTAAAACTGGAATTGAAAGAATTATTCCTCGTATACCATTAATACCAGGAGTAAATACAGATGAAATAACTATTAAGAGTATTATTTCTTTTTTAAAAAACATAAATTACTCTGGCCAAATACATTTAATGCCATATAATAAACTAGCAAAGACAAAATATGAAAAGGTAGGGATGGGCAACTTATATAGAGATATGGGAGAGTTAACTGAAGAAGACCTTAAAAAAATCACAGATCTGTTTGAACAACATTCCTTCCAAGTCGTAATTAATCATTAAATTAATTGACCAATGTTATAATAAACATAAATAATTTCTAAGATTCTAATTATTTAATATCTAATTTTAAATTTCAATGACAATATTATGGAATTGGTTGATAACGCAAGTGAGAGAATAAAAAGGATACGCAGAAGATTACTTGATGAAATTCCTTTAATCTCTATAGAGAGAGCGAAATATTACACAGCAAAATGGAAAGAAACAGAAAATCAAAATTTGTCATTAGGAATAAGAGTAGCTATTTCAATGAAATATGTTCTTGAAAATATGACCATTTACATTGATCCTGATGATCGAATCGCAGGTAAATGGACTGAAAATTTCATAGGAATACCGATCGACATCGAACGTGGGTTGTGGAATAAAGTTTTTGAAATTGAACTTGATCAGAAAACGATGAAAAAATTTCTAAAAAGCAGTAATAAGAACTATATGTCATATATGGTAAATAAAATTGGTGCTGATGGAGTTCTTAAAATGTTAGAACATAACAAAAAAATGGGAGCTTTAATCACTACCCTTGGAACTGATACACTAGAAGAGAGAAAGATAAACCCTTATACAATTAAAGATGAGAAAAAAAAATTCTTATAACAAAATTGCTTCCCTATTGGAAAAATAAAACACTTGCAGACTTATTAGAAATAGAGTACGCTAATTCCGATGTGTACACAGGTGAAGCTTATGAATTTCTATCTCATCTTCCATTAAAAACAGCACAAAACGATATTGTTATATCTCCCTGTGCTGTAATTGGGGTTTGGCAAGGTCATTTAGTCCTTGATTTCAAAACTGTTTTAGAAAAAGGGCTTTTAGCTATACAAAAAGAAGTTCAGGATGAGATTGAAAACAATATGGAATTAACTGATCCTCAGAAAGAATTTTTACAATCTCTTAATATTACATATGAAGCTATAATGATGTTTACCCATAGATTAGCAGAAGAAATAAAAGAAGAATTCAATAAAACTGAAGACATTGATAGAAGAAATGAATTATCAAGGATGTATGAAACGTGTAAAAGAATTCCTATGTATCCCTCTCTTACATTTCGTGAAGCAGTTCAGTCTTTCTGGATTATTAAAACAATGGCTGATTTGGCTATACCCTTTAATGTACATGGACCTGGTCGTTTAGATCAGCTTTTCTATCCTTATTATCTTTCAGATATCGAAAAAGGCCATATAACTCGAGAAGAAGCTCGGGAATTACTAGAAGAGTTAGTTTTGAATATCATGAGTCATAATATTCGTCCTTATTCTAATGCAGTGAGTGAATTTAGTCAACGATTTGAAGGATCAGAGCCTGTTACTATTGGGGGTTTGAATGAATATGGGGAGGATGTAACTAATGAACTTACTTACCTTATTTTAGAGGCAGCTGATAGGTCAAAAGCATCTCTAAATTTTGCTGTTCGCTTCCATGATAAAAGCCCCGAAGAACTTTACATGAAAGTAACAGAAATTCAGTATAATGGATATTCAAGCATATCTATTTTAAACGATAATGTATGTATTGAGGCATTAAAAAATCGTGGCATATCAGAACAGGATGCAAATGCTTATTCAATCACAGGTTGTGTAGATATGTGCAGTCCAGGCAAAACAGGGGGAATTAGTTTTTCAGCTCTTTTATTATGTAGAACACTTGATATGACTTTGAGAAATGGAAATTGTTTAACAATAGGTGGTTTAGTAAAAGATGTTGGATTGATAACAGGAGATCCAGATGATTTTAAGACGTTTGATGAGTTCTTAGATGCGTTCTATCATCAGTCAGATTTTGTTCTTAATCAAATTGTTAAAGCAACAACAATAAGAGATCGATTATTTGCGAAATATTTTCCAGCACCGTATATCTCAGCATTCATGCAAGGTTGTTTTAAGAGAAAAAAAGATGTAACTCAAGGAGGGGCTTTTTATGAAGCAGAAGGTATTCTTCTGATGAATAGTATTGCCAATTTAGTCGATTCGCTGTTCACTATTAAGAAGCTTATCTTTGATCAAAAAAAATTCACCTTTAAAGAACTACTAAAAGCAATTGATCATAATTTTACAAATGGTCATGGTCATATTCACAAACTTATCACGGGATTAGAAGGGAAATGGGGTAATGGTAATCTTGAATGTGATAGACTCGCTCGAGAAGTTACTAATCATATATTTGAAGAAACATATAAATACAAGACTTATAAAGGCGGTGTATACGCTCCTTTCATCATTTCTATGACATCACATACTTACGATGGGAGAATAGGTTTAGCTACACCAGATGGAAGGCTTGCAGGGAAACCATTTGCTGCGAGTTGTAATCCCTATAATGTAGAAAAAAATGGACCTACAGGAGTTTTAAGATCAGTAGCAGCACTGGATTTCCAACACGTATGCGGATGCGCTGTAAATATTCGGATGCATCCCTCAGGAATAGGAAAGACAGAAGAAGCTAGGAAAAAGTGGATAGCTCTTCTAAAGACATATTTTACTTTAGGAGGTCAACAGCTTCAGCCTACAGTTGTATCCACAGAAGTCTTAAAAGCCGCTCAAAAAAATCCAGAACCGTATAGAAATATAATAGTTAAAGTCGGAGGATATTCAGCATACTTTACAGATCTTGGTAAAGAAATCCAGGATGAAGTCATTTCTAGAACAGAACATAAGATAATATAAGTAGTTAAATTTTAATTTTTAGATTAAAATAAGTTTCATAATACTTCAATCCAAGGAATAATTCGGTTTAAAGTTTCTTCAATATTTTCTTGAAATATTAAATGGGCAGCACCATCTAAGATTTCCAGTTTTTTATTTTCACATGTAAGTCTTTCATATAATTCATTCATATATTCAACAGAAAATAAAGCATCTTCCTCGCCATTTATTATCATGATAGGTACTTGAATTTCTTCTATAGTTTTTACCATAGGATCTTTCATCTGAGTTTTAAGCGATGTAAATGTATATTTTAGGCTAAGAAGTGGATCTTTCAAAAGAAGATCTATTCGTTCTAAAACTCTTTCTGTCTTAGCTAATTTATTGAAATCCAGATATTTTGTTGTACTTAACCTTAATTTTGGAAATAGTTTAGCAGCCATAGGAACTAAGGGTCTCAATAATCTTAAGAGAAGATTCATTTTGATTATTTTTTTATAGGCTTTCTCATTAAATATAGCGGCATTATGACAAATTGCACCTTTAAATCTATCGTCATACGCAACAGAATATAGAGTATTGATCCCTCCAAGACTTGAACCCATAATAAAATTCTGCTTCCCATATTTTTCAATAGTATAAGAATTAACATCATATACTGTTTTAACAAACATATCCATTGTAAAATGACCTCTAATACCCTCACTTAAACCATGACCCATCATATCAGGAGCAACAATCCGATATCCTTTATTAAATAGGTTATATAAGAATTCAGCATAAAATTTACTATAAACAGAGGTACCGTGCAGAAAAATAACAGTCTTTTTGAATGATTTCTCTTCACTATCATATATATCTAAGTGAATCTTTAAACCTTGAGAGATTATATAATCTTCTTTAATGAGATCTTTTATCTCTCGAGGATCTGTATCAAAACAATAATTAAACCAGTAATCATTATATTCCAATTTTGACATAATTTCACAGACTTTTTTTTAGTAGAATAAAAGTTATATATTACTTGATTTTTTCTAAATAATGGGTAGGATCTTATTTAAATTAATTTTAGAACATAATAATGAAGTTTTTGGTAAGATATTATAATAATAAAAAATATTCTAATAACTTAACATTTCAATCAATTATTTTGGGATTTTTTCTCTTACTTCTTATTTTTAATCCTGTTTTTACAAATATATCAGCTGATATTCCCGAATTTTTACAAGAGGGGAGCTACGCGCAATATAAACAAAAATTTTCAACAGGTGAAACTTATGAGTTATATTGGGAAATTACTCAAATCAATTCAACTATTGCCATAATTAATATCCGTTCACATGGTATACAGTTTAATTCTACAAGTAATGAAATAACAATAAGTCCTGGGGGAGGAGTAATGCATGTTAATAGAGAAAATTGGATAATCGAACATTTTTTTCTTTCAAACGGAACTGAAATTATTGGTCATCCTACTGGGAAAAAAATAGCTTTATGGATTTCTACGTCAGTTAATAAAAGTGTAGCTATTTATAATATGTATGATCAAAATGTTTACCCTCGAAGCGTTGGTCCTTTACATTTTGATTGCCTTCCCGCACCTCGAAAATGTTGGCTCACAGAAAATTATTATTCCACGAGCAAATCAATGAAACGTTGGTATGATAAGAAGACAGGTATTGTATTAAAAATTGAAACTAATTTAAAATTTGATACTTCAGAAATTAATATCTTAGAGAGTCTTAATACAACAAATATAAGCGCTTTAATGAATGATCAATCAAATAAGGATACAATAATATCATTTGGACTTACACTTTTATTTGGAATTATGGTACTTTATATGATATATTTCATTTTCTACTTTAAAAAGAATAAACAGATGTAAACATCTTATTAAGGTTACCATCTCCAAAATATATCTTCTGCATGTCCTAGCATCTCTTTAATATGAATTTTTTCACCATTATCGAGTATGATATCTCCAGAATATAATCCGTGAAGTAGGGAAGAATTCAAATATATCAATCCCATATTTATCTTTTCTCTATGGGGGATGATTGGTTCTAATACCATATTAAATCTGTCGTCACTACTTGTAAATTTCCATGGTTTTGTTGGATCTCGATCATCATGGTGAAATGTGACCTCATCTAACTTATTTGCTTTACCATCATAAAAAACAATATTCTCAGTATGAGTAGATAAATCTCCAAAACCATATCCAATATTAAAGGCTATAGAGGCTCCACCTACCGTCCCACATGCACTTCCCCATAGCCAATGCGTTTTATATGGCCAAATACCACGCCCCCAATCCATTAACCCAAAAGATGTATCGGGTTTAAATTGATACTTTTTATCACCGATTTCTATATTGCCCTCAGCAGGCATTATATTGATCTTATGATTATAATAAAATAATCTTGGATCTTCCTTATAACCTGTAACCACTACAGTATTATCCCATTCTGGTTTATCTTCAAGAATAATTGTTCCTTTAATCCCTTTATCTAGGAAACTTGGATCATCAATAGATATCATCCTTTTATTTCCCATTTTTTCGATTGTCGCATTAAATTTCTTGGAAGGAAATTCAATAAGGCTATTTTCCAAAGAGCTGAGTGGTAGGAGCTTTGATTTAGTAAAAAATTTGAACTCCCCTTTTCCTTCTCTCTCTTTATTTTCAAAATCAAGCCATACATAACTCATCTGTGTAAGGTATCCAATATCCCCAATCGTGAGTTGAAATCCAAATTGTTTGTTCAATACTGAGAAATGATCCCATTCCTTAATTCTTGTCCATCCTTTTCCAATATTTTCTTTATTATATCTCAATATTGGTTTTCTTGCCCACCCTCGCTGTACCAACGAGCCATCCTTATTAAACAAATCTGAGGATTCAATAATTTCGTTTTGATTTCCCATTTTTATTCCTATATAATATGTGATTTATAAATTTAAAAAGATTTAAGGCAAAATAAAATATATGGTAATAAAGAAAGTATAGTGTGAATGCCATGACTTTAGAATTCGAAAAAAATTTAAAGAAATATGCTGAAGTTATAGTAAAAGTAGGACTGAATTTACAACCTGGACAACGTTTATTAATTGGAGGCCCTAGAGCGGAGGGTAATGGAGGTCAAATTGAATTAGCTCCTTTAATACGATTGATTGCTATAAAAGCTTATCAATGTGGAGCCAGATTCGTGGATGTAATGTGGGATGATGAGCAATTAAAACTTATTCGATTTCAGCATGCTCCGAGGGATTCTTTTGAAGAATATCCAACATGGCGAACTGATGAGCTATTTAACTATGCTAACAACGGTGATGCAGTGCTTTTTTTTGCTGATGACAACCCAGATTTACTTACAGGGCAAGATCTTGATTTAATATCAACCACAATTAAAACATTTCGAAAGTTTCGAAAACCATTTAGCGATTTACAATCTAAAAATGCGTTGAATTGGTCAGGAATAGCAGCTCCAACCGAAAGTTGGGCACAGAAAGTCTTTCCATATATTAATTCCATAGATCGAAAAGCTAAATTTTGGGATACTATATTTGAAATTTGTCGTGTTAAAGAAAAAGATCCTATCGCTGCATGGAAAGAACATATCAATCAATTAGCTGCAAGAAGTAGTTTTATGACTAGAAAACAATATTTAGCATTAAAAATGACAGGTCCTGGGACAGATCTAACAATTGGGTTGCCAAAGGAACATATTTGGCGAAGCGCAGGATTTAAAAACCAACAAGGCATTAGATATGTAGGCAATATCCCTACTGAAGAGATATTTACTATGCCACATAAAGATAAGACGGAGGGGATTGTAACCGCCACAAAACCTCTTCCTAGAGGAGCTCTAATTGAAGATTTTAGTCTTACTTTTTCTGAAGGACGAGTAATTAAAGTAACTGCTAAAAAAGGTGAAGATTTGTTGCATAAATTATTCGAAATAGACGAAGGTGCAAATCGATTAGGTGAGGTCGCGCTTGTACCACATAGTTCACCTATATCTCAAACAAAAATACTCTTCTATAACGTTCTCATTGATGAAAATGCTTCCTGTCATATTGCACTGGGGCGAGGTTTCAAATTCAGTTTGAAGAATGGTGAACAAATGACTGATGAAGAATTTGCTGCAGCGGGAGGAAATATTAGTATTGATCATGTTGACTTTATGATTGGTTCGGAGAAATTAAATATTGATGGGATATTAGAAAGTGGTAAAACAGAACCTATTATGCGTAATGGAGAATGGGCTTTTGAGGTTTAATTTTATTATGAATATATGATTGAATAAAATTGTATATTAAAAAAATGATCTAAATGACTTCAGAATTCGAAAAAAATTTGGAGAAATATGCCGATGTAATTGTAAAAATAGGTCTTAATTTACAACCAAGACAGCGTTTACTGATCGGAGCTCCCTTACCCTATAATCATGGTACTTCAATTGAATTAGCTCCTTTAGTACGATTAATTACAAAAAGAGCGTACCAAATTGGAGTCAGAATGGTGGAGGTTATGTGGGATGATGACCAATTACACTTAATTCGATTTCAAAATGCTCCCAAAGATTCCTTTGAAGAATATCCAACATGGCGAACTGATGGTGCTTTTGAAATGGCTAACAATAAAGATGCAATACTTTTTTTTGTGGGATGGAATCCAGATTTGTTAAAAGAACAGGATTCCAAATTATTTATGAGAACTGTTCAAAGCTTTTTGAAATATAACAAAGCTTTCTCTGAATTACGTCATAAAGATGTAATGAATAATTTGGCAGTTCCTGGTGCAATTGAAGGGTGGGCAGAAAAAGTCTTTCCTAATCTTGCTCCTGAAAAAAGAAAGACTCAATTATGGGATACAATTTTTGAAATTTGCAGAGTAAAAGAAAAAGATCCTATTTCTGCTTGGAAAGAACATGTACATCAACTTACTGCGATAAGTAAATATTTGACAAAAAGACAATATAAAAGTTTGAAGTTAATCGCTCCAGGAACAAATTTATCTATTGGATTACCTAATAACCATGTATGGCAAGCTGCTCAATCAACAAGTAAAGATGGAATTGATTTTGTAGGTAATATTCCTACTGAGGAAGTTTTTACATTACCTCATAAAGATAAAATTGAAGGATATGTAACAGCAACTAAACCATTCTCTTTAGCCGCCGTAATTGAAAGATTTAAATTACACTTTTCAGAGGGGAAAATAGTTAAAGCAAGTGCTAAGAAAGGAGAGGATTATCTACATAATTTGCTTGAAACTGATGAAGGAGCAATTCGTTTAGGGGAGATAGCGTTAGTTCCTCATAGTTCACCTATTTCACAAACAGGATTACTATTCTATAATATTCTTCTCGATGAAAATGCTTCAAGTCATATAGCTATAGGGAGTGCTTGGAGATATTGCTTAGAAGGAGGTAATGAAATGTCGGATGAAGTATTTTCAGCTGCGGGAGGGAATATTAGTAAAATACATATTGATTTTATGATAGGATCAAGTGAGATGGATGTTGAAGGAATATTGGAAAATGGTAATACAGAACCAATAATGCGTAAGGGTGAATGGGCTTTCGAAATTTAAAGCTCATTCTATTTTTTGACAGATATTATCAATCTTCTGAATAGTACTATCAATTATCTCATCAGTATGTAGCATACAAGTGTAAAACCTACTTCCTGCAACAGAAATAATCTCTAGGTCTACTAATGCTGCCCCTATTTCTCCCATAAAATCCTTTCGAATGGGAAGTTCACCTACTTGTTGTGCATCGTTTAAATCCAGTCCAAAAATACAGCTTGTGTGGAAGTGTACTGTACCACCAAAATTATAAGAGAACCATGGCAAATTATATTTATTAAAAACTTCATTCATTCCTTTTGAGAGTCTTGTACCTGCTTTAATTGCTTTTTCAGTTGCATTTGTTTCTTCTACCATCTTTATCGCATAGTATGCAGCACAGCAAGTTAATGGATTTGCTGCAATAGTACCTCCACTATATGCTTTTTTAGCTCCACTTACTCCTGCTCCTACAACACTCATTACATCGGTTCTTCCACCAACTGCTGCTGCTGAAGGAAATCCATGACCTACTATCTTTCCAAAAACAGATAGATCTGGAGTAAAATCAAAGTAAGCTTGACCTCCACCCATATGTAATCTAAAGGCGCAAACTACTTCATCTGAAATAAGCAAAGCTCTATTCTCACGACATAAATCCTCAACTTCTTTATTAAATCCTGGTCTCACGGGAATTGCTCCGGATTCTCCTCCCATTGGTTCAATAATGACTGCTGCTACTTTTCTTTTTTCTTTAAACATCTCTCTTAACGTTTCAATATCATTAGGAGGACAGGAATCAGTCCATTTAAATACAGATTTTGGGATTCCATGAGATTCTAACAATTTTGTTCCAGGAATATGCATATCATAGACTAATTGATCACTCCATCCATGATAACTCCCTCCAATTTTAATAATATGTTTTCTACCAGTAAAGACTCGAGCAATTCGAATTGCTAGCATGTCAGCTTCAGTTCCAGACTGTAACCATCTAATTATTTCGCAAGATGGAAAATGTTTTTGTAATTGTTCAGCAGCAAGATATTCATACTCATGAGTTATTCCATGACAAGGCCCTATTTCTCTAATTGTTTCTGTGACTTTCTCAATTAAAGGAGGATATTGATGACCAAGTATAATAGGTCCTCCACACATAAGATAATCAGTTAAAACCACGTTATCCACAGTTTCCATATAACAATCATAGACTCTTTTACTAGCTATAGGAAAGGGGTGATTAAAGGCTAAATTATGTTCTACTCCTCCAGGGATTACTTTACGCATCCTTTCATATATTTCCTTCGACTTTGGGTGGTTCTCATGGTACCTGTCAATTATTCCTTTTAATTCTTCTGGTTTAAATCGTCTTAAAGGATTATTAACGATATTTTCAATCTTTTCCTTGATCTCTTCATAATTCATGGGATACATTTCAAATCAATTTTAAGATTATTATGGTAACTAATTTAATTATAAAATAGTATTATCAAAAAAGAAGTTTATGTCTAATAATGATGAGTAGAGATAAAAAATATTAATAAAGACTAAATACAATAGTAATTATTATGACAACCTCAGAAAAATATATACTTGCTATAGACCATGGTACTGGAGGTCCTAAGAGTGCGATTGTATCTACTGAAGGAGATGTAGTTGAGTGGGCTTTTCAAGAGGTAAAATTATATGTAGACAAAGGAGGCGCAGTAGAACAAGATCCTGACGATTGGTGGAATGCTATTATGAAAACCTCTAAACAAGTTATTGATAGTGGTAGAGTTTCAGTTGATGATATTGTAGGAGTATGTAATACCAGTCAATGGAGCGGAACAGTTGCAGTCGATAAAGATGGAAATCATCTAATGAATTCAATAATATGGATGGATACTCGGGGGGCAAAATATGTTGAAAAATTTTACAAAAGTTTGATCCAAGTTTCAGGATACTCTTTATCTAAGATCTTGAAATGGATAAAGCGAACTGGAGGTGGTCCCAGTCAAAGCGGAAAGGATCCAATCGCACATATATTATGGCTTAAAAATGAACTTCCAGATATTTATAACAAGACTTTTAAATTCTTAGAACCTCAAGATTTTATTAATTTGAAACTTACAGGAAAATATGCTGCTTCACCCGTTTCGATTCACCTTCATTGGGTAACAGATATAAGAGATATTAATAATATAAAATATTCAAAAAATCTGATTAAAGGCTTAAAGATCGACCCTGAAAAATTACCAGAAATAAAATCATCAATTGACATACTCGGAACATTAAAAAGTAGCGTAGCTGATGAATTAGGATTAAATAAAGATGTTAAGGTTGTTGTGGGTGCTCCAGACGTGCCATCAGCAACAGTTGGATCTGGTGCTGTTAACAACTATGAAGCACATATTTATATTGGTACATCTGATTGGTTAACTTGCCATGTTCCGTATAAGAAAACAGACATTAATCATAATATGGCGAGTATTCCATCTGCAATTCCGGGAAGATACATTATTGGTAATGAACAAGAAATAGCTGGAGGCGCTTTAACATTTCTTAGAGACAAAATTTTATATCATAAGGATGAATTATTGAAAGAAGAAGCTGTGCCTGATGTGTATAAAATATTCGACAGGATAGTGGAAAGTATTCCAGCTGGTTCGAATAATCTCATATTTACTCCTTGGCTTATCGGAGAAAGAACTCCTATTGAGGATCATACTATTAGAGGTGGATTGTATAATATTTCGTTAGAAATGTCTCGCGAATATATAATCCGGGCAATTTTTGAAGGCGTTGCGTATAATATACGATGGTTATTTATGTATATAGAGCAATTCGTTCAAAAATGGAAAATGAAAGAAAATCCGAGTATGACAAAGAAGGATAATGTTATCCCTGAGCTTAATATCATAGGGGGTGGCGCTCAGAGCAAAATATGGTGTCAAATTTTTGCAGATGTCCTTAACAGAAATATAAAGCAAGTGGCCAATCCAATTCAAGCAAATGCTCGTGGAGCCGCTTTTATCGCATCAGTAGCCTTAGGTCACCTTAAATGGGAGGAGATAGAAAGATGCTGTGAAATTGCAGATATCTACACCCCGAATCCTGAAAACAGGAAAGTTTATGATACTCTTTTTAAGGAATATCTAAATATCTATAAAATTATGAAAAAAACATATAAACGATTAAATAAGTAGAGATAAAAAATTTAAAATTTCTTGGAATTTTTTTCATTTCTTCTTATTTTTATTCAAAAACAAAATGATTCATCTATTTTCTTCTTTTTCATGGTGAAGCATCACTACAATTCCTAAAATCAGCATAGCCATATCATCTGACATCTCTGGGCTTATTTTAACACCGTAAGTATCCTTAATCTTAAATAATTTCTTACTTATTTCAGCAACCTCTTTTCTATCAAGTATTATCTTATATTTCAATGTCCATATATTACCCTTCATAGTAAACAATTTCTGTCCATCAGGATATTCAAACCAATAGCTTGGTTTCACACTCACTAATTTTCGTTTTAAACTACCAAGTAATTGTTCATCGTTTTCTTCCTCACCTCTGTAGAATTTATATGTAGAACGCATAGACACAACTTTTTCATGCACAGTTAAAAGTGCCTTATCGGTAAGATCTCTTAAACGATATGTATTGCCAATTTTAATTAGTTTTCCTTTAAAATAGCCAAGTACTTCTTTGGTAGGAGTCATTACATTGACCTTATCTTTAAAGGAAAACAATTTCTCTTGGAGTAAAAATTCTCTTTGTTCTTTAAGTTCCATTTTGACCTCAACTTTGGCTTTTAATAATAAGTTTATTATCTAGTAAAATTCAGATTTAAAAACCTATTGAATTGATTAAAAATGGTGAAAATCATTTACTACTAAAAAAATAAAAAGATAAAAATTATCGTGAAACACGATTTTCACGCAAAATATTACATATAAATTTGCTTAGAAATGGAATAGATTAACTTTTTTATTTAAAGGGACGTTCTTTTCTTTCGCTCTTGTATCTTGACAAAAAAATACAAGAATCCTATAAAGGCACAACACATTAACGTAAAAGATAGAAGAGTTTGGTTTGAAATTAATCCAGTTAAATTTTCTGGATAATCAAATATAAGTTGTGGTCGAAGTTTTCTAACAGAATCTTCTTTTGTCGTAATTAATACATTCATTTTATCTTCTATTTGGTAGTCATATAAAATAATATTCAATTCTCCTATTGAGGGAGAGATAAGTTCAGTTATATCAAAAATAAATGTCCCATCGGTTTCAAGATATAAGGAATTTTCTGTCCATGTTATGTTTAAGGGACGATTAAGCCATGTAATTAATGACTCATTCCAATATTCATGTACTATGCCAAGTTCTATGTTAAAAGGTTTATACACAATATTTATAGTTAAAGAGAGAAAAACTTTCTCCCAACCTCTTGTTAAACTGTTTATTTCGAAAGATAGATATGACATAAATATTTGTAAACGTGGAATCGCTGTAGAGATGCTATTACCACAATACATCCTTTCCCATTGTCCATAATTGTTATATGGGAAAGTACTCGTTACAAAAGAGTCCTTTGAAGAAAAAATGATTTTCTTATCAAAATTAAACATTCTATCAGGATTAGAGAAGGTTAAACTAATCGCTAAATTGATAATACAGAGAGAAATTAATGTTTTATATCTCATCTAAACTTTATGGATTGGTTCTTTGTATATATATTTTACTTTGAAGGTTCTATTTAAAAATTTACATCTAAAATATACAATTATACAATTTGCTGAATAATCTCCTAATGAATATATAATTATTATATATTAAATTAAAGACATTCTTTAATTGCTTTTAGAAGATTATAAGCAACCTTTTCAATCTCATCTTGAGAAGAAGTAATTTTTATCCCATATGCAGAACCTAATCCTATATCCGAAACACCAACACTAATATTAATTGCTCTTTTTAATAAAGCGTCTGTTTGAGGAAGCATTCCTTTATAATAATTAATGCGTTCTGCTTTATAATATGGACATGTAAATGGACATTTTTCTTCAGTAACTGTCATTTGGCCTAATAAGTGTTCCATATTACTATAAACATGCCAACCAGAATTTGCTATAGGAACGCAGCCAATTCTCTCAGCTAATTTATTAGCACTTTTAGCATCAGGCATAAAAAAAGTTAAAAGTGTCCCTATATCCCCGTTCTCATCAAGAATCTTCCTAAATTTGATTTCCTTCATTTCGGATAAAATGTTTTTTACAATCTTTTTATTTTCTTGGAGTTTATTTTTTATATAATCTATTTTTTTAAGTTGAGCTCCTGCTACTGCTGCTGTTAATTCATTCATTCTAAAATTCAATCCTAAAACTGTTCTTTTACCTTGTTCAACTCCTTGTCGTAATGGTAAATGTCCTTGGTCGTGAATAGCAAAAGCACGTTTATATAGCTCCTCATCATCAGTAACAACAACTCCTCCATCTCCACCCGTAATTGTTTTATACACATTTAGACTAAAGGCACCCATCTTTCCAAATGTTCCAACTGATCTCCCATGAAAAGTAGCACCACACCCTTGAGCACAATCTTCAAGTAAGATAAGATCATTTTCCTCAGCAATTTTAGGAATTTCATCTAAATTTCCTGGATTACCTAGCATATGAACTAGCATTATAGCTTTAGTTCTTGGAGTGATTTTTTTCTTTATATCTTCTGGATCTAACGTTAAGGTCTCATCAATTTCAGCTAGAACTGGTATTGCTCGTGCAAATACAACAGACGTCATACTTGCGATGAAAGTGTAGCCTGGAACAATCACTTCATCACCAGGCCCAATCCCTAAAGCCCATAATGATGTTAGTAATGCAGCAGTCCCAGAACTCACTGCTAAAGCATGGTTTATGTTTAATAATTGAGCAAAATCTTTTTCTAGATTCCAAACTTTTGCTTTAAATCGAGGATCTGATAAATCACCATAACGATACAGATATCCTGATTCAATAACTTCCATAAGAGCCTCTTTTTCTTCATCTCCAATAATATCCATTCCCGGACCGGGCAATCTTTCCAACCTTTAAATGTTTCCTATTAATAAAGATAAAATATAATATAAATAATAGTCTAAAGCATTTTTAATACATTATTATTTGGTATATTTTTATTTAAATCGTAAGCAAAAACTTTTATTAAACAACATCTAAATCATGACTATGATTCGCCAAAATAATGAAATAACTCTCGAAGGTAAAATGGACGATTGGGGTCCGTTCGGATCAAGAGAAGGAAAATGGTTTATCTTTTCCATCGGAAATCCTGAAGAAGGTCATGGTTATGCGTTACCACGAAATATTGACGATATACAAGCTCAACGTGTTGCCCATCTTATTTCATGTAAGACTGGCGCTCGATATTTAGCTCATATACCTTGGAGTACTGATAATGCAGGCTCAGTAGCAAAAGACTGGTCTCCGAAATCTATTCCAGTAGAACAATGTGTTGAAAACATGATAAAGTTCATGGATTACCACATTCAAATCTATAAAGAAATGAATTTACCTGCTTCAAAAGTATTAATTTACTCTGGTCATGGTGGGAATAATCCCCTTGTAGCATATACAGATAAAATTAAAAATGCGCTAAATTTAGAAAAATTAATTATTTCTTCAACCGAAGGAATTGCTGAAGATAATGTAGACAGAATTTTACTTGAAATGGAACAATTATCCCATGTAATAACTCCAGAAGGGCAAAATCAGAGAAAAGTTAAAATGATGTTATTCAAAATTTTAATGACTAATGCTCATGCGGGACACTTTGAACACTCATTAGGGGCAGCATTAGGTGTATTGGATGAAGAAAAACTCAAAATTATGAATTTAGAATTAGAAAAAGATTTTGAAGCTGCTCTCTATAAATGGCCTCCATTAGGAGGATTGGGAGGATTTATAATAAAGGGTGGAAAATATACAGAAGCTTTAGGAACGAAAAAAGATGATAGACATGGACTATGGAAATGTCTTAGCAGTCTTCGTAAATTAAATAATGGTAAAATAAAAATCGTAAAGGAACTAGGTGAATTGGTAATCAATTTACTTGTAGAATATTATTCGGGCTTAATTGTGAATGATTAACTTATTTAAACCATTAATTTATAAATTAAATTTTTAATAAGAAAATAAACTTTTAAATTATTCTAACGCATATTTTCATTTATCTTAAAAATATAAAGTAACAAAGTTAAATGACTAATCTTTAAAAAGGTTTAAAAAATGACTTTAGAGGAAGTTGAAGTTAAACATACAAAAGGGAATATGGTATCGTATGGTTCTGGTAAATTCATTAGTGAATTCTTTAATATGTGCTTCGGGGCATACGTATTCTATTACTATGAGGCTGAGATCGGGTTAGAATCATGGATGGTCATGCTAGGATATATCCTTTTTGCCATATGGAATGCATTTAATGATCCTTTAATAGGGTATCTAACAGATCGCCCCTTTAGGTTTACAAAAAGTTGGGGAAGACGATTTCCTTGGGTATTAATTGGAGGCGTTCCATGGATTATTAGTTATCTTCTTATTTTTACTCCACCCTCGGTGGATCCACAACAAGGTGCTTGGATCTTATTTGCTTGGCTTGTAATAATAACATGTGTATATGACACTTTTGCTTCAATTTATGGTGTAAACTTTTACGCAATCTTTCCCGATAAGTTTCGAGGGGATAGTGAAAGAAGATTAGCATCTGCTTTAAGTACCTTAATAGCTGCTGCAGGAACAGCTTTAGGATTTGTTATTCCATCTCTATTTATTATATATGGAAATGCTCGATCATTTGTAATCCAAGCAGGAGCAGTGATTATTGTTTGTTTAATTGCATTAGCATTAGCAATTCCTGGTAGTACGGAGGACCAAGTACGAATTGATTGTTATCTTGAAAAATGTGAAGAGGGAATGGAGCATGAATCTTTTTTCAAAGAATATGCAATATCCTTAAAACATAAAAATTGGGCAGCATATATTATTTCTTTCACATTTTACCAAGCATTAGTACAATGCATGATAGGTTCCATTCCTTATGTAGGACGATATGTTCTAGCAGTGGAAGCAGATGCCACTATAATAATATTCGCAGGGTTATTTTTAGGAATGATGATTTCAATGCCCATTTGGGCGAAAATTGCAGATAAAACAAACAATGATCGTAAGACATATCTTATTGCTGCTATCTGTTTGACTGCCGCGACAGGACCACTTTTCTTCATTACAGATTTTGTTATTATGATATTCGCTATTTTCATTTGGGGCTTCTTCGACGGAGCCTTTTGGGTCATGATGGATCCAGTAAAATCAAATACCATTGATGAATCAGTAGTTATGACAAATAGGAGAAAGGAGGGCATTTATCAAGGAATACAAACCTTCGTAAGTCGAGCTGCAATGGTAGCTCAAGCTGCTAGTTTTGCAATAGTACACATTCTCACGGGATTTATAGAAAAAGCTGATCTTATAGATCAACCTGCTTCAGCAATAATTGGAATCCGGCTCCATTTTGCTGTCTTGCCTATGATATTTATGCTTATCGCAGCTATAATCCTCTGGAAATTTTACACACTTACACCAGATAAAGTTAGAATGAATAAAGAAAAAATAATAGAAATGGGCTTTTAATCTTTTTTTCCATATTTTTTATAATTTTTTAAATATATAGTAAATAAAAAAAATTAGAAAATATAATTTAATTGACCTTTAATCGAATCTTAAGTTAATCAAATCATTAAAAAAAAAAGGTATTAAACTTAGATTTTTCTTAATTTCAATCTCATAGATTAGGTCTTTGAGTAAATACGTTCAAAAAATCTAAATAATAATAATACCTTGAAAAATAATAATTAATGCAAGAGCTATAATTGCTATGCTTGTTGCAAAAATCATCCCTCGTTTAACTTCAGGTGCAAGACTGTCATCAACTATTCCTCCTATAAAAGTAGATAAAGCAACTAATAACATCCCTGATTCTATAAAAAATCCAGAGATTGTGCCGATTACACCTAATGTACGTATATAGTTTTCAGCCTCTTGAGCAGTATCAACCTCGGTGAAAACTGAATATAAATTACGTGTCATCACAAGTATAATACCTAAGATTAATAAAATTATACCCAATGCAAAAATCTTAATATATTTTTTATCAAATAAGGTTCTAAATGATTGTTCTGAAATGGATCTCACCATTTTAAATTGGTAAGTATGAGATATTAATAATATATTTAAATATTTCTAATTTTAGAAAAGATTATTCTTAACTTATTCAGAGTTGGGTGAAATTCTAATCTTTTTTTTTTATTATTTATGGATAATTTAAAGGTTAAATTAACTAATTTTAATAATAACTTCTATTACTTTTTTAAAAAAATAGCAAACAAAAAAAAATTAGAAAATAAAATCTAATTAACCCTTAATCTCTTTTCCCTGTTTGAGTTTATCTAAGTCTTTTTCTTGAAGCTCTCGTCTTTGCACTTTTCCAGTCATGCTAACAGGCATCTTTCTGACAAATTCAGCATATTTGGGTGATTTCCACTTAGCCATATTCTCCCTCGCCCATTCTTTAAGTTGTTCGCTAGTTATATCTCGATCTGCTTTAAAGCCTTTCTTAAGCGTTACCCATGCCTTAACAGCTTCACCTGTCATCTCATCAGGTATTCCTGCAACTGCGACTTCATCCACCATTTCATGATGACCCAATAATTCTTCTACCTCTTTTGGAAATACAGAATGCCCTGAAACTTTAATTAAGGATTTTTTACGATCTCGTATCTCGACCCAGCCATACTCATCCATAAATCCTATATCACCGGTAAGTAACCAACGTTTTCCACCCCAATATTTCAGATTATCCTCTTGTTCTTTTTGTTCACCTAAATATCCCAACATAATATGTGGTCCTGCACAACAAATTTCTCCTGTATTTTCAATACCAAATCCTCCCCTCTCTCTGGTTCCATCACAGATTGGACCTGCCTCAAAATTATCTGAAGGAAAAATAGCCCAATCAGCTCCCGGAATTGGTAATCCTAATTTTCCAGTTTTTGTTGGTCCCCAAAAAGGAGCAATACTTTGCATTGGGGATGTCTCAGTTAAACCATAACCAGAACGTATTGGACAAAAAATCTCTTCAAAAGGAATTCGGATAAAATCATGGAGGGGCCCAGCGCCTTGCGTAGCATATTTCATTTTTTTCCAGAAGTCATATTTCTGCTTGAATTTATCTACTCCCATGTCATTGACAAAATCAGTAAGCCTTTTAAACAACATTTCAACTCCAGTATATATAATTCCCTCAGGAGCATCAATCTTATTTATTGCCTCACATAAAGCATCATCTGAAGGCGGTTTTGGGAATAGAAGCATAGTCATTCCTAATCCAAGAGCAGCATTCATTACACAAGTTAATCCAAAGCTATGAAAAAAAGGGATAGAGCCAATTGTTATCATTCCTGCTTTCAAATTTGTCCAAGGTTTAGCCATATTAAGATTAGCACTTAGATTCGCATGTGAAAGCATTGCTACTTTTGGTAATCCAGTTGTGCCCCCTGTCATAAGATATACTGCTGGATCTGCCCAGGGGTCAATATCTACCTCAATTTCTTCTGGTTCGGTAGTATCAATTATATAATTCATCCAAATAACCTTATAATACTCAGTCTCATTAGGTATTTTATCTTTAGCATTAGGAATTGCTAGTTTTACTAGAGTTTGTTCATTAACTGTCAAAAAGTCGACAAAATTTGAAGGTATCACAAATTTTACACTTGTTTTTGGGAGGACATCTTTAGGGCCAGCAATATACAGCATATCCATCATAACAAACACTTTCGCCTCAGTCATTGTTAAGGAGTGCAAAAGTTCCATTGGTTTATATGTAGGATTGATTCCTTGGACAATTGCACCAATATATTGGCAACCCATATATGCAACAACAAAGTTTATGGAATTTGGAAGGTCAATCGCAACAACATCTCCTTTTCTGATACCTAGTTCTTTATAAAGATATGTTCCAAATCGTTTGGCATAATTAAATAAAGTTCTTAACTTTACTCGCTCTATATATGGACCATAGACAAATACACAGACGTGTTCATCCCACGTTTCAAAATCATTAGCAGCTTTTAAAAAATATTTCCATAATGGCAAAATTTCAACGTCTTCGATATCTTTTAATTGTTTTGGAACTCCCTCTGGCCAATAACCACCTTCCTCTGGTGGTGTAAACCATACTTTATTCTCGTCAACGATAAAATCATCTAAACTTGGCATTTTTTTTTCACTTTTAATAAATTTATTTTCAATTTTTTTTTCTATAGAATAATTTGTTATTAGTTAATTATGAATGATGTAATATGATATAAGAATTTAACTTGCTTTTGTATTTATTTAGAGTATTGCATTAAATAATTTAGCATATTTTAGATAAGAAAGGATAAAAACGAAAATGATAATTGATCTATGTCATACAATAACTATATAATGGAATAGATAAAATTACCAAATTTAAAAAAAAGTGATCATGTTTTTAAAATAGACTTGATTTAAACTTATTTTTTATTTCATCTAAATTGATATTTTCAATAAATAGATCATTATGTTTATCATCGACAGAGAGAGTTGTATTGGGCTTAATGACAAAATCATGTACTTTTGATTCTGTAAATAAGTAAGGAATTAAATCAATAGTTTTATTCTCAACATATATAATCCATTTATAATATCTCAATAGAATTATGTGGGAAATAGGTTTTAAACCCTTTTCTCGAAATTTTACTGGATCGTCTTTATTTAAAAAGAAAAATTTATAGTCTGAAGATGGATAAATATAAATTCCGTGGACTGATTTATCTATTCTATATACATTTTTAGATTTGTAAATGTCATAAAATATTAGAAGATTTTTTTCTTTATCATCGTAATAATTACTATTTTCTTCTATTAAAATGATGCAATCATTCTTTAAAGCTATATAATGTTTTTTTGAGGTATTATCGGCTACCTTTTGAACTAATAAATCGTAATATGATTCATATATTCTCTCGTTAAATGCTAGCTTGATATTATTCATAGTGTTTTAAAGATATGATAATTTTCTAATACAAAATAATTAAAAAAATATTTAAAAATATTCAAAAAAACAAATAATTAGTTATTGATGAACATCTAAAAAGAAATGGACTTAAGAGATTAAAAGTAGTCATCTTCGTCTTCAATATCGTAAGATTCTTCATCTAGTAAAGATTTTTTAGGAGTGTATTTCTTAGTTTCTTTAGTTTCTTTCTTTTGTGTTTTTTCCTTCTTTTCAAATTTTTTTGGCATAAAATCACACTCTACTTTATTATAGAGTTATGTTAGTATAATTTAACATAGTATTTAAATCTTCTCCCAAAATAAGTATTTGATTTTGGAGAGAAGATTTTCTCAAATATAAAGGAATTTAATAGAAAAAAAGTAAGCTAGCACACAATTCTCGCATATAACATTTGATTTGGATTGATGGAATGATAAACATTTAAATTCTTTTTTTCTTTGGGTTTTTTCTTTTTTATACTATCTTTATTTTCAGATTTTTTAATCATATATTCCCCCTCTAAATATTAATTTCCTAATTCTATCATAATCTTTTGTTATATTTAAACTTTTTTGCCCAATATGTATAACTGGGGGTTTAGATCAGACTTATAGCATATTAGGAATCTTTCCTTAATCTCCTAATAATTAAGACTTGGAAATTAAGCCTATGGAATAAGAGAGTATAGGAAATTAATACTAAATCATAATTTATATTTTTAAAAATAATTAGGGTTTAAAGAGAATTTTAAAGAAAAACAACTATTTAGTAATTAATAATAAAATAATATTGTTAAATTTTTAAAATAAAGCTTTAATCATATAAATTTAAAATGCTAACTTAATTAAGAGAAGATTTTTTATTTTAAAATGGGATTTAAAGATAAACTTCAAGGAAATTTAAAGGATAAACTAACTGAGCAAGAACTTTCATTTCTTCCACGTGGGTTCCAATCTTTAGGAAGAACAATTATCTTGAAGCTTAATGAAAAATTAGTGAATAAAAAAGAATTAATTGGAAAAGCCATATTAGAAATTTTGCCAAATACTATATCAGTTTATGCAAATTTAGGTAAAATAGTAGGGACTTTTAGAGAACCAGAAAAAATAGAGTTTATTGCTGGCGAAAACAATCCAATTGTTGAACATAAAGAACATGGAATAATTTATAGATTTGATATTACCCAGATTATGTTTAGCAAGGGGAATGTAAACGAAAGAAAGTTTTTAACAACTTTAGTGAATGAAGGAGAGATAATTGTAGATATGTTTGCGGGTATAGGATATTTTTCTTTACCAATTGCGAAACATACTAAAGTAGAAAAGATTTATAGTATTGAACTTAATCCTGAATCATATAAATTTCTAATAGAAAATATAAAAATTAACCATCTAGAAGGAATTATTATTCCTATAAAGGGAAATTGTAGAGAAGAGGTTTTGAAACTTAATAAGTCAGGTATTAGGGCAGATAGAGTCATAATGGGAGTTTTTCCTGCTCCAAAAGAATATATCAAAGAAGCCTTAACACTCACAAATGATAATGGTACGACTTTTCATTATGAAGGAGTTGTAGAGAAGGATAAATACACCATATTATTTCATGATTTTAAAGAAATTGCTGTGAGAGAAAATTATAAATGTGAATTGAACTCATATAGATATGTAAAAAGCTATGGTCCAAATTTGTATCATACAGTTTTAGATATATTTGTTATTAAAAGTTAGATAATTATATTTATTGAAAGAGTTATATTAGATCTAAATAGGGAAATTTATAGAGGTATTTTCTAAAATTGACAGCAAAGGTAACTATTGGTCTCGATTACAGTCATAATAATATTTTGACACTAGAATCTTCAAGTTTTTCAGAGTTTACTCAATTCATATTTAGATCAGGATATAAGATTGGGAAACTTGAAATAGGTTTTGACAATATCGACAATCTAAAAGACTATAACGCTGTTATTATTTCAACTCCTAAAAATGTGCTTTTAACTCCAAAAGAGATTGAATCCATGGAAACATACGTTAAAATGGGAGGAAGTTTATTAGTTGTAAGTTCTAGTGGGGGTGATTATTCAAATAATACGAATTTAAATGAGTTAACTCGTAAATTTGGATTTGAATTTGAATCAGATGAAATAAATGATTCAGTAAATTTTGTTAATATGCAAAAGCGACCTATTATCACTCGATTTAAACCACATCTTATAACAGAACAACTTAGAAAAAATGTTTTCTCAAGTTCCTGTTCTATTAAAATATTAGATTTTGTAAATGAAGATAAGAATGTTAATGTTGAAGGGATTTTAAAAGCAGGACTAAATTGTTGGCGAAAGAGGTTCAATGGAGAAGATTGGATTGAAGAAGATAGTCCTAAAATTCCATTATTGGTAGTAGCAGAATACTATAAGGGTAAAGTAATAGGACTTGGAAATATAAGCATATTTTCTTCACTTGCCCATGAGTATGGATTCTCTGCTTTAGATAATGATATTTTAATTGCCAATATTTTAACTTGGTTAATAGAAGATATTGAATCTAAAGGAAAAGTATTATCATTTGAATTAAATCTTGATTTATATTATTGGTTAGAGAAAATTATTAAAAAAGAAAAATGGGAAGATGTTTCTGATCTAATTAATGTCAGTTTAAAATATTTCAAGGATAATTATGAAGAAATAATTGAATCAATTAAAAAATTAAGACTAGAAAGATTAGAGAAAAAGAAAATATATGAAATAGCAAAAAAGAAGGCTGAAGAAACAGAAGCGGAAATTCTTGAAAAAGTTCCTGTTAATGAACGAAAGAAAGAAGATCTCGTAGATATTATGAGTGCTTTAGAAGAAATAACTGGAGAAAAATATGAATACTCGATAGATTTTGAAGAAGAAGAGAGTATGGATGAAGAAGAAGATGAAGATGATAGCGAGGAAGAACGATTATCTCTAAACTATTCAGATGAAGACATTGAAGATTTTGAAAAAGATAATTCTAAAAAAGCAATATGGCATGGGAAGCCAACTAAATCCTTTAAAGAATGGCTAAAAAAAAAGTCTGAAAGGTAATTCAATAATAAGAAAGCAAAAATTAGAAATTGGATCTATTATTCTTAATTTTTAGGATTTAAAATATTATGGAACGATTTCTATTTGTATTAGGATCAAACTGGCAACTTTCAATTGCAGAACTCGATAATTATTTAAAATATTCTCAGAATAAGGGAAGAATCACGGATTATTCTGCTAATATAGCAATAGTTGAATTCGAAACCCTGCATGATGACCCATATTATATTAATAAACTCATGGAACTACAATTCACTTTAGGGGGATGTCAAAAAATTGCTCAAATATATGATTTTATTGATATTAACACAATCCAAGATGCTTTTCCAGTTCAAATAAATAAATTCAAATACGTAGAGAGAACAAGAAAGAAAATCCAACAAATTCTTGATAATATAATAATAGGAAAAAAAGGTATTTTCCCCCAAGTTTATGAAAGTATGTTTTTTGCAGTTTCAATTTATCCCAATCTTTATGATGAAAAATATTATTCTGATATTTTAGTTAAGCATTTCTTACCTTTTCTTAATAAAAAAATAATGGAAATTCTTATAACAAAAGGATCTAAAAAGACGTTATATTATCAATATCCTGAAAAAAATATAAAAAAAGGTAATCTAAATCCAATATTTCCCCATCATTTAATTAAATATGATTTGTTTCAAGAAAACCGAGCTGAAATAATTTTTGGGTTTACTGAAGAAGGTGTATATATTGGAAGAACATTTACTGCTGATGATCCTAATTTTAAAAAGCAGGTAGATGAAGATAGACCATATACAGAATTTAAAAGCGCTATCTCTCCAAAGTTAGCATTAATTATGTTAAATTTTTTGAATTTATTTGTTAATAGAGAGGAAAAAGTAATCCTTGATCCTTTTGTGGGGAATGGGACAATTCCATTATTCGCTATTTTACAAGATTTTCAAATTTATGGCTCTGATAATGATTCTCAAAAAGTAAATAATACTATCCGAAATATATATTGGCTATTGGAACTATTAGAAGAAGAAATACCTCCATTTATGAATAAAAGAATTTTAAAACATGATGCAAGATTTTTAACTGAGAGATTTGAACAAAATTTCTTTGATGGTATATGTACTGAACCTGAATTAGGTCCATTTTATAAAGAAAAACCTTACTATAATGAAGCAAAAGAGTTGATTGATACTAAATTAACTCCTTTATATGATGCTTTCTTTAAACAGGCATACATCATCCTAAAACCTAAGTCTAGAATTAGCTTTATAGCGCCAATTATTAGTACTGTGGATGGAAATGATATTCAAGTAAATATTGAGAAAATAGCTATAAAAAACAAATTCGCACTTGCTTCATTTTTGGATCTCAATAGAATTAATAATAAAAACAATCAAAAACTTAAATTTCATAAGCAAGATGCAAAAACGATGATTGATACAAAAAAGGGGCAGACTATTAAGAGGAAACTTTATATTTTAGAAAAAAAATGAGGAAAAATGGAATTTGGTATTATTTTAGACAAAATTGAAAAAGAATTAGAAGGAGATGCCCATTTAGACGAATTAGCTAAAAAAAAGCAAGATCCTTTTAAAATTTTAATATCAACAATGTTATCGGCCCGAACGAGAGATGAAAATACGAGGATTGCAACAGAGAAATTATTTGCTAAATATAATACTCCAAAATCCATTTTGCAAGCAGATATTGGGGAACTTGAGCAGCTTATAAGATCCGCAGGATTTTATAAAGTAAAAGCTGCTCGTATAAAAGAAGTATCAAATATCTTAATCGAAAAATATAAGGAGAAAGTTCCCGAGAATTTTGATGATTTAGTTAATCTACCTGGTGTAGGACACAAAACAGCTAATTGTGTGTTAGTATATGCCTTTAAAATACCTGCGATTCCTGTAGATACTCATGTACATAGAATTTCTAATAGATTAGGTTGGGTAAAAACGAAGAGTCCAAAGAAAACAGAAGAAAAACTTAAAACTACAATTCCAAAAGATCTTTGGTTAAAATTAAATAGAATATTTGTCAGGTTTGGACAACAAATATGCTTACCAAATCGCCCTAAATGTGAGATATGCCCTATAAATGAGATATGTCCCAAAGATTTTTCAATGGAATTGGAAATTAAAGATAAAAAGAGAAGATCTTAATAATAAAGAAAATCAGTATACAAGAGTAATTCTTCGCCTACGCATATATATGAAATATCCAAAAAGCATTCCTACTAATAAACCAAATAGATGTGCCCATAAATTAATACCTGGTGCTAAAGAGGTTATAATAAACACCACTAAATAAAGTGATGCAAATAGCAATAAACTTCTGTCTTCTGTAGCCACCAAAACAAATACAGCACCAATTAATCCAAAAATAGCTCCAGAAGCACCTAAACTTATTATATCCAACGGGAGGAGTAGTAAAGAAAAAAGATTCCCAATTAAACCTGAGAGAAAATAAATCATTAGAAATTCCCATTTAGGAACATTAGGATTATTTTCTAATGATGCACCAAATAAAAGTAAACCAATCATGTTTGAAAAGATATGAGAAATATCCACATGGAGAAACATGGAAGTGAATAATCTCCAGATTTCATGATCATAAATGATATTTCTATTAATTTGTACAAATAATAATGTATCTTCCCATGGTAAAATAAAAGTAAAATTGATGAATATAAATACATTTAAGAAGATAAGAGTTAATGTGATTCTAGCATCTTTTAGAGTATTAGCATTTAAAACCATCATATCAATTAAACCAATAAAACAGTTAAAAAAAATTATGGCAAAGTATAATAACTTGTTTTTATATTATTTTTTTAACATAAGAAGTTGATGATATTGGATAAGGACGACAGATTAAAAGAAAGAATTAATTTAAAGAAAAAGCGTCTTTTGGACTCATTAATCGTTAATGAAATTTTAAAAGACAAAAGATTAATCCAAGCTTTTATGGATGTCCCCTTAGAAGATTTTATTCCTGAAAAATTTTTAAGTTTTGTTAAGTTATATGAAGATGTTCCTAATCTCTTTTATTATGATGAGCAAAACCCGCGTAGTTATAGAACGATATCAGCTCCTCACATGATTACTATTATGCTTCAAGGATTAGCATTAGAAGATGATGATGATTTATTGATTTTGGGAGCTAAAAGTGGATATATTGCAGCATTAGCACATAAATTAGCACCTAAAGGCGAGATTGTAATTCTTGAAGCGAATTCAGAAATTGCGAAATTTACAGTTGATAATTTAAAGAAATTAAATCTTGATGAAAATGTCTCTGTTATTGTTAAAAACCCTCTTAATGGTATGCCAGAATTAAGTCCTTGGCAAAAGATCTTGGTAACTGGAGCAATTGAACAGCCACGAATTTATCCTTTATTAACTCAACTTGATAAAAATGGTGGGGTTTTATTTGCCCCGATAGGTCCCGAAATGGTACAAATGTACACACAGATTCTAAGGCAAGGTGATGATTTTTTTGGTAAAAAACAGCTTCAAGTGAAATTTTCTCCGCTAATCACTCAATTAGAATTAAATGAATTAGAATTTATCGCTGATATTGACGAATTTGAGAGTAAAATAGAATCTAATGCATTAGGTGAAGAATTTAGTCAAATATCAAGAAATGTTAATATCAAGTATACAAAAAACATACTTGATGATGTTAAACAGGAGCATCATGTTAATATTGGGTCTATAGAAAAAGATCAGAAAGATTTAGTATTGAAATACCTACTTGCTATAGAACTAACTCTTAAAAATTTAAGAACAGAAGAAGATATTAGAAGATGTTCTGTATTCATTGATGATTTAGAATCTAAACTGGATGATCTCAAAAAATACAAAAAAATCTTTGAACTTAAAATAAAAAGAATGCAAAACATCTTGAATGAGATAAGATCATTTATGATTGTTCGAAAAGAATTAGAAAAAAAATCTATAACTAATTCAGATATAATTAATAAAAAACTTGAAATTATTAACAAACAAATCGAACAAATTAAGTACTTTATGGAGCTAATCAAGGAAGATATACAAAGAGTTAAAACTCTATATTAGTATTGTTAACTTGAAACACTCTTTTGATACCTTTTTTTAAAAAAATTTTTTTATTATTTTAAAAAATTTAATACTTCCTTCATAAAATCAGGTAGATCATCCGGAGTTCTTGATGTAATTAAATTTTTATCTATTACTACCGCTGAATCCTCAAACTTAACTCCAGCATTTATCATATCATCCTTTATTGCAAAATAGCTTGTTGCTTTCTTTCCCTTGACTAT
>Ga0209427_10001222_pt1 | contig 29255 bp, 14 predicted proteins | sample DeeMarSWOR136_30_FD_187465 | JGI IMG/M metagenome (GOLD analysis project Ga0209427, IMG submission 187465) | Marine sediment microbial communities from White Oak River estuary, North Carolina - WOR-1-36_30 (SPAdes) (version 2) | ecosystem: Environmental > Aquatic > Marine > Intertidal zone >...
CTCTAAGTATCGCATCACTATCGCCTTGCTTTGTCTTTCCGGAAGCTGTGCTATCGCCCGCCTTACTATTGCGGCTAACTCACTCTGGCCAATCCCAACTGCCGGGTCTTTTTCGAAGTCCGCTTGTATGTGGCTGATTTGTCCGTCTTTACCGATTCTATTTCGCCACGCCTTCGAATTTGCCGTCAGGGCAATCCTGTAGATATATGCTCCAGCTCTTTTACCGTTGAGCTTCTCAACGTGCTGCCACATCCCTAATAGTGCATATTGCATAGCCTCCGTGAAGAGCTCTCTATCACCGGTGAGCTTCCAAAGAACCGATGCCAAAAAGTCGATGTAGTCAGCTTTGACTTGTCTAAAGATCTCCGCACGCTTTGAATACTTCATCTGAGCACTCTAACTAATTTTCCATAAAACCTGAACATATTCAGTTTTCACTTAATAATAACAGTCCTGTACAAATTATGTGTAAAACTTTTTTGACAAATTCAGAAATGCGCACGATTACGCAGCTAATACAACTTTTTAGGGCCCCTGTTGAAATGCTTTCTATGGACGATTTTCCCGCTTTGCTAACGCAGCTTCCAGCAGATTTCGGGCTTTGGTATAGTTAGGATCGATATCTATGGCCTGGCGATATTGCCTTATAGCCTGCTCGATTTTGCCTTGCTTCTCCAAAAGAATACCCACATTGCAGTGCATTTCCACATCATCCGGACGAGCCTTGAGAACAATCCGGAAATGCTCTATGGCTTCATCTCTCTTACCAACACTTGCCAGTGCCAGCCCCAATCGGCCGTGCGCAATTATGTTACCTGGTTCACGTTCAAGTGCCTTTTTATAATAATCAATAGCCTCATCAAATTCTCCCTTTTGCGCCAGCTCAAATCCTAAATTGCTCAACGCATCTACGTCACCAGGCCTGATTCGCAGCGCCTCATGATATTCCGCGATGGCCTCATCGCTTTTTCCCAACCTGCTCAGCACTACCGCCATATTATAGTGTGGCTGCGAAAAGTTAGGTCTCAGTTCCAGTGCCTTTTTGTAATGTTTAATCGCCTCATCAAATTTACCCAGCTTACGAAAAGCATTACCAACGTTGTTATGAACATCGGGAGAATTCGGTCTGATTCGAAGCGACTCGTAAAAATGTTCAATCGCCTTCTCCGCCTGTCCCATATCCCTAAGAATATTGGCATAATTATTATGCATAACAAAATTATCGCTGGTGACATTGATTGCATGTTCAAAAAGGGTGTAATTATTACGCCAATGCCGCAATTGAAGCCGGGTACATATCGACAAAGACAAAACTACAACCAGACTTAATAAAGTAAGTATGATTTTTCGATATTGCCACTTTGCCAGCAAATCCGGCAGCCCCCACGCAATCATAACAAACAGCCCTATAAACGGTATATAACTGTAGCGGTCTGCCATAGCCTGCGCCCCCACTTGAACCAGGCCGATAACCGGCACAAGGGTACCAAAATACCACAGCCAGCCCACAGTCAGATATTTACGACTTCGAGCAATCCATATAACGCAGACTGAAATACCCAGCAATAGGAGGGCCGACCCTACCACTTGCCACATCGCCAGCTTATCAAAAGGATGCGGATAAAATACCGCCAATCGGGCGGGCCATACCATTTTTCTGATATACGTAATATAAGAAACGAGTGCATTTGCAGCACGGTATTTGAGAGGGACATTGCCCAAATCCGACATCACACCGCCTTTTTGCTGAACAATATAAGTAACCGCGCTCAAGCCTACGGTAAGGAGAAATAAAGGTGTCTTTTCCAGGAGCAGACGCCAGATAGAAATTCCCAGAGAGCCTGCCTGCTCTCCATGCGGCTCTGAGGAATCTTCCTGCTCAACCCGACGCGGCCACTGAAGGCGCCCCAGCGGCCAATAATCCAGCAGAAGCAAAGCAAAAGGTAAAGTTACCACCATCGGCTTGGTCAGAGTAGCCAATGCAAAAACCAAAACCAACAGCAGGAACCTGACGAGTCCCGGACGTTCGGCGTATCGGATGTAAACAGCTATGGTTAACATCCAGAAAAGGCCGCTCAAGACATTCTTGCGCTCGGCCACCCACGCGACGGACTCGACATTCAAAGGATGCACAGCGAAAGCCAGAGCCACAAAAATGCAGGGCCAAAAGGCCGCAGTCATCCTTTTTAAGATACCAAACAACAGCAAAGTACTTGCGATGTGCAACAGCAAATTGGTCAAATGGTGCCCGGTGGAATTAAGTCCAAACAGTTGATAATCCAGCAAGTGACTTAGCGAAGTCAGCGGGTGCCACATGTGGAAATGAGGCTTCGTAAATGCCCAGACGACCGACTCGCGTGTTAAACCGCATCTGACGTTCGGATTGTCAGTGACATACTTATCATCGTCATAATTGACAAATTCGTGATTGAGGACCGGCCAATATACTGCGAGAGTCGCTACGACCAGAAAACCATATACCAGAAGAGAGCTTTCCTTATGAAGTGATTTTCTCATTTCTTACGAACCCGGACAACGACAGCTCTCGTTTTTCTCCCTGCCAAAATATTCACATATATTATCACAGCGTTCAATCCAACAGTGCCGGTCGAAATCAGGAGAATTCCTCATAACATATTACACAAAAAGACAACCTAACTTGCTTGATCTGTCCCTTTATTTTCAAATATATCAGACCAATAAACTTCAAGACGAGCTATCTTATTGCTGAGCAATCTATTTCTGTCCCAGAGAAGCAATACGCAGCCAAGCAGGACAACGCTCAACGCTATTGATATGCCCATTAAAAGTTTGGTCCGGTGCCTAAACCCCAAGTTTGTCGAGACATATAATTTGATAATTTCTTCCAAGGCCCCCTTGTGCTCCTCGCTTAGTTTTTCTGTTTCAACACTATTGGCTATTCGAGTAACCTCAGCTTCGATTTTACGTGTTCGTTTATCAGCAATCTTCTCATCAGAAGACACTCCATGAATAGCCATCAACCATATCAAACCAAAACCTATTAAAAAAAGCCCTATCATGCTTCGCCAGCCAAATCCCCGCCCAATAACCGACTTCTTCACCCTTTCTTGAGAAACAGCAATTCGCTCAGAGATAACTCCACTCAATTCATCTTTGGATATCTCCGGAACAAGACCAAAGGCACGTATCCTCCCGTCAAAATTTTTCAGTTCAAGAACATCAATCGTTTCGTTTTCAATTTGTTCCTGCTTGATTAGGAACCTTTGAATATCCTGGTAATGCCAGCTGACACTAATGTCTCCAATAGCGTGTACTCCTTTCTCACTGACTTTTATCCGCTTAATAGTAGGGAATATCTTAAAAACTAAAAGGGCGATAAAAGGTAACGCAGCGTAAAGAATTATTAAACAAGCGGTTGTGGCCACAAGCATACTTAAAAGCAGCGCATGCTCTACACGATTCAAGGCAGCAAAGTGGTAAGCAAAAATAATACACATGATTAGAACAACGCCAAGTATGAACCGACGTAACAAAGGTCGAAAGGATATCCTGAACGACTCTTTACACTCCTTACGCGTAAAGCTTTTTGGCTCTTGCCATTCAAAATAGGTTTTCATTTACAGCCCTCTCCCTATGGACTTATTTATTGAACTTTTTGCCGGTCAGGCGTTCGTAGCCTTCTATATATTTGTCGCTGGTTTTTTGCCTGATATCATCGGGCAGCTCGACGCCGGCGCCTGATTTGTCGAAGTTTATGCTCTCGAGGTAGTTGCGAACAAACTGCTTATCGAAGCTTTCCTGGTCCCTGCCGGCCTCATATTTGTCGGCGGGCCAGAAGCGGGAGGAATCCGGGGTCAGAACCTCATCGACAAGGATAATTTTATCGTCAACAACACCCCACTCAAACTTGGTATCGGAAAGGATAATGCCTTTGGTCTCGGCATAGGCGCTTGCCTTTTTGAAAATCTCTATGCTTTTGTCCCGCACGTAGTTTGCGGCCTCTTCGCCGATGATTTCAGCGGACCGCTCGAAACTGATATTCTCATCGTGCGTACCCCTTTCGGCCTTTGTCGCAGGTGTGAAAATAAGCTCGGGCAATTTCTCGCATTGCTTTAATCCGGCGGGCAATTTCTGACCACAAACTGTCTGGCTTTGCTGGTATTCGACCCAGCCCGAGCCTGCCAGATAGCCGCGTACCACACATTCTATCGGCAGGACCTCGCCTTTTTTGACCAGCATTGTCCTGCCAGCCAACTGGTCGCCGTGATTGCAGAACGGCTCTGGGAAACTTGCCACATCATCACTAATCAGGTGATGCTCGACATCGTCGCTTAAATAATCGAACCAGAAACGCGAAATCTGCGTCAGCACAATGCCTTTATAAGGTACGCCGTTGGCCATAACCACGTCGAAAGCGCTAATCCTGTCGGTGGCAATGATGAGCAGCTTATCGCCCAAATCGTATATATCACGAACCTTGCCCCGGCTCGGCTCCATACCTTCAATATTCGTCTGTAATACGGTATCCATCATAATGCCTTCCTTCATCCTACTTGCCCCTTTCCGGTTTTTCCTGACTTATCCTTAAATCAACATAATCAAACATTTTTTCTTCGACCTTTTTAATATCCCTGGTTTTCGGCAAAAAGTCAATAAGTATCTCGATAAGGCGGCGCTGCTTTATACGTTTCAGCGTCGGTGTAAAATTCACGTCATAAATCCACCCAAGCAAGCAGAGCTTCATGTCATTTAGGGTTTTCATCCAGCCGTAATCTATCGGTTGGCCCCGCAGAAGCGCCTGAACCACATCATCCGAATACCCCGGCTTATCGGGAACTTCAATCTCCAACTTATATTCCACAGGATTTTCGGCGTATTGTGTCAAACATTCCGTCATAACATAGAGCGAATCTATCTTATCTGCATCCCGAATCAACTTTGAAAAAAGCAGGCAATCGCCGTTCAAACAGGGCGGCAGTTCTTTTACACCGTGATATTCAATCGCTTTTTCTATCCATTGCCTCTCGGTCTCATTTACGCGGTCAAGGGTTTTCATGTCTCGGAGGACCTCCAGTCCCAGCAAACAATGGTCCACGCTTCGACGGTCAACATAGGTTCGATGTCTTACAAACTGCTCGAACCGGCCGATGTCGTGAAAAAGTGCAATTACCTGAGCCAGCCGCATTTGTTCGTCCGACAGGTCCAATTCTTTAGTCAAATACAACATCTCTTCGCAGGTACGGCGGGTGTGTTCCTCTTTTAGCTTCAAATTGGCATTGACATACTCATCATCACCATAAAAGCCCGCTACATAATCATCAAACCAGGCCCGGAATTTATTCAACTGATTTTGCTGCATAACACCATCACTTCCAAAAACAAAACAGACAGGATAACAGGATGCACCAAAACAGGTAAGCATTTTATATACACTTTTAAGAAAAATTAATATTGAGTCTTCAAAAAATGCGGCTTTTGGATACAATTACGAGAGAATAGGATAGAATCGGCTCAATGAATTATAATCCAAGGAGCAAATCAATATGCCAAGCGTAAAAGATGTGATTGTCAAAAAGCCATCCGATGAAGAGGCCGAGGCCTGCAAGGTCTGGCCGATCTGGAAATGTGAGCCCAGCACGTTCGATTGGGCCTATACGGAAAAAGAAACGTGCCTTCTGTTGGAAGGTAAAGTCACCGTCTCGGACGGCACTAATTCGGTAAGTTTCGGTGCCGGCGACCTTGTGGTTTTCCCCCAGGACCTGGAATGTGTCTGGAACGTCCAGGAAGCGGTGACGAAGCACTACAATTTCGGATAGCCGGCAGACCCGTTGCAATAACTTCGTATCGGCCGACTTGTTGACAGGCCAATTAGCTGACACTCCACAATACGCTGGATGCGAGGGCGATGCGGCACCATTATAATATTTGGGAAAACCACTAATTAGGAGGAAACCATAATGGGACCAGAAATCAAAAAATACTTTTTCATCGTACTTATTCTGGCATTATTTTCTGCACAGGCGGCCCCGGCGAGGCAGAGTTCGAGGTCAAGACGTTCCCAGCGGGTAAAGATGCAACAGGTTCAGGTAGCCAGCCCGGATGGAAATGTCAAGCTGGCCGTTCTGCCGAATGCCGAGCGTCTGAGTTTCACGGTGACACTTGGCGATACAAAAGTGCTGGAACCTTCGACAATCGTTATGAATGTTGACGGCTACGATTTGTCGGCGGGTGTTGTTTTCGGCAAGGTGGAACGTTACGAAGTCGACGAGATCTATCCCTGTTACGGCGCGCGGAGCACTGCGGTTAATCGCTGCAACGGCGCAAGGATTTCCCTGCAAAACGATTTGTCTTTCATCGACTACGTACTTGAGGTACGGATCTTTGACGATGGTGCGGCCTTTCGACATATCATCCCGGGCGGGAAAGACACCTCTCGCGTGCCGGACGAGTACACGAGCTTTGTAATCCCCGCCGGCTCGACGGTGTGGTACCATGACCTCGGGGGTCATTACGAGGCTGCATACAAGAAAAACGACATATCCGATGTCGGGCCCGGGCAATGGGCGGGGCCTCCTTTGACGTTCAGACTGCCGGACAATGCAGGTTACGGCTCGATAACGGAAGCGGACCTGGTGAACTACAGCGGGATGGCGCTGGAGGCCGACGGCCGGAGAGGCTGGATTACGGGGCTGGGGCATCGGCAGCCTTTGAACTATCCTTATGAGTTACGTTACGGCCGAGATGAAGCAAAGCGCCTCGGCAAGCCGGCGGCAATCACCGGTATGATTACGACTCCCTGGCGTGTCGTGATGGCCGGTCGCGACTTGAACACGCTTGTCAACAGCACGATTGTTCCCAATCTCTGTCCGCCGGCCGATAGCAAATACTTTCCCGACGGCATCAGGACCGCATGGATCAAGCCGGGACGGGCGGTTTGGCGTTATCTTGACGGAGGAGACCGCTCGTTCGAAGGTATGAAGAAGTTCTCACGAATGGCCGGGCAACTGGGTTTTGAATACCATGTGATTGAGGGTTTCTGGAGCAGGTGGAGCGATGAGCAGATTAAAGAGATTGCAGAGTACTCGAAACAACAAGGTATCGGGCTGTGGTTCTGGAGGCATACTAACCAACTAAATACGCCGGAGGAGAGGGAGGAATTCTTCAAGAGATTGCACAACTTCGGCGTTGCCGGGGCCAAACTAGACTTCCTCGACCACGAGGCCAAAGAAGTCATCGACCTCTACGAGGCCCTGCTCGAGAAATCCGCCGAGTATCATGTACTGGTCAACTTTCACGGTTCCAACAAGCCGACGGGTCGTGCGCGGACATGGCCTAACGAGCTGGTGCGTGAGGCGGTCCGGGGGATGGAAAGCAGCTCGCTGAAAGAGCGGGCGCGTCACGAGACAATCCTTCCGTTTACCCGCTACCTTGCCGGCCACGCCGACTATACGAGCATGCACTTCAGCGAGCGCCGTCAGGACACAACATGGACACATCAGATTGCGAGTCTGGCCGTCTTTGCAAGCCCGCTATTGACGGTCGTGGCGCATCCTCAGAAGATTCTGGACCATCCGGCCGTGGATGTGATTAAGAGTATACCGGCCGTATGGGATGAGACTATTGTTCTGCCGGACTCAGAGATCGGGGAACTGGCTGTGTTTTCGCGGCGCAAAGGTGAGATGTGGTTCTTAGCCGTGATGTGCGGCCCAGAGGCCGAGTCAATTAAGGTGCCGCTGTCGTTTCTTGGCGACGGCCGATACAAGGGGTCGCTGGTACGTGACGATAAGGAAAATGATGCGGCGGTGGTTTTGGAAGACAGAAACGTACGGCGAACTGATACACTCACTATCGAAATGACAAACGGCGGCGGATTCGTGGGCCGTTTCACAAAGCAATAAGCACATCCCGGAAGGAGATTTTGTGAGACTTTCGAGGAAGAAAATCTTACTCTTTGTACCGGCGTGTATTATTGCGGTCTCTACGGCGATCGCGGAGAATCCTAAACTTTCGTCAAACAGCAGAATAGACCGGCACGCGTTAGTAACACGACATAATATCACCCTAAAGAAACCCGACCCTCTGACGCCGCTGAGCGTCGGCAACGGTGAGTTTGCGTTTACCGCCGATATTACGGGCCTCCAGACATTTGACGAGTATCATACCAAAGGCACGCCGCTGGGCACACAATCGCAATGGGCCTGGCACAGTATGCCTAATCCCGAAGGGTATGCACTGTCGGATGTGTTGGAATCATACCAGGTATGGGGGCGCAGCGTGCCTTACGCCTCAGACGGGAATTACCCGAAAGGCTATTCACCTGCCGCAGCGTGGCTTCGCTCCAATCCCCACCGTTTAGACCTCGGGCAAATCGGACTACGAATCACCAAAGCCGACGGCAAAACAGCCAACATTGACGACCTTACAAATACTACACAAACCCTGAATTTATGGACGGGACTACTGAGCAGCCGATTCGAAATAGATGGCCATACTGTCTCGGTCAGGACCGTCTGTCATCCTGCCCGGGATATTTTAGCTGTGCGCATTGAGTCGGCCCTTTTGGGAATGGGGCGTCTATCGGTTTCGCTGGCCTTTCCTTACGGCAGTACAGGTTGGAGAAGCTCGGCCGACTGGTCCGGTCCTAATCGCCATACGACACAAAGTCAAATCGATAACGGCAGAGCCGAATTAACCAGGATTCTTGACTCTACTCGTTACTACCTAAGATTACTTAGTCCTACCAAAGGAAAAATCAAAACTATCTCACAACACGAATACGAAATTATACAACCGAACAAAGACGTAATGGAGATTGTCTTTTCTTTTTCATTGAAGAAGAGCAGTAAAGTCGTGCCTGATTTTGACGCAGTCAAGGCAACGGCTGAGAGACACTGGCGAAAATTCTGGAATACCGGCGGTGCAATCGATTTTTCTCAATGTACCGATCCCAGAGCTTCGGAACTCGAACGCAGAGTTGTACATTCACAATACCTTACCGCCATTCATTGTGCCGGCCGTTTTCCTCCCCAGGAGACGGGGCTGGTGTTTAACAGCTGGCACGGCAAGTTCCACCTGGAGATGCACTGGTGGCATGGTGTACATTTTGTATTATGGGATCGTCCGGAACTTCTTGAGAAGAGCCTTCCCTGGTATCAATCCATTTTACCGATGGCCAAGGCGACTGCGAAGATGCAGGGATATAAAGGAGCCCGCTGGCCGAAGATGACATCCCCCGAAGGCAGGGAGAGCCCGAGCAGCGTCGGCGTATTTCTTATCTGGCAACAGCCACACCCGATTTACTATGCCGAGTTATGTTATCGCGCCCACAGGGACCGTGATACACTTGAGCGATACCGAAAGATTGTTTTTGAGACAGCGGAGTTCATGGCATCTTATCCTGCCTGGGACAAAACTAATCAACGATATGTGCTCGGGCCGGCATTGATTCCAGCACAGGAAAGTTACGGCAGGGACCGGAGAAGAAATTTAAATCCCACCTTCGAGCTGGCATACTGGTACTGGGGACTGGAGACCGCACAGAAATGGCATCAAAGACTCGGGATGAAACGCAATCCAAAATGGGATGACGTGATGTCAAAACTTTCACGGCCCAATATCCGTGATGGTGTTTACACGGGGATCGAAACGGAACCCTTCACGATTTATCGTGACCATCCTTCCATGGTGGCTGCGTATGGATTTCTTACCCGCATACCACTTATCGAGCCGGAAGTTATGAAACGTACTTATGATCATATTTTGGAAAAATGGGATTGGCTGAGCACGTGGGGCTGGGATTACCCGATGCTGGCGATGACCTCAGCTCGTCTGGGCGAGCCGAACAAGGCCGTGGATGCTTTATTTATCGATTCGCCGAAGAACCGGTACCTTGCCAACGGACACAACTACCAATCATCCCGGTTGCCCTTGTATTTGCCGGGAAACGGCGGATTGCTCACTGCGGTTTCGATGATGGCCGCAGGCTGGGACGGCGGTCCCGACCGCCCGGCGCCGGGCTTCCCGGATAACGGAAAATGGAATATACGATGGGAAGGGCTCAAGCCTATGCCATGAGACAAATCGCCTTACGCTTCAGCCGGGCGGATAACCAGCTTTTTTGTTGTCTCTCAATGACTTTCTATCCTTTTCTCAGTGATATTTAAAAAATATCGTTTCGCTGCTTCAAGCACCGTATCGCGACCGGCCGCCAAGTCCTGAGCGTTTTGTTTTACGGGGAAATCCGGCTCCAAACCGCGTCGTTCGATGGGTCTATCCAGATAACCCTTATAGGCCTTGACCGGGTAGCGGACCTTGTACAAATCATTGGTCAGCGTGTAGACTATCTTACGGGCCGAGGCCCCGGCGGTCGCTTCGCCGAATACGCGCGCACGTTCGTTGGCGATGAACCAGGATGCCCAGCCTTCGCCGGCGCTGATGCACCGTGCATCGATCAGCAGTGCAATCGGTCCTTTGAACTTCGGCCTATCGTGTTCGAATTCATCACTGATCACAAAGTTGATATGCGACTTTCGCGAATCAAAACCACCGCCGCTGTTGCCCCGCACGTCGATAATCAACCCGCGAGCATTGCTTAGCTCTCCGACGGCCTTATCCAGCCTGTCTATTAAGTCGTCTCTGATTCTCCGGACGTAGATGTACCCAATTTCATTATCAAGTCTGGTCCACGAAACATTTGCAGTATCCGACGTGCCGGGAACCTGTACAGGCCGCCTTGGCAGATAGCGAATACCAATTGTTGCGGGTAGCTTGAAGGAGCGTGTTTTGCCGCCGACATCCTGCATCTGAAGCTCGACCGCAGAGCCTCGCCCTGTCTGCATGCAGAGCCACTGAGCGGCGTGGTAGAGCATATAGCGTTCGCTCGAATAACCGCTGTATTTTCTCATCTGCCTCATGCGCTTTTCCAAGTATTTAGCGACAGCTTCACCATTAACGGAAAGTACGGTCATCCCGACTTTGACTCCTGCTTTTTCAGCCGGTCCGCCTCTATCCACGTAATAGACGACGGGTTTTCCCCGGTCATCAATCAAACAGGTAAATCCAGGATCCCACTGTGGAGACGGCACTTCCGGCAGCTTGGCAGAGCCTTCCATTAGATATGCATGGCTATCCTCCAGACGCGCCACAAGCTCCATACAAAGCAAGCCGAATTCCTTGTTTGTCTTTACCTGCTCAGCTTGCGGCAGCAATTCGGCACCAACCGCCGCCCAGTCAATACCTTTCAATCCAAAGCACGGATAGCTGCTTCCCAATCTCTCGTATAAATCCTTAAATGCCATGATATACGTGTCGGTAATCGTCGGATAGACTTCGATGCCCACCTGCGCCTGATGAATCTCGCCTGTCGAATCCTCAAGTAACAGACTGGTAATGTACGACCCGGGTTTCGTGTATGTGTGTACAGGATTGGCCTCGGCAGACTTTTTGGAACCATCTAAAAAGTCCCACTCGTATTTGGCAACGGTTCTATCATCACTTAGCATAGAACCGTGAAACTGAACTTCAAAAGGTGCCCTGCCTTCGGTCTTGTCACACGTGGCAAACACAATGGGCTTCGAAAACGGGGCCTGCAATTGTTCTATCATCACAAGATACATGCACGACAGCATGACGCCATTGTTCGACCCGAGGACAACCCTGCCTTTCGGGAAAGCTTTGGCGAAGATGCTGTAATTTGGGGAAAACGCATCGCTGGATGTAAAATCATCACCTGTGTCCCCGAAGGCACTAAGCCAGGCGGGTCTTTCTTTCAGCCGGTCGTCACGGGCCACATATACCATCACAGGAGCATTCACTTCCAGCAGGAGGTTGAAATTCCGTTGGGCACTTTTGTCATCCTGGCAGGTTTGAATGTAAGTCAGAGACTGATATTTCTCGGGCACTTCAACCAAGGTATACGACCTGTCAGTGTACAGGCGCTGCCCATCATTGAGTGCGTGGGGACAGACAACATAGCCCACGCCTTCGGGCTTGGTTCTCTGATCTCCTATAAATCGCGTATCTTTCTCCAATACTTCCGGCTGCTTCGGGATGGTCACCTTGAGCCCCGAAGATGGACGCGCTTCCACGACCTTTTCCGCGGAAGAGATAGCGGGCAACACAAAAGTTGTCACTACTAAACTATTGACCACGATAAGCACAGTAATTGTTCGGATAAAAGATTTCATTTTCCGCTCCTTTCAGTTAAGACCTTTAAATCTCCAGTGACATATTGACTTTATTAACTTTTCAAATGGTACGGACTCGGTAAGTTTTGCCGTCGGCGTCCTTAGTGGTTTTCCCTAAGGACCTTAAGCGTACATAGAGCATCCCCGCAGCCGTGACAAAACAATACAACTTCGGCTGAAATATCCAATTACCCCGCATGCAGGTATCAAAATATTTAATACGGCGTTTTATGCCGGTTGTTGTTAAATCTTCAGTCTCTCCTACTCGCACCTGGGCCGCATACCGTTTAGACAAGAGATACTTCGGCTTGTTTTTCCGCAAGCAATTCATCCGGCAAAGTAGAATTGTTAGCAGAATTTGACGGTGTCGTTTCCAGGAATTCTCTTGTAATTTCAACTTTTGAAAACACGTTAAAGCCTTCTTCTTTTAGAAGGTCATCCATAGCTCCTATGTCGATGGTTTCTATGGAATGGGCTTTCCTATTCTTTCGGTTTCCTTGAATAGATATCGTAAAAGCTCACTTTTAATTTGTCTTCAAGATCAATCACTAATTCTCCTGTAACTGCAGGAGAAATTAATGGGCTGCATTTTTTAAAATAGCAGCTCATTAACATAGCACCATGTTATAAAAGACTCATTATGGTGGTGGAGATATTATAGTCTCGAAATTCCAGGTACTGCCTGGAACTGTTTGATAGTCGCTGACCTCATCGATACGCCAGTAATACATAGTTAAATAAGCCATTGTGCCAGGATCAAATGTCGTATCAGCCTGGTTGTGTACAAACGGCGGCGGATTGCTGGTCCCGAAGTATACATCGTGCGAGACGGCACCAAGGCCGGGAGTCCAGCTCAAACAGGCAGTTGTATTGACAGCTCCTGCGCCATCGAACGGATTCGGATTAGTCGCCTCAAGAAACATAGTCTTGAAGCTCCAAATCATACCGATGGTTGCCCCCCAGGGATTGATCTCATCGATACGCCAGTAGTATGTAGTACCTATAGCCATTGTGCCGGGAGCAAATGCTGTAGCAATCTGGTTGTGTACGAACGGCGGTGGATTGCTCGTTCCGAAGTACACATCGTGCGACGCAGCCCCGGTTCCAGCCGACCAGCTCAAATCAGCGTTTGGATCGACGTTTATTGCGCCATTCAATGGACTTATATTACCCGCTTGACCGGGCGAGTTTCCTCTGAGCCAATATTGAGCCAGAATACGCAGGTCCTTAGAATCAACTCTACCGTCGCCGGAAGGCGGTGGCCCAACATCCACTGACGGTTCATTTTGATCCCAGTATTTGGTTAATATGGAATGATCTTTGAAGTCGATCCTGCCGTCTGCGTTGAAATCGACTGTTTCGTGATATTCGTAAGCCATAGGATTGAAACCCCAGGCACCGAAGAGATACCAAGCCTGGGAAGGAACGAAAATTGTTGTCGAGCCGGTGGCCCAGGATGGATTGTTCGTGTGACAAGCCAGACCCTTTGTACCTGGGAAGCGAACGCTTGGGAATATGGCTTTGTCCAGTTCGACAATATATGACTGTGCGACATCATGCTGCCCTACAACGCGGTATGCTACGATCATTTGGCCTGTTCCCTCGATCCAGATTCTGTTTTCACCCGGGAAATCGGAAAAGCCCGTAACTAAGTTGCCGGTGGCGTCCGATATCTCTTGGCGGAGCATTACAGATTCGGCGTATTGCAGTGCCATCGCAAAATCGCTTCCAAGAGCGCCAACGCCGAACGAGCAACCGTCCAGAGAAGATTGCGAAACCGTTGAGCCCATTCTGAACCTTCCTTCGGCACGAATCCACATATAATTGACCAAGAAGTCACGGACTCTTTGCCTTTGTGTTGGATAGTCGATGAGGGCAGCATAACAGTCGAGGTTGCCCTCGGTGGACTTCCAATTCATTAATCCGATGGTATTGTAGCCTGCGAGAATTCCACCGTCTGCGACCTGAAGGCCGATGAGCCACTGTGCGATGGTATACCGAATATCTTCAAAGGTATCATCCCGGGTGACGTAGAGGTAGTGGTTCAATGCGATAAGAAGCCACGCGTTGTCGCCGATCCAACGATCCGAATTGATGTTCGGCTGGCCTGTGGATGCGTCCCAGAACTGTGGGAATCCGCCCGGCGGAGTGGTGGCGATATCAAGATGACTTTGAAAGAATGAGAACATGCTGTGGGCCCTGACCAGGTCGCCCTGGTGTATATAGCAGATGGCAGCAAGGGCATTAGCATAGAGACCTGAGAAGTCCTCATTCTCCTGATTTCCCAAGATGCCGTGCGTCCCCTGCTTGGCAAGAAGCCAGTTGTAGAGATCCAGCGGATTTGTGCCAGCGGTTTCAGGAGCGCCAGTGGCCAAACATACGGTTTCGGCGCAGCAGGGAAACACCGCAAGAAGTAACATTAGTAAACAAATAAATTCTTTTATTACAACCGCCTCCTAACTAAATCTCACCTGACATTTCCCATTTAAACGATTAAAGAACATTGTTTTTCCTCGCGACTGGGACAATTTTAAAAAAAGATCCTTTTGAATGGTCAAGAAGATTCTTTCCAATGGCTATTTTCCCGAAAAAACTACACAAAAACGCGGATTTTAAGGCACTTCCCGTGTTTGTAAATCTGAACTCACAGGGGTGCTTTGTCCGTGGAGCAACCCGGTATAAACTATAAACAAAGCTTTCAAATGTAATTCTGGAACCTTCCTCACTGGCCGTGACTTTACCCTCCCCCGAGCTTGCCACGGTCTTCTCACCTTCAACCGACGTATCTGTTTTGGGAGCTGATTCTACCGCGGTTTTCGCCGGTGTCTTTGAATAGATCCCGTAACAGGTCATTTGGAGCTGCTGGCCGCCCTTTAGCATTACAGTGAACACATCTGTGAACACCCTTTTGTTAGACTCCTGTAACGGCGGTGTTATTTGCAGCTCGAACTGATAACCGTTGCGAATCTTCTCCTGAGTCAAGACCTTTACAATGCCCTTCTTTGATGACGTGGACTCGACCTCAACATATTCATTATAGTTGCTGCGTATCCGGACTGTCTTTGTTACCGGCTTGAGCGGTTCAGCTTCACGAACGTAAACTACTCGTGGGTCAAATTCAAATTCCGGTAGTGTATTATAGACAATCATAAGTGTCTTGCATTCCGGATGATTGAGGCTGATTTCAATCTGGCCTTTCATACCTTTGCGAAGCTTTTCCATATTGACCTTCGGCTTAAGTACAAAGCTCGCCTCCTTCACCGAAGGATCGAAATCCGCCGTTATGGAATCACCTGTTGATTTAAAGCCCGTTATGGAAAACGGCTGATTGTCAAGACTGGTAAGTGTAACAGCAGGACAGCCTGCATTTTCCTTATCAAGCACAAGGTTGAATCTCTTCGGCTCATGGGCAACTTTAATTACAATCTCAGTCTTTACTGTCAGTATTACTTTGGGATTCACCTTGTCATTGCTGTACACCAATACATACTTCTTCACCTGTCCCGCACTTGCAGATGATTGATATGTAGCCTGCAATGTCTCGCTCTTACCGGGTGCATATTCTTTCTTCTTTAATTTAGAGATTATGCAACCACAGGTAGAATGAACTTTTGTAATTTCCAAAACTTCGTTTCCAGTATTTGTGAATTTAAACTCACAGACGTGCTTAGTCCTTGGAGGGATTTGGCCTAAATCACAAACCATGCTTTCAAATGTAATTCTGGGACCCGACTCATTAGCCGTGACTTCGCTCTCCCCTGAGGCCGCCTTGGCCTCTTTAACATCAACCGTCCAATCTTTTTCCAAGTCAAGAACCTTGTGTGGGTCACCGTTGAACGGGCCATAATAGGTCAGTGTGCTTGCTCCAAGCTTATCATGCTGGATGTAGAAAATCTCTTTATCCGGAATGTCGTACACCGTCCCGTCGAGTCCCTTGTACACAGCAATAACATCTTCCCGTATGTGGTATGATTTGGAACCCGGCGGACGTGCTTCAAACAGATCGGAAAGGTCGGCCGACTTCTGTGTACGCGGGGCGTCTGTAAGATCAAGCCCCAAAAACTCAATGCGCTCCTCACGCCTGTCTGCAATAGCTCGCCGTGCTCTGGTTTCCCGCAGATGCTCAATTCTGACTTCCGCAGTTGTTTCACCTTCAACCGACACATCGGTCTTCTTCTCTCTTTCCCACCATGCCTTGACATCTGAGACGATCTGTTCGCGAGTTTTGTCGTCGGCCGTCGAGAAAAATGCACCTCGCTCGGTCCGCTTATCAAACTTCTGCTGTGCGATTGCCTCAATTATCTCCAAGGCTGCATCACAATAGCGCAATATGACAGCATTGTTCATTTGCAGTCCAACAGAGCGGGTTGGTCGACGGTCATCCAGAAGACCTATCATAGCGGGTATCACCGTCTTGCCCATTCCTCTCAGTGCAACTGCTGCACTATTTGGTGTTTTTGGGTAGTACAAAACCCTGCATTTACCGGGAACAAACATTTCCTGCTCAGCAACGTCACGCAGTTTGAAAATATAGTGATTGATCTTTTTGTCGGTAGGTAAGGACTGGAGATTTTCCGGCTCGATAAAGTTCCTGTTTTCAGCTGCCATTTCAGCTAATAAGCTGCCCAGCTCACTACAAATTCTACCGCGCCGCGTGACAGAATAGCGTCGTCCAATAGAAGAGAAGCGTTTTGCCATCTCGGACCTGTCAGTGCCTTTGTGTAGTAACTCGCCTGCCTTTAAATATTCCATCCAAGCTTCATTATGAAGTTCAATCCGGGGCCAATTTTCAAAAATTTTACCAGGTCCCCATGATGCAGTCATATAACGAAAATCCATCAAGTAAAGGGTCCATTTATTAGGCAATCTCACAAAATAATAAACGAAAGCTCTACCATCTTTTTTCGTTACGGCAACAGCTTCATCCTGTTGAATCACAACTTGAGCGATCTTTGAAATATCATGGCTCTTTTCGTTTTTCATGCGTTGTTTTTCCTCGGCCTGCTCGCGAATCCACTTGGTCACGTTCAAATTATGGTTGGCAAACGTTCCTACAGGCCCAAGATGTGTTACCTGTTCAATGTCGTTTGCTTCAATCGCTATCCAAAGCTGGTTAATAATATTTTGTATTTGTGCTTTATCATCTGCTCTGCCAACCTCATTCTGCACATTGGTTTGCTCGCCCGGTTCAACCAACACAAGAGATTTCTTCGGCAATTTTTCTTGCCGTATTCTATAACGAATCTTTATACTCTCCGGGTCGTCAGCAAAATTCATTATCTGTAGATAGCCTGCACTTCCTTCACGAGTTATGAAAAAAAATGAGGCAGGCAACTCCTCGGCGGACGCTTTCATCCAGGTTTTTGGAAACAACCTGAGCCTCCCTTGCTTGTCAAGGTGATCCGACCCCCACCCCCAAAGACCTAAGGCTGGCATTGCCGCCAAGGTTAAGTCACGTGGACTTGGCTGGTTGCTCTCGATAATACGATTACATACGGGAGTATGAATAGGATCAACGTACATGTCAAAACAAATCAAGCCGCGGATACTATCGTCTGTTTCTCCAAGAGCATCAATCTTATTCTCCTCTATCCACTTATTAACCGCGTTGGTATCAGCATTGTCCAAATCATCCGGCGGAGTATGTAAGCGACCAGTATCAAAGTCGATGAACATATACGTTTTCGCATTGTCATCGTTGACGGTAAGTTCGATTATAGGGCCAAATCCTGGTTTTGCTTCTTCGCCGTGTATATATTCGGCCGCCTTCATGCGATTAACCGGCACATCGGTTTGATCGGCCGGTTTTATAATCAGCGTTTTGTCCGCGCCTTCATCCACTTTCCATCCCTTGTCCAGGTAAAGCTTCTCCAGCACGTCCCAAACCGACATTTGGCCTCTGCCAAAGCTGAGCTTTTCATTTTCGATTGATGGGTCAGCAATGATACGGGGATTGGACTGGGTAATTTCAGTCAGAATTTTGCAAAGCTCGGAAACACTGTAATCTTTGGCTTCGAGATTGACCGGATAGTCGAAGGAGCGGTTTGGTCCAAACATCGATGGGCCTGTGGGCTGTTGCCAGGGGATATCAAGAGTTATATTGTCGCCTTTTGCCAAATCCACGCGAGCCCCGATCAAGTAACCGGCGACCTGGCCATAAACGGCCATCGTGAAGAGCGAATAGGAATCCGGCGGCAGGTTGTTGATTATCAACGGTTGGTCCTGTGAAAAGAAGCCGCGGAAAAAACGCTTCTTATCGATACGGCCGAGTCGCTGGTCCTCAAGGTGACGAATCCTGCCATCATCCCACAGCAATGCCCCGGGGCTTCGGCTGATAAGACACATTAGCGGCATTTGCGATGAACGCTCGAGTTTGTCAAACAGCTTATCAGGAAACTCGGGGGCAGTGATAGTCATTTGGGTTTGATTGTCCTGCGGTGTGAGCCTCACCTGCTTTGACTGGCCGGCTTCTATCTCGAGGCTGGGGATTGAGCCGTGATAGGTTATGGTTGGCTTCCATATGCATTGTGGAGTCGGCTTGTCAACTAACTGGAACTTTAATGCCTCGATCGAGTACTCGCCTGTGTCAAGTTCGGTAAATGTAAATCCATTTGAGACGCCCATATTGACTCGCATGTCGGGCCAGTGGGCCCAGACATTCGAGGCAAAAGACGACAGGTGTGGGTCACTGCCCGGTGGGATGAAACGGCGTCCATCTAAAGCCTCCAGACGCAGCAGCCATTGACCCGGAAGAGGATTTTCATCGGCATCCACAATTGTCACTTCTATTTTTGCCGCCGGCCTTAGACTAACCTTGACTTCGGGTACAGGCCCATCGCTTAGCAACTCAATCTTTTCATCGTGCCGGACAAAATCAGGATGGGTGACAACAAGCGGATGATATTCCAGATCACGGTGTTTATCCGTAAAGACTAATCCGCCAAGCTCAAAGCGGCCCTCCGCATCCGTTTTGGTCTTGTCGTAAAAGCCTTGCTCTCGGTGCCTTGAATAGTTGGACCCGCCGGAATCACCGAAGTCGCCAACACCCACATAGGCACCGACAATCGGCTCGCCCGTGGAAGCATTGATAACGACGCCCGAAATCCGCCCCGGGTGCTCACTACCTTCCTGTAGCCTCGGCTTACCTGTTACGGATTCCAACGGCTTATCAGCGCCCCGGATTTCAACAGGCACAACAACAGGTCTTTCGATTCTGCCCGTACTCGATATCTGCCCCATCCACGAAGTATCTTCCGTATCTTCCTCAGGAATGACGGGGATCTCCTCATCCTGTATTGGCCAGGGACTCTTAGAATCAATAAGGTCGGCAGCGCCTATTCCCAACCGCCGGGCAGGGGAATCCAGCTTCAAAGAGTAATCTTCCGTGGTGATATCCTTACACTCCGGGTCAAATACCACATTTTGTGCTTTCTCATCGAGCTCAACTTCTTCTGTCACGACCCCATCCTCAGCATCTCCCGGGCGACTCCACGCAACTTTGTGCTCGAAGCCCCAAAAGAGATTCTCCTCAAGGTTGACCGTTCCGTCCGAAGTTGCGGAAGGCGAATCATTGCCGATATTCCCGCAGAAGACGCCGGTTGGATTAGAATAAAAGATGTTCTTTCGCACGATGGGTCTGGAAGCACCCAGCACTTCCAGACCGGAGCGTTTGTTGCCGACGAAGGTATTTTCCTCTATTGTATCCTGATTCTTAAACCAGCATGAGATTCCCGACATTTCATTGCCGTAAAACAGATTCTGCCTAACATCGGCGGCCGTTTCGCCGGAGGCGTAAATCCCATAGTGAACATTTGCGAAAATCAGATTACCAATTATAGTCGGCGAAGCATTATCATAGCGGATACCGTGCCAGGATGAGCCTGATATGCGACAGCCCCTGACAACGGTAGAGTCGCAGCCGGGGCCGATGGTAATTCCCCTGTGGTGACAATTACGCACGTCGCAGTTTATTATGCTCGCTTTTGGGATATCACCCCTGCCCGAGGCAATGGCAATGCCTGTGCTCCATACACCGGCCACCAGGCTGTCATGAATTTCCACATCCGAGCCCTCTACTACGTGAATACCATCGCCGGGAGTCCCGACTATTGCACAGCCTGACATCAAGGCCCCGGCATTACTGAATTTGATGATGGGCACCGACAAAGATCTTCCCTCAATATTCCTTCCGGGGGAGGTCAGTTTCAGGTTACGAATCACAACATTTTCGGTGTCTCTGACAAGGTGAGTTTGCGCAGACATTTTCTCCTTCATTTCAGCTACGAATTGAGCCCGGAACTCAGCCGCTAACTTTTGGCGCTGCTCCTCCGACTTTGCCTCAAATATCCTCTTTTGGGCAGTACTCAATGCCTCTTCGAACATATCTGCTATGTTGTTTTCTATTACAATAGCGGTCTGGTCCCATCCCGCTCCCTCCAGTGTCAGGGGTTTGTTAATTTCCAACCGCTCCTCGTAAACACCCGGCCCGATGCGCACAACCGAACCGGCGGGTGCAGCATCAATCGCCTCCTGAATCGAGCTGTACATAGTACACTTACCCCTGCTAATGACAACAACATTGCCGTGATTTTTGACGGTTTCCTGTGCCTTTGGCTTTTGCTCTATGGTTTTAAAATCAGGAGACTCATCGCCCTGCTCACCCTCAACCGGCACATCAGTCTGAACCGCCTCGCCCGAGACAAGCCGACTCTTCTCACTCGCTTCTTTAACCTCAAGGCCCACACCAGCTTGTTCATTTGCCTTATCATCAGAGTAGGCCATTATTTCAATTTCCGGAAGCAGGATGTTGAGCGATTTACCTTCCTTGGTTTCGCTACGCTTGCCATCCGTCCACTGTGCTCGAATAAGGCCTTCGTCCAATTTCACAACCGCCTCGCAACCACGTCCAAATATGGTAATCTCTCCGCGTGCCGCGTCGAAATCAATTACCCCTGTATTCAGCCTGGCGGCCTCACCAATAAGTTCGCCGTCTGACCAAATATCAAGCGATCCATCTTTCATCACTACAAGCTGCTGCCCGTCCGGAGATCGCAAACGCAGACTATTCTTATCATTGTCGATACACAGAAAACCTTCAAACGGGCCCAAAATACCTCCCACCATAGTAATTACATTGGAGACATTCGCACTTTCTCCGCTGCTAAGAGACAGTTGAGGATGCCGCACGATTTGGTAGCGGATTCGTATCCCGTTCGGTCCCCGCAGGTCAGTTAGGCCGACAACCTCCAAGACAGCAACACCGCCCTCTCTTGTGATGACAGGATAACTTGCCTCCAGATACTCGCCGTCAATCAAATCTGCAAAAGTCACCACCCCGGAACTCTTATCATCCCCGGTAAGCTTAACGTTGTCAATCACATCCGAAGGCGTTAGTGACTGCGATTTCGACTCGACAGTGTTAAGCTGCCTACCCGCCCTCATATCCATACCCATTAGTGCAATAACCTTGCCATCGGTCTGCACAGCCACATCAATCCCGTGTCGGCGAACCCAGTCAAGAAGCTGCCTGGTGCATGCCAGGTTCGGGAGGAAAACAGGCTTTTGCACGTCGGCAGGCGTAAGACTAAACGATGGGCTCCAGATTCGCCCGGTATCAACATCCACAAACATCGGTTTGTTAGCTCCACGGTCACCGGCAATCCGCTCAAACACTATCGGAGGAAATTCGCCCAGCTTAGGCGGGATCGCAGGCGTGATCTCAACCTCAACTGGCACATCGGATTTCGGTTTGGCAGCCAGTGGCTTCACGCTAAGGAGTGTATGCCTCCTTTCCATGTCTCCCCCTATAACGAAGTTCATGGCTTCTGCCATAACGAAGTAATAACTCTTTCCGACAACTTCCTTTTGTTCTCCTCCGAATAGAGCAACTGGATCGTGAATTAGAAAGTCAATACTACCTGGCTTAAACCAATAGTTCGGAGGCTCTGCATCAGTTACCTGAAGGAACAGGATAAAACGCGGATCATCCTCTACAGCGAAGGTTTCATGATTGCCCGACGGATCAAATTCAATGATCTTCGTAACTACGCCTGTGAATCGTATGGTCTTGTTGTAGATGGGAGCACTTTCTGCAACCTCACTCCAGCCTTTTTCCCCTTCAACCGGCACATTGGTTTTCGCCAAGGGATCATGCAACATTAGCGCGTCCACCTCGCGGAACACAACACGCGGCAAATATGGATCAACTTCCGCCAATTGATAAGTTTTAGAGTCGATTATAAAAGGTTCGTAAAGGTCGAATTGCTCACCGCCTGTTTTTGAAGAATCGATCTTTCCATCTCCGTTAATATCTATTCCCAAAACGGCGTCTCTCGGGTCGGTGCCGTCACCTGTAAGGCGGAATTCCATCTGCTGGTCCAGATTGACTATTTCAAATCCCCTGCCTCCGGCCCCCCAGGGCAGCCGGCCCGAAAGGTACGCACAGAACCAATAAGCACCAGTTGGATTTTCTCTATCACGCCGATCCAATTCAATATGAACGGGACACGAATATTTCTTCTGCCCATAGTTAACGGGAATCTTTATGACTTTTTCAAACTGAGTTTCATGGACAGGCCATTTCAGGGAACTAATCTTTTGCCCGGCAACACCCTCCTTGATTGTTATGCCATTATCTTCGAGGTGTACCGGCCAGGTAGTTTGGCCGATAAGCAGATGACTCATTGTGAATTTTCCAGCCGGGGGAATCTCGATATTATGAAAACTCAGCGAAAATGCCACGCTCTGCTCACTATGGAAGCTCCCATCCCTGACGGTCGGGTCCGCGAAATTGAGTTTGACGTCATAGGCTACTATGGGCGGTTTTGCCGAGAGAAATTCCGGCTGAGGCGGTTTAGAAACAACATCTTCTTTGGCTGGAACATCAGCATGTACATCAGTCTTGTGCTTTTGCCACCATTGACGCCAGTCTTTCTTCGGCTCAACAGTTATCCTGAATCTGTCGCGGTTATTCCTTTCATCAAGATTCAGTCGCGAAACCTGGAGTCCATTTTCTTTGATTGCATCCAGGAATTTCAGTGTATCCGTCCTGCGGGAGGTATCTCCCTCTATGCTCATGCTCTTTGCTGAAACGGAGATTGATTCTATATTTAAATCCATCTCGGCGGCAACGCTTTTAACCGATACGAGCAACATTATAAGTTTCGGCGTTACAGTCTCCTCAGCCCCAAGCTGCACATCAGTTTTGCGCTGCTGCCACCACTGCTGCCAATCCTGCTTCGGCTCAACAATTATACTGAATTTATCGCGGTTATCCGCTGCATTAAGACGCAGAGATGAAACGTTTAGTCCATTGTCTTTTACTGCATCTAAGAATTTTCGTGTTTTTGTCCTGCCGGAGGTATCTCCCTTTATGCTAATGTTCCTGTCTGTGATGGAGACAGAATCTATGTTTAAACCTGTTTCGGGTGCACAACTGTTAATCGCATCGAGTAGCATCACCAGCTTTGGCAATACGGTCTCTTCAATCCCAAGCCGCACACCAGGCCCAACCTTTGCTGTTACAATTTCGGCCTTTTGTAATACCGGAGGCATGAATCCTGTTTCAGGGTCATCGGGAGTTGTAAGATATGCAGCGTATATGACAGACTTCACTACTTTACCGTCACGTATAAAGTCTCCCTGCCAAAGAGTCAGGTGCTTATTCGACAGAACAGCAGAATCAATTGAGCTGACATGTTTGAGATAAGCCCCGGCCGGTACTGGTGTTTTGCTGGCCACCGCCTCTGTACGGCTGCCGTCCGCTGAATCATGTACGCGCTGTACTTTAAGATTAAGCATATTATCTTTTACTTCAACATCCAGCTTAAGATTCAGCTTGCTTTCTTCAGGAATTTGACTGCCGCCACCAATATACTCTCTAACCGCGCCGTCCTCAATCGTGTACCAGCCATGGCGAAAACGAACTCTCGGGTCAATAGAAGTTTCCCATTCAAAAGAACCTCCCTTGTCGGTTGAACTGGACAATATCTTTCTGATAGGCAGCGATATTCCTGCTCCTGCAGCTTCAATTTCATCCGCGAAAACAGGCTTTGCCTCTTCAACCTCAACGCGCTCATCTGTTTCCGGCAATCCGACAGTTACAAGCATCGGCTTGTTGTTGCTGCGAGGTGGCCCCTTTACAATCAATTGATCATATTCATTGAAGTATTGGCTATCGGTATTGACATTACCAAACCACCATCCCACCAAACGCATCGGCCTATCTACACGTACGATGATTGCTATCGGTAAATCCTTCCAGGAATCGAGCAGGATCTTTCTTTCAAGTTTGTCACGCGATAACAGGTCGTGACTGCTTGACAGACGGTGCCGGTGAATGAGCGGGACACGCTCGTTTTCATCAACCTCCCGGCCAACCTGGATACGAATATCTTTCATTCGACCTCCACGTTCACGCCATCGTGATTTCAGCGGTGTGCCATCCGGTAGGTAATACATACCGACAGCATTGACCAACTGGCTCGAACCCCATCCCACTTCATCGGGGGCACAATCGATACTCCTTTGCCATAATGAACGATAATGCCATACGGTAACCCGGCCTTGCGCGTCAATGTGGTACAATCCTGCACCCGCAGGCCAATGCGTAGCCTGCTCCGGGTATTCCTTTTCAACCTGCTTTACCAAATCAAGCAAGTTCTCAATCAGTTTGAATTCGAAAGCTTTTAATGGTACAGCTTGAACAGTGCTATCTGGTTCGATTCCAACCTGCACATTGGTTATATCCTCCGGCTTTTCTGGAGAAATCTTGATAAGTTCGGCGAGCTGGAAGGATGTTGCATCCTGCACCTCTCCCCGCATACCAAGACGATCCAGAATGTAACGATCTTCGGTGGCATTGTATCTCACACTGTATCGCTCACGTGGATTGCTGCCAAATTTCAAGTTATCCCTGCCCTTTTCCATCTCGAACTTACGGCCTTCAAGGCCCTTTAAGAGAAGATCTATCTCAAATTTCGGGACATCAAGGCCGCTAAAGATAAACAAATCGCCCTTTTTCGTAATCTCAAAGGCGGCCGTATCAGGATGCCCGGCCACGGCATACCTGCCGACAAAATGGTCCAAATAAGCGTTTACCAAACTCGCTTCCGACTCGGTCTGCTCTTCAGCCGTCCATTGCTTCTCAACACTGTCTATTATCATCTGTTTGTATTCATCAGCTATCCGGGCCGCCTTTTCGAGTGTCAAATAATTCCCTGGAATAATCTTACCGTCCAAACCCTGATAACCTCCTACAGGTTCCACATGCAGGTATTGCAAACTGCTAAGAGGTATCATTTTCAGCGCGATACCATATTGGATCGGTACCGGCGTAACATCACGGCCGGGTATCCAGAACTTCGCCTTGTATTCAGATTCCATTGATAAATTTGCGGCGCCATAGTAAAAAAGGGTTTCAATCCGTGCGTACCTGGCTTTTGTATACCGCATTTCGGGCCTCCGCAAACCCTCGCCTCGATACCAATCCCACCATTGCGTGCTTAAATATCGAGGTGTATGCACCGGAATCTTAAATACCTGTTCACCGAGTTTGAATTGTATGTTATGAGTGACAGACCTTTTTGCCGCGTCCTGATAAGCCCGATCAAACGTTACGGTGAATTTTTCCGGCCTTTCGGAACCTTCAAAAACATTTCGACCAATGATCTGCATTGGCTTTCCCGCCTGATACATTTCGACGACCACAAGCAAATCTTCGCCTGGTGCAAATTCCACCTCGTAACCTTTAGACCATGTTGTTGTATCATCAACAGAAACTTTTTTAGCTTCTCCTTCAGGAAGTTCGGTGAACTTTATGAGTAAATCCTTGTCGGAAAATCTATCTTCGTTCTTAGCCCTTGCCATTGGCAGCAGGATCGCCGCAGTAATAAGGATAGAAAGCACACTCACAATTCCGAGTCTTGCGCTTTTCGGTATTGGGCGGCCGAGGATATGCTTGATTCGTCCGGCCAGCGCGCTTTCGGATTCCACCACGCCTATTAACCGCAGACTCAAAGCAGGTCTCTTAAAGGCCATCTTCGCCACGTCCACCAACGTCTGCGGGTACTGCTGGGCCCCCTTGCCCATCGCCACAAGTACCGCCTCGTCAACTGCCTGTTCCCTTATCCTTCGAATCACACAATTGGCGAGCCACAACAGCGGATTGTAGAAATATATAATCTGCAAAATGGTCTGGGCCAAATTCACCCACAAATCGGCACGCCTGATGTGGGCAAGCTCGTGCATCAAGACCGTCCTCAGGCGAGAAGCACCCAAAGTTGAGACCAGGTTCCAGGGCACCAGAATTACAGGCCTGATTAAGCCGCACACTGAAGGCGTCGTTGCATTTGGCGAGACCTTCAAGCCGATCCTGCATTTTATCTTCATAGTCGCACAGCAATATGCAAGCTCATCATTCATCAAACGGCCCGATTTTTTAGCCTGAGCGACAAGGCCGCGAACAAAGAGCGCACGCTGCAACAGCAATAATCCCATCGCTATTACAACAGCCAGCCAAACCAAAAATACAACGCCCTGCCAGGATAAAGGCGTCACCGGCACCTCCGGCGGACCGGCCGGCTCTGCGATCTCCGACTCGACAACGGATGTGACCGGCACTTTCGGTTGTACGTATGGATTTGGCTGTATGTATAGTGGATTGATACCTGGTAAGGTTTCGGCCTGGGCGGACTTGGCAGGTTCCGGCACTGAGGCCGTTTCCGCCAATTCCTGATATGTCAGCTTTTCTCCAAACAGGTATCCCAGACTCAACGGCGATGACAGCGAAGTAGGCAAAACCAGTTTCACCAGTACAAGCATCCATATCCAGTACCTAAATACCGCCTTAACCTTCTTTCGCAGCAGCAAATCGAGAAGTAGCAAAATCACAACCAGTATGCCGGACTGGACGAGCATCGGTACGGCGAATTCAATAAACGAAAATCCTGCCGAATTGATATGTTCTACTATTGTATTCATAATACGTCCTCCGCTTTTTAAGACGCACTTACGGAATTTTAGTTTCAGGAAAAATTATCTTTTTTTGCGAGCAGCAGCCTTGCTGCGTTTTTTCTTTATCAGAGACTCAAGTTCAGCAAGCTGCTTTTGCGACAGTTTATGCTCATCCAACATAAACTGCATCATCGGCGTCAGGGCACCGTCGAATGCCCTTTTGACCGCGCGCATGATTTCACCTTTTTGCGCCTGGACTTTTGTGATTGCCGAGCGGTACAGGATGAGATTACGGATTCTTTCCGTGGTCAGCAGCCCTTTCTCGACCATCCGGTCCATCAGGGTCTTGACGGTGCTGTAGTGCCAGTTCTTTCGGGCCTGGAGCTCTTCCTGAATCGTGGGAACGGCACACGGCTCATTTTCCCAGACGACCTGGATAATCGCCCATTCGGCTTCGGTAAGTTCGTGATTTCTATTTTCCATTACAATTGTCCTTTCATCTTTAACTTTGTCAAGATTACACTACAACTGTAGAGATTGCAAGTAAAAAATAAGAAAATTTTAAAAAATTTTTTCGCTCCCTCAAATTACCCTGTTTTTCTTGCTCTAATCAATGTTTTTAAATGCTTCGGGTAATTTAAAAGGTCTTGCTGGGTCCGTTACACGTATCGGCTGTGAGGCAATAACAACCATCTCACTACCATCACTGGATAGCATAATATAGGCCGGTATTCCATAGACATTGCCCGTATCAAATCCAAGAACAGTAACATCATCAATTATCCAAAATGGCGATTGACTATAGCTACCTAAAGAGTAAAAAACCTATAGTAATTTCAAATCCTTCTCAGCAAGTTGTTTTCGATCTTCCAAATACAACAAAATATCTTCTTTCGTCAATTTTATTATGCCACGATTAATCCACTCATGTCTCTTGGCGTAATCGACAACATCATCGATTTTGTAAAAGCCAGGCTTATTAGCGTCGAAGTGAATTGTACCAAATGACCAAAGGAAATTATTATGGCTTTTGGCCCCTATAATATGTGTCTTATCATAGTCGATCCAGAAATGACTTTTAGAAGCCAATCGGTATTTAACCAGATTTATTGGATAGGAAACCGAACCTGGTACCGTAGTTCGAAAAATGTGTAATGAAAGTAAACAAATAACAATGAGAGATATTACCAAGCCAATTGAAGCAAGTACTCTATGTCCTTTACGACGAAATCCAATTAATGAATATATAAGTCCTGGAATTGCAGTTAATCCACATGTGACAAAACTGACCAGCGCTAAAATAAATCCTATAATCCCAGCGGCGCTTTTCTTTTCTGATTTCAGATTCTGTTCCTGCTGCTTTTCCATAACAACTTGAAGCTGCTATTCAGCACTTATTCGACATATCTTTATACAACTTACCCGGATTTTCAATTGGTCAGTTAGCCGACCATCGAATAGCGCGTGCTACTAATTGTCGGTAGGTTGGGTTTGCGTAGACGCCGGGGCCGTGGCCGACCATGATGAAGCAGACCTTTCCCCTGCCGTAGTTCCTGACCCAGCCAAGCTCTCTGTCACTATCGGGATGGTTCGTGGTCAAAAGCAGGTGATTATCCTTTTCGAAGCTGCACTTTTTATATGTCTCATCGTGTACTTCGAAATCGCTTAGTCCCCGCGTAATCGGATGCCTGGAATCCTCGATGTGAACGGTAAAGTCCTTATCGTGATCATAGGTGCTCGCCTCGCGTTTAACGCCGCCCTGCTCCGACGCCTTCAAGTTATATCTTCCGCCGATGATTTTGATATATTCGGGCCACTGTTGGTAGGAACCCATGCAGTGGTGAAGTGCCACGACACCGACGCCATCCTTTACCAGCTTTTTGAAATTTTCCTGTCTTTTCGGCGATATCTTCTGTGTCATATTGAAAAACACGATTACATCATAATCCCAGCCGCTAATGTCCTCGAATATCTCACTGTCGTCTTTGAGCTGGGCCTCTACATACTCGATATCGTCGTAGCCCTTGAAAAGTGTAAAGAAGGGCTCGCGTTCGAAGGCGTGCCCGCCGGTAACCACCAGCACCTTTAGGTTCTCGCCCGGCTTGCTAAGGTCTTTGGCCGAACGGTCACAACCGC
>Ga0209427_10001223_pt1 | contig 29251 bp, 21 predicted proteins | sample DeeMarSWOR136_30_FD_187465 | JGI IMG/M metagenome (GOLD analysis project Ga0209427, IMG submission 187465) | Marine sediment microbial communities from White Oak River estuary, North Carolina - WOR-1-36_30 (SPAdes) (version 2) | ecosystem: Environmental > Aquatic > Marine > Intertidal zone >...
AACATCGGGGGCGTTTACCAGCAGTTCGGAGAGGACAAGAGATTCTTCAGCACGGTTTCGCTGGATGACCCGGTCTTCCAGGAGAGGATGATCGAGGTCATCCTTGACGGACAGGACTTCGAGGATTTCAAGGACTATATCAACAGCGTCTCAGTGCTGTTCAAGAAAGAGAGATGGGGAAAGCCGGCCACAACCGGTGAGGTCAAATTCTTCGATGAGCAGTTCGCGGAAAAAGGAAACAGGCTCACTTTCATCTATGGAAGAGAGGGCGAGGGCTCGACGGAATGGCTCAATTATGAATACAAGCCAAAATGGAGCTTTCATGGAGGAATAGAATGGGAAGGCGATTGGGTGAAGACTGCGGATTCCGTGGTCACCCTGAGTCCGGTTGTCGAATACCGGACCGTCCAGATCTCGATGGATAAGGACAATATCGAGGAGAACGGGATCAAAGCAGCGGCCTTCCAGATCAAACACCAGATCTTCGGGAAAGACATATTGAGAGAAGTCATCATCGACCATGAAAGAGGTGATCCTCTGCAGGCGGAATACAGATATTTACACGAGGAAGGGAAACTGGGTTACCAGTACAAGATCATCTGGCTTCTCAGGGACGGAAGGGAGATCCATTCCGACTGGATGACAAAAGAGACTCCGATCATATATGCTTATTATAGCGAATGAAAACTCATCTAATAGGAGGTTGAAAATGAGAGCAAAAGGAATATTTATTCTGTTTGTATGTGTATTTGTATTGTCTTCGCCTCTGCTTAAAGCAGATATTTTACTGGATCAAGCTCCTCTTCAGGTTGGAGAGGCAATCCTTTTTAGAGACCACACATCTCAAAACTCCTATTATTACCTTCCGAACAGGCCGAAAATCGCGACTTGGCCTGATGGAACTCCTAAGCTGACCTTTCTCAAATACACCAAAGCCGGAGAACAGGAGCTCAAAGGAGGGATTCTTCATTTCTTTGTTACATACAGCCTCACGCCTCAGGAGCTGCAGAAAGTAAGGACCGATTTACAGAAAATTGACAAGATGGGTAAACTCAGAGGCCCTGTCATATTTAAAAAGGGAACATTTTCGGTGATCTCTGCTGCTGTCGGAGAAGGCGGAGCCTTTACCAGAAAGATCATTGGCGAAGGCAAGGCGCCTTTAATATCTGGCTCCGAAGTTTCTGTCAGTATTGCTGTCACTCCGGAAGGAGCGGCATTTCTGGATGAAGCCTTGAGACAGCCGACTTATCCGGTCAGCATCCGTTTTGATATGACCTACGAAGGATTGACTCCCGCCTATAAAGCCAAAATAAAGGTGGATTGGTCAAAAGTGAGGAATTATTTTGAAGAATATAAAAAGTGGAGAATCTACAAAACGAAAAAAGTCTGGATATGGAAATGGAAGGTCCAAAAGGGAACGGGAGAAAGTTTAAATATATTTGATGATTTGACATCAACTGGCTCTGTCGAGGTCGAAATCATCGGGGAGGATCAGAACCTAGATGCCCTTCAACAGACCATCACAGAGACTATCATGAATGAGATGTTCGAGACAAAAATTGAACTTCCCACGGGAGCGACCGAAGAAGAAGGAGAAGGGGAGGAAGACAGTCAAAAAGAACGTGACTACGGCGTGAGCACCACCATGAAAAAAGTAACCAGGACAGGAACCTGGGCTGCAGAACTCAATAAAAGACTCAGGCAGGAAAGGGATACAGGACCGATGGACGCCAGCATCGGTGACATGCTCAGAAAATACAAGAATGACAAACGAGTTCATGATGTGATCAACCTTGATGACCCGGACCTGGAGGACCGCACTGTTTATTCCATCCTGGACGGTGAGGACTTCGATAATTTTGGACAATACATCAATTTTGTGACGGTGAGCTTTAAAAAAACACATAATCAGGGACAGCCGACCACAAAAGATGTCATTTTCAACGCCAAGACCTTTGCGGAAAGAGGAAACATGCTTCCGTTTGTCTATCCCCGTCTCGGTGAGGGAGAAGGCTGGCTCAATTATGAATACAAGACCACCTGGAGCTTTATGGGAGGGATCAAAGTTGAAGGAAATTGGGCCAGGACCGATGAGCCGGCAATAAGCCTGTCTCCTCCGCACAGGTACAGGACCATCGATATCATCGCTGATGAGGAGAACGTGGTCCAGCACAACATTAAACTCATTACAGTGACCATCAAGAACAGAGTGTTCGACAGAGAGAGAATCCGGCAGGTCAAGATCATGCCCCAGCAGTCCATGTGGGAGAAATACGAATACAACCACGAAGAAGGCGACCTTGAATTTTCTTACCAGGTCACCTGGCTCTTAGGCGACGGCAGGACTGTCACCTCTGAATGGCAGACCACGACCGATCCTTTTGTTTACGCGCTTTATCAAGAGTAAAAATAGCGGCGTACCTAAACAAGGAATGAAGAAAGGAATCTTATTTTTTCTGGCTCTCTGCCTCTCTCTTGCCACCGGTCTCTCTGCGGATATACTTTTAGATGAGTTGCCTTTGGAGAAAGGACAGCTGCTCCTTTTTAAGGACCATGCTTCTCCGAACAGCTTCTATTATATCTCCACGGGAATCCGTATTGCTTCAGGTCCGGATAACAAGCCAAAAGTCAGCTTTTTCAAGCTTAAGGACCAGGAGGGAGCCTTGAGTTTTTTCCTGACCTGCGGCTTGACTCCTGAAAAGCTGGCCAAAGTAAGAATGGATCTCGCAGAAGAAAGCCCTGAGATCCTTCTTAAGGGTCCAGTCGCCTTCCTGAAGGGAAAGTACTTTGTCTTTAACAGGATAAACGGAAAATCCGAGCTCTGGGCCGAAGGAAAAGCTCCTCTATTCCCGAATCAGGAAGTCGTCATAACCAAAAGGCTGAAAGGTCCTTTGGAACCGGACATTGTTGCCGTGTTTGTCATGGAGTATGAAGGAATCACACAAAAGATCAACGCCAGGCTTTCCGTGAATTGGGATGAGGTCTATATCCAGAGAGAAATGGTCGAGAAGACGAATTGGACTATCGTGGAAATAAAGCAGAGCCTGTACAAATTAAGGGAATCAGGCGCTATCCGTCTGGAAGTGACTGGCGATTACGGGAATTTCACTCAGGTTTGGGATATTGCTTTGAGCCACTTGATCCATCAGATGTTCGAAGTTCAGGAAATCAAGATGAACGGATCGGCTGGCCTTGGAGTTGAATTTGGAGCCGACTCTCAAAACATAATCTACGCCTTCAGGAAAGAAAAAAAATCAGGCTCTTACCAGGTCGATTTCAACCGGCGTTTCAGGGATAAGAGGCAAGTCGTCCTGGTCAGTGAAATCGGCGATGCGATTAAGAAAGCCATTGATCAATAATTCAATAAAGGCTTTTTGCAAAAGCATGCTCAGCCTTACAGTAACCGCAAAATAGATAGACCCAGATAAAAGGAGGAACCGATGCAAAAGTTGACTGTAAAATTCTTTTTAAGTATTCCCTTTCTCTTTTTTCTTTGTTTCAGCCTACCTGCCCAGGAAGTCGTTACCGACCTCATAAAACCTGATAAAGAAAGGATCCTTATTCCAGAAGCCAGGGAATCGTTATTTTTTATCATCAAAAGCAAGCCTGATACAGTCATCAACATAGAGCTCACAAGCGATAATAAGCTGTTCAAGGACGTGGATAAGCAGACCGAAAGTAATTTCATTTTTGATTTTCTTATCATAGGGAAAGCTCCTGGAGCTTCAGCCGATAGGCCCGTAGAGAAGAAGTATGAGATGACTCTTGAAAATGTGAAAGCTCTAGGCCAGAGCAAAGAAAAGGATGGGTTCAGGATTTATTACCGGGCTCTGGTCCTCGGGCCTGAGAATGAGGAAGGGGAAGCAGAGATCACACACTGGTCTTTAAGTGATGATGACTGGGAAAAAGCTCCTTCAGTTTTGGTCTTCAAGACAAATCAAGCCCAGATGGGCTATGATCATTTTTTAAAAGGAGAAGAGTACTTTCAACAGGGGGAATACAGCAAGGCGATCGAAGAGTATGAATCGGCATGGTTTTATTATTCAGACCCGGTGTTCATTTATAACGTTGGGATTTGTCATCACCGCCTGGCCATCGAATATATTGAGGAGTTTTTAGAATACTCAGACATCACTGAGGAACACCGGAAAAAGGCCCAGGAGCTCCTTAAAAGACTGCGAGGAGATAGGTAAGACCCAAAATCGGATAATCAACGAACCTGAAAGCGAGAAAATCAATCTGGAATCATCTCTCTTCTCCTGACAGTGAATCATGAACGTCTAACCTGCTGCAGCGCCGGTTCCCCTCCATCCAAGCCAAGACCCTCCCAGCCTCCGCCATAGGCTTCGGATGGAGAAGAACCGCCAACGAGCTTCCTCTTAAGATCAGATGTTTCCCCATCACGGGAATTGAGATTTTTACAAATTTTTATTGGTTTTCCTTGATTTTTGCCAAGTTTATGGATAAAGGATAAAAGAGGTGCACTACCATGAATCAAACGGATGGCCTAAAAAAAACCTATAATGTAGCTTTCGTTGTCAACGTGGCTATCGTCGGGACTCTGATTCTCTATGCTGTGGTCATTGAAATACTAAGAAGACAGCTGGCCCCATTCCAGGGCTTGACGGAGATCTCAAACGTGAGTCTTCTTCGTTACATCCTCTATGGAATCGCTATACTCAATATTTTTCTTATAAGAATTATGAGAGGATTGTTTTTGAGAAAACCTTCATCCGAAGAGTTCCATCTCCTCAGGTTTAAACTCCTTCAAACATCACTTGTCACTGCCGCATTGTGTGAAATACCCGCACTCCTGGGTCTTATTTTGTTCCTTTTGATCGGCTCTCTCCGGGATTATTATCAGCTGGCAGGCGTGTCATTCATTCTGGTGTTTCTTCACTTCCCAAGATATGGAAATTGGGAAGCCTGGATAAAAAACAAGGATACAGGCCTATCGTCTTGTGGGTAGCTTGAATCTGAGGATTCAACTTTTTTAGTTCTGGATGCTTGATGATTTGGAGAAATCGAGGATGAAAAAAAAGAGGAGGGTTTCTAATATGCTCATACCGACAATCATAATGGCTGTTATTGCCGTGATTCTGGTGATTATCGGATATTCAAAAGGGGAGGGACAGCACGTCACAGGGCTGAAGTCCGCTTTAAAGATGACCACAGATATCCTTCCGTTACTGGTTTTTGCATTTATCGTGGCCGGAATGATAAAAGTTCTTTTGCCTCAAGAACTCATGTCCAGGTGGGTAGGTGAGGAGTCAGGATTCAGGGGGATTCTCATCGGGACTGTTGCCGGAGGGATTATGCCCGGCGGACCTTATGTCAGCCTGCCCCTTGCCGCCGGACTTATGCGGGCAGGGGCTGGGTTAGGAACGATGGTTGCTTTCCTCACAGCCTGGTCGCTATGGGCAGTGGCACGGATGCCGATGGAGTTAGGGATAATGGGCTGGAGGTTCACTCTCGTTCGCTTGGCCTGTACTTTTTTCTTTCCTCCGATAGCCGGATTCCTGGCTCAGACATTTTTTTCAGGCTTCAAATAACCATCTTTGAGGGATGGAAAAGGTCTGTTATCGCCAGGAGACTAGAGATTTTGCTTGATCCCATCCAATCGATTCTTCGCAGCAGGAACCATCTCGAATATATTCTCCAGCTTGTCACAGGCGTAGTCACTGCAGTGAGCGCAATTGACGAGACCCTTTTCTTTGGCGCATTTTCTGATTTCACAGATTTTGCAGTAATTGAAGACATTCTCGCCATCGGCTAAGCAGCCTTCACAGTTGATGTCCTCAGGTTTTAGGTCAGCTTTGTATTCTTTTGACCAGAGCTCAGCCACTTCCGCCCGTTTTTGATCGTCGTCGTCCCGGGTTGCCAGAAAGGCTCCGCACTCCCCGCAGTTCAGACCACAAAAAGATATCACTTCCGACATTTTTTTCTCCTTTATTTATTAATCCTTTCCTGTTTTGATTTCATATTGATTCTTATCATGAGGCATTGAAGTTTGAACAGGTTCTGCGTGTTTATAACACAAAAGAAAAGCCAAGGCAAAATCTGCAGAAGATAAACAAAGGACCGCAGATGGATAGAGTCGGGATGAGACTACTTTTTTAATGAGGATTTTCTTATTTTTATGAATTTGTATTCACAATTGGAAATAATTTGACTTTCAAGTAAACATTATTTATTCTATTATCGTATACATATAGAGAGATGAGGAGGAAATGAAAGTGCTATCCAGGACAGAAGAGATCATGCTGCTTTCGATCTGGAAGCTTCAGGGGAATGCTTACGGAGTCGCCATCCGGAAGCAGGTTTCCAAGATCACAGGGAAAAATTGGTCTATCGGTGCCATTTATGCGCCTTTGCACCGAGTGGAAAAAAAGGGATTGGTGAGAACGATCAAAAGCGATCCCCTTCCTGAAAGGGGAGGGAGGAGCAAAGTTTATTACGAAATCACGCCCAAAGGAAAAAAAGCACTGCTGGAGACCAAAAAGGTCCACGACTCTCTATGGGTCGGGATTTCTTCCATGGAGTTTGAGCGCAAGTGACTTTTATGAATCCAAAGAACCAGAGCCTTCCGAAATTCAGTGCCTGGTTACTCGAGCACGTCATCAACAGGGAAGTGCGGTATTCAGCGCTCGGTGATTTCACTGAAACCTACGCCGAGATTCTGAAGAATCAAGGCCTCTGGCCGGCAAGGGTCTGGCTAGGGAGACAGATCCTCAGGTCTGTTCCTTCCTTTTTAGCAGATTCATTATACTGGAGTGGAGTCATGTTAAAAAATTATTTTAAAACAGCTTTAAGAAACCTGAAACGTCAAAAGGTTTATTCGTTCATCAACATCACAGGGCTTTCCTTGGGTTTGTCCTGCTGTGCCCTTATAGCCTTATACATTCATTTTGAACTGAGCTATGACGGCTTTCATGATAAGGCAGGAAACATTTACAGGATTATTGAAATCGAGACTGAGAGCGGAAAAAAACAATATAGCGCCGGCACTCCTGCTCCTTTGGCCCCCACTCTATCTGAAGAGTTCCCCGAGATTGCCAGTGTGGTCAGGATATTTCATCCGTCCTGGATTGAGAAATGGAGAATATCATACGAGGATAGAACCTTTTTCGAGGAAGGAGTTTTCTTTGCTGAACCCTCAATTCTGGAGGTTTTTAGCTTTCCGCTCATCCAAGGCCAGCAGGAAGATGCTCTCAAGGAACCACATTCCATGATCATAACCAGAGAAATGGCTCAAAAATACTTCGGGCATTCCGATCCCCTGGGCAAGGTATTGTCCGTCCATGGAGTCCAGACAAGGATTACCGGGATCACTCAGGATGTCCCTCCTAACTCCCATTTTCGCTTCAAATTTCTCGTCTCGTTTGCGACCCTGGAAACTCCTGGATTCAGGAACGTGGTTTATGACATGCTCGACAACTGGCGCTCTCATAATTTCTACAGCTACCTGTTGTTGAGAGAAGAGGCTTCATCCGTTGAATTGCAAGAAAAATTCCTGCCGTTCCTGGAGAGACATTTCCACCAGAAAATATCCGACTATGATTTATACCTGCAGCCTTTGAAAGAGGTCCATCTCCATTCCAAAAATTTTTCTTATGATATAACCGATGTTACCAGCGACATCGCCTATGTCTATATTTTTTCGGCTATAGCTCTATTTGTCCTGATCATTGCCTGTATTAACTACATGAACCTCACCACTGCCCGGGCTGCGAACAGAGCCAAAGAAGTCGGCACACGCAAGATAGTCGGTGCGAACCGGGCCCAACTCATTCAACAGTTTTTGGGCGAGTCCATTGTTCTTTTGTTTATTGCGCTCACGATCGCTTTTATGCTGGTTTCCCTAGTGCTTCCTGTCCTGAATTCCCTTACGGGCAGTCAGTTCTCAGTAGACCCCAAGGATCTTTTATATATTCTAGGGCTTTTGCTCGCCGCATCGCTTATCCTGGGCTCTGCGGCCGGAATCTATCCAGCCTTGTTCCTCTCCACTTTCCAACCTTTGAACACCTTAAGAGGTAAACTCTATCCGGGAATGAAAAGAGTGCATTTCAGAAAGACGCTGGTGGTCGTCCAGTTTGCCCTATCCATCTCGTTGATTATTGCCACTCTTGCCGGGAGAAGCCAGCTCAACTACTGTCTGAGCAGGAATTTGGGTTTTGATAAAGAAAATGTGATCAGCATCCCGGTGAGGGATGTGAGAACGATTCTTGAATTCGAATCGATAAAAGCCGGCTTTCTCCAAAATCCTGAGATATTGAGTGTAGCTCGCTCGAGCAGCTTGCCGGGAAAAACCATCGGAAGGCGGGGTTTTCTGCCCGAAGGAAATATGTGGGCGCCAAGATATTCCATGTTCGTAGACCATGACTTTATCCCGACCATGGGCATGGATATGAAGGAAGGAAGGAACTTCTCCAGAGAGTTCAGTACTGATGTGGAGGATGCTTATATCGTCAATGAGGCAGCTGCAGAAGAATTTGGCTGGGATTCAGCCGTGGGCAAGCGTCTTTTCTGGAAGGGCGACAGGAATGGAAAAGGTGCAGTTATCGGCGTTGTCAAGAACTTTCATTTCAAGTCGCTCCATCAAGAAATCGAGCCGCTTATTTTTCATATGCTTCCTGAGAAGAGCGGCTTCAGTTATGTCGTTATGAGGATCAGAACCCAGAATATGCTCAGTCTTCTGGAGGGAGTAAAGAAATCGTGGGAGGAATTTTTTCCAGGTGTGCCGTTTGAGTTCATCTTCATGGATGCGCATATGAACAGGCTGTATGAGACAGAAATGAGGCTGGGCAGGGTTTCTGGTATCTTTACCTTTTTGTCTGTGATCATTGCCTGTCTGGGGGTGTTTGGGCTTGCCACGTTCCTGATCCAACAAAGAACAAAGGAGATAGGCATCAGGAAGGTCCTCGGAGCTAAATCCTCCAGTATTGTCGTGTTGCTTTCTAAAGAGTTTGTAACGCTGGTCGTTATGTCGAATGTCATTGCCTGGCCGGTGGCCTATTTTGTGATTTATAGATGGCTTCAGAATTTTGCCTACCGGATCGACTTGAGCATCGGAACATTTTTATTTGCCGGTTTTCTTGCCCTGATCATTACTCTGTTTTCAGTGGGATATCAATCGGTCAAAGCCTCTCTTATCAAACCAGCCGGTGCCCTCCGTTATGAATAGCGCCTGTGTATTCAAAAAGCTGAACGGCCCGCCAACAACCGAGGCTATATCAGAAGATCTATCCTTCCGCTAAAAAGAACCAGGTGTACTCTATCAATGATTCAGTAACGCTTCCATAAGGTCATTGCGAACGGAGTGAAGCAATCTCTTAACAAGAAATGTGTTTTTCCCTAGGATTACTACGCTGCGTCCGCAATGACACTTTTGTCATCAATATCGCTACCAAAAGTGTTGTTTGATAACAGAGCATAAAAACCGGCCCTCTCTCTCAAAACAAAAATGATTAACTGGGAAGAGGAGAATTGCCGAATTCCGGGATTTAGAACCTTAAGGTGAAGACAGTCTGAACATTCGGCTCGGAATGAACTCCGAGGGAAGCATTATGCAGGCGGAGTATTTGACGGGAAAGGCTGAGTCCTATGCCAGAGCCTCCTTCCTTGGTAGAGAAAAATGGTACGAATACTTTTTCTATATTTTCTTTTGGAATTCCAGGCCCGTTGTCCGCCACCTGGATGACGATCCGGCCTCTCCCATCCAGAAGAGCCTTGAGTTCGATTTGCGCGTCCTTCCGGCCTTCGACTGCCTGAAAAGCGTTCAACATCAGGTTGATCAAGACCTGTTCCACGAGTTCGGGATCAGCGGTGAGCTCGAGAGTTTCAGGATCAACACTCACTTTAAACCGGATAGAGTTTTTTTCGATGTTGACCTGCATAAGTTTACGGATACGATTAAAAAGCTCTTGGATAGGGAAGATCTGGAAGTTAGGCTTGGGTATCAGGGTGAGATTTCTGTAGGCATCCACAAAGTGCAGCAAACCCTGGCTTCTTTTCTGGATAGTCTGCAGGGCTTGCTGAATGTCTTGCAGCACTTCGCTATCGAGCTTTTTGGGTTTCTTTTTTTTCCCATAAGCTTCCCTGATCAGGTTGCTTATCGTTGAGGTCAAGGATGCAATGGGAGTGATCGAGTTCATGATCTCATGGGTAAGTACTCGGATGAGCTTCTGCCAGGCTTCCATTTCTTTTTCTTCCAGCTCGCTGTGGATATTCTGAATGGATACCAGCGAGAACTTTTGTGCCCTCAGCTTGAATTCAGTGGCGTAAAGGGCCAGGTGAAGAACCTCATTCACATCTTCAACTTTGACCAGCGCACTCTCCCTGGACCTCAACCGCAGCAGAGCTTCAACCAGCGGCTTGCTCAAGGATTCCAAAGATTTGATGTTTTTTAAGCTGGCGACATTCAGCAGGCGCTTTGCCGCAGTGTTGATAAGTTCCACCTCTCCATCTGGCTGAAAAGCGATCAAGCCGATGCCGATGTGCTGGACGACGGTTTGGAGATAACGGAAGTGCTCTTCCTTTTCGGCCCGGGTTCTGCGAAAGGCATTCATGACTTCCGAAAAAGCTGATTTGAGTGAATCAAAAGACGAGCCGTATCCTTCCACTTTAAATGTCTGAGAGAAATCTTCGTACTTGATGGATTGGAAAAATCTGGCCAGGTCCCTGTTCGTCTTTTCCACGTAGTAGATGAGGGCATAGACCTGGTAAAGAATAAGCACTCCGAGAATGAAGAGAGCTGTGTAGAGGTTGGTTCGAAAAAGCAGGTAGAAGAAAAGCCAGGACGTGGCCCCGATGAGGATCACTCGGATGATGCAGTTGATTCTGAACCGATTAAAGACCATATTTTTCAAATCTTCTGTAGAGGGATGTCCTTGACAATCCTAACTCCTTTGCGGCATGGCTGATGTTTCCAGCATGTTTGCTGAGCACTTTCCTGATGATGAGCTTTTCGATTTCCTCAAGATTGTAATCATCGATAACCAGGGAGTCCTCTTTTGTCTCCACAGCAGGGAAAAAGAAATCCGAAGGCTGGAGTACGGTGGAGTCGCTCATGATCACTGCCCGCTCTATGGCATGCTGCAGTTCTCTCACATTACCCGGCCAATGATATTTCTCCACTCTTTTGAGGGTTGCCTGGTTCAGTCTTTTCAGAGGTTTATTGTATTTTTTGCAGTAGATTTTAAGGAAATGGTCCACCAGCAACGGAATATCCTCAGGACGCTCTTTCAACGGAGGCATCCGGATCTCAACTGTGTTGACCCTGTAGAGCAGGTCCTGCCTGAATCTGTTCTCAGCTACCATCTCATGAACCGGCATATTGGTGGCACAGATGAGACGTACATCTATGGGAATAGGCTTATTCGAGCCCAGACGGATGACCGTTCGGTTCTCCAAAACCGTTAGCAGTTTGGCCTGGAGCGTTAAAGGCAGATTGCATATTTCATCGAGAAAAAGCGTTCCTCCCGAAGCGATTTCAAAACGGCCGGCGCGGTCTTCTCTGGCATCTGTGAAAGCTCCCTTGACGTGGCCGAAGAGCTCGCTCTCGAACAGGGTCTCGCTCACTGCTCCCATGTCAACGCTTATAAAGACATCATCGGCACGCTGAGATTGGCGGTGCAGCTCGCGGGCGACCAGCTCTTTTCCCGTTCCGTTATCCCCGAGTATCAGGATATTGGCATCGGTCCTGGCCACCTTTTGAACTGTTTTAAACACTGTTTGCATTGCGGGACTCTGGCCGATGAAGTCATGAAAAGGCTGGTCAAGGTCAGCGCTGAGCAGTTTCTGGCGAGAACGGAGATTATCCGCTTCCAGCCGTGTCCGTCTTAAGTTCATGGCTGTATTTACTGTAGCGATGAGTTTTTCATTCTGCCAGGGTTTGAGGACAAAATCCGTTGCTCCTTCTTTTACGGCCCGGACAGCCATCTCCACGTCACCGAACGCCGTGATAAGGATGATCACCACAGAAGAGTCGATATCGAGGATCCTGTCGAGCCAGTAGAATCCCTCCTTGCCGCTGGTGGCGCCCTTGGCAAAGTTCATGTCCAGGAGAATGACGTCATAAGCCTCGTTTTTCAGGAGAGAGTACATGGCCTTCGGGTCCCTTTCCGTATCCACCTGAGCCACATGCTGCTTGAGCAGCAGCCGCGCTGCCTGAAGGATGTCCACGTCGTCATCGACAACGAGGATTTTTCCGGTTTTCTTGTTCATGAAAATAGCCCTTTCTTAGTGAGATTATTATACCAAAAGGACCTTTGAAAATCCTTTTTGGAATTCTTCATGCTTTTTATTTTTATATTGCAAGATACATGCCTTTCTGCGTCTTGCCTTCTTCTCCGCCTGTATCAACCGTTGTTTCAGTCAATTTTGGCAAAAAGGGATGATAGACTGTTCGATATCGGACGCTATCTGTCATAACATCGAACACTTTTTTAATGCAATCTGGCAACCCTTGATCTGTTCTCCCCGTAATAACAATGATGGCACATTTATTGCACTAAAAGGGGTCTGGTAGGCAGTCATGAATGTCAACCTTTAGGTAAAATTGAGCATCTTAAAAATGAGAAGAGAAAAATCGATGCTTGACTTTGGAGGATAAAAATGGGAATGGATCGCAAGATCAAAAAAAAGAAATGGCCCCCGAAAAGGATAGCCGCTTACGCGGCCGCAGGAGCGTTCATCTTCGTCGTCCTTTATGTTTTTATATTTAAAATGAGCAAGTCCACTCTTAACGTGCAGGCGGAGAGGCTGACCATTTCCACCGTGACCAAAGGACCTTTTCAGGAATTCATCCCGGTGCAGGGGGAGGTCCTGCCTATATACACGCATTATTTGGATCCTCTGGAAGGAGGAATAGTCGAAGAAGTTTATTTGGAAGCCGGGACAATGGTGCATAAAGGTGACCAAATCCTGAAGCTGGCCAACACCAACCTCATTATCGACATCATGTGGAGAGAGGCTGAACTATTCCGGGCGAGCGATAACCTGCGCAGTACCAGGCTGTCCATGGAACAGTATAAACTTCAATTGAGCAGAGAGCTAGCTGATGTAGACAGCAGGCTCCAGCAGCAAAAACGCGTACATGAACGCTACCAAGAGCTAGTCAAGGATAATTTGATAGCGCAGCATGAGTATGAGATTGAAAAAGACCAGTATGAATACCTTGTTAAACTCAAAGAATTGACCGTAGAGAGCCAGAAAACCGATCTCATGTTCCGTCAGGCCCAAATCGAAGCATTGGAAGACTCGCTGGAACGAATGGAGTCAAACCTCGTCGTCCTCAAACAGAAACAGGACAATTTGACGATCAAAGCACCTATTTCCGGTCAGCTCACCTCTTTGCGGGCAAAAATCGGAGAATCCATAAATCCAGGCCAGCGCATTGGTCAGATCGACATGCTAGAAGGGTTCAGGGTCAGAGCAGATATTGATGAGCATTACATAGCGCGAATCGAAAAAGACAGAACAGGAAAGTTTGATTTTGCCGGCAATACTTATAAGCTGGTCGTGAGCAGGATCTATCCAGAAGTACAGGAAAACCGGTTTGAAGTGGATATGGAATTTGTGGGAGAACAACCCAAAGGCATAAGACGAGGAATGACCCTTCACATCAGCCTGGAACTGGGAGATATTTCAGAGGCTATCCTCTTGCCCCGGGGCGGATTCTATCAAACCACCGGGGGCAACTGGGTCTATCTTCTCGATGATTCAGGGAGTTTCGCCACGAAACAAAGAATCAGGCTGAATCGGTACAATCCTGAGGCCTTTGAGGTAATGGAAGGGTTAAAACCAGGAGATAAGGTGATCACCTCCTCCTATGAGAGCTTCGGGAACATGGAAAGATTGGTCTTGAAATAAAGTAATTCTATTGAAAAAAACACTTTGATTATAAAAGGAGGACACTAAATGATAAAAACCAAAAACCTCAAGAAAATCTACAGGACTGAAGAAGTGGAAACGACGGCCTTGAACAACGTCAACCTCGATGTCAAAGAAGGCGAGTATGTGGCGATCATGGGGCCCTCGGGCTGCGGCAAGTCGACCTTATTGAATGTCCTGGGGATGATCGACAAATCCAGTGGAGGAGAATACTTTTTTCTCGGAGAAGAAGTCTCAAAATATTCAGAGAGACAGCGGGCCAACCTGCGCAAATCCAACATCGGATTCGTTTTTCAGAGTTTTAACCTCATCGATGAGTTGACAGTTTTCGAAAACGTCGAGCTTCCTCTTCTTTATTTGGGATTTTCTTCATCCGAAAGGAAAAAAAGAGTCAATGAGGTCTTGGAACAGATGGAGATCATAGCCCGGAAGAACCATTTTCCCCAACAGCTATCCGGAGGCCAGCAGCAGCGCGTGGCCGTGGCCAGGGCAGTTGTAGCCAGACCCAAGCTGATCCTTGCAGACGAGCCGACAGGAAACCTAGATTCGGCCCATGGTGAGGAAGTGATGAAGTTAATGGGTGAATTGCACGAAGCCGGAACCACGATCGTGATGGTCACTCATTCTCCTGCTTATGCCGAGTACAGCCACAGGGTCATTCATCTTTTCGACGGGCATATTGTCTCGGAAAACATTCAGAAAGAATTCAAGATTTAAGGTTTGGCGAAATTTCCCCGCGCAGCACCCTGTGCGTCAGGTGATGGATTCTGGAAGAGAGCAGGAATCCAGGATGGACAGGATGGATATGTGTTCTGGAGAATGTGTGCGGGGTGATTGGAGGAAATATGCTATTAAAAGAGATTTTACAGAAGCTGGTTAATGATGAGGAACCTGTGTTGCTGAATGATAGCCGTCAGGATTGGGAAGCGAATTCGCTCCTCAAAAGCCTTTCTGAGCCGATGCTTAAAAGACCGGCCCATATCGTACCAGGATTGTATATCGCCGAGATCAATGAAGCAGGCTATCTCGGTCAGGTTCTGTTCAAGATAAAACTCAAGGCATAGAAAAAAGTCTATGATTCGAATAGATTTTTTAATTTTGAGTACTAAGCAAAAGAAGAAGAGCCTTGCTTAAGAACTATTTGGTCGTCGCCTGGAGAGGTCTAAAGAGACAGAAAGGTTACTCTTTCATCAACATAGCGGGTCTGGCCATAGGGTTTATATGCTGCCTTATGATTTTGCTCTTCGTCCAGGATGAGCTCAGTTATGACCGTTTTCATGAGAAGGCCAGTCAGATTTTCAGAGTCACAACAAAAGGCAGGATTGCCGACCGGGAATTCAACATTGCTCTGTCCCCGCCGCCCCTGGCCAAGGCACTGAAAGATGAATTCTCCCAGGTTTTACAAACAGCAAGGCTTTATAGACCTTCGGACAGAATGCTAGTTCGCTTCAAAGAAAGGAGATTTAACGAAGAACGCTTTTTCTATGCGGATTCGACCATTTTTGATATCTTCACCATTCCTCTTGTTAGCGGTAATTTCAAGACAGCGCTTTCCCAGCCTCATTCTCTGGTCTTAACGCAAACCGCAGCCAAGAAATACTTCGGCAGTGAAAACCCAGTAGGACAAATACTTTCTGTGGATGACAGAATAGACTTTAAGATCACAGGAGTTGCGGAGGATACACCCTCAAATTCTCATTTTCATTTCGATTTTGTTGCTTCATTGACAACGATACATTTAAGTCAAGATCTCAACTGGTTCAACGGATGCCTGTACACCTATGCCTTACTCCAGGAAGATTGCTCTCACCAACAGCTTGAAGCTGAATTGCCGGCTTTTATTCAGAAATATGTCGGTCCTCAGGTTCAGGATGTTATGGGAATTTCCATCGAAGATTTCTTTAAATTGGACAACAGTTTCGCCTTTGATCTGAAGCCGGTCACGGATATTCATCTTTATTCGAACCTAGATTATGAATTAGAAGCGAATGGCGACGCAAGATATGTTTATATTTTCTCAGCCATAGCCTTTTTCGTCCTGTTCATCGCCTGTGTCAATTTTATAAATCTATCCACCGCCAGGTCTTCCACCCGGGCTAACGAAGTAGGCGTCCGCAAAGTTTTAGGCTCTAATCGCTCCCAACTTGTCAGACAATTTCTGGCAGAGTCCATTCTTTTAAGTTTTTTATCCCTTCTTTTGGCCACAGTATTCCTTGAGCTGCTTTTACCTTTTTTTAACAACCTGACTGGTAAAAACCTGGCTATCAACCTTGGAAACTGGCTTATTCTGCCCGCAATTATTGGAATGACTCTACTCTTTGGTATCATGGCAGGGATTTATCCTGCCTTTTTCCTCGCTTCTTTTCAGCCCATCTCAATGCTAAAAGGAAAGACAGGCCCAGGTTGTAAGAGCGCGGCTATCCGCTACGGGCTGGTCGTCTTCCAGTTTGCTATTTCTATAATGCTGCTTGTCGGAACCTTCGTTGTCTATGACCAGCTGGAGTACATACGGCATAAAAAATTAGGCTTTGATAAAGACCATGTGCTGGTCATCCGGAGAGCCAGTGCCTTAAAACAGCAGAGCCAGGCCTTTAAACAGGCTCTGATGCAATATCCTTCTGTCATCAATATAGCTCTGTCCAACTACCTCCCAGGGAAGGGTTTCGATATGAATGGTTTCAGGATTGACGAAAGTTCCGAGGATGAGCTTCAGCCGATTAATCAGTGGTTTGCCGACCATGACTTTGCCCGTACTCTCCAGCTGGAAATGGCTGCGGGCCGTTTCTTTTCTTACGACCCTGCGAGAGATTCCTCTTCTATCATTATCAACGAAAGCGCTGCCAGGATGCTGAGATTCGCTGAACCCATCGGCCAAAACCTGCATACGATTATTAGGGGAAGAAAACAGACATTCACCATTATCGGCGTAATCAAAGATTTTCATTATGAGTCTCTCCATAAGGAAATCCGGCCGATAGTCATCAGGAACTTGTCCGATGCACCGGGAGAGTATATATCCATCCGGCTAGGTCCGAATAAGCTATCCAAAACACTGGCATTCTTAGAGGGAAAATGGAAAGAATTCGCCCCCGGCCAGCCTTTTGAATACTTTTTTCTTGACGACAGTTTCGACAAGCTCTATCAGTCAGAACAAGGAGCCGGTCAGCTTTTTACGGCATTCTCTATAATTGCCGGTTTCATCGCTTGCCTAGGTCTGTTTGGCCTGGCAGCATTCAGTACAGAACAAAGGACCAAGGAGGTCGGTATTCGCAAAATACTCGGTGCCTCTGTTCCTGCCATAATCGTCCTCCTCACCAAAGGATTCACAAAGTGGGTGCTTGTGGCCAACCTCCTCTCCTGGCCGGTTGCCTATTATTTCATGGACCGCTGGCTGGACAATTTCGCATATAGGACGCACATCGAGCTCTGGATTTTCCCGGTGGCGGCATTATTAGCGTTAGGGATCGCTGTATTGACTGTGAGTTTTCTCGCTGTCAGGGCTGCCTTGGCTAATCCGGTGGAAGCGTTGAGGTATGAGTAACAACCGGTGAAAGAGATGATTAAAGCTTTATGATAGGCCTTAAAAATGAGCAAGAAAATAAAACAAAAAGGAGAAAAAAATGAGAGAAGTCGTCATCCAAATCCCCACCCTGGGTGCGGAACAGAATATCGATATCGATGTCAAGATCAACGGCAAGAAAAGAACACTGCATTACAGGGTCGAGATCATTGACTGGGAAGATGTGAGTGAGGAGAAAGAGGACCGGGTGGACGTGATCAAACGCGTAATCAGAGAGCACGATAAAGACTGGGAGTTGATACAGATCGGGCTTCCCACCGAATCAAACATCCCGATCATGTTCCGCAAAAAGCAGGAAGCTCGAGAACTAAGCCTGTAGTAGCCAGACCTATGTTTAAGAATTACCTGAAGATCGCCCTGAGAATACTGAAAAGGTACAAAGCCTATTCCTTCATCAATATCGCAGGTCTGGCCATAGGATTAGCCTGCTGCTTGCTGATCTTGCTTTATGTTCAGTATGAGCGCAGTTATGACAGATATCATCAGAACGCGGACCATATTTGCAGGGTTGTCGAGGAGCTGGATTTTTTCGGCAACAAATCCCATATGGCTATAACGCCTGCTCCTTTCGCACCAGCTATGAAGAATGAATTCCCGGAGGTCAAAGATGCTGTCCGGTTTATGAAGGGAAATTTTTCAGAGGGCAAAGTATTGGTCACCCATGGAACTGAAAATTATTATGAAGACAAATGGTATTTTGCCGACCATTCCGTTTTTGAGATTTTTACTTTCCCTCTGATCAAGGGCGATCCAAAAACTGCTTTACTGGAGCCTTTCACTGTGGTCATCTCCGAAGAAAAAGCAAGAAAGTACTTCGGAGATGAAGACCCGATGAGAAAAACCCTCACCTTGAGTGACAGATACAGCCAATTAAATTTCACGGTTAGAGGAGTACTGAGAGAAATCCCAAAGAATTCTCATTTCAGGTTTGACTTTCTTGCCTCCTTTGCGACCATGGAAGAACGTTTTCCAGAGTGGGTTCAGAACTGGTTCAACCATATGTACTACACCTATCTGCTTCTGGATGAAAGATCCAGCCCTGAAGCCCTGGAGAGGAAATTTCCTGACCTCGTTTTAAAACATGCGGGAAAACAAGCCCAAGCAGCCCTGAAACCTCATCTCCAGCCGTTGACGTCTATTCATCTCCATTCTCAACTGGAGAGTGAGATCGAAGCGAACAGCGATGCTCTTTTTGTTTATATATTTGCCGCTGTGGCCCTGTTTATCCTGATGATTGCCTGCATAAACTTCATGAACCTGGCCACAGCCAGGTCAGCCTACAGGACCAGAGAGATCGGCATAAGAAAAATCGTGGGAGCTCGCCGGTCTCAACTGGTCAGGCAGTTCCTCGGCGAGTCCATTCTCTTCTCGTTCATCGCTCTTCCTCTGGCTGTGGTTATGATGGAGCTTCTCCTGCCGGCCTTCCGCGCCTTTACTGACAGAGATTTGGGATTCAATTATTTGAGCAACTGGCCCGTTCTTTTCATCTTGATCGGGATTACGCTGGTTATCGGTTGTGTTTCTGGAATCTACCCGGCGCTGTTCTTATCAGCATTTAAGCCCATAAAAGTCTTGAAGGGAAAATTGAGTTCCAGTTCCAGGGGCCTCTCCTTAAGAAGAGGATTGATCGTTTTTCAATTTGCTGTTTCCATAATCTTGATCATAGCCACGGGAATAATCTTGAGCCAGGTCCGCTTCATCAGGACTACAAAGCTTGGCTTCAACAAAGATCAAGTCCTGGTGCTGAACATCAAAGATAAGGAATTAAGAACTAGGTATGAGGCTATCAAGGCTGAACTGTCCAAAAATCCATCTGTTCTGAATGTGACGGCCTCATCGGGCATCCCGGGAAGAGTCGCTCATAATTGGTTTTTCAGCACCGAAGGGCTTCAGGAGAAAAAGGAGAGGCCTTCGATGTGGGTGCTGATGGTTGACCATGACTTTATAAAATCCCTCGGGATGGAAATAGTGGATGGCCGGGACTTTTCCCGAAGTTTCACCACAGATGAAAAGGAAGCGATTCTCTTGAATGAATCAGCAGTCAAAAAATACGGATGGGGGTCTCCTCTGGGGAGGAATATTAAGACTGAAAACAAAGACGGGTATGTCGTCGGAGTTGTGAAGGATTTCCATTTCAAATCCTTCTATCAGCAGATTGAGCCCGTTATGATCTACATCTCGCCGCGCTATTTCGAGTTCATATCAGTAAGAGTGGCTGCGGATAAAATCCCAGAGACAATGGCTTTCATCAAGAAAGAATGGAAAGAATTAGCCCCGAATCGTCCTCTGGATTATTTTTTTCTTGATGATGATTTTGACAAAATCTACAGGCGGGAGGAAAGAACGGGACAAATATTCGGATATTTCTCAATCGTTGCCATATTCGTGGCTTGTCTCGGCTTATTCGGGTTGGCTGCCTTTACCGCAGAACAAAGGACCAAGGAGATAGGAGTCCGTAAGGTGCTCGGAGCCACGACGTCGAATATAGTCACACTCCTCAATAAAGAATTCATCAAGTGGGTGCTCGTGGCTAACCTTATCGCCTGGCCTGTTTCTTATTACGCCATGAGCCGCTGGCTGCAAAGCTTTGCCTATCGCACGTCTGTGGGTCCGGGAATATTTGTCTTTTCAGCCGCAGTCGCCTTGTTGATCGCTATGCTCACGGTCAGTTCTCAAGCCATTAAGGCAGCAGTAACCAATCCGGTGAAAACACTGCGTTATGAATAAAATATGAGGAATGACCGTTTGAACTCACATGAAATTTTGAAAAAGACGAAAAGAAAAATGGAGAAGCGAAATAGCAATGAATAGAGGAGGGGGAAGTAAATGAAAATAATCATCTGGATTTTATTGTTGCTTCTTTTATTTTTATTCCTGTCCTTCGATATCCATTCCTTGCTGTAAAGAGTTGTGATGTTTAAAAATTATCTGAAGATCGCCCTGAGAAACATAAGAAGGCATAAGGGTTTTTCATTCATCAACATTGTTGGCTTAGCCATCGGAATGGCCTGCTGCATCTTGATCGTGTTGTTCGTTCGTGACGAGCTCGGCTATGACAGCTATCACACCCAGGCTGACCAGATCTATCGAGTGATAAAAAAGACGGAAACAAAAGGGGAAATGTCGGTCTCACTCTCAACACCGCCACCGTTGGGCCCGGCTCTTGTCCATGACTTTCCTGATATCGTGAATTACGTGAGGTTTATCTCAACTTTAGAGGACGAAGTTTTAATCGGTTATAAAGACAAAAAATTCTACGAGACTCGATTTTTTTTCGCCGACCAGACTGTCTTTAATGTTTTTTCTTTTTCGCTTATTAAAGGAAACCCTGAAACTGCCCTTCAGGAACCATATTCTGTTTTGATCACTGAAGAAATAGCAGATAAGTATTTCGGTGAAGATGATCCTCTGGGGAAAGTTTTGAATTTTAACAATAGAGATGATTACAGGATAACAGGAGTGCTGAGAAACATCCCTCACAATTCCCATTTCAGGTTCGATTTTCTCGCCTCGTTCGTCACTTTAAATCACTACTTCATCCTTCCTCTTGACGATTGGGGGAGCTGTGCCCTCTACACCTATCTTCTCATTCCAGAAAAAGATTCTGCTTCGGAAATGGAGGAGAAGTTTGGGGGATTTTTACAGAGCCACGTGGGCAAAGATCATTGGCTTAAGGATTTGCACCTTCAGCCGCTGACAAGCATTCATCTTCATTCTCACTTCAAGGGTGAAATAGAGGCGAATGGCGAGATGGCCTATGTTTATATTTACTCAGCCATCGCTTTGCTCATCCTGCTGATCGCCTCCATCAATTTCATTAACCTCTCTACTGCCCAGCACCTGAATCGTGCCCGAGAAGTCGGGATGCGTAAGGTTCTGGGAGCGAACAGGGCTCAAGTCATAAGGCAGTATTTAGGAGAATCCGTTCTCCTTACCTTTATTGCTCTGCCGGTATCTCTGGTCCTTGTTGAGCTCTTCCTGCCTGTTTTCAATTCTCTGGTGAAAAAAGAGCTGACTGTCGGATACATCCACAATTTACCGCTTGTCTTAGCCATGGTTGCGGTCACTTTTTTGATAGGAGCTGTTTCCGGAATTTATCCAGCCCTGTTTCTATCGGCTTTCCAGCCCACGAGAATCTTCAGGGGAGGGTTTCAATCAGGCTCGCCGCGGTCAAGACTCAGGAGCATCCTTGTTCTGGCACAATTTTCTATATCCATACTGCTGATAGCCTGCACACTCATAATCAACAACCAATTGAACTATATCAGGAATAAAAAATTGGGGTTTGACAAAGAGCATGTCCTTGTTCTTCCCCTAAAAGAGAGATCGATTCTCTATATGTACAGGTCCATTCGGAACGAATTGCTCCAGAACCCGAATGTCCTCAAAGTCGCCATCGCCTCTGATGCCCCCGGTCAAACCGGTATCAATTCCAACCCATTTCTTCCTGAAGGGTATGAAAAAGACAACAGAATATTCATCCCTAACATGAGAGTCGACTATGATTTCATAGAAACTATGGGAATCGAGATTGCGGAAGGAAGAGGATTTTTTCCAGAATTTACCACTGACGCTTCACAAGCTTTCATCCTCAATGAAGCTGCTTGCAGAAAAATTGGCTGGGAATCGCCGCTCGGAAAACAGCTTGAGTGGTTCCCTGGTGGCGACCGTTATAAAAAAGGTTCTGTCATCGGAGTTGTCAAGGATTTTCATTTCAAATCCCTCCACAGGGAGATTGAGCCGCTTGTCCTCCATATCTGGCCAGGTTCTTACGACAATATCTTAATCAGGATGCGTCCTGATGACATAAAAGGAACGTTATCTTATGTTCAAAAAATATGGAATACGCTCGCGCCTAATTTTCCATTTATCTACTCCTTCTTGGATGAAGATTTTGACAAGCTGTATAGATCAGAGGAAAGGCTGGGAAGAATTTTCATTTACTTTTCTCTTCTTTCCATTTTCATTGCCAGTCTTGGGCTCATCGGTCTAGCATCTTATTCCGCCGAACAACGCACCAAGGAAATCGGGATTCGAAAGGTCCTGGGAGCATCCGTATCGAATATCGTCCTTCTCCTCTCCAAAGAATTCACCAGATGGGCGTTACTGGCTAACTTCATTGCCTGGCCTATTGCCTATTCCATCATGCACAGCTGGCTTCAGAATTTTGCTTACCGAGCGGGAATTGGACTGGGGACGTTCCTTTTTACAGCGACTTTAACTTTTCTGATTGCGCTGGTTTCGGTGGGCTATCAATCCTTGACTGCCGCCTTGGCTGATCCCGTGAGGTCTCTGAGGTATGAATGAGCATAAGGCTTGAATTAGAGGTCGAATTTGTATAAAAACTGACTCATCATGGAGAAAGGCTAAGAATAGGAGGCCTGATATGATCAAACTGGTCGATATCACCAAGTATTATTCAACAGGATTTATCAAGACATTCGCTCTGAGGAATATCAACCTCGAGATTAAAGAGGGTGAATTCGTGACCATCATGGGTCCTTCAGGAGCAGGGAAGTCCACTCTTCTCTACATCCTGGGCATGCTGGATAATCCTTCCAGCGGGGAATATTTTTTCTTTGACAGGAAAGTCCATAACCTGCCTGAAAAACAGCTCACAGAGCTTCACAAGCATTATATCGGATTTGTCTTCCAGAGCTATCATCTCATCGATGATTTGACGGTCTACGAGAATCTAGAAACTCCCCTCTTGTACAAAAAAGTAAAAGGCTCTGAGAGGAAAGGCAAAGTGGCGGATATGCTGGACAGGTTTCACATCGTGGCCAAGAAGGACCTCTTCCCGAACCAGCTCTCAGGAGGCCAGCAGCAAAAAGTCGCGGTAGCCAGAGCTGTCATCACCGAGCCCAAACTCATCCTTGCCGATGAGCCGACCGGCAACCTGAACACCAAAGAAGGCGAAGAGATCATGGAATTGTTCAAGGAGCTGAACGAACACGGGACCACGATTCTCCAGGTCACTCATTCCGAGAAAAACGCCTCGTACAGCCGGAGGATAATCAACCTCCTGGATGGATGGATAGTTGACGAGGATAAATAAAGGCCGGACTGATAAAAATGGAAATTCAGTCCACATCGAATTGAGAATTTAAACCAGAAACCGATGGGAGGAAAATCATGTTGGCGAATATGAACGGAGGTTTAAAATGCTGAAATATAAAAATCCCCTTTGTTTTATCTTTATTCTCTTTCTTTTTTCGGGTCTTCATGCCCAAGAGAAAAAAATGTCTCTTACCCTGGAAGAATGCATAACCAAAGCGATGAGGAATAACCTGAATGTTGCGGTTGAAGTCTTGAACCCTGAGTTAGCGGATATCTCCATCTCTCTGGCCCGGGAAAGATTCCTGCCCACTCTATCTTTCAATTACAATCTTGAGGACCGAGATGAGCCCTCTTTTTCTCTGATTGAGGTGGCGGGGTCTGTACAGGCAGATTATACTGATTGGGTAGGCAGGGTTAGACAGCTTATTCCCACGGGCGCTGATTTCTCTATAAGTCTATACTCTTATAGAAGAGAATCAAACATAAAATACCAGACCTACAATCCCCGCTACACAAGCATCCTGAGCTTTGATTTCACTCAACCTCTTCTCAAGAATTTCGGATTTAAGATGAGCCGAAGAGAGATCATCGTTGCCAAGAACAGCTCGGAAATTTCGGAAAATCAGTTCAAGGGAATACTCATAGACACGATTTATGATGTGGAAAATGCCTACTGGAGTCTGGTTTTCAGCTTAAAAGACCTAGAGGCGAAAAAGCAGTCCTTAGAATGGGCTCAGAACTTTTTAGCGAAGAATAAAAGAGAGGTTGAAGTGGGGATATTAGCTCCGATCGAGATTTTGAGCGCTGAGTCTGAAGTCGCAACCAGAGAAGCGGATATCCTTCAGGCTGAAGCCGAAGTCAAGAATCGAGAAGATCAGTTGAAAACAGTGATCAACCTTGCTTCCGAAGAAGGAGGAATGGATGTTGATATCATGCCCGTCGATAAGCCTGACTTCACCAAAAAGGAAGTAAGCCTTGAAGAGGCTCTTGAAATGGCTCTGCAGAATAGACCAGATTTGCACGGAATAAGAGCAGATATAAATAACAGAAAAATTAATTTGACCTATGCCAAGAATCAACTTCTTCCCGAGTTAAACCTCATCGCTTCCTACTGGAGCCCCGGAATCTCAGGGACTGAAATCCTCTATGACCCGAATGACCCTCTGGGTGACCCGATAGGCTCTGTGCCCGGAGGAGCCACGGATTCTTTTAAAGATGCCTTTAACTTTAAGTTCAGGAATTGGTCAGTAAGACTTGCTCTCAGTGTTCCGCTCAACACCATGTTCTCCCGAGCCCAGCAGGCTCAGGCGAGGACCGAGCTGGATCAGGCGAGATTGAGGCTGGAAAACCAGGAACAACAGGTTGTTCTCGAAGTCAAGAATACAGTCCGAACAGTCCAGACCAACTATAAACGGATGCAAGCTTACAGAGTTGCCCGGGAACTGGCAGAGAAGACCTTAGAAGCGGAAGAGAAAAAGCTAAAGGTGGGTTTGACAACCCATTATACCGTGCTCCAGCATCAGCGAGACCTGGCCAATGCGATCAGCGCTGAGCTGAGGGCTGTTATCGATTACAATCTTTCTCTGGCTCAACTGGATAGAGTCATGGGAGTGAGCTTAAAGAACAGAAACTTCAAGTTATCTATTTATCAGTAAAATCGAAATAATCCTGGAAAAGAGGAACAGTCCTTTTTGAGGACCGTCCCCTTTTTATTTAAAAAAGCAACTCCCCTTATTTTTAAAAGTATCTTAATTTCCGTGATAAGGGAAATATCCGACCTGATAGAGAAGTGTGGCGATGGTTCTTCTCCATCCGGAGCCTATGGCGGAGGGTGGGAGGATCTTGGCGAGGATGGAGAGGACCGCCGCTTTTGCAGATTACAATTCCCTGGTTAGCTGTCAGAGAAATGGAGATGCTATCCTCATGTTTTTATTCCATTTTGCTTCAATCTTTTTTGTAGTATATAATAATCCAAATTTTATACATCGAGGTATAACATGAAATTTAAAAAGTATTTTGTCGAGGGAATTCCACGTCGAAAATTTCTTGAGACAAGTCTTAAGGGAGGTATTGCTCTGGCCGCAACTCCCTCTCTTATGATGCAGCTTCTCTCCTGCAAAGGTGTCGAGAAAGGAAGCGCCAAGATTGCCGTTGACACTCAAGTTCTGAACAGAGTTATCCAGAAGGCGCTGGAAAAAGGCGGCGAATTTGCCGATGTGTACCTGGAAAAAAGGATCTCCAGGGAGATCCTGATGGAAGAGTCCAAGTTCAAGAGCGCAGTTTTCGGCATCAGTCAGGGTGCAGGTGTGAGAGTCATATCCGGTGATAAAACCGGGTTTGCCTACACTGACGATATCACCGAAGAAAAGATGATGAGAGCCGCGGAGATCGCTTCTTTCGTCGCCAAAAACGGCGAGCCTCTGGACCCGATAAAGGTTAAAAAAGAGAGTCGGGAGTCCTATGTCACGGTCAAGCTTCCCCTTGGAGCTGTTGCTGATGAGAAAAGGATCGACATCATGAAGCGAGCCAACCAGGCGGCGCTGGATTTCGACTCGAGAATCGAGATGGCCTCCATCAGCTATTACGATGAGGTCAGAGGAAGGACTGTAGCTAACAGCGAAGGCCTGATTCTGAGCGATGAGCTGCCGCTGCTTTTCTTCATCGTCCAGACTCTGGGAGTGGGGAACAACACCCGCCATATGGGAAGAGAGAGGCTCAGCCGTCACTCCGGGTTTGAGATGTTCGAGGAAATCACTCCTGAGCAAATCGCCCAGACCTGCGCCCGGGAATCCATCGCTATGCTGGAGGCAAAGGATGCCCCTGCGGGGATCATGGATGTGGTCATGCAGAACGGCTGGGGTGGCGTCCTTGTTCATGAAGCTGTAGGGCATCCGCTGGAAGGCGATGTCATCGCCCGTCAGACCGGGGTGTTTACTGGAAAACTCGGGAAGAAAGTCGCCAGCGACGTGTTCACCATGGTTGATGACGGAACCCTGCCCAATTTCCGCGGAACGACCAATTTTGACGATGAAGGCACCCAGATGAAACGGAACATCCTGATCCAGGATGGCGTCCTGGTCAAGTACATGACCGATGTCCTGTCTGCCAAGCAGCTCAAGATGGAACGCACCGGAAACGGGCGGCGGGAGAGCTTCCGTTACATTCCCATTCCCAGGATGACCAACACATTTATCGAGAAGGGCAAGGATAGTCCTGAAGATATCCTGGCCTCAACCAAAAGCGGACTGTTTGTGCAGAGCCTGAGCGGTGGTAGCGTCAATCCCATCACCGGAATGTTCAACTTCACCTGCCGTGAAGCCTATCTGATCGAGGACGGGGAAAAAACCGTTCCAGTGAAAGGTGCGACTCTGATCGGAAGCTGCCTGGACGTCATTTCCAACATAGACGCGGTCGGAGATAACCTTGATTTCGGTCCGGGAATCTGCGGCAAAGGCCAGATTGCAGAGGTAACAGCCGGGCAGCCCACAGTCAGGATTCGCGGTATTAACGTGGGCGGAAGCCGAGCGAGAAGATGAGCCGAGTGAAAGAAAGGAGATAACCATGGATTATAAAGCATTAGCCGAGCAACTGGTTAATAAATGTGTGAAAAAGGGTGCGGACCTGGCTGAAGTCTATATCGAATCAGGGCGGAACCTGAGTATAGAAGTCCGGAACGGCGAGATTGAGACCGTCCAGGAATCTGCGACACACGGCGTCGGGTTCAGGGTTTTTATCAAGGGGCGGATGGCTTTCTCCAGCTGTAATGATTTCGCGGAAAATGCCCTGAGCAGCGCGATTGAAAGCGCGATCCGCTTTGCTGCCAACACGACTCCTGATGAAAACAATGTTCTCCCCGATGATAAAGTCCTGGCCAAGGTCGATGGTCTCTATGATTCGCAGATCGGTCAGGTCCCGATGGAGAAAAAGATCGAGCTGGCGAAAAAAGTGGAAAAACTGGCTATGAAAGATCCCCGGATCACAAAAAGCTCGGGAGCTTCCTATTCGGAAGGAGAAGGGGAGGTATTCATCGCCAATTCCAACGGTCTCCTGAAAAGCTTTAAAGAGTCGGCCTGCGGTTTCGGGGTGTCCGTGGTGGCTGAAAAAGATGACCAGAAGTCTACCGGAGGAGAGTCCTGTTCCAGGCGCTTTTATGCTGACCTGAAGGCTCCAGAGGAGATTGCAGAGAAAGCCGCCAGAGAAGCCTATGGAATGCTCGATCCCAGGATGGTCAAAACACAGAAGGCTGCGGTCATTTTCGACCCGGATGTGGCCCGGTCTGTATTGGGTGGAATCCTGGCAGCTGTCAATGGTGAGAGAGTCCTCCAGGGAGCCAGCTTCCTCAGGGATAAAATGGACCAGAAGATCGCCTCTGAGCTGGTCACTATCATCGATGACGGGACACGTCCTAAAAGCATGCGAAGCCGTCCTTTTGATGGTGAAGGAGTCCCCACCCAGAGGAGAGTCATCGTGGATAAGGGAGTACTCAAAGGATTCATGTACAACACCATCGTGGCCAAAAGAGCGGGTGTTAAAAGCACCGGCAATGCCTCAAGAGGCGGGTTTACCAGCGTTCCCGGAATCGGAGCCCATAACTTTTATATGGAGGCAGGCAAAAGCTCCCCCCAGGATATAATCAGCGCTACCAGGGTTGGACTTCTGCTCAAAGGAATTACGGGCTACGGGATCGACTCTGTCAACGGCAATTTCAGCGGCGGTGCCTCAGGCTACTGGATAGAGAACGGCAAGATCGCCTTCCCGGTGAAAGGATTGACTGTAGCCGGAAACGCCTTTGAAATGTTAAACGGGATCGATATGGTCGGGAATGACCTTGACCTGAATCGGAGCTTCACAGCTCCGACCTTTCGCATCAAGCTGCTGCAGATCGGAGGAGAATAGTCTATCAGATATTCCAGCGGTATGAGATTTTGACCAGGAAGATGTTGTCGCCCGGGGCTGTGAACAGGTCTCCGAGGTCCCGCCTGAAACTGAAATCTCCTGGATTCGAAAAATCAGCGCGGTTCTGCGTCCAGACAAAGTAAAGAATCGAGCCTGGCAGGTATTCCCATCGTAAGACAATCGTACCCCTAAAAGATTTGTAGTTGAAATCCGGATTGTAAAAAGAGAATTCCGGGGCTGAGCCAGGTCCGTCGGGATCGACATAATAATAGTCATCAGCTAAGGTTATGGTTGAGTCGCCTTGACCGTAATAGTTATAGTCAAAGGACTTTGGTCGGGCGAGTTCCTTGAAATCGCTGTACTCGCCCACAGCCAGAAAAGGCTGGAGGTAGAGCTGCAGGGTCAGTTTGGGAGTGAATGTCCAATTCAGTCTGATCTCAGCGGAAAGCGTCCTTTGATAAATACTGCCGAACACGTATCTTTCTCCAAAAGTATCAGTCATCAACGGATCATTAACTCTCCCGACCCATTGTGCATAGGCGTCATCAACAGAGTATTCCGGACCGAAGGAGAAGCTGATATTGCTTCGCGGCTTCCAGCGGAGATACACTCCACCAAACCAGGAATGACTTTCCCAGTCAGGCCTGTTATAGAGGCTGGTTACCGCAGTCATCACTATCGGTTTACGGCTGTCAGTGCTCAATACGAAATCGACTTGATAACCATAGGGAACTCGAGCGAGAGGTCCTCCTCTTGTCAGCCTGTTGCTGACTGTTTTGGGATTATAGGCGATCATGGTTTCGAAACTCCAGTAGTTCAGGA
>Ga0209427_10001224_pt1 | contig 29249 bp, 30 predicted proteins | sample DeeMarSWOR136_30_FD_187465 | JGI IMG/M metagenome (GOLD analysis project Ga0209427, IMG submission 187465) | Marine sediment microbial communities from White Oak River estuary, North Carolina - WOR-1-36_30 (SPAdes) (version 2) | ecosystem: Environmental > Aquatic > Marine > Intertidal zone >...
AATCGGGTGAACGCCATCGACCCCGCCCTACGACGGCCGGGACGGTTTGATCGGGAGATCGAGCTAGGCGTCCCCGACAAAAAGGGCCGCCTGGAAATTCTCCAGATTCATACCCGCGGCATGCCCCTCGCCAAGGACATCAACCTCACGGACTTAAGCTCCATCACCCACGGCTATACCGGCGCCGACATCGCGGCGCTCTGCCGTGAAGCGGCGATGAAGGCCCTACGCCGCTATCTCCCCGAAATCAATCTGGAAGAGGAGCACATCCCACCTGCGCTCTTGGAGAAGATGGAGGTGAACGCCGACGACTTCTTGATGGCCTTCCGGGAGATCACGCCTACCGCTATGCGGGAGGTCTTCATCGAGATTCCGTCCGTGCGATGGACCGATGTCGGCGGCTTAGACGAGGTCAAACAGAGCCTCATCGAGTCGGTGGAGTGGCCCATTAAGCGCTCGGAAAAATTCGAGCAGGTGGGCATTGAGCCTCCCCGGGGCGTCCTCATGTACGGTCCGCCGGGCTGCGGCAAGACCCTCCTGGCCAAGGCCGTGGCAACGGAGAGCGAGATGAACTTCATCAGCATCAAGGGCCCCGAGGTCTTCAGCAAGTGGGTCGGGGAGTCGGAGAAGGCCATTCGGGAGACCTTTCGCAAGGGCCGGATGGCGGCCCCCGCCGTCATCTTCATCGACGAAGCGGATTCCCTCGTGCCCCGGCGGGGTGGGGGCTACTCGGATTCTGGCGTCACGGAGCGGGTGATCAGCCAGCTCCTCACGGAGATGGATGGCTTGGAGTCCCTCAAAAACGTGATTGTGATCGCGGCCACGAACCGGCCTGACATTCTCGACCCTGCCATGCTCCGACCGGGCCGCTTTGACCGCCTGATTTACGTTCCACCCCCCGACGAAGAGAGCCGGCTGGAGATCTTGAAAATCTACACCAAGGGCATGCCCCTCGCCGACGACATTGAGGTCACGGCGTTGGCCCGGAGCAGTAAAGGCTACTCGGGGGCCGACATCTCCGCGCTGTGCCGCGAGGCGGGGATGCAGGTGATGAGGCGAAGCGGGGACGACGAACGGGTCACCACGGCCGACTTTAAGCGGGCCATGGACGTGATCGGGCCCACCATCACGCCCGAAATGGAGAACTGGTATCGAACCGTCGCCAAACAGTTCCGAAAGCCCGTGAAGGTCGCGACGCCCGTCGCGTAATCGAGGGAACGCCTTGTCAAAGTACTGGGATGTCCAGCCCCTCTACACATCCGTCGTTGAGACGCTGCTGAAGAAGAATGGAAACGCAACCGACACCGAGATCTACACCGCCCTCAAGAAGACGCATAAAGACTTAAGTCTCCGAGAGCTGAATAAGACGTTGATGATGCTGGAAGTGGAAGGCGTCATCCAAGTCTTCAACTTGACGAAGAATAAGAAGCGGGTTGAAATTAGACAGCTACGATAGTCCTTTCCCCCGTCTTCTCGATCCCCTCCCTATGACAGGTAGTGCGTGTGCTGGGTGATAGGTCTTGGGCGTGCAAATCGGCGACTTGGTCACGCGAAAGACGATCAGTCTGCAAGCCTTGACGGGCAGGAGCGTGGCGATCGACGCGCATAATACCCTCTACCAATTCCTGTCCATCATACGCAGCTTTGATGGACGGCCCCTGATGGACCGTGCAGGCCATGTGACCAGTCATCTCAGCGGCTTACTGTATCGAACCTCCAATCTGGTCGAGATCGGCATCAAACCCGTCTACGTCTTCGACGGGCAGCCGCCCCAGTTAAAAACGGTCGAACTCACCCACCGACTGCAAGCCAAGGCCGCCGCCACAAAAAAGTACCGGGCGGCGCTGAAGAAGGGACGACTGGAAGAAGCCCGACGGTACGCGCAAGCCACCTCCCGAGTCAACCAGTCCATGGTGGAGGACGCCCAGCGGCTCTTGACCTTACTGGGCATCCCCTGGCTGCAAGCCCCCTCAGAGGGCGAAGCCCAAACCGCCTACATGGCCGCGTCAGGCACGGTCTGGGCCGCGGCAAGCCAAGACTACGACGCCCTCCTCTTCGGGGCATCCCGCCTCGTACGGAACATCACCATCACCGGCAGGAGGAAGCTCCCACGCAAGAAGACGTACATCGAAGTGGAGCCAGAACTCGTCCTCCTGAACCAGGTGTTACAGGAGCTGGAGATCGGCCGCGAGCAGCTCGTGACCTTAGCCATCCTGGTGGGCACCGACTTCAATCCGAAGGGGATCAAGGGCGTCGGGCCCAAAACCGCCCTCGCCCTCGTGAAACAACATCCAACGTTCGACGAGGCGGTGGCCCAGTTTGACGCCTCCAGCTTCCCCGCGGATCCCCAGCGGATCCGGGACATCTTTCTGAAGCCCGCGGTGACCTCGGACTACACGCTCTCGTGGAATACCCCTGACGTAGAGGGAACCATCGCCTTTCTCTGTGGCGAACGGGATTTCTCGGAGACACGCGTGCGAAAAACCATGGACAAAATGGAGGCGGCTGTCAAAAAACGAGCGGGTAAGACCGCGCTCGAAGCCTGGTTTTAGGCATAGAGGGTTCACGTAGTCGTCACGCTACGCAGCGAGCCGTGGGCGGGATGTACCACTTTACGCGCGCTGACGACGCGCTTACCGCGGGATCTTGAGTGTGACTTTGACGTGGCTTCCTTCGCTGAGGCCGAGTTCACTTCGTAAATGCACGGGGGCGATGACTTCGAGGACAAGATCCGAGTGATGGGTGCGATTGATCAGCGTCAAGGCGCCGTCAATCCGGTCGTTGATGATGGCGGGAAAACACTTGACGTCGCCGAAGGATCGCTGTTCCCGCGTAAACCCCTTGATGGTGATGGCGGGATAGGTTTCGAGTTCCCGTCGCACTCCCGCCTGCGCAGGGGCCAGCCGCAGGTTTAAGGTGCCCGGGAAGGGGTTGAAGCCCAGTTTCTGCAGGAATTGTTCGCGGTATCCTTTCCGCCGCATGTAGTAGGCGCCCTCCCCCATCCCCGTGACGACTGTGCCCTCGAAGGTCAGCGTGTGGGGGCGTTCTTCGAAGACGCCGCGTAGGGTCTGGTACGTATCCTCCAGCGCCTTTCGCCCCCGCTCCGTGAGTGTGACGTGGTTTCCCTGAAACGATGCCTGCCGCTCGATGTAGCCCGCCGCATCTAACTCGATCAAGCGCCGCGACGCTGTCTGCTGCGATACCCCCAAGTCCGCCGACAGCGCGATGGTGGAGACCAGTATCCGCGCGTGCAACGCCCCCAACTCTGCCAGCTTGAGGAGGACGTCCCAGAAGCGGGGGTTCAACCCGCCGTCAGGCCCTCGACGTCGATTTTTGGACACGACTTTCACCTCCTCGCCGAACCTAGATGGCCCAGCCGTGTTCTCCCCTCAACGGGACGAAGGCGACGCCACCGAGGCTCTCGCGCACCAGTTGGCCGCCCGCCTTCTTAACCCGTACCAGCTCTTGGAAGTAGTACCGGTCGCCCACGGGGATGACGAGGACGCCGCCGTCTTTCAGCTGTTCGATGAGGGGGCGGGGAATGCTGGGCGCCGCCGCCGTGACCAAAATCCGGTCATAGGGGGCGTGTTCCGCATAGCCTACGGAGCCATCGCCCTGAATCACGGTCACCCACTCCTCGTAGCCGGCTCGCTGCAGCTTGTCCCGCGCCGAGCGGGCGAGCTCGGGCACGAACTCGATGCTGTACACGTGGCCCCGCCGTTCCCCGGTCCGTTGCGCCACCACCTCGGCGACGACCGCTGCATGATACCCGCTTCCGCAGCCGATTTCCAGAACTTCCTGGCCCTTCTCCAAGTTCAGGGCCTCCGCCATCATGGCCACCATGTGGAGGGCGGAGATAGTCTGTTGGTGGCCGATGGGAAGCGGTGTATCGACGTAGGCGCTCGTCCGTAAGGATGCGGGAAGAAACGCTTCCCGTGGCACGGTCCTCATGGCGCGGATGACTGCGTGCGACGAAAGGTATCCTGCCGTGATGAGGCGGTCAACCGCTTGCTCCCGTGCCCCGCGGAAGCCCTCTGTTCTGTCGTCCATCCTCGGCCAAACCTTTTAGGCGAGCATACCTAGTGGATTATACGGATGTGATTAAGCGGCGGCTTCTATATGAGGGTTGTTGAAGAAGTGGAGGCGTGGGGCCACCCCAATATTGTGGGGACCCACCGGACGACCTTCGAATTCACCACTGAACGAAATCTGACGCGGCGCGGTGACTGCGTCCTCGCCGTCAACGCCTCGAAGGGCGCCGCGGACCTGAGTGACGCCTTCACAAACGTCGCGCAACGAGACGGCGCGATCATCACCGTGATGGTGCGGGTGGGGGCCGTAGCGGATGTCGCCAAGGGGTACGGCAGCCCACACCTGACCTTCACCCACCCCACAGACCTCGTCGCGCGGAAAAGCGGCTTCACGTGCGGCCGAACGCTGATGATCCGGGCGGACAAGGCAGCCGCCGACTTTTCGCGGCGGCTCATCCACCGCTTAACGTATCCCCAGCGCAAAGCCGTAGTCACCCTCGTCGCGGAGATCTAGTGTATGCAGGCGTCCACAACCACGTGCCAGCGTCGGGGCCCGATTTGCCGGACCCGCCGCGTATCCACAACCTCGCGTAGCACTCGCTGCGATTCCAGAACCCGCTGCCGCAAGCGCTCCACTGCTTTCTCCAGCGCCGCGGGTTCCGCCTCGAAGCAATAATAGTGCAGCATCCCGCCTCCCGGCTTCAGCACCCGACAGGCCACGTCCACGAACTCCGCCGCCTTCGCCGGAAGGTCCATGATCACCCGGTCCGCCACGCCGTCCAAGCGCTCCGCTAAGGCCCGCACATCCCCAAGGAGTGGCCGCACAACCGCTTGAACGCCGTTTGCCCTGACATTCCGCGTCAAAAAGGGATAGGCCTTCACATTACTGTCGAGGGCGTAGACCGTCACGTCGTCATGCTGCGTCCCGATCTGGATGGCGAAGGGACCGACGCCAGTAAACATGTCCACAACGGTCTCCCCCGCCTGCACCTGTCGGGCAATCCGTTGCCGCTCCTCGGAGAGCCGCGGACTGAAATACACCACCCGCGGATCCACATAGTACGTGCAGCCGTGCTCCCGGTGCACCACCGCCGTCTTCCCCGTGCCCGCGATGACGTCCACGCGTCGCAGTCGATGCTCCCCCTCGACCATCCCCGCCTTCGCCAAGACCGTCGTCACGTTCCGGTTCACCCGTAAAACCGCCTGTCCCACCAGGCGCTTCCACGGATCCAAGTGTGGCGAGAGTTCAAGGATGGCGACCGTGCCCACGATATCCATCGACCGGGGGAGAAATGGCACGAGGTTGGGCGGGAGGACACGCCCCAGGGCCTCATCCAGCGACTTCACCGGCCGCACTTTCGGGGCGAAGCTGCTCGTTACGACCGTATAGTCATCGAGGACGTCTTTGAGCTTCGTCTCCTCGTCTTTGGACGGCGCTCTGAGGAGGGGAATGCTGAGGGCGTCTCCGACGGCTTGTATCTTGAGGTTTTTCTCAATCAGCGTCAACTTCGTGGTGATCTGGATGGCCTTCTGTCCAAGCCGCTTCGGAACCTTTAACCCGCATACTCCCGGCACAGCGTCCATCACTGGTCTTCACCCGTTAACCGATATTTCTTAACACCCGTGGAGAACCTTGCTGCGTCATCAAAACCTAAGCCGCAGCCTCTTCCTCAGAGGATGGAGAGAGAAATATAAGGGTATTTAGGCTTGTTCCCACTAGATTCAGGCGTTTTCCACACCATTTACTCTTAAGTTCTAGGCAAGCCCCGTATGGCGCCTGAAGGCGAAGGACGTTTCAGGCGTATGATGGCACGAACCACCTCTTCAACTTAACGTATGAGATGTTGAGTTGGACGGTTCATCAAGCCTTGATCAAAGCGAAGCTTGCACCGTATCTCGGGTTCCTGCATTCGACGCAGTTTAGGAAGCCAAGTTTGATGTGTGATTTTCAGGAATTGTATCGTCATCTCATGGATGATTTTCTCATCCATTATTGTCAACAATTAAAAATGAAGGATTTCATTGTAAAAGTAGAGGATATGTCGAGAAACAAGAAAGGAAAACGAGTTTATTTGAACGATACACAAACCAGAGATTTGATGAAACAGCTAGACAAGTTTTTTGAATCTTTTATTGAAGTTCCTAGAATTCGAGTGGGTAAAAAGCAAACTATTGAGACTTTCATCAATGAAGAAGCTTTCCTATTTGCTAATTTTCTTAGAGAAGGAAAAGAAATATGGAAACCAAGAAGCATAGTATAATCAAACTTAATGAGAGAAGCAAAATTAGAATGAAAGAATTACTTAACTAACATATAATGCGCCCGCGCATTGCATCATGGGAAGAGTTAAGAATGTTAGAATTGAAAAAAATTGATTACGAAAATGCTTTAAAAATGAGTTCGGAATGTGAGGTCTTTGCGAAAAGAGCACGTTTACTATTACAGGTTCATGATTATGCGGGCAGTTTGGAAGCGAACCAACACTTAATTGAATGGGGGTTAAAGGCTTTATTCGCTCTTGTAGGTAAATTTAACAAAACAATAGCGCGCACTGCGCTAGATCACGATCCATTAAGGCATATAGATATACTTGAAAATACGTTGAAGCCTGTGTTTAACGTTATTCTGAGGAAGAATTTTCGTAAAGAGATGTTTATGCTTTTTAGGAAATGGAGCATAGAGTCAAGCGTCTATCATACCAAAGCAATCTATGGCTCATATCACGACGAAATAGACCCAAGTGTTAAACATACGTCAGCTTCTGAAATGATTACGCTTGGGGATGCCGACCAATTTCTTCCTGCAGGAATGATGATTAAGGATTTTATTAGCATAACAATATTAATTTTCGGACATGTATGTGGATTCAATTCTCGTGAGAGAGAGAAAGAATTGAAGGAAAGGTTAGAAAAAGCTTTACCCGGAACAACGCCAGAAGCTTATGACTTAATAAAAACGGTAGCTAGGTGTACGGGATAGCGCGCGCTAGCGGGGTATTCTTATTTTTTGTTGGGTGTGGGTTTGGGGCTAAATTTTAATTCCCAAACCCACACCTAAACATTTTTCGGCATCCACCAAAGTGACGCCAGAGTCATTGTTGTTTTCGTTTGGAGAACTGGGGCTTGTGCTCCAAAATCTTCTTCACGGTCCATCTGGCAAGGTCTCCGTTTACTTCTTGGCAGGCAGGATCTGCTGCTGATAGCTTCATGAATTCTTGCATTACATCAGGATTGGTGAATCTGTAGGATTTTCCCCAGAGATGGAACTGAACCTCCTGACATTGGATGTGACCGTATTTCTCCTGCATCTTTTTACCCACCTCAGCAACTACCTTGTTGACTTCGAACATCTCCTCGAGATTCCCTTTGGTTAAGCCGAAACTATAGCCTATTGCCATAGCGGCGCCAGCCATGGCACCACAGGTTCCAATGGCCATGTTGCCCGTTCCACCGATTAAGCCGACGGTAGCTTTCCAAACGTCGTTAACCACCGGATCGTCTTCGTAGCCCAGCGTGTCCATCACCGCAGCAAAAACACCCGGGGCACAGGCATACTGCATCAAATAATCACACCCGCGACGGTAGGCCTCATCCAAAACCTCGCTAGCACTTTCTGATTGTTTCGTCATCACGTGACCCTTCTACCGTGTTTTCTCTTTTAGCATTAATAATTTTTCGTCAGAGTTACCGACCTTTTTTCAGGAGGTGTCACCTATAAATATTGCGTGTACGTAAGACTATTTGAAAAGGTTAGGTTTTTCCACTGACTTTTGTGGCACGATGAACGCTTTTTCTTTAGTATACGTCCTCTCGGTTTATACTTCTTCCGCGAGTGTTTCTTTACTTACCTTTAGCACTTTTACTTTATTCGATTCAAATCGTCCTGAACATCCTTTTCATTCGTCATGTAGACGCAAGTGTATGGTTTAGGAGTATATCGCTCGTTTGCCTAGACTTGAATGAATAGAATATTTCGAAAAATATGCATAAATAGGCGTCGGCTCTATCTTATGGCATGACTGGACTGGATTTTGGCGTGCAGATTGAGCCTCAGTACGGTTTCACCTACGACATGATTCAACGCATCGCGGATGCGGGGGAATCCCTGGGCTTTGAGTCCATCTGGGTGTCCGACCACCTCTTCATGACGACGGACTCCATTGCCACCCCGTGCCTCGAGTGTTGGACCGTCTTAACGGCCTTGGCCCGGGACACCAAGACGCTGCGGTTCGGCGCCATGGTCACGTCCCAGAGTTACCGGAACCCCGCGCTGCTGGCGAACGTCGCCGCCACCATTGACCACATGAGCAACGGCCGCCTCTATTTTGGCATCGGCGCGGGCTGGAAGGAAGTGGAGTACCGGGCCTACGGGTACCCGTATCCACGACCCGTCGTCCGCATCCGACAGCTCGAGGAGACGATTCAGATCGCGAAGAAGATGTGGACGGAAGAGAAGCCGACCTTCAAGGGCAAGTACTACTCCATCGAAGATGTCCTCTGCTACCCTCAACCCGTCCAGAAGCCGCATATCCCCGTCTGGGTCGGCGGATCCGGGAACCTCACGCTGAAGGTGACGGCGCGGCATGGGGATGGTTGTAATTTTGCGTGGACGGTGCCCCTGGATCTGTACCAGCAGAAGCTTGATGTGCTGAGGCGCCACTGCGAAGCGGTGGGGCGGGATTACGATTCAATAAGGAAGTCCTGTGGCCTGATGATCGTGATGGCGCCGACGGAGCGGGGTGTTAAACGGAAGCTGGAGGACTTGGACAAGATCCGCGACACCCTCTACATGCGGTATGTGGGTCGGCAACGCCCCAACCTGGTGGGGACGCCGGACGTGGTGGCGCAGCGGATGCGGGAATACATGGCGTTGGGCATCGATCACTTCATCCTCCGATTCCACTTCGGGGACGAGATCACGTCCATGACCCTCTTCATGGACGAAGTGAAGAACCAACTGTAGCCAACGCGGACGCAGCGTGCTCGCTGGGGTAGGTGGCTTCAAACATAGCCCAAGGCCTTCAAATGCTGTAGCTAGCTAGCTTGCATCCACCCACGCCCCTACCAGTAACTACGCCCTATTCCCTTAAATAATTATTATCCCCTTCCTCAGCCACGGCACGCCGACGCATGATGAGGCTCCTCACGTGGTGCGAAGACTCCGGATCGTGGCGATGGGCGACAGCCTGACGGTGGGGTTCATCCCCACACGTCTCGCCGATCAGCCTTACTCCCGGTTTTTAGCGGAAATGATTGACGCCTATGTGACGCGAGTGAACCCCGCCCACGACTTCACGGTCCACCTCATCAATCGCGGCGTAAACGGAGACCTCACACGCGACATGCTTCGGAGGTTCCAGCGCGACGTGATCGCCGAGCAGCCGCAGTACGTCATCCTCTTAGGCGGATCCAACGACGTGGGCTGGGGGGTTCCAGTGGACGCGATCTTCTCAAACCTCCAAGCCATGTATGACGCCGCCCGGCAGCACGCGGTTGAGCCCATCGGGTGCACTGTGCCCTCGGTCCTCGGATGGGATGACGGCATCCCCCCGCGACAAGAACTGAATCAACTAGTAAAAGGCTTCTGTCGCGAGCAGGACATGCTCTGCGCTGACGTGTTTGAAGGAACGTGTGATCCTACAACGCACCGCCTCACCACTGCGTACGCGAGTGACGGCCTCCACTTCAACGCAGTCGGCTACCGAAGACTGGCGGAAATCGTCTTCAACGACGCCCTCAGAACCGTCCTAGCCCGTGAACTCAGATAACGGAGAATCCTCCGCCTTATCCTTCAAGAGACCTCTTCGGATACAGGTTTCGTTGTAAGCGAAGAGTCCTCCCTGTAGGTGCTACCACAGGTCGGTGGACAGCGATTCCTCGTCGATCAGGATTACGGCGCCGCCGTAGTTTTGGATGATGGTCTTCACAACTTGTTCGCTATCGCCGAGGCTCTTGAGCAGGGTGAGGGCCAACGCTTCGGTTACCACGACGGTATACGCGTTGTAGGGAATTCTGCTCGACCACCCCTTCTCAACAATCTGCGTCTCGTTCCACGCTATGTAGGTCACGGTCATCACGGGGACCTCATGACCTTGCGTGTGGATGAATACGATGTGAAGGCTGACGTCGCCCACGGGGACGTGGGATGCCTCGAGAAACGCGGTGATGTTCCCGACCCACGGCTGACGGTGATGGATGACGCTCCACTCGATAATCTGCTCCGCCGTCTCCAGCTCCAGGATGCTCGCGGGAAACGCCACCGTCTGATTGTACGCCTTATTCGCATCGGATATGTTGAAGCTCTTGGTTGGCGTCGGCACCACGCGGTTGATGGCCATTCGGCCCGCGGCTTCGAGAACAGCAAGCGGATTACTGTCAAAGACCGCTCCCAAGAAGGCATAGTGACTCATTACATAGTAGCTCACGCCAACCCCAATAGCGATCGTGATCCCCCCAGCGATCATGAGGCTTACAAGGATCTTGTTTCTCCGTCGCATACGGTGATGCCTCACATATCCTCTCGCTCGCTCGTGTTTTTCACGGCGCGTGGCGTCTCATGTTTCCTCTAGCATGTTCAGGGAAAAACTACAGCCGGGTCTGCGGCCTCGTTCGCCCAAGAAGGGCCTCGCATACCGGAAAAACGCGTCCGTCACCTGCAACGTGTCGTAATCGAAGTACCCGGTGCCTTTCACCGGCCGCGTGACCACCGCGTCCTGCAGAGGCACGGAGCTCTCGACGGCGATTCGGTCGTCCTCCCGCGTCACGGTCGCCATCTCGCCCCACCGCGCCTCGGCGACCATCTCCACACAATACGCGCCCGCCTCCACGGCGAGGCGTCGATCGATGTCGGCGGGCGGACCATTTCGGAGCTGGTACGTCAGACTGATGAGGGTCGTTTTGATCTCCCGTCCGCGGTGTTTCGTGGACAGCTGTTTAATGGCCCGACCTAAATACGTGAGGAGCAGATGGGGGTCCAGTTTGTAGTGGCCGAACTCGTCGAGCTCTTCGCCGCGCACATGGCTTTCCAGCCCTCGCAAGTGGGCGCCTTCGGCCACCGCGATCACCGCGTGGCCCTGGTTTCGGTCGTATGCCTCATCTATCCGTCGGTAGACGTCGTCAATGGCATACTCGTGTTCCGCGGGAATAATTAAATCCGCGTAGCCGTACCCCCCCGCGCCCGCCACCACCCAGTCCGTATTTCGACCGAACATCGTCACAATGGCCAGGCGATTGTGCGCGTACGACCCCACGTAGCTCTCGCGAATGCATTGGGCGGCACACCGAACCGCGGACGGATATCCTAACGAGAAATAGGTCTTCGACAGATCGTTGTCCATGGTTTTGGGCCAACCCACCATGGGGACCCCATACGTCTCGTGCACCGCGGACGCTAATCCGAGGGTATCATCACCGCCCATGGCGATGACCGCATCGATCCGAAAGCGTTGAACGTTTGTCGCGACGCGGTCTAAATCGGGCTTTGTTCGACTGGCTTTGATCACCGTCCCGCACGTCGACGCCACTTCCGCAACTTGCTCCTTACTCAGGTTCAGCTTAGCAAAGCGCCCGTCCTGCATGCCTTTCCACCCATCTAAGGCGCCAATCACGGTCCACCCCTTCCCTCTCGCATGCTCGATGATGGACGCGATACCCGAATTCAACGCCGCGACGTGTCCTCCCCCCGTGAGAATCGCAATTCGTTTCCCCATAACACGCACCGTAAACAAGTTTATCTTACGAGACGTTTTCGGCCGAACTCAACTTTCCATCCTGGGCGATTGATGGATGAACCAAAACCGTCGATGCCATGACGTTCATCGCATTTTCTACAAGGTCAATTTACGAATATAAGCCTGTCTATCGCATTATCGTGGTGCACAATTGCTTTGTCTCATAGGCTTCAAATACGCGGTCACGCCACCTAGCCGTCTGGCTGATACCGCCCGTGACGACCGTTGTCATCCATCGCAAGATGCCGATTTCCCTGCAGCGTGAAGGCGTAGGTGCCGCAGAGGTTTAGAGGGAGGTTGCGGCAAAATCAGGCGTCAAAGAGTATTCCGATAGCGGAAGGCGGCACCATACGGGTTGCGTTGCGTCATTCTAACTGGGCCGTAGCCAGCTAGATCATAGTTTACGTGACGGGGGGTGCTTGATTCGTCTCGGTTAGTGCAGGCTGGCCATAAACCGCTGCTTGATGCGGTGGGGGCTCAACGGGATCACGCCCACATTTGCGTTGCCTGGTTTCGCCAGGATGTGAATGAAGTTTTTCACTCCACAGAGCTCCGCGAGCTGTGGGAGATGAATCGTGCGGGCTAACGTCGGCTGGTTTCCCGTGGAGCCATACGCGTGGTTGTCAATACAGACAATGATCAGATTATCGGGCGCCTCCTGGCCAATAGTAAAGAGGGCGTTGGGGTTCATTAAGAGGCTGCCATCGCCCTCAAGGACAATCACGTCGCGGGTGGTGAAGAGGGCGACGCCCAATCCGATGCTCGACGCCAGCCCCATGCTGCCCAGCATGTAGAAGGTGGTGGGCTGGTCGAAGAGCGCGTAGAGTTCGCGGGAGGGAAAGCCCAGCGTGCAGATGACGATGTGTCCCCGTAACTGGGGCACCAATCGTTTCAGCACGTCGTATCGGGTCAAGCCGTCCATATCTTCGGCGACAGCAGAAAGACGTAGGGCCGTTTCATTCGATAGCATTCTTCCAGTCCCTCCTTGACCTTTTCTAGGTCGCGTGCTTCCCGAACCTCCAGGTAGGGGAGCTTTAAGCCGTCCAATAGCGCGGGCAGAGTTTTACCCATCATGGTTTGCGCAAAGATCTGTTCTTGCCAGACACCCCGCCAGCTGACCAAGATGGGCAGGGGGATTCGAAAGAGGGTAGCCAGCGACATCAACGCGTTAATCGAGTTGCCCACGCCACTACTCTGCATTACTAACGCCATCTTTACGCCGGCTAGGTACGCCCCCACGCAGAGGCCGACGCCGTCTTCTTCCCGGGTTAAGGGGACTTCCTTGAAGGCGGTGGGCACTAAGTCCAAGAGCGTTTTGATTTTTCCACAGGGCAAGGTCGCGACAGCGGTGATTCCTGCCTGCTTTAATACGTCGATCAAATACCTCTCTGCGCTCATAGGTCTCGCCTGATCACCGCACGCTGGGCGCACAACGCCACTCGCTGCAGGAACGCATGGAACACAGGGTCCTGCCTCACTTTAACCTATCGTTCAGACGTCTGGTCGCGTCTCCCGGAACCGGAGTCCGACCGCTTCTGCCTTCAGCTAGGTTGCTGACCGTCTTCTCCACCCTGATAGACGCGCAGAACCCCTGTCCACGTTCGATCACATTAGCTGGCTTCAGCCATCAGACTGGATGGTGGCGTTTACGTCGCTACTTCGCGTAGGCTTCGACGAGGTCGCGCGCCGTGACGATGCCTACAATTTCTGCGTCCTTCACGATGGGTAGCCGCCGAATGTGCTTCAGCGCCATGGTGAGGGCGGTTTGGTGGATGCTGGTTCCTGAGGGCAGGGTGATGAGGGGCGTGGAGGCGGCTTCGCCGACCTTGGTCTGGAGCGGTCTGCCCCGCGTGAGGAAGGTAGTGAGGAGATCGCGCTCGGTGAAGATTCCAAAGGGCTCTCCGCGCCTCGTGACGAGGACGCTGCCAATGCGTTTCACGCCCATCGTCTTCGCCGCGTCGAGCACAGTGGTCTGACTGGGGACCATGACCACCCTTCTGGTCATCACTGCGTCCACACGTAACTCGGTTGCAGGGATCTCGGGCAGGCTCTTGATCAGATCGGCAGCGGTCACTATCCCCACCAGCGCTTTCCCGCGAAACACCGCCAGCCGCCCCTTCTGTGCGATCATGGTTTGCGCGGCCGCCTTAATGGTCGCGGGCGAGTCAATCGTGATCAGCGGGGAGGCCATCACGTCTCTCACCCGCACTGTATCCGGATCCCTGTCCTGGGCGATTATCTTGCTGAGCAGATCCCTCTCGGTCACAATCCCCGTCGGCTTCTCGTCCACCGCAACGATCAGGCTCCCTACACGCATGGCTCCCATAACCCGGGCGGCTTCAGCCATCGTTGCCTCCGGGATGATGGTGACCACGTCCTTCGACATAATCTCCTCGACGAGTCGACGTTTCCTGAACAAGGCATAGGCTCGATCCATCACCGTAGGAAACTCTTCTCTTAGGCTCTTACCTCGATCCATTTAGCCTCACTATACGTATCGGCGTCTAGCCTAAAATAGTTAACCATCCCGCCAAACCTGTCTAGCGAGTTCGATTTTTCCCATTTTGCATCATAGACTGTTCGTGCCTTCAACCGCTAAAACCGCTTCAGAAGATAGTGCAGACCTCCATAAAGAGACTTCGCATTAAATGGCCGAGATCAAGCATTCCCCCCTCAAACGATACGCTATCTTCCCGTTTCGATTATTAACAGTATGAGTAATACGTAGTACCCGTACTGTGTCCCAGTCGATGCCCTACACATACAACTAGTTTTTCATTATTCTATAATCTGCTTTTGGAATATACTACTAGAACATTATACACGGTATTATAGATCGTCCCTTCAGAAGTAACTTCCGATGAAGAAAACCCGTGTACCCTTTTTGGCCAGCCGCGATGATCCGTGTCGCTGTCCCGCGTTGAGTGTTTCCAAGGATACGTTCGTCGACAGTAATTGGCTGACAATCCCCATGCCATGTGAACGACCTCTAGATGCGTCGCTATCGCTACAGAGCGGCGTGCACTGCATAATCGTTATCTACTGGGATTCAAATATATTCTGACGAGTAACCTATGAGTGACCCACAACGGCGTAGGTCTTCCTCAACACGCCAACCAGGTTCAAGACCACGTGTCACGATCCTCAAGCGCGACGGACGCGTCCAACCGTTCAGCCGTGCTAAGATGATTGCGAGCATACGAAACGCGGGCGCAACGCAGCAAGAAGCGGACCTCGTCACGGATCGCGTCTCAACGCGTTTAGCAACCCGAGAGACCCTTCCCTCAAAGGAAGTCTCCAGTATGGTGGCGCGGTCGTTATCACGTGTGAATTCAACGGCGTCCCGGAATTATGTGACCAACCGAGATCGTAAATTGGCGTACACTCAACGCGTGAGCCGCCTGTCCGCTGAGATTACCGCCCTCAACCAGCAGATTAACAGCGTAACTCAAACACTTGAGAGCCAGGATGATCGGATCCAGAGCCTACCGACGCGGATTGCGCGGATTCGACAGAGCAATTATCGTGTTCTACCCCACTTAGAGGCGGATCAGGCCGCGCTCGCCGAAGCGTGGGCGAGAGTCAGCCAGGAGCTCCGATCGACTACGCGGCTCAAAGGCGAACTCGTCCGGACACGAATCCAGGATCTCCAGCAGGCCCTCACGAATAAAATGGGCTATAGCAACTACGATGTTAGTACCCTGCAGGACATCGAATCGGGAATTCCAAGCCTACGCGTAGACCTCTCGGAAATGCAGGGGTCCGTAGCGAGTGCGTTGTCCCCGCTTGAGAAGACGTTTCAGAGCATCGACCAAGATCTTCGGAAGGCGGAAAGTACGATGTCCATTCTGTCCCAAGCGTCGTTTCCCTGGGAAGACGGTGAAACCCCTATCATCGCAACTAAGGCGAAAGACTTGCAGAATGATCTTGATGGCTTCATCACGTTGACCAATCATCGCTTCATCTTCGAGTCGGAAAAGGAAATCGTGTTGAAGAAGCTGCTTTTTGTCGTCACGGAGAAAAAAGTCGTACGCGAAGTCGTGGTTCAAAAACCCATTGGCATGGTCACCCGGCTCGTGCAAGGGAAAGTGGGCTTTTTCAAAGGCGCCGGATTGTTCGTTGAATTCGCTTCAGAGAGCGGGCTTCCTGAGATGAAGTTCGACACAACGGGTCAGGACGCGACGTGGTTGACGGAAAGCTACACTGATATTCTCTCCGGGCACGTCGATGACGAGTTAGCCGCCGCCGCTCCAGCGCCCACGTCGGCCACAGCGACCCCTCAGTTAGTTGCCTGTCAAATCTGTGGTGCCCCCTACGACGAACGGATATATCGCGGACAGACCTCAGTACGCTGTAAATACTGCGGGGCCGTAGTCGATCTCTGATCGCGGGGACATTTTGAAATGGCGGCTCACAGTGATATGTATAAATATCTTCCATGCAATAAATGGGTGTAGACTAATTGTTCTAGGAGATGAAGGTTGGCCGAACGGGAAACAATCGCAGGGGTGAAGGCGCGGCAAGGTATCTTGTCGCGGCTCCAGAATGCGTTACTCGGGGGGTTTGCGACAAAGGAGGATTTACGCGAACTCGATAAACAACTGCGTGACACCCAGTACCACACGCTCCGCGATCTGCGTCATACGTGGGAGGCGGTGTACCTAGCCGTCTTAGACGCGAATGCGCGCCTCTCAAAACGGGATCTGAAGCGCGTGCTTCAGGTCCTCGATCGCGTCATGGCCAAGATTCGCCGCGCCGATTATGGATACGCTGGATTGTGGGATCGAAAAGGCCAGATCAACGAGAATGAACTTGCCCGTGTCTTCAATTTTGATAAGACGTTAAGCCAGGACATCGCGAACATGGAAGACGCGGTCCAGAAGACCAGTCAAGACGTGGATGATGAAAACTGGACAGACGCGCGTGAAGACATCAAGCAGGTTAAACAAAGATTATATGACTTGGAGGATAAATGGAATGAAAGGGAAACTCTATTTCGTCCCCTTAGGTAAGAAGGTGAAAACATGCCCGTAGTTGAACGAGTCGCATGGGATGACGCACAACCCAATGATGTCGCCCGCCGATTTCCAAACCTGTCCTTGAAGTATGGCAGCCAAGTAATCGTCATGGAAAACCAGTGGGCCGTGTTCTTTCGAGACGGAAAAGCCTATGATGTCTTCGGCCCCGGCAGGCACACCATCACCAGCGCCAACATTCCGCTCTTAACCAGCATTCTACGCACGCTCCGCATCATTGGCGACATTTTCGACTGCGAAGTGATCTTCGTGAGCAATAGCCAGTTTCGCGGCAATTTCGGTGGCCAAGCCTATTCCGCCCCCAGTGGCCCCATTGCCTACCAGGCGGAGATGGGCTTTTACGGGTATTTACTCTATCAAGTCGAAGACCCGAAGCTGTTTGTCACCGAATTCTTTGGCAACCGTGGCGTGAGCTCCACTTCGGACATTGAAAAGTATATCCGCGGCTTTGTGAACGAACGCGTCATTGACGAGATGGGGCATCACGATATCTTCACCCTCGTCAAGAACCTGGATGAAACCACCGACAAGATCGCCCTCATCATTAGCGATGAGACCGCACGGATTGGGTTGAGAGTCGTGGACTGCTCTTTTGAAGGCGTGAAAATTCCGGAAGAAGCCCGACGCTTCGCATCGGGCGTTGGACAGCAAGCCATGATGATGCAGTACATGAAAGAGACCGCGTCCGAACTTCCTCCCGGCGGCGGCGCCGCGGGCGCCGGGGTTGGCGCCGGAATCGGACTAGCCATGGGCGCCCGCCTCGCAGAATCCATGCAGCCAGCGCCTCAACCCGCTCAGACCATGATTGTCTGTCCTAAGTGTGGCTTTCAAAACACCGCCCGAAACAAGTTCTGCGGCAACTGTGGAACGAGTCTCGCCCCCGCTCCCACCATTCCTTGCCCCAAATGTGGCGCGCAAATGCCGACCACGATGAAGTTCTGCGGGAACTGTGGATCCGCATTGACCCCCGAATCCCTGACCTGCGCAAAATGCGGTACAACTAATCCCGCGGGCACGAAATTCTGTAGAAACTGCGGAACAAAAATCTAGAGCATGGCGAAACCCGAAGGCCTCCATCCAGCTCGATCACAGTTGCTAGCTGGCCAAGTACCGGTTAAGTAAGACAGCCTACCTTGCTCGACTGTGATCACTGAGGCCAAGTACCCATTCACCCCCGTGGCCTTGACGCTTCTTCGAGCCCCCCGTCCCTTTATGGTATTGTCCAAAGAAGTGGTAACTGTCCAAAGCCAGCTAGCTAAAGATAGTTATTTATAGGAATACGAGTGAATCTTTCTGAAACCCCTCCTTTTTTCACGATTCGAAGGGAGTTGATCCGAGTGAATTGCCCCGAATGTAATAGGGTTCTGAGTGATGGCGCAAAATTCTGTGCGTACTGTGGGTGTGCTGTGACGGAACCACAACCTGAGAGTGACTTATTCAGTGGATTACGGTCGAAGGTCAAGGTCTTGGGGGATCGAACGACGTCAGCGGTGAGTCAACGCACGAAAGGCATGATCACACAGGAACGGGCGTCGGAAGCCGTCCGTAGCATGTTGAAGATCGTCACACATGTGGCTCAAGACGTTCGTCGCGACTTACCGCCAGAGATGGTCAAAGCCATCGATCTCGAAGCCGAGATCTCCTTTATCGCGTTCAGTATCGGCGTGTCGGTGGATCTGGAACAATTGTCCCTTGCCAAACACGAAAAAGCCGTCGATACGCGTTAATACCGCACAAACGTTCACGTGCACAAGATACACATACACCTGGCAAGGTAAGGCTAGATCTAGCTAGCGCGATTCTCCTTTACGTATCACGATACTTTTACTCCGCAAGTACCGCAAAACAGGGATCCTTCCGATATCGTACTTCCACATTGGGTACAATATTTCGGAATGGGGACGCCTCCCTCTTTTTCCGTTGTAGGTGTGGATTTCGAGGTGAGGAAGGCTATCATGTTCTCAAACCATCGTCGATTGTCCGCCTCATCAATAAAATCGTCTTGAAAGAGTCTTGTTTGACCTATGACCATGACGTGTCCCCTGCCGTAGGGAACGAGGGCTGCAACGGGTGCGTTGGGGGGGTCCGCCTGTGCACTGCTCGACGCCAGTATTCTTGCGTCAGGGTTCTCTAGTTGCAGAGGATAACACCCAAACTTTCCAAAACGGATCGTCTCCACCCCCTCGTTGATGGGATGGTCTGCCAGATCCGTCACGAGAATGTGATCCTTATGGCGCCCGGCATGGTGGGCCTCATCCGTTACCACGTTTTTTATGAAGGTAACTCCAAAGGAAGCCGTCAGATCATTAGGTGGATCTTCTGGAGAAAACGCGGTCAAAAGAAAGCGACCGCCCTCTTCAACGTACTTCTTAATACGTCCGCGTTCCTTTGGGCTGAATTTCTCGCCCGACTTGGTTCCTAACGAAATGAGGAGGCGGGCACGCGGAAGCAAGTGGTCATTGGCCACGAGCAGTTCATGCTCAGGACGTCCTTGCATCGCGAAGGGCTCATTTAAGTTCAGTCGGGTAGACACAGCGTTAACCACATCCGCGATTTGCATGGTTCCCCGATCATCTTGGTCGTGGGATTGATCAACCAGTATCAGATCTCTCACTCCTTCTTGTTTCCCTGGTGAAGGCTCAAGCCGTGCTTTCAATTCTCCATCAATGGCATCAAACCAGGGGGTCATGTCCTCGGCGTCTGAATGACAGAAACTGCACGCTTTGAGGCCTGCATCCGTCTGATAGACGACGTTGAAAAAGGGCACCAACGAAAAAGAGCCCGTGTTCAACTCCTTAATACTTGCGAGCGGTACTTCAAACCCCCCTCTCTCCTCAAGGGCTTTATCGAAATCTTCCTGTTTTCGGTATATCTTATCCACTAATCCCCCTTTCACCCAGAGTAGACGCCGTTTCGTGAGTAAGAGCGTGCCCGTTGTCCGCCCAAACACACTGGGCCTTTCTTTATCATTCGCTATGATGTTGGTCTGTTGGCGAATAAGGGGGTTCTCTTGAGACATAGCCTCATCAATTGACACTATCTATGGTTGAACGTATTAAATAGAATTTCCTACATGACAGCGGCCAGGTCTTCTTCGACCCCCGGTCTTTCGAGCATACCTCGGAAGCGGTGCAACTACGTGTCGTTTCTCATGTATCAAAGCGAACGATTGCCCGGCTTCGCGGGGTTATCGCGGCCCTCGCCGGCAAGGGATCGGACCTGGTAACTAGCTAGGCGTCACCCGACCGTCGACCTCGTGAGGGCGGGAATTTTAATAGTAGACCTCTCCTATATCCCTGTGAGGCAAGGGTAGACTCTGACTGTCGAAGGGTATGAACGCATGCATGCGGTAACAAGCGCGACTGCTCCACAACTTCTGCTCAGTTTAGTGATCACAGTCGTCAGCTTGCTTGTGGTTCTGAAACTCCCGCGGTTTCTTACGTGGGTGAGGGACACGAACAAGCTTCCTCTCTCCGTCATGGACGCCATAGCCCCCGTGTTACGGTATTCGACCGCTTTCATCGGCCTCTTGTTCCTCGTCCTCACCCTTTCCATCGTCTTCGGCTCGTACGACGTCGTTTCCCTGTATGTTCCCACAGTTGCCTTTGGTAGCGTCATTGTGATCGTCACCTGGTTCTCCTATCACGCCGTCAAGCACGTCTTCGCTTGGCTTCGACCGCAAAAACGGGCGCCCACCGACATCGTCTACGTCATAGAATTAGTCCTTCGGTACAGTATCCTTCTGGTCGGGTTTGCCGTACTGATGCTTACTCTCGCCGCGCCCCTCGTGGGTGTAGACGTCCTGCTCTCCTCCATCCTCGACTGGTTCACCGAGCACAGTGGCCAACTGGCCATCATTCTCGTGTCCCTCATCTTCGTCCGATTCATCAGCAGATTTCTGGGCGCCTTTTTCAATGATCTGAAGCGGCGAACAACGTTTCAGCCCAAAGTAGTGGATTTAGCGAGCGCGGGCACGCGCACGCTCATTTACCTCGTGGTGGGCCTCATGGTTCTCTCGAGCTCCCTCACCATCCTCGGCGCTGAAGAGCTTCTCCCGCTCTTATCCACCGTCTTTTCGGTGCTTATCGGGGTCGGCTTTTCCTTCGCCGCCGCCGGCGCCTTGGGCAACATAATCGCCGGCGTGGTCCTCTCCCGTTGGAAGCCCTACGACATCGGTGACCGGATCGAGGTCGGCAACGACGTCTACGGCGACGTCATGGAGTTTGACATCCTGTTTACCAAGATCAAGACCATCAAGGAAGAGATCATCAGTGTGCCAAACCTTTCCGTGCTCACCAACAAGATCGTCAACTACAGTTCCCTGGGCGCATGCGTCATCCACTCCAAAATCGCCGTCGCCTACGACTACGATCGGCGGACGGTGGAAAACCTGTTGTTAAACGCCGCGGCCATGACGCCCGACATCTTGGACGAGCCGAAACCCTTCGTGCTCATCCTCGAACTCGCCAACTTCTACGTCCAATACGAGATAAACGCCTACACCGACAATCCCAGCGGTCTCGCACAAATCTATTCCAATCTCCATAAAAACGTCTTAGACCTCTTTGACAAAGCACAAATAACGCTTCTAACCCCCAACATCACGATGGACAGCCCGTTCTTCTGGGGCATGGGCAAACCGATGAGACGCGAAGGATAAGCCACGTTGCCGCCCCCAAAAACACTTATACCCTACAGACCCTTCTATGAGTAGACGAGGTGCTCGGTTGATTGTCCTTCTTGATAAAGGCGAAATTACCCTACGAACAGTTTAAGGATGAGGCCTCAAAATTCAAGATGCCCCTCAAGTTTTTCACGATCACCCTAGATCAGGTGACCGCATACATGTTAATTCCCGTCGGGAGCTCAGGCCTGATGTACATGTACTTCTGTGAAGAAGACGGCGACCAAGGCAAGCTTGATGACACGGTGAACGAGTTGAAACGACTGGGCTTCACCCCCGTTGAATCCTTCGAATTGCCGCTTCCTTGAGAAGGAGACGCCTTGATATAAAACCGGTATTGCTAAGCGGTTTCTGGGGGTCCCGCTTAATACCCGAAGGGGGTGGGTAACTCAAAGGCCAGTGCGTGTTTAAAGCCTTCACGGTTCAATTCGTCTTCGACGGTCTTCAGGGTCTCATCGTCTCCCACCACTTCGCTCCAAAAGAGCAGAATCACGGCCGCGTTTCCGATGACGTAATGCATGAAAATCGTGACCTTGTTTGCGTCTTTGATAAAAAACTTGAAGGGAACGTGGTAGTTCCTCGCCTTATTCATGAACTCGTCGTAGGCTAACTTCGCTCGAAACATGGCCAAAGAACCAGATCCCTCACGTATTCTTCCTCGACGTCATCTAATATATCTTTCCAACACTTCATTGTTTTACCTTAGCTAGCTAGCTCCCGACAGAATACGCTATGCTGTGGCCAAAACAATAGACCTTGTTGGAGAGAGGGGACGGCTTCCCTTCGTCAATAACGTCGCGCCCGTTCTCCATCAGCTTCCTCCACTCCGAATTCTGTAGAGGTCCTCAGTTTTCTCGATTTTGACGTCGGTGCCCAAGATTTGTCGAGTGAACCAAATATTGGTGTCTAGATGCTCTGTCATAGAACGGGTGAGGTAAACGGATTCGCCCTTCGCCAGCGCGACGTAGGGCACGAGCATATCGGCGAGGTGTACATCCACCGTGGCTCTTGACTCCAGTTCCGTCAGAAGGTTCCTAGCCGCCTCCTCGCCCACCCGCTCACTGGGCTTTCGGATTTCCCCAATCGCGTCACCCCCCAACAGGGCCTTTGTATCGGTCTCTGCCCATAGGACGAGGGAGCTGCCCTTTTGAAGCGGGTTGGACTCATCATACACCACGTCGATGTCCGCCGTCACGCCGTGAGTTTCAAGATACCGTGTCGCGGCCTCAGCTTGGCGATGCGCGACCCGCCTCTCCTTCAGAAAGGTACAGACCGAGACTCCGCGCAGGTTCGTCACTGTTCCCGCTTCTTCGAGCGTCAGCGGCGAGAGGCGGTGACATGGATGGACCGTGAGCGTGACCTCGCCCATGCCCTTGGGATAGTAGCCGTACCTGTGCACCTCGACAGATGATGCCATTCCCATACGCTCCAACGTCGGTACCAGCACGTGTTGCAGGTAGTTGATGGGGGGTGCATGTCTCACGTCCGTGCCCCCCTTCGTCACGTGGATTTGCGCTGTTTTGGGGGCGTAGGCGCAGATGGGTAAGACGGTGAGCAGGAGCATCGGGATGCTTCCCGCCGTTCCGATCTCCGCCTCAATCCGACCACCCCTAATCCTACCAGGTCGAAACCAGAGTTCCTGTGAGTTCAGTGCAGCGCCTTTCACCTCGGCGTCGCACAGCTGTGCTGCGGTGAGCACCGCGTTGAGGTGTTGGGGTCGGAGGCCTGGCTGGCGCCGCCTTTTCCGGATGTTGTAGATGTGCAGGCCTTCGCCGAGGATGCTGGCGAGGGCGATGGCGAGGCGGAGGATGGTGCCGCTGCCACTCTTCTTACTTCCATCAATTTCCATATGGTTCACCCCAACGATTCAAGGGTAATGCGTCACGATCCTTCTACCCGTGACGTGTCAACGGGCGCTAGCTAGCTCCTCATCACCTTCGAACACGACGCGTTCCCATCCTACGTCGTCAAGACCGCTGAGGAAGCCTGTACGCTCGTTGAGGCCGGATTCGCGTACGTCTGCTCGATGTCATTGCACGAGCCATGGGGCAGACACGGGATATTTGCTGCAGATGATTTCCAAGTACGCGGGTTTACCGGCTGCATTCTCCTTGAAGGCTCGCGTTAACGCGGGGGCAACCTCATCCGGATCCTCCACGCGCTCGGCGTACTCGCCTAAGGCCTCCACCGACTGGGCCATGTTGAGGACGGATGAGGCGGTAACGTCTGCGACGTAGGGGTTCCGGCCGGGGCCCCAGAAGCCGGGACCGTAGCCGGCGAAGCCGGAGTTATTGATGTGGATGGTGGTGATGCCCATCCGATTTCGGACGAGGGCCTCGTAGTCTCCCAGTTGGTAGCCGATGGCTGCGTCACCCGCGACGTGCACGACCTGCCGTTGGGGGAACGCCAGCTTCGCGCCAATCGCGGCGCCCAGGCCGAAGCCCAGGGTTGAGACCCGTCCCCAGCCCATAAATCCGTGGGGGATCAGGGCTTCGTACACGGTGGCAAGTTGCTCGCGAGTGGATCCTGAGTCATGGGTGACAAAGGAGTTGGCGCGATCAATGGTCTGCATGAGTTCCCAGTACACCCGGTAGGGATTGATGGGTCGGTCGTTGGACGTCATGAACGGTCGAAACTTGTTCCTGTGGGTCGTCTTTGCCGCCGCGATCTCCTCGAGGAGCGCCTGTCTCTGGATCGATCCCGCCTGCTTCGTCACTTCAGCGATGAGCTGATGAAGGACTAATTGGACGTCGCCGAGAATCGCGTGATCCACTTGGTAATATCTATTTACAGCTGTATCATCTATAGTGCATTGAATAATGGTCTTCCCTGCCTGCGCGGGGATGAGGTCACTCCGCTTGGTGTCGGGTATTTGGTGGGCAAACCCGCCATACCGTCGGCCGGGGGATAAGCTACACCCCAGGGCGAGGATGAGGTCCGAGCCGTGAAGAAATCGCTCGGCCGGGGCGCCCTTGACGCCGAGGGCGAGGGCGTGGTCTTCGGGGAACGCGCTCTTGCCCTTCAACGTCGTCAACACCGGCGCCTGAACGAGCTCCGCAAACTCTAACAATTCTTGACACGCATCCGCGTAGAAGATGCCTTGCCCCGCATAGATCATCGGCCGCTTCGCCGCGAGCAGGCTGCGCACTGCAATCTCCACGTCTCGCGGGTCGCCCTGCGATCGCCAGCTCTTCGGGGGCTCATAGGGATATGCGTCCTCGTCGTACTCCTCCAGGTCGCGGGGAATTTGCAGGAGCACGGGGCCGGGTTTCCCCGATCGTAAACAGGTATATGCCCGCGTCATGAATTCCGGGACGCGGTGCGGCTTATTGATGTACCCCGTCCACTTGGTGACGCTGCGAAAGGCCTCGGTGATATCGTAGCTCTTCACGCCGGTAATGGGCGTCTGGATCCCATCGGTGATGCAGAGGAGCGGGGTGGAGTCCTCGTAGGCTTGGGCGAGGGCACCATAGGCATACTGGAGACCAGCGGCGTTCAGCCCCCCCTGCACCGTGCAGACTCCAAACTGTTTCCGGTTAGAAACGCGGGAGAACCCGTCGGCGACCGCGATGCCGAAGCGCTCATTCCGCATCATGAAGTTGGTGATCCCCTCGTCGCCCAGGGGCGTGTTGATCCCCGAGGACGGGAAGAGGCTCACCCATTCCACGCCTTCCGCTTTCAGAATGCGAACCAGACCCACATGGGCTTGAACCTTCACACACTTTCCCTCCGACTCCTATCTCTATACGTAAAACTATATAATTTTTTAGCTAGCTAGCATCGAGAGAAGTGAATATCAATAGAGTCGCCTCCGACGAGGGCCTGTACCACGCCACCCATCAGAATTTACCTTTTGGCTCTCTCTTTACAAGTTGAGAGATGAGACACACGATGGGATTTACGCGTGCAGAGCAAGCCCCACCGTTCCTCGAAGGCAACTCCACTTATCCATATCCTGGATTCCCGTTAAATGCCTTATGAAGGTGTGGTTCTAATCGTACCTTCGCAGTCTGACCTACTCGGTGAAAGATCGCTAGCTTACTATACCGGGAACCGAGGATATCACCACGCTCGCTGGCGGGCGGAACGCTAGCTCGCTGGAAACGGTAAGCATTAACCGGCCGGTTCCTTCTTGTGCGAGTAGGATAACACGCGGGCCGAGCAATACAAGGCTTATTAGTGCACGCAGTAGATGTTTGGTTACGTTGTGTGAGTGGAGTTCTATGGCGAAGGATCCGACTCTCCTTAGCATCGCCGAGGCGTCTCAACAGATAGAAGCAGGCGACCTTTCACCCGTTGATCTCGTTGAATTGCACCTGCGGAAGATTGAGGAGCTGGATGGACAACTGAACGCCTTCATCACCGTTGTTCCCGACGTGGCCAAAAAAGCGGCACAAGCCGCAGAAACGGAAATTCGCGCAGGAAACTACCGCGGTCCATTACATGGCATCCCCATCGGCATTAAAGACATCATGGATACGAAAGGGATACGTACGACAATGGGTTCGAGTATTTTTCAAGACAATATTCCCCCTCAAGATGCAACCGTCGTGAAACGATTACGGAAGGCCGGCGCCGTTCTCATCGGGAAGACCAATACCCATGAATTCGCTCTCGGCGTCACCACGAATAATGTCCATTATGGACCGACGAGAAATCCATGGGACCTGGAAAGAGTGCCCGGCGGATCGAGTGGTGGTTCGGCGGCGGCAACAGCGGCGCATCTGTGTTCTGCGGCGTTGGGTTCCGATACGGGGGGCTCCATTCGGATTCCCGCCGCCTTTTGTGGGCTTGTGGGACTGAAGCCGACCTATGGGCGCGTCAGTCTTCATGGCGTCTTTCCGTTAGCGACGAGTCTAGACCATGTCGGTCCCTTAACCCGAACGGTTGAAGATGCGGCTATCGTCCTTCAGGAGCTGGCAGGGTTTGACGCCGATGATCCCCGCAGCCTCCATGCCCCGGTCCCCAACTATCGAGAGGGCCTCGCCGATGCGAGTGTAGACGGGCTACAGATTGCCGTGTCTGAGACGGTCAGTCACATCCCCGTCGACGCGAATATCCGACACGCGTTCCACGCGGTACTTTCAACCCTCGAACGTTTGGGCGGGACGATTCATGAAGTCAACCTCACGTCTGCGAAAACATCTGAAGCAGTGGCCTCCACGATCCTCTTAGCGGAAGCCGCCGCGGAACATGCGGAGCTTCTCGCTACGCACCCCGATCACTATGGAACAAGTGTTATTGATCGCTTGAGGGCAGGACAGGAGATCCCGACCCACACCTATATTCACGCTTCCAGAACTCGAGAAGTCATCACCCGCGAATTTGAACGTCTCTTTCAACAAGTTGACTTCTATCTCACCCCAACGGTGCAAATCCTTCCACCGAAAATCGGTCAAGACGTCGTGTTGGTCGACTCGACCGCTGTCCCCGTCGTCTTAGGGTGTACCCAATTCACTCGACTGGGAAATCTGACGGGGATGCCTACCCTCGCGCTTCCTTGGGGATTTAGCACGAATTCGTTGCCGGTAAGCATCCAGTTTATGGCCCCAAAGCTGGGTGAGCCCAAATTACTCAAACTCGCCTACGCCCTTGAACGACGGAGTCCAAGCGTACACGCTAGCTAACTACGTTGGATCCCTTTTTCCGTGGCGATGGGATCAACCGTGTGAGCACGGATGATGCGCGCGCCCATCACCGCTCAAGCGCCGAGGGCTATCCTCGCTAGCGAGCCCGAAAGCGTTCGTTCTCTTCTCACGACTATGCTGTTCACATCGTGTTATACGGTTCATGTCCCGCAGGAGGGGTTCTTTCTTATGGCTAGGTGCAAGCTTGGGGTATTCGGTCTCTTCAAGGTCGTGGAAAGTGAGCGATAACGATGGCGTCGCCGGATCCGGAAAGATCCTCAATGCGGCCTGTTGTCTCTCTCGGTTATGAAGACGCCTGAAAGCACTAACCCCATTCCAGTCAGCATGAACAGGGTGAGAGGCTCCGACAAGAGAGCAACGGACAGGGTTGTGGTGACCACCGGTAGCAGGAAAAGGGCTACGCCCACCCTGGTGGCCTCCTCCTCCGAAAGCACTTGATTCCATAGGCCGTAGGCCAGACAGGACGCACCGAGACTCAGGGCGACAACCGCAAACCAGACCCCCCGCGTGGTAGGTAAGTGCGGCGTTTCAAGGAGGAGTGAGGGGGGTATGAGAAAGAGGGTTCCAAAAATCGTTGACGCTGCCGTGAGCCCTATTGGATTGACGCGGCTTGAGAGCCTCTTCCCGACAAACGAGTAGATGGCCCACGAAACGCCGCCCCCTACACTCAATAGGTCGCCGACGAGGCTGGATGGAGCCAATGGCTGTCCTTGACCCGCCGTTAGGATGATTATGACGACGCCTGAGAAGCCGATGACGATGCCTACTGCTTGGGTCACCTTGACCTTTTCCCTCAGGAAGAGGATGCTAAGAACCGCGAGAATTATCGGATTTGAGGAGATGAGGATACTTGAATTCGTAGCAGAGGTATGTTGAAGACCAATATTCTGGAAGACGTGATATCCCATGACGCCCGTCAACCCCATCACTACGAGCGTGGGCATGTTGTCACGAAATAGGGTTCGAAAACCTTTCGGGTCTTTACTGTACGCATAGAGCACGAGGATGGGTGTCGCGATAAGGAACCGGAGAAAACCAAGGGTGACAGGCGTGACCTCTGAGAGAGCGATCTTGATCAGAGGGAAGGCGGAGCCCCACAACAACACGATCAGCGTCAACCACACGAGGTTTTTAGTCTTCATCTCTTCGGTCCACTCCCTCCTCATGGTGACGCCGTGTGAGCAGAAAAGGTTATCGTAAACGTGTGGACTCAAGCTAGCTAGACCTCCAGGAGAACCTTTTTCGATCTCCCTTGAAAAACTTGCATTCGCTACTTCTGTTTCCATAATCGACTTGAACTAGCCCTACAGATGGTTTCAAAGAGTCAGAGCACCATGACGTTTCAATAAGTTGTCCACCTTGCTTGATATATAATATGGCTGCAAACCGACTTTCATAGATCATTCTCTTAAGAAAATCGTTGAGCTTCTCTTGGGAACATTGTTTAACAGCTATCTTGTTAACTGTCCCTTTATCAGAGGTAAAAGATGCTGTCAAAACATGGTAGCTATGATTAAGGGTAATATGTATAGCCGCACGTTCTTTACACGACTCGGTCTGTGCAGCTAGCTAGATTGTCCATTTTACACTTTTCATATTGTTTGTAAGAAGAATTGTAAAGTCTAAAAATCCCCCGAGCCCCCTTAAACACGATCCAAAAAAGATAGCTAGCTAGCTGAACTGTCAACTTTGCGTTTATTAGTCAGCTAATACGTTCCGAAGTTTTCTGCTTCGTCGTCCGCCGATTCTGCGCGTTCTTCATCAGTACTCGTTTCTTCTTCCTCAGCCTCTCTCTCAGCTTCTCGTTCAGCCTCCTTTTCTGCCTCCCATTCAGATTCAACTTCACGCGCAAGTTTTTTAGCGCAGTTATCGAGGTCTACGTCATTCAAAATCCATTGAACTAACTCTCTAACGGTGAAATCGTAATCGTTGACAGCTTTACGCAGTTTGATCGAGAGATCCTTGTTAATTTGGATTAGTTCACCTTCGGTCATATCTTTTATTCCCGGCCTCAATCTACGTATTTGCTAGTTAACACAAATAAATCCATCTGTCAAACTCTCGCCAGTTAGCCATAGATCGGGCTAGCTCGAAAGTGAATTCTGATTGTCTAGAGAGGC
>Ga0209427_10001225_pt1 | contig 29249 bp, 26 predicted proteins | sample DeeMarSWOR136_30_FD_187465 | JGI IMG/M metagenome (GOLD analysis project Ga0209427, IMG submission 187465) | Marine sediment microbial communities from White Oak River estuary, North Carolina - WOR-1-36_30 (SPAdes) (version 2) | ecosystem: Environmental > Aquatic > Marine > Intertidal zone >...
ACCTCGGCGCCCATCTCAGCGACGAAACCAGGCCCGGCTGGGCCTAAAAGCAGGGTGCAAACCTCAAGCACACGTATACCTTTTAACGGAGACGGTTTGGAATGCTTCTTTTCTTTGTAGTTACGCCATGTTGCATCTGCCATAGTAGTGTACTGATTTCCTTTCCTTGAAGTTCAACCGCCGCCTACAGCACTGCGCAATTTTAGAGGTTATCTATAGCTGACGTCAAGCTGTGACTAAAGGTTGGTTTCATAGGGCAAGGCGTTAGTGTATTATATAAAGGTAGCCATGATTATTAAAAATCACCGTGAGCTGGCCGTCAACGAATCAAGGAACAAGGTATTGCAGATTATTGAAGTCGGCATTAAACGCGTTCTACCCTCGAATACGCTGAGGGCGGCTGTCAGCTATGATGCTCCCCACCACACCATCACGATACAGGACACTGGCTTTTCGATATTAACAACGAACCGTATATTCGTCATCGGCGGTGGCAAGGCAAGCGGGCTTATGGCACAAAGCCTTGAAGATATTATCGGTATCGAAAACATAACCACGGGAGTGGTCAACTTCAAAGGCGGGCAGGTCAAAACACGAAAGATTAAAGTTATAGTTGCTGGACATCCTACCCCCGACCAGCATGGTGTCGGTGGTGTTGGCGAAATGATAGCCCTAAAAGAACGCTACTCAATAGGTGGAAACGATATCGTTATCTGCCTGCTTTCGGGCGGCGGCTCGGCACTTATGCCTTACCCTGTGGAGGGAGTGAGCTTAAGAGATAAGCAAAGAATTACCAGACTTCTTATCAGCTCAGGGGCGAAAATAGACGAAATCAATATCGTGAGAAAACACCTATCGCGAGTCAAGGGCGGTCGACTTGGCGCCTTTTACTCTCCGGCAAAAGTTATTTCCTTGATACTGTCTGATGTTATCGGCAACGACCTGACCACTATAGCCTCTGGTCCCACCACCCCCGATCCATCTACCTTCGCCGACTCTTATAATGTATTGAGGCGATACAATCTGCTGTCCAAGGCACCAAAAAGGGTAATAGAGTTCATTGAGAGAGGACAGCGTGGCGAAGCCCCCGAGACGCCCAAGACGCTAAATAACTGCTATAACTATATAATCGGCGACAATAAGCTGGCCCTGGAGGCGATGGCGGCTAAAGCTAGGGAGCTCGGCTTTAACCCCTACATTATAACCAGCCAGCAGACGGGTGATACCGCAAAGGTGGCCTATTCCAGAGCCCAAGAGATATTAGGGTACAAATGTACTGGACATAGTGTTTTGCTAATCGGTGGCGAAACAGCCATCAGGCTGCCCCCTAATGCGGGCATGGGAGGTCGGAATCAGCACTATGCCGCTGTCTCTCTGCTGGCGATGGCAGGTTACCCCGGCCAGTGGGTGGTGGCTAGTGTTGGCACTGACGGCTCCGATTTTCTGCCTGATGTTGCTGGCGCTATCGTTGACCGGGACTCGCTGAATACCGCCCGCAATAATCAATTAGACGTAGAGGCCTATATCGCGAGGTACGATAGCCATACCTTGCTGAAAAGTATTGGCAACTCGTTGATAGTCACCGGGGACACGGGGACGAACGTGGGCGATGTTATCGTTTACCTGGTAGACCGCGCCGCTCTCGAAACTGCAACACCCTGATTAAAGGGTGGGTTCGATAAAACGAGCAAAATTCGGGCTCCTCGCCCCACAACACACACCAACTATATCAGGTCAACGAGAGGTAATTGTGGGGATTTGCCAGCAACTGGGATTGAGTAGAACATATTGGACTTAGTAGGCTGTCGTTACATCGTACTAGGTAACCACAATGATAGTGCAGGTACCGCGACCAAGAGGGCAATATGACAAAAATCGGCAAGCACAAATGGTAATACACCACGGTAAAGTGTGCCAACCGGGACGTTAATTACTCCGGAGAGAATGAAGATATTTAAACCAAATGGTGGGGTAATCAGACCTACTTCCATACAGCGTACCATTATCACCCCAAACCATATTGGGTCCATTCCAATGGCCTCTACTACAGGAAAGATAAACGGTAACGTGAGGAGCATGCAGGCAAAAATGTCCCAGAAACAACCAAGAATTAGGTAAAATACAACAATCCCTGCGATAAGTATGTACTTGGATACTTCTAGCCCGCTGACAAAATCGCTTAGCGCAGCTGGTAACTGGCTTACAGCTAAAAACCGTAAAAAGATAAAGGCACCGGTTATCAGTAGGACAATCATAGCCGTTATCTTGGCTGTCTCTACCATAGACTTGCTGAAATTGGCTCGCGTGAGCCGTCGCCCAGCCAGACTGATGGCGATAGCCCCGAAGGCGCCAACGGCTCCGGCCTCAGTAGGAGTAAATATCCCCAGATAGATACCTCCAATCACCAGCAAAAACAGGCTTATCATCCCCCAGGTATTCTTAAGCGAGGATACCTTTTGTCTTATGTTTGTCCGCGGCCCCGGCGGGCCAAGTTTAGGATTCATTCGACAGATGATAAGGATAGTAATCGAGTAGAAGGCAACCTCGAGTACCCCGGGGATGAATCCGGCCATAAACAGCTTACCTATCGATTGCTCACATAGCAGGCCGTACAGGATGAATCCCAGGCTGGGGGGTATAAGTATGCCGATGCTACCTCCAGCGGCGATACAGCCGGCGGCTAGTTTGCTGTCGTAGCCAAGCTTTTTCATCTCGGGAAAAGCCACCTTGCCCATAGCCGCGGCAGTGGCATCACTGGAGCCGCATACAGCCGCGAAACCGCCGGTAGCCACCGTGGTGGCTATGGCTATACCGCCGGGTACATTGCCTATCCATTTATTGGCGGCGTTAAAGAGGTCTCCGGCTATGCCGGTTTCGGATACCACTATGCCCATGAGTATAAACAACGGAATGCAGCTTATAACATAGAAAGCAATCTGGCTGTAAGGTTCCGTACCAGAGATGATAAGGGCGTGATCCCACCCCTCGAGATAGGCGAAGCCCAGAAAGCCGACGATTATCATAGCCAAGCCAACCCAGACCCGCATAAATATCAGGACAAGCATGATAACCACACCAATAACGCCAACTATCTCCGGGCTCATTTTTTCGTCCCCTTAGATATCAAGTAGGATATTGCGTAAATAAGTAGCACTATTGATGTCAGAAACAGCAGGGAGTAACTAATGGTTACTACTAAAACAAACGGGTATTGCGGGATCTCCAGCATGGCCGAGGATACGCCCAATCGGTGAACAGTCCCAGCCCTCACAAAGGTCTGCCAGGCTATGAGCCCGGATACGCCCATCAACAATACGTAGTTGAAGCTGTCAATATACTTCTGAGTTCTTTGGGGAAGCTTGCTGACGATGAGGTCTACCTTAATGTGCGCTCCCTGCAGGGCGCACCAGGCCAGCCCCAGAGTTCCTACACACACCATCAGGTATTCAGTGAGCTCCATGCTGCCCTTTATGGGCATATCGAAAAGGTAGCGTAAAAAGACATCAGACACGGTCAGCATCATCATTACTACCAGGAGCACGGTTGACGCCATTCCAGCCGCATTAGCTATCCGGGTAACTATTCTTTCTGCCGACTGCCCCAGTCGCATTGCCCGCTTCCTTGTATGATGTGCTTCGGGGTGTTAGGCCCTTTCACAAGTGGATGGCCGCGGAGCTGTACTTTACGTACAACGCCAACGGTCATCGCACTTGCAACAGGTTATCTATCCCTGAGCTCCACTTATTCTCAGGCTTGCCAAATTCAACACTATCTAACTACTAGTATTCTTCTATAAGCTCTTTCAGACCTTCGTAGGCATCCCAAGCCGACCATCCTAGCTCTTCAGTCTCGTCGAGGAAATCTTCAATAAACGGTTCTACCGCTGCCGCCCACTCGGCTATTTCCTGCGGAGTAAGCTCGATCATAGTGTGCCCCATGGATTCGGCCAAATCTACGGCGGTTTCTACAAGGTCGATGTCATAAGTTAACGATTCTTCATTTACCCAATCGTAGACGTCTATTAGTACCTGTTGCTCATCGGATGTGAGCTTGTTCCAGGTGTCAAGATTTACCAGGAAGCCGATGGGAACCAGTCCAGCGCCAGCTCCGCCCATATCGGTATGGGAGCTAAACAGTTCCGTAAGCTGAAAATCGTGGACAGCCGCCCAGTGGGTTATCTGAGCTTGGGCGAGGCCCCTTTCTAAAGATGTAGACCAGTCCGGTGGCCCCAGCTGCATTGCGGCAGCACCGTAGGCATCTATCATATCCGCCAGCGGTCCGACACCAGTTATTATCTTCATGCCCTCAATATCCTCAAGGGTCCTAACCGGGTCATCGACCGAGTGAAACTGGCTGGGTGGCATGACACGGACACTCAGCCACTTGACGTTCAACTCGGCGTTCTCTTCGTCAAACTCCGGAAAGTCCTCTAAGAGTTGCTGATAGATGGCGGTTCCTTCCCTCATGCCCGGGATATCACCAATGAAGGGCAAGCCAAAAACCTGGTGTAGCTGGTGTACACCCGGAGTTGCGCCAACAACATAGAGTGTTATATCAGCTATACCCTCCGATACGCCAGTGAAGGTATCAGGATATGATAGTAGAGACTGGGAGAAATAGCATTCCACCTTGACCTTGCCATCCGTTCTCTCTTCAATCATTTCGGCGGCTTGCTGGTGAAGCTCACCAATGCCGATTCCCGGTGGGCCCCAGTCGTTGAACTTGAGTGTAATCACCTCTTCCTCTCGTGGCGCCCCGCAACCGATAGCAACCAAGCCAAAGACTAGCAACAGTGCTAGCGGGATTAACAATAACTTCTTTTTCACATTTCTCCTTTCGACCCTTTATCCATTTTGTCCCTCTTTATAAGGGCCTTATAAAATTTCACATAGACATCACCTCCCTTATTGCGCTGTTAGGATTAAGGCGTGATGTTAAGATGCTGAGGCTAAGAAGGTTCTCTCTACTATGCCCATTCTAGTATTAGTATTATAGTCTGTCAAGCAAATATTAGGGATATCAAGCTAGTGAACGGGAAAAGGCAAGGGGCTTGAAATCAGGCCAGCAATTTTACTGAGGAGAAATATAAATCGGCCTCAACGTTGAGTAGCTGGGTTATATCTCCTCCGTACACAGCGAAGAGAGGCATGGTTGCTAGGTAGTGTTCTGTGGCGGATTGACTAAGCGCTTGCTTTGCGATAAAGTATTCGGAGGCGAAAGAAGGTAGGCTAAATGGCAGCTGTATACGGGGTAAAGCGGTTTGAATTTGATGAGGAGAATGACCTCAAGAACTATACGGTGTGGCTAGCTGACGTTGGCCACGGCACACCGCCCTGGCGGCCCCTTTTCTTTATCGAGAGCTGGGGGAGGTGGGCCTACCGTGCCATCCAACGGGGTGCCGAGCGGATCTGCCTGCCCACCACCAGAGGCTGGGATATAAGGTTCATTGATGGTTACCCCTATCCCACCGTGATTGAGACCTCGGATGAGGAAGCCAAGCAGCGCCAGTTGGTATTCAGGGAGAGGATAAAGCCCTATATTGAGGACTTCGATGCTGTCTGGGAAAAACGTAAGGCCGAACTGATGAAAGCCTATAGGGGGCTCAGGAAAAAGTACGGCTTGAAGAAGTACCAGGATATCAAGAAGCTGAGCAACATCGACCTCCTTGACTGCTTTGATGATTATATGCAGGTGGACAGGCTCCAATGGGATATACATATGGAGTTAATGATGCCAGCTTTTTACCTATTCGGCCTGTTTGACCAGATGTGCCGGGAGCTTCTCGGCTTCGGTCACACCGACCCTATTTTTTCCAGGTTAATGGCCGGCTTCGATAGCATGTTATTCCAGTTTAATAAAGAGATCTGGCGGCTGGGCAACCGGGCCAATGAGCTTGGCCTTGGCGAACTTTTCCGCACCACCAAGGATGACAGGGCGCTGCTGACCAAGCTGGCCAAGAGCAGCGACGGCAGGAAGTGGCTCAGGGACTATCATAACTTTCTGGAAGTCCACGGCTGGCGGAATGAACGCATGCTGGACTGGGCGACCCCGAACTGGCTGGAAGAGCCTCGCCTAGGTCTACCCTTGATAAAGGTGGCTATAACCACCAAGGGGGTCTACACCATAGACCAGAGGCGGGAGCGGGCCATTAAGGAGAGGGAAGAGGCGGAAAATGAAGTCCTGGCCAAGGTGCCGGCCGAGCAGAGGGAGTGGTTTGAAGCCCTGATGAAGGCTGCCCAGAAAGCAGGTGCCTGGAGCGAGGACCATACCTACTACTGCGAGCTCTACGGCCACGGCATGGGGCGCTGGATAACCAGGGAAATCGGGCGGCGTTTTGCCGAGGCCGATGTTCTCAACGATCCCGAGGACATCTACTTCGTGCTGGCCGACGAGATAGAAAAGGCGATGATACCGATGGGGAAGGTCAAGCTACACCGCTATGCCAATCGGCGCAAGCGGGAATGGAAGAAATACCTCAAGCTCGACCCAAAGCCCTTCTACGGGGATATTGGGCGCGTGCAGGAGATGATAAGGAAAGACCCCACCATCTCCGTCTCCACCTCGGCTCCCATCGTCAGAGAGGAGCTGAAGGCTGACCTCTACGGTGCCGCCTCGGCTCCGGGGATGGTTGAGGGGGTCGCCCGCATCATAATGACCGAGGATAAATTGGCCGACCTCAAGCCGGGAGAGATTCTGGTGGCACCGGGGACCAGCGCTCCCTGGACCCCGGCCTTCGAGATAATCGAGGGCCTTATAACCGACGGCGGCGGCGCTCTCTGCCACGCCGTAATCGTGGCCCGGGAGTACGGTATTCCGGCGGTCACCGGCTGTGTTGAGGCCACCAAAAAGATTAGGACCGGCGACAAGGTAAAGGTTGACGGCGACCTCGGCGTGGTCTATATCGTGCGGGAGAAATAACCGGTTTAATCGGGAGGAGCTGTGGCGAGCCAGGCTAATAATCAGCTGACGCTTCAGGCCGAGCCAGAGCCTTTGGAGATAGACCTCTCAAGGACGGCCGTCATCGTGGTTGATATGCAGAATGCCTTTGTCAGCCGGGGCGGCTATTGGGAGCTGGCCGGCTGGGATATCTCGGCGGCCCGTAAAATCATCAGGCCCTGCCGGGAGATAGTCGGCGCGGCGCGGCAGAAGGGAATTAAGGTCATATACCTGCAGATGGGCTGTCGCCCCGATCTGGCCGACATCGGTAGCCCGGACTCACCCCATCGGCGTAAATCGAAAGGGCTGGCCTTACTCCACCAGCGCCCCGAAATTAGGGACAAACTCTATATCTACGGCAGCTGGGGAGCCGATATCATTGAGGAACTGGCCCCGGAACCGGGTGATATAGTTATCCAGAAGCCGAAGTATGACGGCTTCATCGGCACCAACCTGGACATCGTTTTACGGACCTGCGGCCTGAAGTACCTAGTATTTGTCGGAACTGCCACCAACATATGTGTTGAGTCCACACTCAGGCATGCATTTTTTCTAGAGTACTTCCCCATCCTGGTAGCTGACGCGGTAAGTCAGCTGGGCCCAGGCAAAACCCAAGAAGCGACTATTTTCAACGTCCAGTCTTTCTTGGGCTGGGTGACAACCTCGGAAAAGCTTCTGAACGCTATCAGGCTGACCGAGAAGCCTTAGTAGAAGGTGAACTTTGTCCAAGAATTGGGTTATCTGGTTTGAGGATTTAGACCGAGAGGACAACGACCGGGTGGGCAAGAAGTGCGCCAACCTGGGTGAGATGACCAAGATGGGTCTGAAAGTTCCCCCCGGGTTTGCCCTCTCCATAGATGCCTATCGTTATTTCATGGATATGACCGGGGCTATTGAGGAAATACGTAAATACCTGGCCAGGGCTAAGCCTGAGGACATTACGCAGTTTAACCAGTCCAGCGCCGATATACGACAGACTCTGCAGTCTAAAGCCATGCCCAAGGAGATGGAAAAGGCGATAGTATCATACTATAAGGAGCTCTGCCGGAGATGTGCCACCGAGGTGGCTGTCTCAGCGCGCTCCTCCGGTCCCTCCAGTCACCCTGGCCAGTATGAGACCTATCTTAACGTCGTCGGTGAGTTGGACCTGGTGGATAAAATCAAGAAGGTATGGGCCAGCACCTTTAACCCCCGTTCCTTGGCTTTTCGCCGCCGGAATAAGATGTCCCTTGCGAGCGATCCTATCGGTGTCGCTGTGCTCAAGATGGTGGATGCTCGGGCAGCCGGGGTTATCTTCACCGCCGACCCCAACACCGGCAATACTAAACGGATGATAATCGAGGCCAACTGGGGGTTGGGGGAAAGCGTGGTCAGTGGTGATTCCACCCCCGATGTTTACATCCTGGACAAAGAAAGCCTGGAGATAAAAGAAAGGAAGCTGGGGCCGAAGTGCCGCTACGTAACCTTTAAAGAGGTGGGCGTGGCTGAAGAAGAACTGCCTCCGGAGAAAACCGGCCAGTTTTGTTTGAGCGATGATGAAGCTAGGGAGGTAGGTAGGTTGGGCAAGGTACTGGAAGAGCATTTCGGCAAACCTCAGGACGTGGAGTGGGTGGTAGAAGAGGGCGCCCCATTGGCGGAGAGCATCATCCTGCTGCAGACCCGACCCGAGGTTATCGCCAAAACCAAGCCTCCCGTTGACAAGATTGTTGACCTGATGTTGGACCGCATCTCAAAGGGGGTGGGGTTTGAGGGGCCTGATATGTAACATCTGGTAAACTAGAAACCAAGTCCTCTAATTACGTTTAGATATAGGGGAAGGATTAGCTTTGAAAAAAATAGTCATCATTGCCACCCTGCATAACAGAGGTGAAGAGAACGGCTACCTAAAGGAACTTATCTCGAAACGGGGGCACCAGCCTTTCATCGTAGACATCGGCTATAGGGGAGAGCCCGAGCTGGAAGCAGATATTGCCGCTGACGAAGTGGCCCGGGCTGCCGGTACAGAGATAAAAAGGCTACGGGATTATCGGGAAAGGGCGAAAGGAAGCGAGCTGATGATTAAGGGGGCAATAGCTAAACTGAAAGCCCTCTGTCAGACGGGAGATGTAGAAGGGATGATTTCCATCGGTGGCGTGAGCACTATGGTGATGGCCGCTGGCATTATGAGAGAAATGCCTTACAGCATCCCCAAGCTGTTCCTCTCTAGCGCCACCTCCGCGCCCGGTGCCGACCGCCTCTTCGGCCCTGCGGGCATAATCTTGATGCCTTCCCTGATTGATACCAGGGGCCTTAATAGCTTGCTCAAAGTCCAGCTGAGCAGAGCGGCCGGGGCCATATGCGGCATGGTGGAGGGCGATATTCCCCTTAGCCGTCCCACGGGAGGAAAGCCGATGGTAGCCATGTCTACCTACGGATATGTGGAAAACTGTGCCCGCTATATCAGAGAGATGTTGGCAGAAAAATACGAGCTTATCGGCTTCCACGCCAGCGGAATACAGGAGGTAGCCATGGAGAAGCTCATCGAGGAAGGCTTCTTCAGCGGCGTTATTGACCTGGTGCCCTCTAGCATAACCAATGAGAAATTAGATGGCTCGCGAATCTCCTGGCCCCGACGGTTAGAGGTGGCCGGGGAAAAGGGCACCCCGCAGGTAGTAGCCCCAGCCGGGGTGGACACCATCTCACGCACCGGGCTTACCGCTGAAGAGCTGGCTCCCGAGCTCAAGAAACGCAAACACTATTTTATGGATGCGCTACGGGTAACAGTATGGCTAAATGCCGAGGAATTAAGGAATATCGCCGCAGTCTACGCTGAGAAGCTTAACAAGGCAGTAGGCCCGACTAAGTTTCTCATCCCCAAGCGAGGCTGGCTCTCCATCGAAAAAGAAGGTAGCGACTTCTATGACCCCCAAGGTATTCAGGCCTTTGTTGATGGGCTCAAAGAGAAGTTGAAGTCAGAGATTGAAATAAGAGAGGTGGATACTAATATCGATGACCCGGTTTTCGCCCAGGCCGTTGTTACCGCCTTCGAGGAAGTGGTGAGGCTATGAGTAGTGAAATATATTTCGTTGACGTAACCACACGAGATGGCAACCAGAGTCTGTGGGATGCCACTGGTATTAAGACGGGCATGATAGTGCCTATTGCCCCGGTAATGGACAAGGTCGGCTTTAGGGCCATCGATTTTGCCGCCAGCGTAAGTATGGGGGTATCGGTTCGCTGGCACAAGGAGAACCCCTGGGAAAGAATAAGGCTCTGCACCAAAGCTATGCCCAACACCATCCTCAGTTTTGGCACCACCGGCCGGCGCTTCATCGGCTTCAAGCGCATGCCAGACTCTATCCAAGCACTGGTGCTGAAGACAGTACGGGCCTGCGGCATAAAACGCGTCTGGATACTGGACGCTGCCCACGAGACAGACCTTCTCCTCCGTACCGCGCGAATGGCGAAGGAAGCTGGCATCGATGAGGTCATGATTGCCCTTTCATATTCCATTAGCCCGGTGCACAACGATGATTTCTACGCCCAGAAGGCAAAAGAGGTGGCTAACTCTCCGGATGTTGACCTCATATACCTCAAAGACCAGGGAGGGTTGCTTACTATTGACCGGGTGCGGACACTGGTGCCAACCATTCAACGGAATATCAAGGGCCTGCCCCTGGAGATTCACTCCCACTGCAACACCGGACTGGCCACATTATGCTATCTTGAGGCGATGAAGCTCGGTATCAAGACCTTCCACGTGGCTGTCCCGCCCCTAGCCCACGGCTCCTCATTACCCTCAGCGCTGAGCATTATGCACAACGCCCGTCACCTTGGTTATGCCGTGAAGGCAGACGAGGAGGCACTTAACGCCTACTCAGCCCACTTCCAGATGATTGCCGAAAAGGAGCACCGCCCGCCGGGGGTGCCAGTAGAGCACGACGTATATTACTACAAGCACCAGATACCAGGGGGAATGCTGTCTACCCTGAAACGCCAGCTGGCAGAAATAAAGATGGGGCATCGCCTGGAAGAGGTCCTGGAGGAGGTGGTGAGGGTACGCCAGGAATTGGGTTACCCCATTATGGTCACCCCCTTTTCCCAGTTTGTCGGTACCCAGGCCACCATGAATATCATGTCGGGCGGGCGCTACAAGCAGGTTCCCGATGGCGTATTTCAATATGTGGCCGGTTGGTTTGGTGAGCCCAGTATGCCAATAGACCCCGACGTGCTGGACAAGATAACCAGCCAGCTTCGAGCCAAGGAATTTTTGAACAAGGAGCTTGCTCAGCCAACGGTGAAAGAGATCAGAAAGCAAATGGGCATCGGCCCTGAAGTCTCCGACGAGGAGTTCCTCCTGCGTTACTCCATGTCAGACAGAGAGGTTGACGATATGCTGGCCGCTGGCCCGATGAAGACCACTTACCCCTGAAAAGGGAAAACGAAGCCTGACCTTGTTAGCCAATACCCCGTGGCCTAGCCGAGGATGGTGTTAGATATCACAAAAAGGAGTTTATTATGCAACTTGAAGGCAAGATAGCCGTTATTACCGGCGGTGGCAGGGGGTTGGGGAAGGGTATCGCCCTGGCCTTTGCCGCGGAGGGCTCCGATGTGGTGATAGCCGCCAGGAATGTGACGGCTTTAAAGGAAACAGCCGCCGAAATCGAGGCGATGGGCCGCAAATGCCTAGCTGTAGTCACCGACCAGGCCGTTCCCGAGCAGGTGCGCAACATGGTTGATAGCACCCTGGAGAGGTTCGGCAGGGTGGACGTTTTGGTCAATAACGCTGGAATAGGCGGCCCTACCTTGAGCGTGGCCGATATGGATTTGGAAGCCTGGGAACAGACACTGGCGATAAATCTTACTGGAGCCATGCTCTGTACCAAGTATATCCTCAAGGATGACATGATCCCCCGTAGGAGCGGCAGCATCATCAATATATCCTCGGTTTCGGGGAGGATGGGGCACGCCAACAGAAGCCCCTATAGCGCCTCTAAGTGGGGGCTGATCGGCCTAACCCAGAGTCTAGCCCTGGAGGTGGGGAAATACGGCATTAGGGTAAATTGCATCGCTCCCGGACCGGTAGTGGGCGAGCGAATTGAGTGGGCGATGCGTCAAGTGAGCAAGAACCAGGGCATCAGCTACGAACAGGCGGTGGCCAACGAGGTCGCTCGCACCGCCCTAGGCCGAATGGTCAAACCGGAAGAGGTGGGTTACCTGGCCGTGTTTCTGGCTTCGGATAAGTCGGGCGGCATCACCGGCCAGACCATAAACTGCTCCGCCGGGCTGAGGATGGACTGACCCTAATCTCGGTTTACAATCTAAAGAGTGCTGAAAGAGTAGACCCAAATAAGGCTTGAAAGGAGACTGCGAATGAGCAACTTTCAGAAGGAGCTGGCGATATTCAAGAAGTTTGATTTTGAGATACCCCCGGTGGGAGTTAAATTCCTGGCGACTAAACCGGAGGGAATCAAAAAGCTGGGCCAGATACTGGATTTCTGTGAGATGCTGGCGGAGGCCCAGCAAGGCCAAGTATTTTACGCTGCCAGCGACAATTTCACCTGCGTCGGCCCGCTGCTGCTGGGCATGGTGGAATCCGATCCGGTTTTTGAGAGCGGCATGGTCGGTCCCGAGCTGGAGATATTTAGAGACGCCCGGGCCAACAAGAGGCTCTACCCCCTTGTCCCCAGATTGGATAAGGGCACCGTCAACTACGTCGCTTTCGCCCCTCTGGATAAGCTCACTTTCGAGCCGGATGTACTGGTCATTACCGCCGAGGCGAAGCAGGCCGAGATTATAATGAGAGCGCACAGCTATTCCGCAGGCAAAGTCTGGACGGCCAGGGGCTCCACGGTGATGGCCTGCGCCTGGATGTTCATCCATCCCTATTTAACCGGAGAGATAAATTTTACCGTGGCCGGCTTTCCCTTCGGCCCGACCGCCAGGAGGCTTTTTGCGGAGGGGATAATAGTACTTTCCATCCCCTGGGACCAGCTTTCAAATATCGTGACCAACCTGGGTGAGATGAATTGGGTGCCTCACTCTTACACCATCGGTAGGGAGGCCCATAAAGTCAAGGTCAAAAAAGTGGCTGGTGAGTTGAAAAAGAGGCTTGCCGCTGATAACTAAATCTTTACACTTGCTACATTATTGACTTTAAGTGGCAAAGCGATAAAATCAGGGTGTCGGTTGACCTAGTTTTTTGACGCCCTGATTCTTCGAAAACACCTCGGGTAGGGTAGGCCATTTAGCTTTAAAGTAGGCCGTGCAGGTCTCGAACCTGCGACACCCTGATTAAAAGTATGTTTATGCCACCGGCTCGATGGTGATGGCAGCTTTTAATACTGATTTAACACCTGTTCCCCAGAACTTTCCGTCGGTGGGCAGCGTAAGGGCTGGGTCGTAAGAAGCGGCTAGGGCAATATAACGTTCGGAGACAGCAGTCCCAAAACCGGAGTCGAAGCCGACCCACCCCGCCCCCGGCAGGAAAACCTCCGCCCAGGCATGCAGCTCCGGTTTTTTTCGAGGGTTAAAGGGCACGTGGTAGCCGCTGACAAACCGAGCGGCCAGGCCCAGGGAGCGGCAGGCGACGACATAGAGCCAGGCCAGGTCACGGCAGGCCCCCTGCCCCTTCTCCAGCGTCTTTTCCGGCGCCCAGGGATTCTCATTCTTCCTCTCTTTTCGCTTCAACCTCTTGAAGATGTAGACGGCAAGCCCGTTGAGAAAGGGGACGGTCTCGTTTTTGGCCTCAAGTAGCACCGGCTTTAGGAACTCTTTGAGTATGGGCGAGGCCTCTTTATCGAGGCTGGTGTAGACTCCCAGCAAGGACATAAGCGGTTCCTGGTAAACGAGGGGAAGCTTTGTCATGGCGGGTTCGGTCAGAATGAAATCGTATGGCTCGTGGTCGGTCAGCTCTACCTCGGAACGGGCTATTATCTCCAGCTTCGGGTGCGTTCCCTCAAACCAGGCCGTGGTCAGCAGGTTGTTTTCTGGGTCGTTATAGCGCGTCAGGAAAGAGGGCTTGGGACGGATATCAAGCTCGAACTTTGGAACCTGCTGTCGGCTGTCGAGGCGCGGCCGGAGACGAATTGTCTGCGTATCGAGGGCTACTGGCCTCGAATAGCGGTAACTGAGAGCGTGCTCTATTCTCCAACGCATGGTATCAGTCCGTAATGGTTTTAATCCAGCCCGAATTCATTCGGGCGACCCCGCGCTTTAAAACATTCTGCCACCAGTTGCTCAAAGGACGGAGTTTCTCGGCGGCGAACCGCTTCTCAATAATCGAATAAGAATTTTTCTTATAGTAAACGATATCGATGGGATAATCGACGTCGTTAGCCGCAACGCGGGTGGAGTCGAAAGCCAGAAAGCTCAGTTTTAAGGCTTCTTCCAGAGACGACTGGTAGGTCAGAACGCGGCGGAGCATGGGCTTGCCGAACGCCGATTCCCCGATTATATAGTAAGGGCTATCTTCGACGGCCTCTACCCAATTACCTTCCGGATAGAGCATATAGAGCTTATGCTCCTCATCCTTTTCCAGTTGTCCGCCGATTATGCAGGTCAGGTTGAAATTATAACCGCTGTCTTTGAGCGCTTTCTGGTCCTCCATCCTCACACGGCGTACCTGCTCGGCAAACTCATTGACGGCGATATACAACCGGTTGAATTTCTTGTCCTGCGCCGTTAGCATATCGTTAAAGTAGGTCAATGCCTTGTCCCGGGCCGAGCGGAGACCGCTGGTCATGATGAACATAGAGTGTTGTTCCCTCTGTATGACCGTGGTCTTGGGGGCGCTAAAGTATTCGGCGCCGCTTATCACCCTGGTGTCGGAAAGACCGACCAGCCCATCCTCAACCTTTATTCCGATGCAAAAGGTCATATTATTCTCTTCCTCTCGATTAGTGTTTCCGGACGTTGCGTAGCGAAGAACGAGCTGGCAACAGCCTCGCCGACTCTATTCAGTTTCGACTGGAAGCTATCGATGTATTCGTGAAGACCCGCTTCCATAATCTCGGTTACATCGGCGTACTCAATCTCTGCCTGTAGCATGCCCAGCTGCCGTTCCGCCGGGGTTGAATAGCTGCCCCGCGGTGCTCCGGTGATATCGTGCATGGATTGGTCGCACTTCTTCAGGCAGTATCTAACCGAGCGGGGGAAATCCGGGTCGAAAAAGAGGAACTGGGTGATGCTGGATGGGGATATCTGCTTATAGCGCTTGCGGTACATATCAAGGGCGCTGGCGGAGCGTAAGAGGGCCGCCCACTGCAGTGTATCGAAGGCCGTCCCCACGTAATCCAGCTCGGGCAGGATTATGAAGTACTTCATATCGAGGATTCGGGAGGTTTTATCGGCCCTTTCCAAAAAACGTCCCATCCTGGAAAAGTCCCAGCCCTCGTTGTGGAACATGGTGCTCTCCCTTACGCCGGCCAGCAACTGGCTGTAGTTCTTTATCTTGCTGAAGAAGCTATTCGGGCTGGCGAAGGCCTCTTTATGGGCCGAGGGATCGGAGAGGAAGAGGTAAAACTCATTGATACACTGCCACATTTCGGTGGATATAATCTCCCTTATGGTGCGGGCGTTTTCCCGGGCCTTATGGACACTTGATATAATGGAGTTCGGATAATTATGTTCGAAGACAAGGAAGTTGACCACGTTTTCCTGGTTGGCACTACTGTATTGACTGGCAAAAAGCTCACTGTCACCAGTAACGCGTATTATCGGCTCCCATTGTAGGCTGGTGTCCATCGGCATATCAAGAATCAAGCGGGCATTGACATCGATAAACCGGGCGGTGTTCTCTGCCCTCTCAACATAGCGTGACATCCAGAATATAGATTCGGCGACTCTACTGAGCATCTTCCCCCCTCCTTCCCCGGTGCGGCTTTAACCGATCAGGTGCGCTAGCCGATTCGCCATCAAAAGGTTCGAGCACCCAAGTGTCTTTGCTTCCACCGCCCTGGGACGAGTTGACCACCAGTGAATCTTTAGGTAAGGCGACCCGCGTCAATCCGCCGGGTAGAACCCATATATCATTACCGTAAAGAACATAGGGGCGGAGATCGACATGGCGGGGTTCGAATTTATTATCTATTACGGTAGGGACACAAGAGAGGTCCAGCGTCGGTTGGGCGATATAATTCCGCGGGTCAGCGTTGATCTTTTCGATGAACTCAGCCTGCTGCTCCTTGGTGGAGTGCGGGCCGACCAGCATACCGTAACCGCCCGACTCGTTGACCGATTTAACCACCAGCTTCTTGATATTACGGATAACGTGTTGCCGCTGCTTTTCGTCCGAGCAGAGGTAGGTGGGTACGTTTTGTAATATCGCCTCTTCGCCCATGTAGTATTTAATCATCTCGGGCACGTAGGCGTAAATGGCCTTGTCATCGGCAATCCCGGTGCCCAGGCTGTTGGCCAAGGCGACCCTTCCCTTGCGGAATACCTCCGTGATTCCGGGGACACCGAGGGCGGAATCTTCACGGAAACTCAAAGGGTCAATGAAGTCGTCATTGATACGGCGGTAGATGACATCAACCCGTTCCAAGCCGTATATCATCTTCATGTATACAAAGCCATCGATAACGACAAGGTCCTGCCCCTCGACGAGCTGCACCCCCATCTCGCGGGCCAGGAAAGAATGCTCGAAATAGGCCGAGTTATAGATACCGGGCGTCAGTACAGCAATAGTCGGGGAGTCGACGTTGGGTGGGGCCAGGGTGCACAGTGTTTCGTAGAGCTTGTCGGGGTAATCATCGATAGGGTGGACCCTCATCGTCCCGAATATTACGGGAAAGGTGCGCTTTAAAATCTCACGGTTCTCCAGCACATAAGACACCCCGGAGGGACATCTCAGGTTGTCTTCCAGAACGTAAAGCTGGCCGTCAGCGTCCCGGACGATATCAATACCGGCAACGTGGCACCAAACCCGATTGGTGGGATGAAAACCGGCGCACTGCGGTCGGTAAGACTTGGCCGAGGTGATAATCTCTTTCGGTATGGCCTTGTCCTTGATTATCTTTTGCTTGTTGTAGATATCGTCGATGAACTCGTTGACAGCGTAAATCCTCTGCTTCAGGCCGCGCTCGATAATGTCCCAGTCTTCCGGGCTAACAATCCGGGGAATAATATCAAAGGGAAAGATACGGTCTATCTTGCCTTGATGCTCTCCGTAGACGGGAAAGGTTATCCCCGCCTGCAGCAGGGCGGACTCGGCGGCGCTTTTGCGGCGCAAGACCTCGTTCTTGGGGAAGCCGTCAATCCTTTGGATAAATGGCGACATGGCCGGCCGGGGGACGCCGTCGGCTTCGAAGTATTCGTCGTAGTGCGCTTCGGTTTTATAGTCGGTGAACTTCATTATCCTAGAAAACCAGCCCTATCCTTAAAAGGTTTTAATGGTATTATATCCTATCCGCTAAAGTTTGTACCATAGCGCCGATTCAGCGGTCTGACCTTTTTTCACCATCGGTGCTGTCTGAACCTGTGCTATCGGTGGATTTGCTGGGTTCTTCCGGTGACTTAAGAATCTTCTTGAGCTTCTCTACCTCGGCCCTATCGACATACCAGCGATTCCCTATTCTTATCGCCGGCAGTTTCATGTTACGGGCTAGCCTGGCGACTTCGTCGCGGTGAATGCCGAGGAGGGTCGCTGTCTGAGCCGTAGACAGGTATTCTTCTCCCAGAAGCGTCCGCCGAAAAGTTCCTTCGAGCTGGTCATGGATGTCGGATAACGACCTGACCACCAGGTAGATAACCACGGCTAAAAGCAATGCAGGAATGGCCCAGCCGGAAGGCCCAAAACGAAGCAGCCCAGCGATGAACGGGCTAAACCACATTCCGGCAAAGATAGCCAAGGCAATGACGAGGCTATCCCGCAGGATGACGTACAGGGTTTTGGCTCTCCACCTCTTGGGTGGCAAGCGACTGATCAGCACGTGGTCGACAAAATCATCAACGAGGCTGCAGATATTTCGCCATATAATTACAAATGGCGGCACACACAGCATTAGTAACAAGAAGCCCAAAAACAAACCGATAATGTCGGCGCGGATACCGGTGAGGCGAACCAGGTCATCAACGAAATTGAGGCTGAAAGTGCCCACGCTGATAATAATCAACACGATTAAAAGATTGATCGCTAAAGTCTTAATGGAGCTTCGGATGGCCAGGGATACGGCACTGCTGCCGGTGAAGGCAGTCCGCAGTGCTTTTAGCCAGTCCGCCAGGCGGGACACGTATATCTTTAACAGCCCCGGTGACCTGCGGTCGAGAAATTTGGCCACGAAGTTCACCGAACGCATAATGTATGGCGTGGTTATGGAGGTAAGAGCGGTAGACAGGGCAATTATTGGGTAGAGGCTGGACATTACTACGCCGCGGTCCACTCCTACCTTGGTGATGACCAGCGAGAACTCTCCCATCTGGGGCATGCTCATACCCACTTCCAGCGACGTTCGGCCACTATGACCGGCGATGAAAGTTGCCCCGGTATTGCTGATAATCTTGCCGAGGACAAAGACGCTGGAGACGATAATGGCGGGGACAATAAACTCCCTGAACTGGGCGATGTTGACCAGCATGCCTATGGCCACGAAAAAGAGAGCGGCGAACATCTGCCGCACCGGAGTTAATATATTAATAATAGATTCAGATTGTTTGGTATCGCCGATTAAAGCCCCCATCAGGAAGGCGCCGGCCGCTACCGATAAACCTAGAGAATCGCTTATTAAGGCCATGGCAAAACATAGCCCCAGACTAATGATAAGCAGAGCCTCATTGGAACGAAAGCGATGGATGAAGTTAATGATTCGGGGTACCAATATGGCCCCGAAGACCAGCGAAGCCACGATGAACAAGACCAGCCTTAGTACCAGTGAACCTATGTCACCAAAATCAGCGGTACCAGTGGTAGCTATACCAGATAGCACAGCGATGATGGCTATGGCGACAAAGTCCTCGACGACAAGAATACCCACGATAAGCCGGGAAGAGGACAGACTTAATTTCCTCGTGTCCCTCAGTATTTTTACGATGATGGCCGAGCTGCTTATGTGCAGGGCGGCACCGAGGAATATAGCCTCTGTCGATGACCAGCCCATCATTCGACCCAGGCAATAGCCAAGGGCGATCATGGTGGTAATCTCAATGACGCCAATCATCACCACGGAGAGACCGACCTCACGGATTTTATCCCAGCTGAACTCAAGGCCCAGCGTAAAGAGAAGTAGGATAATACCGATATCGGCTAGCAGGCTGATAGTGTGGACGTCGCTGACGGGCGGCAATGGAAATGTGTAAGGCCCGATGAGCACCCCGGCTATCAAATAGCCCAGTATTACCGGCTGGCGCAGCCAGCGGAACAAAAGCGTGACGCCGCCAGCCACTACCATTATGATGGCGAGGTCTTTGACTAGGGTAAGCTCTTCCATAGCCTTCCTACAATGGTCCCACCTATAATTTCGCGGCCAAGAATTATCGATGAGTGAATTAGGCTGAGATTACCCCCATTTTTCAGCTCGATGGGCCATGGTTAATTATAGCATGAGGCAATTATCTTGAGTCACCTAAAACTACAGTTCAGCAGGCGTGTGAGGTCGCCGCGACGAATCAGGTGCTATAACCTAGACATGCGGCCTGCCTTAGCTCCTCGGTTAATCATGGAGTCTAAAACCATCTCTTTTGCGCGGGAAGGCCTATTAGCTTTGGTAGGCCGTGCAGGTCTCGAACCTGCGACACCCTGATTAAAAGTGAGATGCTCTAAAACCAGCAAGAACAGACTCCCCGCGCATTCCTCCTTTCAGATTATTTTTTAGTATTTAGTATCCTTCTCTAGTAAACTTAATCAATATATCAAAGGGTTTCCGTACCGAAATAGTATCTGGAAAGCTCAGTGAGATAAAGGAGCGGTCCCCCTACCCAAAGTTGAGTAATTTTTATATCCCTTAATAACTTCTCCATTCTGCCTTCCCTGGAGTAACCGAAAGAGCCCATCAGGTCGAGCGCGCGGTCAACCACCCTCCAGCCGATATCGCCCACCGTCTTCTTACAGGCGTCACTGACTACCAGGTTCTTGAAATCCCAGGGGTCACCGTAGACCTCGGGATGGTCGAACCTATAGGCAACCGAATAGACGAAAGCTTCGGCCGCCATGATATCGGCGGCGATCTGGCCCAGCTCGTGCACGACGACGCCGTGTTCCTTCATCGGCCGGCCGGCAATCTGCCGCTGGTCAACCCACTCCTTAAGAATCTGGTAAGCCCGCTTCATGATGCCCACCGTTTTACCGGTGGTGGGCATAGCCCGGCCCAGGGTCTCGTTGACAATCAGCGATTTCAGGTCCTCCATGGGGTCGGGGTGGGCGCGATACTCCTTGGGCGTCCTGACGTTATCGAACCAGACATCCCCGTTGGTATCAATACTACAGCCCATCTTCAGGTAGGGCTTACTCGAGGTTATGCCGGGGGCATCGGCGTTGACGTATATCTGGGCGATATTACGGGGAAACTCCTCGCCCTCTACCCGGCAAAGCACCCGAAACAAGTCGGCGGTGCGGTAGGCCGACGGCCAGCGCTTATGCCCGTTAATAACCCACTCATTTCCTTCCAAGCGGCAGGTGGTCTGAAGATACTTTCCCTTCAGGGCCAGGTCTTCCACCGAACCGCCGCCGTGAGGCTCGGTAAGGCAGGAAGCCACCTGAAATGGCTTATCCCCACACAGCCTGGGGGCAAACTCCTTAATCAGATATTCGTTGGGGGTGGGCGGGACAAAGGGTAACACCCCCCATAGATTCATGGTGGCTTCGGTGGTAAAGCCAAGGTCACCCCTGACCAGCTCCTCAACCACCAGGTTGGCGCTGACCAGACTGTACATGCCCAGGCCACCGTATTCCTCAGGGATGAGAGTCTTCTGAAAGCCCAGGTCCACGTACAACTCCTTTTTAAGTTCCTGAATGAAGGTTTGCTCCTCTCTCTCCGTCCAGTCCCAGTAGTCATCAAACTCCTTTTCGTGGGGCAGGACTTCCTTATCAACGAAGTCCCTGATAGTCCTGATGACCATCCTGTCCTGCTCGGTTATCAGGTGTTCCGGCCGGAGAAAGTCATCGACTCCGCGGCATTTTTCCGCGCCAAAGGTTAAGGGGTCAAACATCGCTTTCGCCTCCTATGGATAAATTTTCTATGGTTGATTATACCTTCTTGGCCCCCTTTTGGGGAAGGCTACTTTCTGCCGTGGCGGCTGTCAATCTTCCGCATCTCAACTTTGCTCCCGAGCCGTCTTGTGATAATATGGCTATAACCGCCCGGGATTTCTCAATAAGGAGGTTTTAATGAAACACTGCACCATTCGTCCCATACCACTCTGGGTATCCCCGTCCGAAAAGTCCCACATGACCTACTTCGCTAACTTCGGTCAGCCGGTCTGTATCACCGGCTACATCTGGTACATCGAGGGTGAAAAGGAAAGGATAGTGGTTGATTCTGGGGGAGATCCTGATCACCTAGCCAGAATCGGCATAACGGCCCACAACCTGCAGAGCCTCGAGGATGGCTTAAATAAAGCAGGCATAACCGCTCAAGACGTTGACCTGATAATACAGACTCACCTCCACTTTGACCACACCGCCTTTGCCTCCAAGTTCCCCAATGCCCGGGTGATAGTTCAAAAGCGAGAGCTTGACTTTGCCCGGAACCCCCACCCGGTATGGGCCGGACTCTATGCCCCGGAATTATTCGACAACCTCAAGCTCGAGGTGGTTGACGGCGACTTTAAAATCTCTGATGATATAAATATATTATTCACCCCGGGACACTCGCCGGGTTGCCAATCAGTGAGCGTAAAGACCGATAAAGGCAAGGCGGTTATCGCTGGCCCCTGCTCGATACTGGAAAACTATAACCCGCCGCCGCTGCCCGACGGCACAAAGCTACCGGCCATCGCTCCGTCCATACACAGCGACCCCTTCCAGGCCTATGACAGCCTGCTCAGAATAAAGGAGCTGGCCGATATCATCCTGCCCGTTCATGACCCGTCATTTTTAACCAGAAGCATAATTCCATAGAGTACATTAACAAAACGCAACTAAAAGGGGGAAGAGATGACTTCGAACAAACCGGACTTATCCGTATTTAAAAAGTTCAATTTTGAGAGTCCGCCGATAGGGGTTAAGTTTCTCTACCATAAACCTGAGGACATCGAGAGGCTGGACAAAAATTTGGCCTTCTGCCAGATGATTAAAGAAGCCCAAAAAAGACGAATCCCTTTCTTCGCCGATGCGGCCAACCACGCCTGTGGTGCAGCACTTTATGTACTGGGAGAAGAACTCCCTGAAATTATCGAAGCCGGATACCTCGGTCCCGCCTACAAAATCTACAAGGAAGCCAGAGTCAACCGCCGGGTCTACTACAACGGCATACCAAGACTGGAGAAAAATACTGCCAAATACGTCGCCTTCTCCCCGCTAAACCAAATATCAGCTGATCCTGACCTGCTGATAGTTCTCACCGATAACGCCAGCCAGACCGAAATCCTGCTGAGGGCAATGAGCTACACCACCGGGGAGATGTGGTCCAGTAAGACGACCAACGTGCTGGGATGTGCCTGGCTCTACGCCTACCCCTACATAACCGGCCAACTGAACTACGTGGTTACCGGGCTTGGCTACGGAATGAAGGTGAGAAAGGTATTTCCCGAAAACCGGCAGCTGATATCAATTCCTTTTGACTGGCTGGCCACCATTACTCAGAATTTGCGGGAAATGGTGTGGGTGCTACCGGGCTATACCGACCAACGTGACCAATTCTACCAACAGGTGTATAAAGAACTGGGGCTCCCACCGCCCCAATTGTGAGCTATCTTGGGCAACCGTTAGTTCTATGACGGCTATTTCAGCCGGGCCTTGATAACCTTGCCCGCCGGATTGCGGGGCAGGCTCTCCATGAACTCGACGTACTTGGGCACCTTGAAGTAGGCTAGGTGCTGTCCGCAGAACTCCTGGATCTCCTCGGCGGTGGCCTGCTCACCCGGCCGGAGCACTAGGGCAGCCTTAACCTGTTCGCCGAAGACCTGGTCAGACACTCCGACCACGGCCGCCTCCAGCACCTTGGGGTGGCGGTACAATACGTTTTCCACCTCAATGCTGTAGATGTTCTCGCCGCCGCGGATAATCATGTCCTTCATCCGATCCAGAATATAGGTGTATCCATCTTCGGTGACCTTGGCGATGTCCCCGGTATGCAGCCAGCCGTCAACAATCGTCTGCCGGGTCGCCTCCGGATTATTCCAGTACTCCTTCATGACCTGACAGCCCTTCACCAGCAACTCCCCCGGCTGACCCAGAGGCAGCTCTTTCCCCGAATCGTCAACTACCCTGGCCTTCAGTATTGGCAGCGCCTTGCCCACTGAACCGAGCTTGGTCAAGGCCTCGTCTAGACTGGTGGTGGTGTGGGTCATGGCGGTAGCTTCGGTAAGCCCATAGCCGGGCATAAGCTGGACTCCCGGCAACTTGGCGGCACAGGCCTTGAGTAATTCCTCGGGTGAAGCCGAGCCGCCAGCGGCAAACTGGCGCATAGAGCTCAGGTCGTAGTTACCGAATTCCGGCTCGTTGAGTATCAGCCATAATATGGTGGGTACGGCCACCATGGTGGTGACTTTTTCCGCGGCGATAATCTGCAGGGCTTCATCAGACTTGAACTTCCGGACAATCACCGCCGTAATGCCGGCGTAAACCGCCGAACAGAAAGCTATGGCCAGCCCGGTGATGTGGAACAGGGGCACCACCACCAGTATCTTATCCCGGCCCACGCGCAGGTCACACAACTGGGCCATATTCATGGCGCCGGTAATCATAGCCTGGTGGGATAACAGCGCCCCCTTGGGTCTGCCCGTCGTCCCCGAGGTATACATGATGACAGCGCTGTCCATCTCTTCCACTCTGACCTCTACTGGCGGGTGTCCCCGGTCTCTAAGCAACTCCGAGAAGGCCACCGTTCCCGCCGGTGGTTCATCGCCGGTGACAAAGATATGCTTCACCCCCTTGGCTGCCGGGCTGACCCCGGCAAATAACTGATGGAACTTAGGCTCCACTATCAGCACGGCGGCGCCGGAATCGGCCACCTGGAAAGCCAGCTCCTCCCCTTTAAGAGCGGTGTTCAGCGGCACTGTTACGGCACCTATCCGGGCTAGGGCAAAAAAGCTGGTGGCAAATTCCAGCCCGTTCCTCAACATCAGAGCCACCCTATCTCCCTTTTTAACCCCGTAGTCGTGATAGAGGGCCGAGGCTACATTAGCCACCAAAGAGGCAAACTGCTGGAAACTCAGCCGGGCGCTGGGGTCGGTAATGATAACCCCCTCCTGCGGGCCGTACCTGTCTACCGTGTTATTCAATAACTGGGTCAGGTTTCTGGGTCTACCGGCGTAGACCGGCTCAGTGCCCTCCTCAGCTGTCGCCGGCGGCACAATCTTATATTCTTTAGCAAGTTCTTTCACAAAGAATCTCCTTTCTAACCTTAATATTCGTCCTCTACCTATTCTTGAACTGAGGATTCCTCTTCTCCAGAAAGGCACTCATCCCCTCTTTCTGGTCCTCGGTGTCAAAGCAGCGGGCAAAGAAGGTCTCATCTAGGTCAATGCCCGCCTCCAGGCTCATAGCGGTGCCGCTGTTGATGGCCTTCTTGGCGAAAGACAGGGCTACCCCGCTCTTGCTCAACAGCTTCTTGGCCAGGGCCTTGGCCTCGGTCATCAGACTCTCAAGCGGCACAACCTTGTTAATCAGCCCCATTGCCAGGGCCCTATCGGCATCGATGATATCGCCGGTGTAGACTAGCTCCTTGGCCCTAGCCAGGCCAACGGTCCGGGCCAGCTTCTGCATGGCGCCACCGCCGGGGACGATGCCCAGGGATATCTCCGGCTGGCCGAACTTGGCATTTTGGGAGGCTATGATTAGATCACAGTTCATGACCATCTCCCAGCCACCACCCAGAGCAAAGCCGTTAACAGCGGCGATAACCGGCTTGCTCAGCGTGAAAATTCGGTCACCGGTTTTCCTGGCGATGGAGACAAAGGCCTCTATCTCGACGCTGTTATTGTCCTTCATCCCGCTGACATCGACGCCAGCAATAAAGGCCTTCTGGCCGCTGCCGGTGAGGATGACCACGCCCACCTCGGGGTCGTCCTCAATCTCCTGAAATAGTTTAAGTGCCTCGGCAAAAACCTGGCTATCCAGAAGATTCAATAACTTCGGCCGATTAATGGTGACCAGGCCGATGCCGTCTTCCTTCTGATACAACAGATACTTATAGTTCACAGCTAACCTCCTTCCGCCGGCTTGAACTTGGGCAGCGAAATATCCTCGGTAACGTCATCAAAGTATAGCTCAACCGGCATACCGATTTTGATGTCCTCCAGATGACAATCGGTGATATTACTCTCCATTCGCGGCCCTTCATCTAATTGGATGATAGCCAGCGCATATGGTATATCGTCCTTATATGAGGGATGGTAGGCTTGATGATAGATAATATAGCTATAAACCTTCCCCTTGCCACTCAACTTTGTCCACTCTGCCTCCAGGGAATGACACCTGGGACAAACAATGCTAACCGGGAAGCGGATATATCCACACCGACTGCATTTTTGCATCCTCAACTCGTGCTTTTTGGCGTATTCCCAATAGGGTGCGTTATCTTCATTGATAATGGGTAAAGGTTTCTCATACGTCACCGGGTATTACCTCCTTAAAATAAGGGTACTGTGCGTTTGCAACACACCACCGTTGTGGCTGACCATAATAATCTCAGGGCTCTTGGTCTTGGTCACGGTGCCCAGCTGTCTCTCCCCAGCCTCGCCTCGCAGCTGGACAATCGCCTCGGTAAGAGCGGTGAACCCCTGAGAATAATACTCAGAAAGCTGTCCCCCTGAGGTATTTATGGGGAAGTCGCCGCCGGGGGCCAAACGCTCCGCCTTAAGAAAGTCCTTACCCTCACCGGGGGCGAAAAAACCATAGCCGGACAGGGTCAGCTCCACGGTATAGGTAAAGCAGTCGTAGATCTCGCAGGCATCAATGTCGCCCCGGCTGACCCCGGCCATCTGATAGGCCTCTTCTCCCGAGACCTTGGCCCCGATAGGGCCGGTCAGGTGGGTTGCCTGGGGGGCGTTGGTCGCCGAGTGGTCCTGGCCCATGCCCATGATATAGATCGGTTTTTTCTTACAGTCCCGGGCCCTCTCGGCCGTGGTCACGATAAAGGCCCGGCCGCCGTCGCTGATAAGACATATATCAAACAGGCGAAAGGGCTCTACAATCATCCTTGAGTTGTAGTAGTCCTGATAGCTCATCGGCCGGTCATAATACCTGGCCCTAGGGTTGAGGTTAGCCCACTTACGCACAGCCACGGCGATCTCCTTCCAGGTCTCGGGGCCGGTGCCGAACTCCTGAATCCCTCTACGTGCCGCTAGGGCATAGCCGGCCACCGCCCCGAACATGCCATACTCAATGCCCCCGTTCAGGGCCGTGCCGTACTCGCTGATGCCGGAGAGGGCGTTCTCGCCCCAGGTGCAGACAACGTAGTTGGCCAGCCCGTGGACTACGGCCCAGGCAGCATGTTGGGCCATACAGCCCGCCGAGGCCCCCCAAACATCGTGGGCGGCCATAAAGCGGACACGGAGGCCCAGTTTCTGGGCTAGGTAGGGTGGGGCCACCATAGGGTCTCCCATGGCTGCCATTGGGGGTTGCATCAACAGACCATCCACCTCCTCTATTTTCAAACCAGCGTCCTCAATAGCGTTTTTTGCCGCTTCTATATGAAAACTCATGGAACTTCTACCGGGGACTTTGCCCTGTGGTGTATAGCCAACCCCCACTATAGCCGCTTTATCCTTCATGCTCTCCATTTTTACCCCCTATTTCTTTAAGGATTAGCCCTCACTTTCGATCTGCTTATCGGCAATGATTGCCTCTTCAGGACATTTATTGATGCAAAGACCACACTTGAGGCAATCCTCGGTAATTCTGCAAGCCACGTTAATTACCATTTAAGTTTGATTTTAGCCTTCGTCAAAAACCTTCGTCCTTAAAAAACGACAAGTCGACTTTATCTCTTACCTCCTTGGGCAACAACTGATGAAACCCTTTTTCCGTATGCCTGGGTCCCTGATTAACTTCTAGAAATATCCAGGGCCTATATGTCTTTAAAGGTTTCCAGGGGCAATGTATGAAATTGGGCGGGATGAAGACCACGCAGGACTTGGTGATGACATGCCTTTCCATCTCCCGGCCCATAAATAACTCAACCTCCGCCCCAAGATCCGTCGGGTCTTCCGGATTCGTGCCGATGTGAAACAGGAGCTCGGCGTCTTTGTGTATGTGCGGCGGATGCCCAATTCCGAAATCAAAATCCGGGTTAGGCATCACCCAGTGAAGGAAGTAGAAGAAGCTCCCTTTAACAACCGTATCATCCAGGCGTGAAATAATCTTCCCCGCAGGGAAATTTTGCTCTCCTTCATATGTTATAAAGTATTTCCCGTATTTTGTTTCTGCCATTTTAAATTTCCTCCTTTTGCCAGAATTATACTACATAAATTGGGTGGTAACGATTTCCTGTCTGGGCAAGCCTAGATTTGCAGCGTGGCGCTCCGTCTGATAGGGAAAAGCACAAAGGTAAAGAAAAATTCTGTGGGAAGGTCGGCGGGGTGGAAAATAGGTACAAAAATGAGTAGCAGCAGAGTGATTCGAACTTGCGACGCCCTGACTAAAAATCATGTGCTCTAAAACCAGCAAAACGGAGCTGGTAGAGTCAATTTAGCTATAAACTGGTAGGCCGTGCAGGTCTCGAACCTGCGACACCCTGATTAAAAGTCATGGAGTGTCAAATCAGGCACGAAAGGAGGTAAAAAACTGGTTTCGACACCCTGATTTGCCTTGACACCCTGATTTTTCTTCAAGCGCTGGGTCTCGACTGACAAAAAAGATAGGAGGTTATGATCCAGCATGTCAACGCAAATTATAACACAAGAAAAGGCACATAAGCTATCTGAATGCATAGACTACTATGAAATCTGCAATAGGGCAGAGGGCAAGAGCCCCAAAACAATACGCTGGTATTCTGGCAATCTGAGACGTTTCCTCGGCTATCTGAACCTCAGACACCTTCCAGATTCAATAGAATCAGTTGACATAAAGTTACTCCGCCAGTACGTATTATATCTACTGAAGCGAAATCGGTTTCATTAGAAGGCACAACTTTGCCTCTTCCGCTCACAACTACGGCTTTTAAGTTCTTCGAGCCCATAACCGCCCCTATGCCCCCTCTCCCAGACTGTCTAAAAATTTGGTGACAGACGCAGGCATAATTCACCAGATTTTCTCCGGCAGGTCCTATGGAGGCGATTTGCACATTTTCACCAAGGGTATGTTTTAGCGCTCGTTCAGTTTCCATGACATCCTTGCCCCAGAGGTCACTTGCATCCTCGATTTTAACCTTCTCGTCTTCAATGTACACATACACAGGTCTTTCGGCTTTGCCCTTGATGATTATGAGTTCATACCCAGCAGATCGTAATTCGGGACCCAGACTTCCACCTACGTAACTGTCAATAAACATCCCGGTTAGAGGTGATTTGGTGGCGAACGCTGTTTTAGAAAAGGCAGGTGCGTTTGTCCCAGTAAGAGGACCGACGGCGATTACTAGAATGTTGTCGGGGTTTAGAGGCTCTGTTTGAACGGGTAATTCATTGTATAGTATAGTTGCTGCGAACCCCTTTCCTCCTATAAAGCTCGTCAGGAGGTCTTGTCCTAGTCTTTCCTCGGCCGTTTTTTTATTAGACAGGTCTATCCTGAGCGCCGTTCCGTAGTCCCTAATCATAATTCCTCCTATATGTATTTACTACAGGCTTCCTTATCACTACAGGAATGATGATAATATCATTCCCGTCACATCCTCACACACGGTGATGTTAAGACATGCACAGCCTGTTTCAGGTTTTTCCCTCTTTCGGCTCTTTCTGATAGGTTAAAGGGGCCCATAATGAATTTCAATAGCTGAAATCAGTTATTTATTCGTCATGGGGTTGAGCCCTTCCCGAGTGACTGTATTTTTATTACCAAAGCGTTATCACTAGTATAAATTTTGCCCTCCCTCTCCCGTGTGGGTATCCTCAGCTGCAATCGGGCAAGTGGCATCCCGTCTTTCTGATTATAAATCCTAAGTCAATATTTAACAAAAGCTTGTTTTGTTACCCATTGCACAAACTGACGGATTGTTACCCCGTTGCACATTCCTGACTTTTATGCAATCTTACGGGATCGAACATTCCTCGTTTTTGTTCATTAAGTCTCATTCGCTCCGCTG
>Ga0209427_10001226_pt1 | contig 29228 bp, 22 predicted proteins | sample DeeMarSWOR136_30_FD_187465 | JGI IMG/M metagenome (GOLD analysis project Ga0209427, IMG submission 187465) | Marine sediment microbial communities from White Oak River estuary, North Carolina - WOR-1-36_30 (SPAdes) (version 2) | ecosystem: Environmental > Aquatic > Marine > Intertidal zone >...
GGCTCCCTTCAGATTTTTAACGCCATTCTCCATTCGCTCTTCTCGGCGGCTGCGTAACTCGCCCTGCTCAGACATACTCGCCGGTCCACTGCGTGGACTGCCCTTGAAGAGCGAATTCCGAAGGCTAAATCTTCAATGGTCGCTGTCGCTATTTCCCAAAACCTATGCCTTAGCAACGAGTTGTAACGGATATGGTGATGCTTCCTTTGGTGAATCTAAGGGATCAGATCCTGGAAGGCCTTTTTTGAGGTCTGGACCGTTCGGCGGCCTTGGTTTGACATGATTATTCAAATCGTCTAAATTTAGGGAATGATTGCTGGAATAATAAAGATTATCTTTTATGCTTTCCTTGTCTATATCAGCTATCTGTTCTTCCGTTTTTTCAGAGCTTTGAACAAAGCGAGCAAACCCCCAAGAGCTACAAAACGAACTTCGGGCATTATGGTAAAAGATGAAATCTGTAATACCTATCTTCCAAAAGAAAATGCCATCAGGCAAGTTTACGAAGGAAAAGAATATTATTTCTGTTCTAGTGAATGCCGCCAGAAATTCTTAGAACAAAAAAAAACTCAGTAACCCCGCATTGGGATTTGATTTATAAAGCACTTCTTATAATTATTGTAGGGGTTTGATTTATCAAACCCACATTTTAAATTATAAAAAAAACTTTATATTTGATAAATCCAATCCATACAAAATAAAGCGGTGGGCTTGATGAATCAAGCCCCTACAGGTTACCAGTAATCAGAGAAAGTCACCCTGAAGTCTTTGAATTCTCCCTTGTATTCTTCCCAGTTGACGTCGACTTTTTCCACTCGGGCCAAAGGAGGTCCCTCGTTTAACCTGCTAATCAGCTCTTCAATTTTTTCTTTATCCCCTTCGGCCAATGCTTCTACCTGACCACTCCTTATGTTTCTTACCCATCCTGTTAGATTAAGTGAGGAGGCCCATTTTTGAGTATGATCACGGAAAAAGACTCCTTGAACTCTCCCTGTAACGAAAATATGTGCCCTTGCCTTCATTTGAAACTTAAAATATGTTAGCATATCCCTCGGCAAATAGTAAATTCGGGATTCTTAATATAACAAAAATTTTTCTTTAAAAATAAAGATTTGACTCCAAAAAAAATTCTACTCTCCGTAGCAGGACACGACCCCACTTCAGGAGCAGGTGCCTCGCTCGATTTAAGAGTTTTTCAGCTCTTGGGCTTCCAAGGAATGGCCGTTCTAACCTCCATAACTGCGCAGAACACCAAGGGCGTTAGGAAGGTTCATTGTCTCCCTCCTGACCTCCTCTGGGATCAGTACCAGGCACTTGGTGAAGATATCTCTTTCTCAGGCATTAAAGTCGGGATGGTTGGATGCGGAAAAAACATTAAAATCATAAAGCGCATCTTAGCAGATAATCCAAGCATCAAGAAAGTTTTGGACCCTGTCTTTAAATCCAGTTCGGGAGCTTGGCTTTTAGAAAGAGATTCAATCCCCAGCTACATCTCTGAGATAAAAGGACAGGCCTCTCTCCTCACGCCAAATTTGGAAGAGGCAAGCATGATATCCGGAATAAAAATCAAAAACACAGAAGATATGAAAAAAGCAGCCGAAAGCATTTTCTCAATCAGCAGCATTCCCTGTTTCATAAAGGGAGGACACTTTCCAAGGCAGATGGTGAACTTGCTTTACGACGGGAAAGAATTTCATTTCTTTAAAAAGGAAAAAATCAGAAAAAAGGTACACGGAACAGGATGTTTTTTATCCTCAAGCCTTCTGGCTTACGTGGTTAAAGGAAACTCCCTGGAGAAAGCATGTCTTCTAGCGACTCAACTCACCCACAAAGCAATCAAGAACGCGGTTAAGATCGGTCAGGGACAAAACATCATCGCTCTTTAAATAAAAAAAAGGCGGGTTTGACAAATCAAGCCCCTACATAAATCAAACCCATACAATATGCACCTTCAGATAAAACAATCGCGTTTTGATAAACAAATTATTTGCAGAACCTTTAAAGGTGGGCTTGATAAATCAAGCCCCTACAAAAATCAAGCCCCTACGTTAATTATCAATTTATTTTTTTCCTGCTTCATCCACTTTAAAGAGAAGCCTTTGGAGCAGGACGGGGCCTATAATCTGGTTGATGGCAATAACAGCCAACACTAAAGCTTTAAACTCACCTCCCCATTCCGGAAAAGCTCTTTCCACAATCACCGCCATTCCCAAAGCTACGCCTGCCTGAGAGATAAACCCTGCCCAGCTGCGCTTTTGAACTCCTGGATCTTCTTTGGCAATCTTTGCTCCGACATAGGTACCTAAAAATTTTAAAACACCTCTCCAAACGACAAAAATTAAGGCTAATACCCAACTTCTGCGCAAAGCCTCCAGATTAAGAGAGGCACCAGAAATCGCAAAAAAAACAACAAAGATGGGAACTGAGCTCTTTTCTATAGCTTGAATCAGGCTATCTCCGCGCGAAGAAAAATTTTCCACCAAAAATCCAGCCACTAAACAAATCATAAGAGGGTGAAACCCAAAGCTTTGGGAAATCTGATAAGTGAAAAAGGCTACTCCCAGGATGAAAACAGCTGTTTCTCTATTGATGAACTTGAGGTAGAGTACGATCCCTAATCCTACGAGAATCCCGAGTAATACAGAACCTCCTACCTCTCGCAAAACCATTGTCATAACATCAGCTTCAAAGGCTTTACCGGTAACTGCTAAGAATTTAGACAAAGAGAGGGAAAGAGCAAAGATCGCGATAACAAAAAAATCCTTAATGACTGAGGTGCTCAAGATAAGATCTGTGTATTTGCCCTTAGCATTCGTCTCGGTTATAACAGCTATGGTTGTTGAAGGAGAGGTCGCTGTAGCTAGGGTGCCTAAAAGAATAGACAGAGCAAATCCTTGAGCAAGGGTTTTTTCCGAGAAAAAAGGAAAAAAGGAACGGGCAAAAAGACCAAAAATCACGAATCCAGCGATGATTATGACTGTTTGAAAGATGAGAATAGAGAAAATTGCTTTCATATTTTTTCTGAGCTGGGCTATCCTCATCTCCCCCCCAGCGGTCAAAGCTATTAAACTCAACGCCAGCCCATCAAGGAGCTGCAGATTTTCAACATCTCCTATGCTCAGGAATTTCAGGATATAGGGACCGCAAAAAATTCCGGCTAAAATAAAACCAGTGATTTGAGGGAGCTTGAAGCGATTTATTTCTTTCCCTATTAAGAAGGCAAAAATTAATATAAATCCTAGAGAAATGGATGGAGAAAAGTTAGGATTCGAGAAAGGAGCTAAGGAGGAGCTTTTTAAAAAAAGCATGATAAAAAAGACAACAGCCAACGCAATAATATTCATTTTTCCGTATCAAGCTTGAGGATAGAATTCTTTAAAGCCCAGGGGCTTAAAAGCTCACTCACAACTACCGCCATCAAGGCTACAGAAACAAAAACATCAATTAGAGGGAAGGGATAAATCAATTTAAGACTAACGATAAAAGCGACTGCAATCCCTCCTGAAGAGAGAAAACAGAGACCAAAGAGCGCCGGCAAAGGAAAAGAAAAGCGAAGAATCTTTCCCAAAGGACGCAACGGAAAAGAGTATCCCACAACCCTTAATATGAGTAAAATAACAACCAAAAGAGCGATTTTATAATCAAGATTAAATTCCCAGAGGGCGCCAATCAGAATGAGAAAAATGATATAAAATGGTTTTTCGGTGGAAAGAATGAGAGGGTAGAGTTTTTCCTGAATTCTTGTCAGATTAGAAAAAGTTATACCCAGGACCATGCAGACATACAGGGAAGGAAGGTTAAAATAGGCGGCTGTCCCTGATGCAAAAAAAACCAGCCCCAGCAGATAAACCAGTAAATCATGCTCTGAAGTCTTTTTAATTGTCAAAAAATGAAAAACATAGGCGATGAAAATGGGAAATATTGTTGAGCAGAGGAGGAGAACAAGTCCCTTAATAAAGATGCTGCTTTCAATAAAAGGAAAGTGCCAGAAAGAAGCGACCAAAGCAAGGCCTCCTATTCCCCAGAATCCGCTTACGCTGACCAGGAATCGAGCTAAATGAAAGTAGTTCCCTTTTTGGGGGATCTCGGAGGAAGCGAAGTTAAGAAGAGAGGGAGAATTAAGACTCAGGAGAAGGCCGAGAACAACAGCCATCCCATAAAGTAGAGAGGAAGGCTCGGAGGGAAAAAGCAATCTTAATAACCATCCAAAAGCCGCTACCACAAAACAGATCACAAAAAGAGATTGTAAAAGCGAAAGTTCGACGTATTTCTGAGGAAATCTGCGCAGATATCTGTATTCGAGTTGGAACCCAAAAATGAATCCTACCCATCCAAGCCCAAGGCTGATTAGAGGATTAAGCCCTTCTAGAACTGCCGGGCTTAAAACATTCAGACCATTCTTCCCTAGAGAAAGACCCAAGAATATATAGATAAGACCGGATAGAAAAAAGTAGCTCAGGGGCAAGAAAAGTTTTTTTCTTTTGAAGAGGAATTGAGAGCCAAGAAAAGCGATAAGCACAAGAAGGCCGAAAGCGAAAATGGCTTTCATTAATACTATATTTCAGGCTTCAAGCCCTCGACTTTATCTAACGGAATCGTAAATATAATGCCAGTTCCCGGTTCATTTAAATTTCCTAAAATCTTCTTAAGCAGCTTGATGACCGGCTTTTCCTTTTCATCCTTGATAACAGAAAGAATTGTTTTATTGTGAGGTTTTTCCCCTGCAAACATGAATCTTAAGCCAAGGAAAATCGGCACCTCTTCAGACAAGATATGGCCCATCCCACTACTCTCGATGATTGTTGCCCCTGTTATTCCTATTTCTAGAAAGCCCTCCAGCACTTCTTCAAGCTTTTCAACCTTGTTAAGAATCAAAATTATGAGTTTCATTAAATCTTATCTTCCTCTTTTTTCAAGATCAAACGAATGTCATGGGATGACTTAGCTTTCTTTACTTTCTCCACAAACTTGGTTTCTTTGACCATGCGACAAATATGAGCAAGTAATCTAAGTTGAGAGCCGGGATTATTTTTGTTCCCTAATAGGAGGAGGATGATATAGGTAGGCATTTTATCTGCGGCTTCATAATTGATTCCTTTCCTTATAAGAGCCAAAGCAAGAAGAGGCTTTTCAATTTTTTCTATTAAAGCGTGGGGCACGGCTATTCCTTTCTCTAAGCCTGTACTTCCCAGGCCTTCTCTTTTCAGAAGCTCCTCAACGATGCCTTTTTCCTTAGAAATCAGGCCTCTCCTCTTCAAGGCGGTAACAATTTCCTCAAGGACAGATCTCTTATCTCCTGGCTCTATATCGAGGAAAATGTAATCTTCTTTTAGAAGTCCGTAAATATTCATTCTTCGCCTCTAAAAATTGCTTGAAAATTGAGATCTGGCCCTGACGTTGGACATTTCTACATTTATCACTGTCTTTCGATGCTTTCCTCTCTATTTATGACCATGATTAGATGTTAAAAGTCAAGAACTATCCTTAATTTTTTAAAACAATCTCATATAAAATTGTCATTGCGAGGAGCGTAGCGACGCGGCAATCCTCCGTTGCGAGCGGAGCGCGGCAATCCGACGAAGTCGTTGCGAGGCGCTAAGCGCCGTGGCAATCTCAACCATTTAAAAAGGATTGCTTCGCTTCGCTCGCAATGACACGCCAGGAATCTTCTACGCTCCTCGCAATAACATTTAATATCCCGTAACTTAGGGACAAACTTTTTTATTTAAAAGGCTTTAGGGTTAAAGTTCCTGCTCCTTTTTCTTCGATGTCATCAGGATCGAAGAGCATCGGATGGTACTGGCCCTCCAGCCAGAGCGAGATCTGATCATCGTAAAACCGGTCGAGAAAATGGCCGCTTTCGCCAGAGCTAAGGACACAAACAGAATTTCTAAAATCAGATAAATCAATAATTTGACGATAAGAAACTCCCCAATTTTTTTTAAGCGACGATGATGAAGAGAGTTTTACTGTAAAAGCATCGCCGCCAAGAGGGTAAGGACCTCTGTTAAGGAATTTCAAAAAAGGGACCTCACCCAACGAATGCTGGAAACGAAATGAATTTATCCTCATCCAATCCCACCTGTCTGCAGGGCCGTATCGCGCTTCGAGCCACTTATAAGCCTTCTCCAAGCTAATCTCTATTATTTCCTCTCTTGTCTCTACAATTTGAGTCTCCTTTTTATCGAACCAAACCGAGAGAGGATCGGAAAGGATTCTGAGAAGTCCAGCCCGCTTACGCTTAAAAAGCGAATTAAATCTTTCATAATCTTCGCCGAGATCGTCCTTAAAAACCTCCTCGTGGAAAAAATCTATGAAAATTTTGTAGAGGGCAGCCTCTTTTCCTGAGGACATCCGCAAATCCCAATTCTTCAGGATATCAAGAGCCTGCTTTGACTCTCCTTCTGCAATCTTTATTTCCTCTATATATGGAAGAAAAAGCTCTCCCTTTTTGGAAAATATATCATTCTGGATAACCTTCATCGTCTCCACGCTATGCTTTTCCAGCTGAAGGAGCAATTCTCTTATTCTCTCTTCCCTGAAAGGTGCTTCCCAATCAAAGCCCATGTAATAAGGAAAATTATCAGGAATGATTTTATTGTTAGCAGTGACGATTAATCCGCTCTCAGGATTATAGAGATTAGGTTTTTCTTCTTCTTTCAGATAGCCTTGCCATCTGCCTTCCTCTTTCCAGCCAGGATAAGGAAAAAGAGCAGCCACCTCTTTTCTTATAGGAATTTTCCCGCTTAGATAGTAGCCGATATTCCCTTCCTTATCCGCGTAGACAAAATTCTGTGGAGGAGCGTCAAACAACTTCAAAGCATCAACAAATTCCTGCCAATTTTGAGCTTTGTTGAGAAGATAGAATGATTCCATAGTTTTTCCACCATCATAGATCGTCCAGCTTAAAGAAAGATGCTTCTCGTTGGCGCCGAGAACAGGAGAAACAACAGGTCCCCGTCCTGTCCAGCTTATATCGATTCTTTCGGATTCCTTCTCCCCTCTAATCTTGATTCTTTCTTCTTTTGTAAAAAGAGGCTTCCATTCATCATTATCCCAGTACATATCTCTGGAAGAGTTAAGTCTTTCGACGTAAAGATCCTGAACATCCACTCCAGAGTTAGTTATTCCCCAGGCTATGGATTCATTATGGCCGATGATGACCAACGGAACTCCAGGAAGAGAGACGCCTACAGCATTTAGACCGGGACAAGCAATATGAATTTCGTACCAAATGGGAGGAAGACTGATTTCAAGGTGGGGATCGTTAGCCAAAAGAGGATTTCCGGATTCAGTGCGGCTCCCGGCCAAAACCCAATTGTTACTTCCCTGGAAAGGAAGCGGCATAGACCACTCAGACAAAGGCACATCCTCTATTTCGAGGTAAGGGGCGGCGATTCCTTCTTCCAATATCTGGAGAGCTTTTTGGGCACCAAGCTCTTTTACCAATTTTGCTCTCAAAATTTCGCTTTGATAATCTACGCAGAGAAGCAAAGCCATTATTTCCTTGACGATCAGAGAATCCATTGGACTCCATGGTTGAGGTCTGTAGCCTAAAAGCAAGAATTCAGGGGGCCAGTTTAATTTTCGGGAATTCATCCAGGAATTGACTCCCGCACTGTAAGAGAAGATCAGATTTTTCATTTTGGATGAGAGTTTCTCGAAATCTCTCTGCGCCGCTTCTTTAAGATCCAAGGTCCTTATAAACTTGTCTCTCTCCAGAGCTTTTCGGCCGAATATTTCAGAAAGTTTCCCCACACCTGCTCTCCGGGTAAGTTCCATTTGCCACATTCTGTCTTGGGCATGAACATATCCGCAGGCAAAAAAGAGGTCTTTTTCGTTTTGAGCAAAAATATGAGGAACTCCCCAACTATCTCTGATTATTTTGACATCTGCTTCCAGGCCTGTTAAAGAGACATCCCCCTTCATCTTAGGCACAGAGCGATAAAAATGAACAAAAAAGAAGACAAGACAACCTGAAAGGAAAAAAAGGACAGAGGTTATAGCGATCTTAAAAAGTTTTTTCATCAAAAATCAGAATTATCTTGTGACTTTTCCTCAACGCCGGCAACTTCATCCGCTTTTTTCAAGACCTCGTCGGAAAATTTAATCCCTTGCTTGGCTGCAGCATCCAGGTTTAGGTGCATCCTCACTTTGCTCATGTACTGAATGGGGATCTTAGCAGGGCTCTCACCGCCTTTGACCATAACGGCGATTTCTCCGGCTTTATGACCCATCTCGAAAAAATCCCATCCCAAGGCTGCACAAGCTCCACGATGAGTGGAGAGCAGAAAACCGCCAAAAAGAGGAATAGAATTTTCCTCTGCCACCATGCCGATGGTTTCGAAAGAGGCATTTATTGTGTTATCTGAAATTTGATAAATAGCATCTATTTTTTTATTTATTAGGAGTTGAGCGGAATGAAGAACCTCGTTTTTGTTGGCGATAGGAACATCCACTATTTCAAAACCCAGATCTCTTGCTCCTCTCTTAGCTAACTCCAGATAAAATTCTGAATTGATCTCTGCTGGTGTCCACAAAGTTCCAAGTCTTTTAGCTCTGGGCAAAATTTCCTTGATAAAATCTAAGCTCTTTTCAATAGGTCCTCTTGAAGAAACTCCTGAAACATTGCTCCGGTGATCCTGGGCAGACTTGCCAGCTCCGGCCAGGAAAGGATTAGCAACAGAAGAAAATATGATTGGAATTTCATGAGTTACAATCAGAGCAGCCTGGAGACAAGGAGTTGAAAGAGCAACGATCATATTAACGTCCTCATCGACGAAGTCCTGGGCAATCCTCTGGACTTCAGGAAGATTCCCATAGCCGTTCCTTATTTTTAGCCGGATATTCTCATTATTCCTTAAACCATTATCCTCTAAAGCACGAATAAAGCCTTCTCGAACCTCATTAAGTGTTGGAGCATCGTTAAACTGAAAAATACCAATCGTATAAAGACTTTCCTGTTTTTTCTGACAGCAGAGGAAAACGAGCAGGGATAATAAAAAAAGAATTAAGATTTTTCTCATTTATCTGTTCCTTTTTTCCCTAAACATAATAATCAAAAAAAATCTCAGGAGCAATCTTTTTTTCAGGAAAAATGAGGAAAAAGGGGACAGGCTACTTTTTTGTAAGAGAGAAGAAGTTCTCAGGTTAAACAGAAAATGGAACAGAAAATGGGGCCTGGCCCCATTTTTTTCCATTTTTTTCTGCAGGCCACTTTTTCTGGTTCTCTGTCTGCGGGTGGAAACTGACCTCTTTCTTGCGGAAAAACGGGCCTGTCCCCTTTTTTCGCTTCCATATTACTTTTATAATTTGAATTTTTTTGGGATAATAAGGCATAAATTAAACGGAAGCAAAATGTGATCCCATGGCAGATTATTTTATAGGCACGGCTGGTTGGAGCTACGATGACTGGGAAGGGGTTGTTTATCCCGAAAAAAAGGGGCGCGGTTTTCATCCACTCGTATTCTTAGCCCAGTATATAAATATTATAGAAATAAACAGCACATTTTACAGACCGCCTGTAATCCAAATTTCTCTTTCCTGGATAAAGAGAGTTGAAAACTACCCTGATTTTCTGTTTGCCGTCAAGCTTCATCAGGTTTTCACCCATAAGAGAAAAGACTTCACCCAAGAAGATGTGGATAATTTTAAGCTCGGCATCGAACCTCTCAGGGCAAGGGAGAGGTTAGCCTCTATCTTGATTCAATTTCCCTGGTCTTTTGCGAGCACGATATCAAACAACGAATATTTGATTAATTTATTCAAATCTTTCTCCGACTATCCTCTAGCCTTGGAGGTGAGGCATTCCTCCTGGAACAGCCCAGATTTCTATAAGTTTCTTTCAGAATACAATGTGAGCTTTTGTAATATAGACCAGCCTATCTTTCGAAATTCGATCAAGCCCAGCTCTATCTGCACAAATCCCGAATTCTCCTACGTCAGGCTGCACGGACGAAATTACAAGAATTGGTTTAAGCAAGATGCAGGCCGGGATGAACGATACAATTATCTCTACACGAAAGAAGAACTCCAAGATTGGATCAAGAGAATAAAAGATTTAGGTAATCAAAGCAGCAAAGTCTATGTCATCACCAATAACCATTATAGAGGACAGGCATTAGCAAACGCTTTTCAGATCAAAAACTTGATTACAGGCGAAAAACTGGACATTCCCCCTCTTCTTGCCGAGCAATATCCTGTTCTTAAAGAATTGGCAAAAAAAATAAGAGAAGGTCAGCTCGGTTTATTCGATGAAAAATAGGAGTCAATAAGAGGAGATCTAAAAGCATGTGGTGGGAAAACAACTTCCTGAATGTCAAAGGAAAAAAACTCTATCTTGAGGATAAAGACGCCACAAAGGTAGCCAAAGCACACGGAACTCCGCTTTATGTCTACAGCAAAAGCCAGATTCTTTCTAACTTTAAAACACTTCTTAAGGCTTTCACTGGGAAAACGTCGCTGGAAGTTAAATTGTACTATGCAATGAAAGCAAACCCTCATCAAGAAATCTTGAAAATTCTAAAAGAGGTAGGAGCCTGTATAGATGCAGTTTCTCCGGGGGAAATCGCTGAAGCTCTTCGCGCGGGATTCTCAGCGGATAGAATATTCTTCACAGGGACCAGCGTCAGCGCAGAGGACCTCAAACTGGCCTTCGATCAGGATGAACTGATTGTCAACATAGATGCTGAAGAACAACTCGAGCTTATGAAAGAAGTCAGGGAGAGATGGTTCAAGTACAAAAAGACCAAGGTAGCCGTAAGATGGAATCCCGGGATAGGAAGAGGATTTGACTCGAAGGTCGTTACTGCAGGAGAAAAAACATACGACGGAATGCCCATTAAATTCGGCGTTGAAGAAAAGAAGGTTATCCAGACTTTCGCCAGGGCATCTCAGTATGGTTTTACTCCTTCAGGATTGCATCATCATCTGGGCTCGGGCTGGACCAAGCAGGATTTTGAAGCGGTAAAAGATGCGGTTGATAAGATGGTCCAGAAAGCATCAGAGGTCCAAAGACAGGGATTTTCTCTTGAATTTCTTGATTTTGGCGGTGGATTCGGGCCCCAATATTCTTCAGATCAGGAAAAGTTTCCGGTTAAGGAATATGTAGAATATATTTGCCAAAAAATAAAAAAATTGGATTTAGGGATAAGAACCATCGTCATGGAGCCAGGAAAATATTTAGTCGGAGACGCTGGTGTATTGCTGGTCAAGGTTGAGTATTTGAAAAAGAGCTACAACAACCTCTTCGCTTGCGTGAATGCAGGAACCTTTAACACTGTGCCAAGACCAGCTATTTATTCGGGAGCTTACCATCACATAGTTAATTGTTCCAACGTGAATTATGGGAAAAAGGAACGGATTACAGTTGCCGGAAACCTTTGTGAAACAGGAGATGTCTTCGGAAAAGAAATAGAAATGCCAGTGCCAAAGAGCGGCGATATTCTGGCCGTGCTCTGTGCGGGGGCTTACTGCAAAAGCATGGCCTCAAATTTCAACCTGAGAAAAATACCAAAAGAAATCATCATTTAATCAGCGCATCCCTAAAATTGTAGGGATTTGATTCATCAAACCCGCTTTCTTATGTAGGGGCTTGATTCATCTTTTGTAGGGGTTTGATTCATCAAACCCACCTTTTTTTGTACGGATTTGATTTATTAATATTATATTTAGATCAGAAAATGGGAAAATCTCCAATTTTTCCGATATTGGAAAAAACGGGGCCTGTTACCATTTTTTACGCAACTTTTTGCCTGATTTCTATCCACTTATCAATTTTTTTATCAGGCTTTTTTTTCTAAAATATCCTTAAGCGCGAGTTCAGCTTGAGGATAAAGGAATCGATAGCCCGCCTCCAGAAGCCGCTTTGGAATAACTCTCTGACCTGATAAAAGCGTATCCTTCGCCATTTCACCAAAAATCAGCCGCAGAACAAAACCTGGAACAGGAAACCAAGAGGGCCGCCTCATGATTTTTCCCAGAATATGAAAAAAATCCTTTTGAATAAGCTGGTGTGGTGCTGTCAGGTTAAAAACGCCGTTTAAATCCTCTTTTTGCATAAGGAAGAGAATTGCGTTAACCTCATCCTCAAGATGAATCCAGGAAAACCATTGTTTTCCGCTTCCAAGGTGACCGCCGACAAAAAAACGAAAAGGTTTCACAAGGCGAAGAAAGACTCCCCCCTCTTTACCAAGAACAAGGCTGGAGCGAATAATTATGCGTCGAATTTTCTGAGAATCAGCTCCTTGCGTGGATTGCTCCCATTTTTTGACTACCTCAGCAAGGAAACCATCGCCAGGCGAAGATGATTCATCAATAACTTCATCCCCACGGGAGCCATAATAACCAATGGCCGAAGCCTGAATGATTACCCTAGGCTTTTTTTCGACAGCCTTTGCTGCCTCAACAATAGCTCTTCCTGCATCGAGCCTGCTCTGAAGGATAGATTGTTTCTTTTTTGGCGTCCAGCGTCCAGAGCCTATGTTTTCTCCAGCCAAATTCACAACAGCATAAGCATTGTTAGCATAACCCTGCCATACTTCGGAGCTTTTCCCGTCCCACTCAACAACTGTAGCATCGGTTCCGAAGATTCTTTCTCCTTTTTCTTTACTGCGAGAAAGAGCAACGACATCATATTTTTCTTCAAGTAGACGAAAGCAGAGGGCTTTCCCGATAAAACCTGTGGCGCCTACAACTATGATACGAGCCATTTTTTACTGATTAAATCCTTCGTTATCTTTACAGGTTTTAAAGAACGATAAGCTCTTCGTTGGCTTACAGCACGAATGACATCCAAATGCACCCCCTATTAAATCCATGGATTGCAAAATATCTCTGTTTAAGCAGATTTTTTTCTTCTTCTCCTATCTTGCCATTTCAAATATTATTTTTCAAACTGATTTTCTTTGGAAATTTTTTTATTTTGTGATAATTATAGATACCAACAAACAGAAGGAGAATAACATGAAAAGAAAAACTTCACTCTTCGCTATGCTTGCTTTTCTTTTGATTCTTTGCTGCGGAATATCTTTCTGTCAAGAGGTCGATCTTAGCGGAACGTGGGAAGGGACAAGCGAAGTTCCTGAGCAACCAGAGCCGAATCAAATAACCTTGGTCCTAGAAAAGATTGACGGGGAATACAGTGGAACTGTTAACGATTCTTTAGGATTTGCCGAGGATGCGGAATTAGAAGATATCGAATTTAAAGACAACACCTTAACCTTCACTTTTACCATCTTTAACGGATTCGAGTATATGCCTGTATATGCCACTTTGACTGTAGAAGGAGATAAAATGAGTGGCTACTGGGAAACAGAAGACGGCAGCTCAAGCCAAATAGAGCTGAAAAGAAAGGATTAAAATATTTAAAGATTATTTTTCCTTCAATTTTTCTCAGTCTCTATCATCAACCCGACTTCTTCAAACAGCTTCCCAAAAGGTTTAGTCTGAACCTTCTGATTTTCTCTGGGAGAATTTTCTCGCCTTCTGAATTCTAAAAACTAAGGGAATCAAACCGAGTGTTATTTAATCTCGATTCCTCCAAACATTGCAGTTGCTCTGATGAAGAGGGTAGCTTTTGTTTCTGCTGGGGGAGCTGCTTTATGCTTATCCTCAACTCCTCCAAAAATTGAACTGCTGTCAACAACGACCTCCCAATCGCTTGGAACAAGAACTTCAATCCCTCCAAAAATTGCTGTCAACTCAATAGTGGCCTTATTATCCGCCAGACCTGCCTGGGTGAAGTCTAAATCAATGCCCCCAAAGAGAGCTGTTGCCTTGCCTCCCCGAAATTCCGGTGTGTTAAAACGCCGCTTTATTCCCGAAAAAATTATAAAAGCATCTAAATCTTTCTCTTTTATTTCAGGGGCCTTTTCTTGAAAAGGCTTAAATCTTGGCTTAAAAATAATCCACAGCCCAGCAGCTATAATCAGCAGGGGCCAGAAATAGATCCAGACTCTTCCTCTAATAATGTCCAGGTTGACAAGCATAAAAAAGACACCGATCAAAATAAGGATTACTCCGAAGCCCGCGCTGCGAAACTCATGCGCAATCAAGTGCCATAAGCCGACAAAAATGAGAATAAGAGGCCAATAGGTAGAAAAGACTTCTCCGATATCCAGCTTGCCCAAGTTGCCAAGTAAAAACAAAACTCCAATAAAGATAATCAATAGCCCTGAAAATATGCGACCTTGATAGTCTCTGATTCTATTCATTTTCAATCTCCTTATGTAAAGTTTATATTAAATTCACTTATAAAAATAAACAAAAATCTTTTTTAGAAAATGCCAAGATAAGAGAAGAGATATTTCTTGAGCCCTCAGCCGAAAAGCTTTCACTCCTTTCTTGGGAAAAGTCCATTCTCTTTCTGCAATCTTTCCTGCGAGTATATTCTCTTTATCGCTTTCACGATGATTGACGACGAGATTTTACTATGTTATATGTTACAGGTTATGTGAAAGGGTGGACAATGGAGACTCCTTTTTTTTCTTTAAGAGAAGCCAAACTTCCACTTAATGTCCCTCCACGCTGGACTGAGCCGTTAGGAAAAATAATAAAGAAGGCAAGTGCCGCTTTCGGTGAAAAAACTTGTTTTGAATTGCTAAGACTTGGGGAATCCTACTCATCTGAAGCAGCTTCGTCAGATATTGAGCCTTGCGCTATTAAATTATTACGATCCTTGTTAGCATTAGGAAACAATATTGGAACAGATTCAGTACTCAAAGGCTTAGCAGACATTCTTCCATTGTTTAAGCCAAATGAAATTAGTCCTCTTCCCTCTGTTGATGATGTTGAAAAGAAAATGGTATTCCCATTTAATCCGATAACTAAAAACTACAAATATAAACAGACTTCTCTTAGTCTATCAAGTCCTACAGCATTCTCAAAAAAAGTAGAAATCAATGTTATTATTAAGTATTTTAACAGTCGGGAACAGGTTGCCCTAAAAATTAAGCTAGGGGTGTTCAAAGATATTCGTGGCGATTTCTATTGTGAAATAGGAAGTGTACTCTCTGACCGGACGATGTCAAAAGTAAGCAAAAATCTTGATCTTTTAGACCGAAGAAGTCCTATTAGCTTAGGAATGCTCCAACAATCAAAAAACAACGTTCTTAAATATATCAGAGAGAGAAATTTTTTGGCCGGCCTAGACTTGACACCGGCCTTTTTTCACGTGATTCGACTCATGGAAAGGTTTGGGGGCAAGTTTATTCAACCACAAGAGGCAGAACGCTATATTAATATTATTAAAAGATCTGTAACGCATACAATTCTTCACAGACAACAATATATGAAATCAATAAATGAAGGAATTTTTCATTTTGCGTTAAATCGTTATCAACACAATCATCTCAATCCAACACTTGTTAGCTTATTGTTGTATAACAAAATGATTCTTGATTATAAAACAGATAAACCGCTTCTTTGGATACCTCCTCGAATGATTTACAGAAAAAGCGAATTCCCGCGGGATAATGACTGAAGTATCAATTTTATCAACTTGTTCAAAGAAACCAAGCAGGATTGTGACTAACCGCGAATTGGAAGCCAAATTGGGCTTAAGATCAGGGATAATTGAGAGACTCACTGGTATTCAGAAGAGGCATTACTTAGGAGAAGGCGAGTCTTTGCAAAGCTTGGCAACTGATGTTGGCTTCGAGGCAATTAAAAGATCAGGCCTTAATCCTTCAGATTTGGATATGTTGATAGTTTATACAGATGTCCCCCCTACAATACTTGAAAACGGTTGTTTAAAAAAAACATACTATGAAATATCTCCTCACATTCAATATTTACTAAAGAAAAGAGAAATTGATGTTGACTGTGAATGTATTAATGTTGGAGGGAGTTGTGCTGCTTTTATTTCTGCTTTACAGATAGCTTATGGGCTAATAAAAGCGGGAGCTAAAAAGAATATCTTAATTGTAGGAGCTGCAAATTGTTCTTCTTTCTTGGAAAAAGCAGATAAGAATGTTGCCATGACTTTCTCAGATGGAGCGGCAGCTACAATCCTTACTGCTACTCAAGAGAAAGGTTTTATAGATTTTTATTGTATGACAGATGGCGTTGGATATAATTCAGCTAGTTTTAAGGACTATGAGGAATTCTTCATTGATAGGAAGAGAGTAGCCGAATTTGCTCCAAGAGCATTTCAATTGGCAATTAATAACTTATTGAAAAAAACAAAATTAAAAATAGAGAATATAGATTTATTTATCCCTCATCAAGCCGGCATAAAGATTATAAAAAATGGTATAGAACTTTCTAGGATTCCCCCCCAAAAAGTATATATTTCTTTACAACATGATGGGAATGCAGGTGCTGCTGCTCTCCAGCTAAGTTTATCAAATGCTATGGAAGAAGGTCGAATAAATGAGGGAGATTTGATCGCTCTAGTTGGCTTTGGCACTGGGTGGCATTATGGTGCGACTGCCTTTTATTATCATAAAAATCCTATTTGAAGTTACAATGTCAAAATATGCTAGAATTTAGAGTTCTTTCTTAAAGACACGAAAGCACTTATAAATCTCACCTCCCATTTTCTCCATTTCCGCTCTTATTTTCACGTTTTCTTCCAACTCATGGTGAGAATCTGCAACTTCAAAGGCAGCTTCATGGGCTGATTGTATCAACTTTACTCCCATAAGGACATCAAGCCCCAGGCCTCGATATTTCTCTTTGATAGCACCAAGGAGCATGTCCAACTGCTTTGTCTTCTTCGCTGCCCTCAATATCTTCAGAAAGCCAAAGGGGAAAAGATGACCTCTGGCCCTTTGAATGCCTTCAGTTATATCTGGCATGCTAATCACAAAAGATACCAACTCATCGTCCTTTTTAACAGCTTTCACAAACCTTGGGTCAATAACAGGCATGTAACGCTTCGCCAAATCCTCCATCTCTTTTTCTTCCAAAGGAGCATATCCATAAATATTGCTTCCTAAAAAACTTTCATTCATAAGACGAAGGATCGGCTTTATCCAAGGCTTCAGCTCCTTTCTTTTCTTGAATTCAACAACCTCAAAGTTCTTCCTCCTTTGGATTCTCTCGTAAATTCTATTGTAGAATTCTGGAATTTTTTTTGGCACATCAATCTTATAAACAAAATAATCCACATCCTTCGTGTAGCCCTTCCTTTCAACAAAGCCAGGCATCCATTCAAAGTTATAATAGGTGGCTATGGTCGCGCGATTCTCAAATCCTTTTATTAAAAATCCTTCAGGATCCTGATCTGAAAATCCATAGGGCCCGACAATTTTCGTCATCCCCTTTTTCCTTGCCCAGTTTTCGACATAACTCAAAAGTGCACGAACAACTTCCTCATCTTCCCATGTTTCCAAATACCCGAATCGAGCGGTTTTCTCTTTTCTTTGCTCGTTATAGCGAGGATTGATGATGCCCATAATTCTTCCCACAACTTCTTCTCCACGGAAAGCAAGCAAGGTTACAGTCTCGCAATACGAGAAGGCTTTGTTCTTCTTCGGATTAAAATATTTCCATTCATCTAGATAAATTGGAGGTACCCAATTGGGACGATTAGCATGTAGCTTCTCAGGAAGAAAGATGAACTTCTTCAAATCTTTGCGTGTCTTTATTTCTCTGATATTAACATCCATCTTTATATCCAACTTTTTCCCAAAAACCAGCTTATAGGAATTTGGTTTCTGCGCTTGCCACGATTTATTATCTTTTCCTCCTAATTTCCACGCGCTGACATTCACCATTACACATATCACAAATAAGCCCAAAGTATCAATCAAAGACAAATCGCTTGTCAAACCAAGTAAAAATGTCCCATTCTTACAAAAATGAAAATGTCATGATCTATGAAATAGATCCTCTCCTCTATCCCAAATGTGATGGCCAGATCCGAATTATTGCCTCTATCACCAAAGGTTAGGCTTTGCCAAGGTGAAGAGAAATAAGCTATTATCAAATTCTCCTGACATCCCTTTGATAAAGCATGAACAAAGACAGGATTACTAGATATCTAAAGCTTCGCTTTATTGCCAAGGGCCCCCTCCGCTCCAAGTCGCTCAACAGCTCCTCTTACTACGGATTAGAGCGGGACTGTCAGAAAAACTGTTGCATTAGCTAAATCTACGAGAGTTGTGTATCAATTTGACACTTTTCCTTAGATTTACTATGTTATTCTAGCAAACTACACAAGAAAAATATGGTAGCTAACTGCCCCAAATGTAAAACTGAGAATGCCTCAGACTCCCAATTTTGTAAAACGGGCATCGATGAATCGAGACTTAAAACAAAAGACTGGGGTGAAAGCAAACCCGTTGATGATAACTCCACCCCAGAAGGTAAAGCAAACAATCGAAGAGTGGAATTCGCAAAAATATGATTTTGGAGGGTAAAAGGATGAATTTAAAAAAAGCTTTTGTGCTGGTACTGCTTTTTTGTTTTTGTGCTTCTTTAAGCGTTACGGCTAATGACGAAAAAGAGCCTATTAACTGGCGGAGATTTAAACCATTTTGTCCTACTATTCAAGGCTGGAATAAAACTGGGGATTTCAAAGGTGCAACGATGTTGAGCACGATCAATATGAGCCAAGGCTCACAAGATTATGTCGCTGGAAAAAAGAAGCTTACGATTCTGTTTGTCGATAGCGCTGGCGACCTTATGATCCTTGCACCAATAAAATCGATGTTGGATCTTGAGGTAGACACAAGCACTCATTATCAAAAAAAAATTACAGTTGAAGGTTATCCTGGCGTAGTAATATATGATTTTACCAATAAAACGGCAGAAATTATCGTTTTGATTGCTTCTCGCATTTATATCCAAATATCAGGAAAAAATATTGAGGAACAAGCAGTTGATGGTCTTAAAGCTATACTCGAACTAATAGATATCGCAGGGATCGCTGAACTGGAAAAATAATCGCAGAGAGTATTTTCAGTCTAGCTCAGTAGGGATTGAGAAAGGAGCAGTTGAAAATCTTCGCCCTTCCGTTGCCATCCCTCCTCACTACTTCTATGAAGTGGCAAGCGGGCATAGAGCAATATTCTTGAGTTGAGCATCACTTACGCCAGAAATAAGTGACCTTGACCATCAATGTCCGATTGATGATCTCATTAGGACCGGGTCCGATCAGTCGTCCATCATTATAAACCAGATAGAGATTGCATTCCGGTGAATAGATCCATCGCAGGAGAATGTCACTGACGATCTTCTCCTTTCCTAAGTTATAGTATTTATCGTCGTTCCACTGCACATAGGCTTTTAAATAAAGATCCGTAGAAAAAAAGTAAAACAGGCGAAGTCCAAGCGTATTCGTGTGAAAACTTCCTTCAGGAAGATTGATATAATTATGATTGTAGTCCACCTCCATCCTAAGCCGCCGGATGCGGGTAACTGTACCGTTAAGACCAAACCTCATTTGATGACCGGTATAATAACTCCCATAATCAATGTCGATCTCACCTGCAAGAGCGCGGCTCTTATCGCTTTCCATGTTGAGAGAGTACACGTAGCCGCTGTAGATTCCTTCAGGAATGAGGAAGCCTTCACGCACCTCCCAATCATAATCGATAAACTCACTTTCCCGCTGAATATTGATGCTGAAACGTGTGCTGTTTTGGAAATCAATTGAAAATGATGCCTCTGCCGTACTCTCTAACATCCTGTTATCATGGTCAGAACGATAGCTGCCCTCCAATTGATAGCTGAACTGGCGGATAACAGACGATTCTTTAGGTCGCGGAGAGTATTCAACAGAAGCGCTACTAAGCCGAAAGTCCGTGCGACGGATAAATCCTATTTCTGGGTTGAAATTGGCCCCTACATCCTGGTGCGAGGCCGAGGCCTTCCAAAGGTCGCTATTGTATCCCAGACTGAGTTTGCCAGCCAGGTTTCGTTTGTTCATATTGATGATTTGTCCCTCATCGGCTTCTCGAGGTCCCAAGGTAGCTGCGAGATAGCCCGAAATAGTGAAGTAACGACTCAGAGGAAAGTGACCATCGAGCCCCAGAGAGCGGTTAAAGTCTGGGGAATGCAACTCTTCCTTGTTCAGGAACATCATCCCTATTGTGCCCCGCTGTAGAATATCGCGCCGGAAACGCACTACAGAAAAGTTTGTCGCATTGACCTTGGTCGTCTCATTCTCTTCTTGAATGGCAACATCATCCGTTATTATATTCATCACACCGACTTGATATTTGCCTACCTTTCCCACCATTTTGGCGCCGCCAAGTATCCGTGCTTCATGACCATCGACGAGTCCAAGTCGACGGCTATAAAAAAGATTCATATCAGTATCTTCTCTATGCCAATGGTTCCCGCCACTGCCGCCGAATGAGAAGACCTCAGCACCCTCAAGAAAAAATTCTCGTTTTTCAGGATAATAAAGAGAGAAACGCGTCAGGTTGACCTGTTCCTGGTCTGCCTCCACCTGGGCAAAATCTGTGTTTAAGGTAAGGTCTAAAGCCAGATTTGCTGTAAGCGCTAATTTTGCATCCAGTCCAATATCACCCAGACGATCCGTGGTAAAATTTGTGTTTTGGTCGTTTTCCATGCCTCCCAAAAAGTAAGGCCTCAGTTCCAGATTACCCCCCATTCTTGCGTCGGCTATGCCCTGGAGCGACCCCGCTTCGGAGAGACGGAATAATCCTGCTCCTCTTCCAAAATCACGCGGAATTAGCTGCCAGTAGACATGTTCATTCTTTCGTCGAATCATCCGCGCGAAGTTGATACCCCACACAGACGATTCCTGCTCTGCGAATCGCAACGTCTTCCAGGGGATAGCAATCTCAGCAAGCCAGCCATCAGCTGTGATCTTTGCTTTGCATGACCAGAGACCGTCCCAGGCAGGGTTGAAGTCTTGGCCCTCGTTGGCCAGTACCGCTTCACGCTTGACCCCGTGGGGATTAGTTATGAAATAATACCCACTACGGTGGTCGTGATACGTATCCAGTACCAATTCAAAATAGTCATCATCATCGACGATGGCATCGCGCCGCATTTCTCTGGCGATAATCTTGCCCGGCTCAGAATCGTAACACTTGACACCGATGTAAATATTCTTGGCATCATAAAGAAACCCTACTTCGGTTTTTTCGGATGCTGGCATCCCTTCTTCTGGTTCGCGCTGTGTAAACTGCCCTTGAAACTGGGCGGTTTGCCAAGCTGGATCGTTCAATAACCCGTCTATAGCCAACGGCGTTTCCGTACGAACGGCAGTGATATACCGTTTGCCGTACTCGTCGCGGTGGATCTCGCTATTCTGTTCAGAACTTTTAAAGGGATCTTCACCCCAAACTCTACCGACGAGAACAATAAGGCATACTAAGAGCATATATTTGCTGAAGAAATTCCGATAAAACACAATTCTCATCTGCATTAGGATTAAAGGAAATGATAGCATAGTGTCCATTCTTTGAAAACGTGCTTGTCTGAGAAATCTTAGCTATGTTCTTCAATATAAGATTTCCAGCCGGAATTCCTGGGGGCGGCCGAGCAATGGAGCGAGTATTTCTGATAGCCACTGTGGTTGATTTTGGGCAATTCAAGGGTGGAGTCTATCAGTAAAGCTTAGTGTTGATAGTCTAAATTGTTTCGTTTCTCTTGCCCAGTCGTTGATGTTGACGTTTTGGGTGTGATATGCTTATTTAAGCATGCCGGTATGTGGATATCGTGAAAAATAGAGAGGGATCTGTGTCAATCAAAAAAAAGGAAACTTTTCTAAAATTTACCATGTTATATGTTACAGATGATGTGAAAGGGTGGACATTGGACAAAAAGCACAGAAAATTGCAGCGCGCGCAAAAACCAAATTCCTATATTTAACTATGTTCAAAAATTATCTGAAAATCGCTTGGCGGAACATTAAACGTCAGAAAGTCTATTCGGCCATCAACATTATCGGCTTTGCTGTTGGCCTCTCCATCAGCCTGATCCTATTCTTCTTTGTGCTAGATGACCTAACTTATGACAGATTTCATGAGCATTTTAGCTCCATCTATCGGGTCGGGCAATTCAGCAAGACAGACGCTAGGCTCCACGCCATCATTTCAGGCCCTCTCATACCCGCATCGATAGAAGAAATACCGGAGGTGATCGCCGGAGCCCGGATATCTTTATTCGGAAGGCAGCCCATCCAGCGTGCCGACCAAGCACAGGCAGATAACAGCGATCAAAATGCCGTCAGAGCATTGACTCTTGTGACCGATCCAGGCTTTTTTGATGTCTTCAGCTTTAAGATTCTGAAAGGCAATGCTTCGAGCCTGAGCACACCCAACGGTGTCTTTCTAACCCCAAAGATTGCTTCCGCTCTTTTCGGGGAGGAAGATCCCGTTGGACAACCCCTTTTACTCAGGCCGGTGGAGAACGCCCAAGTAGCGGGAATCGTTGAAGCTCCACCGTCTAACTCACACATCCAATATGAGATCATCGTACCCCTAAGGGTGGAACTAAACCCGCTCTGGTGGGATACTTGGGATAATCAGGCGCTAGCCGGTTACATCCGTCTCCATGCCGAAGCTGATGCTTCGGCCGTTGAAGAAAAAATTACCAGATTAGCGCATGCTAAAGGATACCCAGAGATGCTCAATCCCAAGCTACAACCTTTAAAAGACATCCATCTGCATTCCAAAGATTATTACTATGATACCAGAAATTTTGGCAAATCAGACATGTCGGTTGTTTACCTCATGAGTTCTATTGGTTTAATTATACTACTCATTGCCTCCATCAACTTTATCAACCTTTCTAGTGCACGGGCAGCCACGCGTGCCAGAGAAGTCGGGATGCGGAAGGTTGTCGGCTCAAAGAGATGGCAGTTGATCATACAGTTTTTAGGAGAATCCATTTTTATCACACTCATAGCGATGGTAATTGCCTGTGTGTTTCTACAATTGGCTCTACCACAACTTGAGGGATTTATGGGGAAAACACTGAAGATCAACATTCTCAACAATCCTTTACGTATGCTCGCACTCCTGGCAGTGGCTGTCATTATTGGGATTCTGTCCGGCTTATACCCGGCACTCATTCTTTCAGCGTTCAAGCCGATCAGAATTCTCAGAGGAGAATTCCGGTCAGGCCGATCGGGGTTTCTGATGCGCCGAGTGTTTGTTGTCTTTCAGTTTGCCATAACCATAGCTTTATTCGTCGGCCTCTCCATTGTCATGGTCCAGATAAAGTACTTGCAATCTTTTAATTTCGGATACAACAGAGAAAACGTTCTGGTGATCCCCGATTATCTGGGAAACCGTGATGATCTTCTGAAAATGAGAGTGCTAGATATGTCAGGCGTGATATTCACCGGGAGAAGTAACTTTATCTTGGGAGATAATCTTAGGTCAATTGAAGCGTTTCCGTATGGTGGAGATAGGGGAAAAAACGCGTTTTTTGGCTTTGATTTCATAATCGATGAAGGGTTTTTCGAGACACTGGAAATTCCTTTCGTCCAAGGCAGGAATTTTTCCGGGGAGCGTGCCCTTGACCGTGAAGACGCGGTCATCATCAACGAAACCGCCCTCAGATTTACTGGCTTTGATGATCCCCTAGGAAAGAGACTGAATATCGTCGACCTTGATGGAAACATCCTCACAAAAAGAGTGATTGGAGTTATCAGAGATTTTCATTTCTCAACTGCCAGAAGGTCGCTTTACCCGATGATCTTCCGATTTAATCCCGGAGAAAGCGGTCTTCTGCTTATACGCCTTGCGCCCGGACAGATCGCCCCGATCAGAACCCTCATCGAATCCGCCTATAAAGAAATTTATCCAGATAGGGAATTCCGATACATTTTCTTGGATGAGGTTTTCAACTTCCAGTTTGGCCAAGATCGAGAATTCGCTTCCCGTCTCGGAGCGTTTTCAGGGGTGGCTATTTTCATTGCCTGCTTAGGTCTGCTGGGACTGGTCTCTTTCTCTGTTGAGGAGCGTCGAAAGGAAATAGCCATACGCAAGGTCCTGGGCAGCAGCGAAGCTAGGATCTTCAAACTCCTTGCCTCAGACGTCCTGAAATGGATCGCTGTGGCTAATGTCATAGCCTGGCCCCTTGGATATTTCGGCATAAACCGATGGTTGAGAGTATTTGCCTACAGGACTCCGTTTACGATCTGGCCCTTTGTGATCGCTGGTGTGTGCGCTCTAGCCATAGCGCTCTTGACCATGTCCTATCAATCGTTGAGAGCAGCCCGCACCAACCCTGCAGAAGTCCTGCGTCATGATAAGTGACCGTTCTTCATGATGAACATTATAGAAATTTGGAAGCTACAAGAAAGACAGAGATGTGAGAAAATCCTCAAGTAGGGAGCACAAAAATGGGGATGGATCGTAAGCTTGAAAAAAGAAGTGGCCCGCAAAAAAATAAGGCCTCAGTTCCAGATTACCGCCCATTTTGGCCTCGGCTATACCCTGGAGTGAGTATTTCTGATAGACGCTGTGGTTGATTTTTGGAACTCAAGGGAGGAGTCTATCTGTAAAGCTGAGTGCTTGACAGTCTCTGTTGTTTTTTTCTCTTTTTTCGCTGTTGACCTCGCCGCTTTGGGTGTGCTACTCTCATTTCGGGCTGTCAGCGTCTGGAAATTGTGAAAAATCGGACGATATTTGATGTTCCCCCCGAAACCAAATTCTTATAAATAGTAGGATCGTTGATCCGCGGCGCCTCGGCTATGTCGCCAGCCTCTGATCCCTACCTGATGATTGTCAGCTCTTCCAGAACATACAGAGCTTTATCCACTTTCTCAGCGATAAAAAGGACGTAGCGGATATCAACGCTTATAGTCCGTGTCAATTCAGAATTAAAATAGTAATCGCTGTACATAGCCTCATAGGTGCCGTCAAAAAGGAGGCCGATCAGCTCTCCCTTTCCGTTAAGAACAGGGCTCCCAGAATTTCCTCCCGTGCTATCATTGGTGGTCAAAAAATTAACAGGCACATCATTTATCTTCTTATCTACATAAGGCTCAAAGTCCCCTTCGCGGTAAACTTCAAGCAACCTTTCAGGATTATTAAAAGGCTCCTTCCCTGTGTTTTTTTCCACTACGCCCGAAAGGGAGGTGATATAGTCATACCAGACAGCATCCCGTGGAGAATAACCTTTCACCTCTCCAAAATTCAGGCGAAGAGTTCCGTTGGCATCAGGAACGAGGGCTGTCTTTTTCCAAACCTCAATTCCTTCTAGATAAAGGGGCATGAGTCGGGAAAAAGCACCGGAAAGCTCCTTATGTTTTTGGTCCAGGGCCTCCCTCTCATTTTCTAGCTCGGAGGCAAATTGAATAAATGGATCATCAAGCGCCAGCAATTCTTTTCTCGGAAGATGAAGCATCTTGATTCTTTCCTCGGCTGATGCAATCCGTGTTTCGGAATAAAGTCTATCCAAGAACCTGTTGATGGCTTGCTCTTTTGAAATGCCAGAATTCTCGCTCACTATTTTTTCCACGGCCTGGATTTTCTGAACAGGTGGAAGCATCAGGATATTTTTCAGAAAATAGCTCAAAGCCTCTCTATCCGCCTGCGGGACGAGGCTTCTCTGAGCCACCTTTATTCGCATCTCTGTCCGGGGGAGATCCCTCTCTTGGTATCTCGGTTCACGATCCATATCCTTTTTTTGTTTCTCGATCGACCATTTGTTGATCGTTAAAGCAAAACTCATCATCGGGCTGCCACGGCCCATCCACCTCAGAAAAGCACTTTTTTCTCTTGTTTTTTTCTGTTCCTCATAGAGCAACTCAATCTGGGACAGCACAGCCCCGTACTTGTTCTGTGATTCGGGATTCTTCTTCAGAAATTCCACGAATGCCTGTTCTTCTGCTCTTTTTTTCTCGAGAAGCTTTGTCTTTACCAATCCCTCAAGCATCCCCTGATTATTCTTGAGCGTATTATTCAGGCCCTTGATGAGGGAAGACAGTTTAACGGCTGCGCCTCTATCTTTTTCAGAGTGTTCTTCAAAAATCCGAATCAAGTCCTGAGCAATTTTGATTTGAAAAGGATATCGGAACATGATGTCTGACTCGATGGCATAAGAAGTGACAAGCCTGTATGTTCGGCCTGGAAAGCCCAGGATCATCGCAAAATCACCTTCCTTGATTCCTCGGGCTGAGATTTTGAGATACGACTTCGGTTTATACGGAACATTATCCTTGGCATATTCGGCCGGCTTTCCATCTGGTCCTACATAGGCCCTGAGAAAAGAGAAATCACCAGTGTGGCGCGGCCACATCCAGTTATCGATGTCCCCTCCGTATTCTCCGATGGAACGAGCAGGAATATAAACAACTCGAATATCTTTAATCTTAAAATATGTGAAAAGGAAATACTGAATCCCAAAATTCATGGGCTGGACTTCGCATTCCACATCACCCTTTGCTTCTGCCTCTTTGACAATCTCCTTTGTCTTCTTTTCGATGGCTTGGTAGCGTTCGTAATCTGTCATGCCCTCCTTAACAGCAGATAAAACTTCCTTGGTGACATCTTTTATAGAAAGAAGAAGAGAAGCTTGATAACCAGAAGCAGGAACTTCTTCCTCCAAGGTGCGAGACAAAAGACCCTCCTCGATGTAATTTCTCTCTGGAGTACTGATTCTCTGGACTGCGCCAAAGGCCACATGGTGATTGGTGACAATCAACCCATTCGGAGAAACAAAAGATGCGGTGGCCCCCATCTTGATCACAGCACTGGCCAGTCCTGTTCCTTGGGGATTATAAATATCTTCCAGAGAGAGCTCGAGTCCCATCGTTCTCATCTTTTTCAAAGTGTTCTGGTCGATCTTGTTCAGAAGATACATGCCTTCATCAGCACGCAAGAGAAACAAAAATGAAGACAGCAGGATCAATGGGATAAAATAAAAAGCCAATTTTCTATGATTCATTCTTCCTCCTTACTCTGTTGTTATTGAAGATATCAAAAGATTTTAATTTCAAGCTTTGTTCCAAAGTTGCTGAATGAATTAGGGACACAAAATAATTCATGGATAAAGCCTAATTTTCCACCAAATTCTCTAAAATGTCCAATTTTAAGATCAGAGCTATGTAATATAAACCTAATTTATCGAAACGAAGGTTTCTGACTCGTTTGGGATTCAGGACAAATGCAGTTATTTCTTTCTTCTCGTTTCGGACAAAGCGGATTGTCCAGCTCCTGACTATGAACGCATCCATTTGGATGGGATGCATAGGCCCCTTGTGGAATATGCTTTTTGTGGCCGCACGAGATTGCTGCCCTGTGGGCTTGAAATCTCTGCTGCCGGCAGCAAAATAGATAAAAGAAAGAATGACAATAGCTCCAATCTCAAAGACCACATCACTTAGTCCGGAATCATAGTTTAATATCTTACCCAACGCAGTAATAGAGTGAGTAGTAGGCAGGATATCGTTGATATTTATGGAACGGTCCCCTACAACAAAGAGCTGTAGAGGAGGTTATGGAAACATGCCTCCTGAGAAAAACATTAAAATGAAAAACGGAAAACAGCCAATGGTCATAAGATCAAAAACAGAGCGTAATAAAGCTGCAACCACAAGACTGATGGCGATAATCGACAGGCTCGATAAAATGCCAACCACCATCACCGCAATCAACGAGCCTGAGCTCTTGTAACCCAATGAAATGGCAGTCGGGTAAGTCAGACCCATGGCTAGCAAGCCGATAATGATCTGAGCTACGCTCACTGCTGAAAGCCACTCAAGAGTGGTCATGTTTGAAATACGCAGACGGATGATGGTCCCTTTATCCTTTTCTCTTATAATGGTAGCAGCTGCTGTAAACATCAACATCATCAAAGCCAAAGCCAGCAAGGCTGGTACATAAAGCGTAAAATCACTCAAAGATTTCGTGCGAGAAATGCTTTCAGCCTGAAGTTCAAGCGGGCTTTCCTGACCGGTCAATGAAGCTGCATAATGGTAGGTAATGGAATCACACCAAGCCGCAGCCATGATATATTTGGCATTTGCTGGATCGCCATAGGTTTTAACAACTACTGGAGTCGGTCTCTTTCCTTCTTTGAAATCCATGAGTGTTTTTGAAAAATTCTTCGGTATTTCCACAATCAGATCTACTGATTTATCCTCTAAACGTTTCTGTGCCTTCGCCATCTCCTCTTCTTTGTATACGACCAGGATATTCGTGCCATCTTCATACGTAGCCTTTGTCATCTCAGAGATCAGGACTTGCCCAGCATTAAAAGCATCTCTGTCAATTGCCTTCACTCCCTGATCATAATATGATCAGGCCGCTTTTATCCTAATTTTTTTCTAAAATGAGCTGAGGAAGGAGCAGTTGAAAATCTTCGCCCTTCCGTTGCCGTCGCGCCTTACCTCACCTCTCAAGTAGCAGGCAGGCGGAGAACCAAATGTGAGACACCTCATCTCCCCCACTCCCTCCAGAAGCCCGGTCTCATCCTCAAAAAGAACAAGAGAGCCCTCCTTTCTCCATTATCTCTGGCAGCCGCCATGCCCTCTTGAAATATTTTCGGGCCGTCACGCGCCTTGAGCTCATGCCAGGAGTGGTAGCGGCTGAGCAATGGAGTGAGTATTTCTGATAGCCGCTGCAGTTGCTTTTTGGCGTTTCAAGGGCGGAGTCTATCTGTAAAGCTGAGTGCTTGTTTCCCTCTTTTTAATTATGTTCTGTTTCAGACCGCGGCTCGAGCTTCTGGTGTTCGATGATAATCCGGAGCCACCAGTCAGGATATTGGATGGTTTCTCTCTCTCTGGTCTCTGGGTTATAGATGAAGAGATGATTATATTTGACCAACAACTGGTCGCCCAGTTCCCACCAGGCCTTGATGACCTTCTCTGCATTGTTCAGACAATATGTGGTTAAAAACTCTCTTGCCAGGTCAGGATCTTGCTTGTAGAGCTCCAGAGCAGCCTTGTCGATAGCCGCAGTGTTTTTCAAAGCTGGCTTTTCCCATTTTTCCCGGGCCTTTTTCACGTCTTCGATAGCCAGTGAATAGGCGACCTGGGTGTGGAAACCGACATAATCAAATGCCCAGCGGGCAGATTTTCTGTCAAAGACAAAATGGTCTCCGATTTCGAAAGATTTGGGTATCCTGGTTATCCCGGCGGCATAAAGGGGCATGAAGCAGGAGGTATCCTGAGCTCCCCAAGCAAGCCAGACGATTCCTCCGATGGGATGGGGAAGCCATCCTCTCGACTGGGTAACAGTGACGTACTCGGCGCGGTTATCGCTGATAAATCTTTTAGTGTCCCAGGTTTTTCCGTCGAATTTATAGGGCCTGGTCAGATAGTTGGGATTGGGGAAAGGTCCGGCCTG
>Ga0209427_10001227_pt1 | contig 29220 bp, 27 predicted proteins | sample DeeMarSWOR136_30_FD_187465 | JGI IMG/M metagenome (GOLD analysis project Ga0209427, IMG submission 187465) | Marine sediment microbial communities from White Oak River estuary, North Carolina - WOR-1-36_30 (SPAdes) (version 2) | ecosystem: Environmental > Aquatic > Marine > Intertidal zone >...
GATCCCCTTTGAGTGCAAGGACTGATCTGTCGACCTGAGATTCAAGGGGAATGTCGACATCGATATTACTCCGAATCGATGTCAAACAGGCCAGACGAAATCCTTGGTCATATTCCCATTGGGTTAGTTTCGGATGTTTCGGGGAATCAATCGCTCCGTCTAGGACTTTGACCTTACACTTTCCGCAGGTCCCACTCCCACCACAAGAGGCGTTGATATGAATTCCCGCCTCCATGGCAGCCTGAAGGAGGTTCTCCCCCTCATCTACCAAAATTTGTCTCTCGCTAGGGTAGAAAGTAACTTTATGCTTTGACATAAGCTAAAAAAATTATAACTTCTTATTGTCTGATTTTAAAGATAGGAAAAGGGCCTGAAGGCCCTTTTCCCAATATACGATGATTAGAATAACCCCGTCACCTTGCCGGTATTCACATCCACATCAACCCTTCTGAAGGCGGGATCAGAGCTTGTTCCCGGCATTAGGCTGATTGCTCCGGTCATCGGGCAGAGGAATTTAGCGCCAGCAAAGATCAAGACGTCGCGAACCGGCAGAATCCAACCTTTGGGTACCCCTTTCATTGTTGGGTCATGAGTCAGGCTCAAATGGGTTTTGACCATCATCGTATTAAAATCTTTCAAATTAGGATCGGCTTCAAACCGCTTGGCCTTAGCTTCAGCGTCTGCAGTCCAAGAGACACCGGCGGCCCCATAGACCTCTTTTGCAACGGTTTCAACCCTTTGTCGAAGCGGCATTTCAAGAGGATAGAGGAATTTGAGATTGACTTTGTCATTACAGGCTTCCATGACGACATCGGCCAGTTCGAGGGCTCCATCGCCTCCTTTAAGCCAGTGCTCGGAGAGTGCGCAACGGGCTCCTGCCTTCTCTGCATATTTACGGACCATAGCGATTTCATCCTTTGTGTCGGTGTGGAAGGCATTAATGCAGACCACGGGGTTGATTCCTGATTTCCTGATCACCCCGATAAGGTGGGTCATGTTTTCGATCCCTTTCTCCAGAAGCCCAAGGTTCTCCTTTGTATAAGATTCATCAAGTGGAAGGCCGGCCACAACCTTGGGCCCTCCGCCATGCATCTTCAAGGCCCGGATCGTAGACGTCAGGACTGAAACATTTGGTGTAAGACCACTTAAGCGGCACTTCACGTTCCAGAACTTCTCAAAACCAATGTCTGCGGCAAAGCCACTCTCCGTCACATGGTAGTCGAACATCTTTAAACCGATGCGGTCAGCAATAATTGAGGATTGGCCCACAGCGATGTTTGCAAATGGACCGGCGTGAACCATGCATGGCTGGAATTCTGTCGTCCACATCAATGTGGGATTGATGGTGTTCCGCATCCAGGCACACATCGCACCGGCAACTTCGAGATCTGTCGTGGTGACAGGTTTGCCTTTTTTATCATAGGCGACGACGATATTACCGAGCCTCTCACGAAGATCTTTCAAATCGCGTACAATGGAGAGGATGGCCATGAGCTCCGAGCTGACGGTTATGCCAAACTTGGATGCCATCAAGAACCCATCCATCCTTCCACCCATTCCCATGATGATGTTCCGCAAACCCTGGGCGCAGAAATCCATGACCCAACCCATTTCTACGTTGGTAGGATCAATGTCAAGCCGTTTGAGCTTACGTTTGGCCAATTCGGCATCGTCATAGTTTCTTTCATGCTGCATCCTGGCGTTCAAGGCAACCATGGCCAGATTGTGGGCATTGGTAATGTCATTAATGTCACCCGTAAGCCCTAAGGAGAATTCTGTCATGGGAATGAGGAGGGCTTTTCCGCCCCCTGCGGCTGTTCCCTTAATATTCATCGTAGGGCCTCCGGAAGGCTGGCGAATACAACCCCCAGCATTCTTACCTCTCTTACCTAATCCCTCTAACAAACCCATGGAGGTCGTTGTTTTTCCTTCTCCTAAAGGAGTAGGCGTAATGGCTGTAACCTCGATGTACTTACCATCCGGTTTACTTTTTAGGCGCTCCATGATTTTCATGAAGTCAAGCCTGCATAGCGTTCCCATGGGAATGATTTCTTCGCTCTTAAGCCCCAACATCTCTTGGGCTTGCGCAACCGTAGGCATATTTTCTACAGCTATTTCTGCAACCTGCCAATCTGCTAATTTTCTTGGATCTGCCTCAATGTACTTTTTTGAAATAGGAAATGCCATGTTTTTTACTCCCCCTTTCTTTTTGGTTTATTCGGTGTGAAAGATAACTTTATAGAACGAAAGGAATTTTAGGTATCAACTTCTTAAGGATCCCCCCTTTCTTTCATGAATGGGATAAGAGGCTGGATTCTAGCCTTGCTGATCCAAGAGTCATGGGGTGATTCTGCATGTGACAAGAGTCACAATGTCGTTTGGGATACTAAAATAACGAGCTTTTTTTGTCAAGGGAAATTTTCTCTAAATGGGGGTGGGATTTAAGATTGTTTAAATTATATAAATTTCTTAACTATTTTAATGGGTTATCCGATTTCGAAGGGGCGGGAGAATACGACAAGCAGAATGCAAAAATAGTATGAATAAAGAGTGACTTCAGGGGATGAACTTCTGTGGGTTGAATTAACCCCAATTACTATGTGAAATGGTTTTGTTTTAGGCAAATAATAAGGGTTTTCAAGATGCAAAGAAAGAAATACGATACGTCCAGCAATGAGCCCCTATCCCCCTATTATTGGTAAAGGGGTTAATATAAAGTCATCTTTTCCCTTCTGTTAAAAACTTTTTTAGGCTTTGCTTGGTCATCTTAGAAAGGCCCAGTTCCTTTATTCCTCGTCCTGTTTTCCAATAATTGGTGCGGCTGATCACGGAAGCAAGTTGAATGATAGCATCGTGGGTAGGCGTCGGGGTTTTTAGAAGGTCTCCTAAAGTAGAAATCAGCACCATTCCGTACGGAACATCCTCAGTCACATATCGATCCTTTAGATTTTCTGGACCCTTCATCTTCATTCCTGCGTAAATCCCATCCTTCCCAAAGGCGGCATCCATACTGGTGTTAAGGATTCGGTACCGGCATTCCTCTTCCGTCTCGCCCAAATTATAATCTTCAAAATCGAGGTCGCTCCAGTGGTAGAGTCTATATCCCATGGCTTTACAGATGGCGAGCTTCTCCTCATTGAGGGATTCGAAAGTTCGGGCGACTGCTGGGGTCATTCCTTCTGCATACAGGTAGAATTCACCCCTGGAATGTTCAATCCTGGCGGCGTTGAGGAGGGTGGCTGCTGGATGGACAAGGGGGTTGGGGTTATTGAGGGCTGCTTCCAAAACATCCTTGGCCGGGGTGATGGTAGAATAATATTGTTTTAGTTTTGAAATCACTTCTTTCGTCTTTTTCGATGGAAAAACTCCAGTGGGAAGGATAAGGGCATGAATGAAAATAGAAACATGGCCAGGGGCCTTAAGACGGGCGCCATAAGGGAGAGTACAACTTTCGGCAAAAATAACCTTTTTCCCAACTTTCTTCTCCCTGAAGATCTTTATAAATTCCAGGCTCCCCCCTGAGCCGGGCATGAGGACAAGGATTTGGCCATCCTGGACAAAGGGGGCACAAGCCTCTGCCATGGTCTTATGCCCAAAGGCAGGGGTGATGACAAAAACGACCTCCGCATCCCTAATCGCCTGCTCCATATGGGTTGTGGCTAAATGCAATTTTGCCACGCCATCGATCGACACCCCTTCAATTCGGATTTCTCTTGTCCTGAACACCCTTTCAAAAGAGTCTGCAAATTGGGGAAGTTCAAAGAAGTTCACCTTGAATCCGGCTAGGGAAAGATTTGCCGCTACAGCATGGCCCCCGTTTCCCCCACCCAGAACCGCCACCAAATCCTTCTCCATGAAACCCTCCTCACCAAAATTTCCAATTTTGACCATGACCTATGGACAATGACCTACGGACTATTAACTTCTAATTACCTCACTTCTGAAAAAAAGACAAGAACGTTTATGAGGTTGGATTTAGGACTTTATCCGCCTACGCAGAAGACCACGCCTGCGTGCCGAAACGCCTACATACACAAAGCGTTGCTGTGAAGGCGGGCACTCCGGCGTGCAGGCACGGCCTATGGCCCTGGATGAATGCGAAGAGGATAACCCTCCGAAGCCTTGTACGTGGGAGGGTATGCTTCGGCGGATTCCGCCGAGGAACATGGAGGTACCACGGGCTTTGCCCGTGGGGCTCCATGAGACGTCTGCGAAAAGACTTGGAACTTATTAACTCTAGATGTATAAGCATAGAGGTAGCGTGTTGGATAGAGGGTGAAGCCAACTGGGATGAAGAGAAAACGAAAGGAGGAAGGTTCTATGAAAATGGGAAGAATTTCCGCCGTCGTTTTATTATTTGCTATCCTCGGAATGGCACAGGGGGCTGTTGGACAAGGTGTTTCGGATAAGACCCAAGTGGCTTTTCATAAGGATAAAATGGGATATGTCTTCTTGGCTCCTGGAGTCGATCTCAAGAACTATGATACGGTTGTAATTGGAGATTTTTCCATCGCAGGGCTTCCTGACATTGGTCCAGGAAGACTCGAAGGTTACCGAGACACCTATCGCAATCATCTAAAGAATAAACTTACAGCGGCAGGAATCTTCAAAGAAGTGAGCGATGATCAATCAAAAGCCACAGGTCCCAAAACATTGGTTATCTGGGGAGACGTCATCACGATGCATCCAGGCTCGACTGCTAAGCGGATCCTCGTTGGTTTTGGTTCTGGCAGGGCTGTGGCAGAGATCAAAACCTATTTGAGCACGGCTGACGAAAAGAAAATTTTATTGGGTCATCATCTCCGGCCCACGAGTGGAACTCGGGGGGGATATGGAGGCGATGCACTCGCTTGGCTGCATCAGGGCGTGGATCGAATTTCTACTACCTGTGTTGAGTATATAAAGAGAGTTTATACAACCGGGCAATAATGAGGCCAGTACAACAAAGTAGGAGGCGCCCTTTATTGAATTCGGTTAAGGCTCACTTTCTTCACGGAGGTGAGCATTTTGTATTTCTTTCCCAAACAATCTTCTAATCACACCAACCAGGAATCATTTACTAATACTAAAAACCACCAATCAAGATTAGTATCCACTTCTCCTTCCGCATAATTTCTTAATTCCAACTCTGATAACTGTATAATTTCTATATTCGACCAAAAGTCAAATAATTTTAAGGGGTTCTCGAAGACCATTTGGTTTCAGATCTCTTTTTGTATAAAAAAAATATTTTTTAACCTAATTTCTAAAAAATAGGTATTAGAATTCTATAATGATTTTAATAGCTTATAAAATTATTAAATTTTGGCACGATAGATGCACAATTAAGGGTGAAATCCAAAAGAAAAGGAGGAACGAAAGATGGAAAGAAAGATGAAAGCATTAAAGGTTGGGTTGATGGTTGGATTAATTACTTTGATGGCTAGCCCCGCATTCGCAAGATCGATTAGTCTGAAAGAGGGTGGAACGGCCCTCTGGATCTTCATCATCGTCGGAGCTGTTATCGTTCTTCTTCAGCTGATCCCGGCAGCCATTCTCTTCTTCAGCTTCATCGGCACAGCGACCACCATAGCGTTTAAGAAAGAGAAGAAGGCTGAAGAGGAAGTTGTCATTCCGGGTGCTGAGCCTGTGGCAGTGAAGAAATGAATCAACCGTGAAGGAGACGATAACCGTGAAGACCGAAAAGATCCTACTCATCCTAAGCCTGGTTTTCATTATGTCCATCGTGTTAGCCTCATTTGGAATCGCGTTCGCTGGAGGCGTCAGAGGAGCAGGGCTGTTAGGGGCCTGTTTCTTCCTAACCTTCGGAATCATCATCGTATTAGCTCAAGTGATTCCAGCGGGTATCCTCTTTTCCTCCCTCGTGGGAGCTGTGGTGTTTCCATCCCGGAAGAATGAGGCGCCCGTCCGGGCGTTATAGGATGACGGTGATGATACAAGAGGAGGGGGTACCATGAAATTCAAGACGATCCTCATTGCATACCAAGATGATCTCTGGGGCAGATCCCTTGCCACTCACTTTCATCGGATTGGATATCGGGTGGAGACGGTAAGGTTGATAAGCGATATGATCCGGAGATTGCGAAATGGAAACATTCAAGTTCTCCTCCTTGATAATGAGATTGAAGGGGTGAAGGCTTGCGACCTAGTTCCTGTCTTCAAAAAGATCAATTCCCATATTCAAGTGATCGTGATCTCTTCAGATCAATCGATCGGAGAGGTGAAGCGCCTTCGTGGGGCAGGGATATTCTATCAGGCGATGAAGCCGGTGGATCTAGTGGAGATTCGGTCCGCAGTGGAATGCGCCTTTGAGAAGATTGAAAGAGAGAACGTTAAGGAGGGATTCTTTCCATTTTTCATTCCATCAATGGTTCCCGCGTAAATAGAAAAAAGATTTCATCCGAAAAAAAGGGGAAAACCCTGATTTGGGTTTGCCCCTTTTTTTCTGTCCGTATATTGAACCTTTACTCTACCGGAGCGCATATTGCGTGAACTGTGAGTTCAGTCAGTTGCGGAACCATAATATATGTGGCAGTTACATGCCAACCAATTCCATTTTTTTTGTCATCTTGTAAGGGCTCACTTACCATAATACTTAGGCTCTCTGGGGACTCAAGACATTTTGGGCACGAAAACCCTCCACCAGTTACCCCAAACCCGCTCCCACATTCGACATTAACTTCGATTATGTCCGTTATTTCCTTTCGGGACAACTCCACCTTCTTAGATTCTATTTTCAACGCAATTGTACCCTTTGGTCCTGAAGGGTCTGCGATGGTCAAGGAATACCGATCTTTACATCTACATTTATATTCATGGTCTTTGCAATGTTTGTCTTTGCACTTAGAACAGTGTTTTTTGCAATATTTACATTTACAATTAGGACCGTGATCTTTGCAATATTTATGTTTACATGCAGAATCTTGGCATGTGGAGACGACCAATCTATAGTCTCCGTACACGAATTTTCCCTCTAAGCTCTCGAATGGCAATGTTGCTATTATGCGAATATCAGAATCATCATTCTCATCTACTATAAGCTCATACGTATCACCGAGAGTAACAAGCGGAAGCGCTCCCTTTTTAAGATTTTTGCCGTAAATTGTGAAAACGATTGAGTTGGCTCTGTAGTCCAAATACACAATGTGTATCTTTGGTGGATGACAGGCCTCACCATGCTCATGACAGCTCCACTTATCGTGGTCATCACAGTGCCATTTATCGTGGTGGTCACAGTCCCATTTGTCGTCATCGTCACAGGCCCATGATAATTGAACTAACATGAATGTTGCTAATAGAAAAATGCCACCGATTAAGAAAGCCTTTCTGAAGAATTTCTTAAACATAACCCTTCCCCCTTTCCTGCTAATGATGCGATTCAAACACTTCCTCTTAATGGTTCACCTCTCCAATAAAGCATGATGGGAACTACCATTTCCAGAAGCATCGGTTCTTATACCAAAAATGTAATATTATTACAAGCTATTTTAATAGTTTTTTTCTTTATAATTCGATAGTTGAACAAACGTGATAAATAGAATCAAACAGAGGAAAGTGCTGTCAAATAATGTAAAGCAAGTGAATCCATCAAACTCTTAGTGACATTCAAAAAGCTTAAAAAGGCAGCGCCATCTCTGCCGCTGCCTTCTCTTTTTCATCCTCAATCAGTCGGTTTCAAGCTGCTTCCATAGGTTTGACAGAGGGTCCTGTCCAAAAAACTTCGCCCGTTTTTTCATCTAGTGTTACCTGAATGTAAAAAAGACTATAAGGATCTGCATCGTCACTTAGAATCGTTTTTCCATAATTGATGATTGATTCTTGAGTGATTCTTTCTGTTTTTTTCCTTCTTTCCGGCAATAACCCGACGAAATGGACCTTTTCTCTTTCATCAATCCAATAGAAGGTATAGGCTATCATACAATGATTACCGTTATTCTTCGGCCAGTTTGATTTAATTGAAGTTTAAGTATATTTTGCCGTCTTTTATTGGAGCAATTCCCGTACCAGGTTGGTCACATAATCCTAAGTAGTTATAATTGTTACGTTTCTCTTCGTCTTTATTATTTTAACGAAATCTTAAAGTGGAATAGATTCTCACAAAAATCCCAGATTTTTACCCAAAAAAGAGGAAATGGGGCCTACATGTAGCGAATTTTCACATGCCCCTTTATAATGCTGGAGCCCATGCATGGATTCGCACCGCCAACCCACCACGAATCACCTTTCTTGCTTTTGCATGAAAAGTAGGATATGGTTAATCTGTTGCATAGAGCTTTTTTAGCAGTGAAACGGAAACCCGTAAAGAACTCTAGACAACTTCTTTATGGGTTTTTTATTAATGCCCTAAAAATCTGATTTCCGAACGAGGTGGAGAGTGTTTCCCCCACCTCCTAGAAAGAGACGAACCCATACTAAGCCTTCCACCCCATTTCTGCGTGATTTAGTCATTGCTTGCCGCAAGTCATGTGAAATCGTGGAAATCATTGGTTTGGCGAATCAAAGGAAAGGGATGACTCTTTCCCATCACCCCATAAGGAGTAACGAATGAAGTTTTCAGAATTAGATCTAAAGCCTGAGATCCTGAGGGCCTTGACCCAAATGGGTTATCAGGATTTAACGCCCATCCAGGAGAAGACCTTCCTGCCTATCCTGAGTGGCAAGAATATCCTGGCCCGGGCAGAGACCGGATCAGGTAAAACAGCGGCCTGCGGCATTCCACTGGTCCAGATGATCGATCCTTCGCTCAACGCCATCCAAGCCCTCATCCTGGTCCCCACTCGTGAACTGGCGCTTCAATATGTGGAAGAAATAGATAACATTGCGAGACATACCGATGTCGTCCCATTCGCGATCTTTGGCGGTTTCTCGATGGAGATTCAAAAGGCCAAATTAAGGGACAGGGTTCATATCCTCATCGCAACACCTGGACGACTTATCGATTTCCTTTATCATACCAGCACGATTGACCTCTCTCGTGTGCGTACAGTGGTCGTGGACGAAGCGGACGAGATGCTGAAGATGGGTTTTATTGAAGATCTGGACTTTATCCTATCCTGTCTGATCCAGGAGCACCAAACATTGTTTTTTGCAGCGACGATGCCAGAAGAGATGAATCGGTTGATCAGAACTTATCTGCAAGAACCCCTCAGAGTGGAATTAAATAAGGAGCAGGTGGCTCCACAGGGTCTTATTCATCATTTCCAGTATACGAAGCACCGCGATCGGCTCAATGCTCTGATTGAATACCTAAAAGACGAACAGATCTCTCAAGCCATCATCTTCTGCAATTCGCGGCGTCACGGTGAGAAACTGACAAGGGAGTTGGAAGGAAAATTTGAATCGATAGGGTATATCCACGGGGGCCTAGAGCAGTCGAAACGGACGTCGATCTTCGAGCGTTTTCGTCGAAAGGAGATCACGTTCATGGTCGCCACCGACCTTGCCGGCCGAGGGCTCGACTTCAGCCATGTCAGTCATGTGATTAATTATGACTATCCTTGCGGCCTGGAATCCTATACGCACAGGACAGGACGGACCGCTAGGATGGGGCGGTCAGGCATTGCCATGACCTTTGTGACAGACCAGGAGCTGAGAGTCTTGAAATTCCTGTTTAGAATGAATCGAATTGATCCCGTGTGGCATGGCGACATTCCTAATCTCCAGACTGTCTCCAAACATGACGGGAAGCGAGATGATAAGAAACACTTCAAAAAGCGGTCCCGGCCCATACCCCGCAGTCGAATCTTGCCGAATGGAGAGCGCAGGCTTGCCCTGCATCCGTAAGGAACAGAGCTTGCCCGTGGAGATCCATGAGGAGATTATGAAACGCGAAGATTTGAGGAACATTGCTCTTATTGCCCATGTGGATCATGGAAAGACAACGATCGTCGATGGTTTACTCAAGCAATCAGGCATTTTCCGTTTGAACGAGACGGTTCAGGAAAGGGTGATGGACAATATTGCCTTGGAGCGGGAACGGGGCATCACCATCATGGCAAAGAATACAGCGATCGAATATCAGGGCGTCAAGATCAATATTGTTGATACACCCGGACATGCCGATTTTGGGGGGGAGGTGGAAAGAACACTCAAGATGGTGGATGGCGTGTTGCTCCTTGTCGATGCGTCGGAGGGCCCTTTGCCCCAGACAAGATTCGTTCTGAAAAAGGCCCTCGAGTTTAACCTTCCTCCTATCCTTGTGATTAATAAGATCGACCGGTCTGATGCAAGAATCCAGGAGGTGTTGAACGAAGTCTACGATCTATTTATTGACCTTGATGCCACAGAGAGACAGCTTGAATTTCCGATCGTCTACACCAATGCAAAGCTTGGGATTGCGAAGCTCCATCCTGATGAGAATGCAGAAAACCTTCGGTGCCTGTTTGAACTCATCCTTGACGCCGTTCCGCCCCCTGAAGGGGATGAAAAAGGTCCACTCAAACTCCTAGTCGCCAATATCGACTATAACGATTACGTGGGCAGACTTGCCATCGGAAGGATCTTTTCAGGTTCGGTAAAAATCGGGGATTGGGTGTCGATGATAAACGGCAAAGAGGAACCAATCAACATGAAAGTGACATCGCTCTATGAATTTCAGGGGCTTGAGAGAGCAGAGATCAAAGAGGCCCGGGCGGGAGATATCGTTGCCCTGGCCGGGATTGAAGGAATTAATATTGGTGATACCATCACGGATATTGAAAATACGGAACCTCTCCCGAGAATTGCGGTGGATGAACCCACCATCTCAATGGTTTTTTCTGTGAACACATCGCCTTTTGCCGGTCAAGATGGAAAGTATGTGACATCGAGAAACCTGAGGGAGCGGCTTGGAAAGGAACTCCTGTATAATGTGTCGGTAAAGGTTGACTTTGATTCTACGGATTCCTTCAAGGTGATGGGAAGGGGGGAACTACAGCTTGCGATCCTGATCGAGATGATCAGGAGGGAAGGCTATGAGCTTTCCGTCTCTATGCCGGAGAGCATAACGAAAAACGTAAATGGCATTCTCCATGAACCCATGGAACACCTGGTCATCGATATCCCAGAGGAATTCATCGGGGTTGTGACACAGCAGGTAGGGATCCGTAAAGGCAGGATGCAAAAGATGAATAACAATGGTCATGGGAGGGTCCGCCTCGAATTCAGGATTCCATCGAGAGGGCTGATCGGGTTTCGTTCCCAGTTTCTTACTGATACTAGAGGAACAGGGCTTTTCAACCACATTTTCGACGGGTATGAGCCCTGGCATGGTTCTATTACAAAACGCTCTACGGGAACCCTTGTTGCGGACCGACCGGGAAAGACGACCACGTATGCCCTTCATCACCTCCAGCCCCGAGGGACACTCTTTGTAAAGGAGAATACACCTGTCTACGAAGGGATGGTGATTGGTGAAAATTCGAGAGAGAACGATCTCGATGTCAATGTGATCAAGGAGAAAAAGCTCACCAATATAAGGGCAGCGGGGTCGGACGAAGCCTTGCAACTCGTTCCACCTAAGATTCTTAGCCTTGAGCAGGCCATCGAATTTATCAAAGAAGATGAGCTGGTTGAGGTGACCCCGTTGTCTGTGCGCATCAGAAAGAAAATCCTCGAATCAAACAAGAGACCCAAGTATAAGAATTAAGACCCCTTGTACAGCGCGTGCCCATTTCTACCAGTAATGGGTTCCTTTCGAAGCCAAGCCCCGGCCTTTAGGCTCGGGAGTCGACGGGTTCACCTTGCACATTCAGGCTGATTAATTTTCCTCCACGAGAAGTAAAAAACTATTGCCATAACTTAGAGAAAAGGTTACTCTTCTTTAACTTTCTATCTTACTTCCAGCAGGAAAAAAGTCTTAGCTTCAAAACCTCCGAGGACGGTCTTGCATGTATCATGTTGGAATTATTGGTACGGGGTCTTATGTTCCAGAAGGGGTCCTTACGAATTATGATCTGGAAAAGATGGTGGAGACCAGTGACCAATGGATTTTGCAAAGGACAGGTATCCGTGAGCGAAGGATTGCAGCGAAAGAAGAAACCAATGTTACCATGGGTCGGCTTGCCCTCGAAAGGGCAATCGCAAACGCGCGCATCGATCCCACAGATATTGAGATGCTTGTGGCGGGTACCAATACCACTGAACCGGTTTGGCCCTCTGCTGCAGGCCACATTGCGCACCTTCTGCATCTCCATAAAAATATACCTTTCTTTGATGTGCAGGCAGGGTGTACCGGTTTCAATTATTCCCTTGCCTTGGCAGAAGAATTTGTAAAATCAGGGAAATATAAGACAGTCGCCGTGGTTGGATCGGACAAGCTTTCGGCCATCACCGATTACGAAGATAGAGAAACATGCGTCCTCTTTGGGGACGGAGCAGGAGCCGTGGTGTTACAAAGGAGGCCTAGAGAAGGGATCATCCGATCCCATCTCGGGGGTGAATACAAATTGCGTGATACCCTGGTGCTTCGCAGGAATGGAGACAATGACCCTCAATTCATGTGGATGGAGGGTCGAAAGGTTTACGCGTTCGCCAAAAAAGCTATGGTCGAAAGCTGTCTGCGGGTCCTTGACCCTGATGGAACGGCCAGCAAAAAGAAGCTCCGTGCGTTGCTCAAACAGGTTGACGGAATCATTCCCCATCAGGCCAACGCAAGAATCATTAAAAGCGCTGCAGAGGATCTCGAATGCAGACTCGGACTCCCTGATGGGGCGGTGGAAAATAAAATGATCATTACCATTGAAAAATATGGGAATAACTCCACCGCCTCCATTCCTCTCGCTCTTGATGAGTCCCTTCGGGAAGGGAGGCTCCAAGCGGGGGATCTTGTGATTCTTGTCGGTTTCGGAGCAGGCCTGACTTATGGTGCCAATCTGGTGAGGTTGTAGAACGGGGATCGCGCGGTCAAATTCAAGAAATTATGGAGCCCACGGACGGATTTGAACCGCCAACCCGCTGATTACAAATCAGCAGCTCTACCTTTGAGCTACGTGGGCCTTGTTTAGTGTAAGAGGTTTCACGTCTAAGGTTTGAGGTATTAAACCCAAAGACCTACCCCAAAAATGACGTGACTGTGATGCCTGTCTGTTAACGACTCGTACCTGACCCTTTTTATCACATTTCTTTAGGACGATCAAACCGCCAGCTGTTCTTCTTAATTTCTTCTTTTAAATCAAAAGACTATTTTGGTCCGGCCAGCAGGATGACAATGGTCCATCCAAAGAGGAAGACTAGAAAGAAGATAAACTGTTTGACTAATTTGGGGTCCATATGACCTCCCTTTAAGGAATTGCCTTTTGTTATAAAATAATATATGAAAAAGATGGTTTGAGAGCAACATATAACGATCTTTTGTTGAATTGCAAGAAGAAAGTATGAACGATTGTAATGCCTGACTGAAGCGTGGCTGAAATCCGGGAATCGGGCAGAAATGTCTCCAAAAATGTTATAAAGCGGAGGATCTGACATCATATCTGGCAAAGGTCACCTCCTCCGGGTCATGATCGAGTGGTCGACTTCGTTTGGACCCGATTCTGTTTTTCCCGTTCAGGAGGTATTATAAAGTGGAGTCCTGCTTCAGGAATAGAGGAGGAATGAAATGGGTTTGGCACTGGCGCTTATTGTGATGGGGATGCTGATTTTTTTAGATCGGATGGGTACAGGATATGGATTGCGGGAGGGATGGCCGTGGATGGTGATTGTCCTCGGAGTAGGAAGGCTCATTCAGAACAGAAAGAGTCTGGCGGCCTGGATAACAACAATCCTTGGAATCTTCATCCTGGGAGCGAAATATTATTCCATCCATATCTCGGTCCCTGCGGTTATCAAAACATACTTACTGCCTATCCTTCTGATTATCGTCGGTCTTCTCTGGCTCTGGAGGTATAAAAAGGATTGATTTCAATTGCGGAATGCGGATTGCGGAATGCGGAATAAGCAATGATAGAAACTTCTTTTTTCTATTCCGAAATCCGCAATCTGAAATCATCAATCAGGAATCAGCCCAGCCACCACGAGGAGGGTGAGTTCTTCGTCTCCTGTGTTGGTTAACTCATGGAACTGGCCGATGGGGATGTGGATGGCATCTCCGGGGAAGACTTCCGAAACGTCATCTCCAACCTGCATCAGGCCTTTCCCCGTTTGGATGATATAAATTTCCTCCATTGGATCTGCATGGCTGCTGAGCTTTTCGCTCGGGGGTACCGAAGCATGGGCTAAGAACATCAGGGTTCGGAGATGACGAGTATCCAGAATCATATGGGCTACTCCTCCTCCATGGGCCTGGTAGCAAGTGGCTCTCACTTCAGGGTGGTCCAAATTGCGTCGCATCGTCCTATTGTCCTTTCTCCCAACTCATTTTTCGTTCCCAATATTTTAATGGACCGTTGAGGTAGAAATCAAAGCAAAACGAATCATTCTTGAAAATGGATACGCTTGAATAGAGAGGGCTCCTGGGTTATGTAGTAAGAATTGAAGTTTTCTTCAAGCGTGACCTATGCCGAAAGTAACTGAAGACGTCTATTACATTCCAGGGCAGGACGAATTTATTCCAGATGCCCATGCTTACGTTTTGGGCAAACCTTCCTCTCAGAACCTCTCCCTCATTGATGCGGGCCTAGTCGGCAAAGGGAGTTATAAGATCCAGTCCATCCAGAAGGCAGGGGTCGACTTATCGGCCATAAAAAGAATTATTATGACACACACCCACCTGGATCACATCGGGTGCCTTGCTGAAATCTCAAAACAGATTCCCTGGGCCGAGCTGTGGGTGCACCACTTGGAAGCCGATCTCTTAGAGCAGGGCGACGAACGCGCTGTTTACGGGATGGATATGTTCCGAGGACTTTGCCAATCGCAGTTAGGCCTTAAACCGGGTGCCTTTAAGTTTCAGGTGAATCGGAAGCTCCAAGGAGGGGAGACTTTGGAGCTGGGCGGCACGGTGTGGGAGGTTATCCACATCCCAGGACACTCGATGGGGAGTATTGGCCTTTATCATCGTCCCTTGAAGATTCTTATTCCTGGGGATGTCGTTTATGCGGATTATGCGATTGGTCGTTTTGATCTTTATGGGGCCAATGCCTCTGAGCTCAAGAAGTCTCTGCTCCGACTTGCTGAATTAGAGGTGGAAATTCTTTTACCTGGCCACAACCGGATCGTCCAAGGTCTTCCAACAGGTTATATCCTAAAGACGGCGAGACAATGGGAATCCTATCTGACCTGAGAGATCGAGATGTCTTTAAGAATATCTCGACGCTATTGTGCTCAGGAAGTAAATTTTTTCCCTGCCGCCTCCACCCATTCCTGAGCTTCTGCAACGGTTCGCTCAATGACTTCCTTACAGGTTGGTAGATCTTTGATCAAACCGATCGCTTGGCTGATGGGCAGAACTCCGGTTTCCAGGTCCCCGTTGTCAATGGCGATCCTCAATCCTGAGATGCTAAGCGCTTGGCGAGCAAGGTCCTGAACCCCTCGCTGTTTCAAACCCCCGAGAAAAAGCTTAATGAATGGAATATCGACCATACGTTTGATCTGGAGGGCACTGGAGAGGGCCTGAAGGAATGAGGGCTTCCCCTCTGCCATTTTAATGGCGGCTGGAGACTTGAGCCATCTTCCAGGCAACCCATCGATCTTTTCGGAACAAATGGTATCATCCACCGTTGCCTTGAGACAAAGTTCTTTCGCTTTTTCGTGCATGTCGCAGTCTTGGGTCAACATAAACCGGGTGCCCATGGAAATTCCATCCGCCCCTAAAACCAAGGCGGCCGCTAATCCCCTACCGTCGCAGAACCCACCGGCCGCAATAATCGGGATTTTTGTTTGACGGGCAATCAAAGGGATTAACACCAGTGTGCCGGCATCTGAACCGTGAGCGGCTGCCTCGTGGCCCGTCACCACAAGGCCATCCGCCCCATCCATCTCCGCGCGACGGGCATGCCTGTCTATAGCCACCGTTGCCAAGACCTTACCGCCGTATTCATGGGCCGCCTTGATTAACCAATCTCCTTTCCCCAATGCGTAATTTAAGATCGGGACTTTTTCTTCAAGAGCTACCTCCACATTCTCCCTCGCATTGGGAAAGAGCAGGGTGGTATTTACCCCAAAAGGCTTATCCGTGAGAGATTTTATCTCTCTGATCACCTCTTTCATTTGGTTGGGAGTATAGGCGACGGAATTCAGCATGCCAATACCTCCGGCATTCGAAACCGCCGCGACCAGTTTTGGTAAACTCACGAAAGCCATTCCCGCAAGCATAATGGGATGCTTGATTCCTAAGAGTTCGGTTATTCTCGTTTTCATTGGTTTCTCCCCTATGTCATTACGTACCCCCCACCCGCCCCTCCCCCTTAAAGGGGGAGGGTTAGGGTGGGGGTGCCGAGAAGATGTGTGACTTGTGTTTCCTAAATCGGAGTCTCCCCCCAAGGATTCTTCTTATGATCATCTCATTCTATATTACATTCAAGAATATTTTTCAATCCGCAATCTGCCATGCACCACGTGGGGTGCAATCTGAAATTTTAGATATGACATCAAGGATGAGGTTGAAGTCTGACGGAATTCTGGATATAAAATATTTATGGAACAATACCTCAAGAGGCGGGCGGTGCTCTTTAATGAGGGATCTCAGTTCTCATGTCCGGATTCGTGTGAAAGATATGGCTGTCAAGAACCCAATCTCCATGTCTCCATTAGCCTTGTCGACCTGGTGGGTATCTCTGTGACAATAGGCCGAAAGATTCCTGACCTCTATGAGAAGGATTGTAAAGTGGGGTTCGATCCCCTCCAAGGCAAGGACCCTTGGCTCGGTCGCGTCTCTCTTGAATTAAGAAAACCCTGTTCCTTTCTTGATGGGAAAGTCTGTTCAGTCTATTCTGGTCGGCCAATCGCCTGCGCCCTCTTTCCGGAATTTGACTTTATGGTTGGGAATCGCGAGTCCCTTATAAAAAGAGAAATCTTCCGAAACTATCCGTGCATTCAGAGTCCTTGCTCCATTTCCCCTCAGAGAAAAGAGATCCTAAACCATCTGATGGAAATGTCCGTTAAGGAAGCCTTCCTTTCTGACTTTTACCTGTTTGGCGTATCTCCTTTCCTAATTGATCTGAAGAACATTGCTGGAGAGGGGTTGGAAGGAGTCATTCTCTCCGATAAGGGGAAGGCAAAAATTCCACATTCCCGCCTGGAAGGTCTCCTCTTACAAAAAATGAAAAACGGAGATTATTTAGAGGAGTGGAAGGCCAAGATTGAAAGATTAGATCGAATCGAGGCGCTGAATCTATCAAAAGAGATGAAACGTGTGACCGATCAGATGGCCCTAAGCGCCGATCGAATGGGGCCGCGGATTGCCTATCAGTTTGATGGAAACAAGCTTCTTCCTATTCATTTATAGATTTAAATAAATCCTTGTAGTTTTAGGTTGAATGTGATAACTCTCGATGAAAGGAAAGAGGGTTACGATAGAGGAGGTACGAGAGTGAGTGTTTACAAAGTGATCTTCTTAGGCCTTACGGTGGCGGGCCCGGAAGAGGAGGCTCGTTTACTTGGAGGCCTCCAGAAAAAATTTAATCTGACACCAGATAGAGCGGAACGGTTACTCCAGAAAGTTCCGGTCGTTGTAAAAAAGGGCATATCGAAAGAGGAGATGGAGAAGTATGTGAGGGCCTTCGAGGAGATTGGTGGGAGGATAAGGGTCGAAGAAGAAGAGGAGATGATTACAGAGATGCCAGAGGTTCCTTATCAGCCTGAGCCCGGCAAGAAGCCCTATATGGAAAGGATGATTGTCTGCCCCCAATGCGGGTTCGAACAGCCTGAGGGCAATGAATGCGTGAAATGTGGAGTGATTATTTCCAAGGTCTCCTTTCCAAAAGAGACGGCCCGACCCGCAGAGGAGAAGGTGAAAGAGATTTTTCCCGAAGACCCGTATGTCCCCTGGGAGAGCGGGGAGGGGTTCATCTCAGCTTTCGTGAAAACGACACGGGATGCTCTCTTTTCATCCACCCGATTTTTTAGGAAGGTGGGTGTAGGGGAGGGGTACTTACCAGCTCTCATTTATGGGCTCATTTCTGGGATCATCGGTTCCGGAGGGGCCCTGGTCTGGCAATGGTACTTCTTCTCTAAATGGTTTCCAGTGCAAGGACTTACGGATTATCCTTTCAGTATTTACATGACGCTCCTTATCATTTTTATTCCCCTGACCATCATTTTCCATCTCTTTCTTGGAAGCATCGTGATGCATGTTTGTCTCGTGATTGTCGGAGGGAACAAAAAAGGCTTTCAAACAACGTTTCGAGCCATCTCTTATGCCTTCAGCGGTATTCTCTTTGCCATCATCCCGTTTATCGGATTTACTATTGGGGTAATCTATTTTTTGATCTTAATGATCGTTGGGCTGAGGGAAAGTCACAGCATCTCTACTGGAAGAACGGTTTTGGCTTTTTTGCTTCCTTTGATTGTGGGAGTGGGGCTTGGCATGCTCGCCGTGGCCTTACTCCCGATGTTCTTTCGGAGTTTAGGATTTTTTAGTGGAGTGGGAGTATAGATGAGTGCGTAAATTCTTGTCCTCATCAGAAAAGGGCATTGGTTGCCCTTTTTTTGTTTTAGGGGGCGGAGATTTTGAATTCCGGAGATCAAGGAAGTCGACGTTTGCGCAGGGAGATAGTGAGAAAGGGTTCTGGGAAGGAAGCGTCAGGGTGAGAAATGTCAAATTCCAAATGCCCTTCAAATAAGTTTGCATTTTGTCGTTTGGCATTCATTTGAACTTTTTAGCCAGGGAGATCTGAAATTCACCATGCCTGGGTTCACTCTTTAGTATCTCAATGAGCAAGAAAAGACTCATACGTTCGAAAAAGAAAAGAGAGAGACGTCCGGAGTTTTCAGCGGAAGATGTCCTCCGGTTAATGGAAGAGGAAGACCGACCTCTCCTCTTGAGAGAAGTCCTGCGTCGTTTTGGATTGCAAAAGGAGCAGCGAAGGAGAGCAAGAGAGATCTTCAGGCGTCTGGCGGATGAAGGGAAGATCGTCAAGATCCGAGGGAACCGTTACGGTCTCCCTGTAAAGATGAACCTGGTAATTGGCAGGGTCAAGTGTCATCCTGAGGGATATGGCTTTGTCATTCCTGAAAGAGAAGGGGAGGAGGATCTCTTTGTCAGTCCTAAAAATCTCAAAGAGGCCATGCATGGGGACCGGGTGGTGGCTAGGGTGGAGTCGGTTCGGGAGAAAGGGAGGGAGGGGACAGTCATACGGGTTCTGGAGAGGGGATTTCACAAAGTCGTCGGGAAGTTTATGAAGGAGAAAAATTATTCCTATGTCATCCCGGAGGACGAGAGGATCCTTCAAGAAGTCTATATCCCGGAGGGAGAGACAAAGCGGGCTCGACCCAATCAGATTGTGGTCGCTGAGATTATGAGATACCCGAGCGAGCGGGTGAGGCCAGAGGGACGGGTGATTCATATCTTGGGATATCCGGATGACCCTGAGGTAGAGCCTCAGATCATCATTCACAAATATGACCTTCCTCATCGATTTTCATCATCCGCCTTGAAGGAGGCCAGAAATCTTCCTCCCGTTCCAAGTTCCGATGATTATCAGGGTCGGGTTGATCTAAGAGACATTCCCACCTTCACCATCGATGGAGAAAAGGCAAGAGATTTTGATGATGCCGTTTCCATCGAGAATGAGAAGGACGGAGGCAAGAACCTCTATGTCTCTATCTCCGATGTGAGCCACTATGTCGAAGAAGGGACAGCCCTGGATGAGGAGGCCTACCTGCGGGGTACGAGCGTTTATTTTCCAGATCGTGCCATCCCTATGTTCCCACCGGAACTCTCCAATCAGATCTGTTGCCTCCATCCGAACTTGGATCGGCTCACGGTTACGGTCGAGTTAAGATACGATGCCCACGGAAATGAAAAGGGAGTCCGATTCTATCCAAGTGTGATCCGGAGTGACGAAAGGCTCACGTATACCATCGTGAGGAAGATTCTATTGAATGAGGATGCGGAATTGATGGGGAGGGTTAGCGCGATGGTCCCATCCTTGGAGTCGATGGCGAACCTTTCTCAAAAGCTTCACCTAAAAAGGATTGAGAGGGGAGCTCTTGATTTTGATCTTCCTGAACCCGAGATCATCCTCAACCTGCAGGGAGAGACAGAAGGGATCATTCGTGCAGAGAGAAATCTGGCCCATCAGATCATTGAGGAATTTATGATTGCTGCAAATGAGGCAGTGGCCCATTTTCTGGAAAAAAATGGACTTCTTTCCATCTATCGGATCCATGAACCTCCAAAGGAAGAAGCCATGAATGACTTTCGGCAATTCATATCCCATTTGGGGTACAAGGTGCGAAAGGACACTGATCATTCTCCCAGAGAACTCCAGAAAGTTCTTTTGGAGGTGAAGGGAAAACCTGAAGAGAAGTTGATCAACAATGTCCTCCTCCGATCGATGAAGTGGGCCAAGTATTCTGCCAAAAATGTGGGCCATTTTGGGCTGGCATCTACTTCCTATACCCATTTCACATCTCCCATCCGGAGATATCCTGACCTGATGATCCATCGCATCCTGAAAGGAGTGCTTTCTAGAAGAGAGAGGAAGGTGTCAGAGGAAATGTTGGCGAGGAAGGCGGAGCATCTTTCCCATAGGGAAAGGGTGGCCATGGAGGCGGAAAGAGAGATTCTGGAACGGTACCGGGTTCGTTTCATGAAAGATAAGATGGGTGAAGTTTATAAAGGAGTGATCAGCGGGGTGACCGCTTTCGGCTTCTTTGTCGAGTTGATGGATTTTTTCGTAGAGGGACTGGTTCGAGTGACAAGCCTCTATGATGACTATTATCAATATCATGAGAAACAATACTGTCTCGTCGGTGAGAGGACTCACAAAACTTTCAGAATTGGAGATAGAGTAATGGTCAGGGTCGACCGGGTTGATGTGGAGCGAAGACATATTGATTTTGGACTGGTTGAAAAGATAGATAGGGTGATGAGGTGATAAGGGATGAGGAGATAAGGAGACAAGCTAATTTCAGATTTGAGATTTCAGATTGCGGATTGAAAAAAACCAAACAAAATGATTCAAATCTTAAATCTGCAATCTGCGATCAGAAATGGAATTGGCGATTCTACGGTGAATTCGAGACATAGCTATGAAGATAGATAGGGAGAAAGGGGGATAGGGAGATAGGGAGACACACTGATCTCAGATTTAGAATTTCAGATTATGGAAATACCTCAGTGTGAAATCGATTCAGCGATTCTACGGTGGATTCGAGACATAGGGAAGAGATCAAGGTGATGAATGGCAACCCATTTCCCCTTTCCTTTTCCATTAATAGCCCCGCAGTGGAAAACATGAAGGATAAGTCTGAAGTGAGTAAAGGTCTGTTTGAAAGTTCCGAGAGAATCCTTGACTTCGGCATTTATCCCCATCTCTTTTTTGATATGGTTTTTCAACCTGAACCTTAGCCTTAACCTTCTTTTTTCTTCATTTCTCCAGTTAGGGAATTCCCATAGACCGCCCAGGAGTCCCCTAGGGGGTCTATGGTTAAGCAGGACCCTTCCATTTCTCTGAATCACTGCCGATACCGCTGTGATACGGGGAATCTTTTTTCTCACTTTTTTGGACGGGTATTTTGTAGGCTCTCCCGAGGCCTTTCCCTTGCAGAGATGTCGAAGAGGACATCGAGGGCAGTGAGGATCTTCGGGAGTACAGATGACGGCACCAAGGTCCATGATCGCCTGGTTGAAAGAGTTCGCGCGGCCTTTTGGAATGAGAGATTCGGAGAGCTTCCAGAGAAGCCCTTCCGTCTTCTTTTGATCTTCTGAAATAGCTAATAGCCTGGAGAGGACTCTCTTTACATTGCCGTCAAGAATAGGTGCTTCTTTATTAAAAGCAATCGACAGAATGGCACCGGCCGTGTATCTCCCAATTCCGGGAAGACCGAGAAGATCTTTCAGGTCATCTGGGATTTTCCCTTGAAAATGATTTAAGACAACGTTTGAGGCTCGATGAAGATTCCTGGCCCGCGAATAATATCCAAGCCCCTCCCAGAGTTTTAAGACTTTTGAAAGATCTGCCTTGGCTAAATGGCGTATCGTGGGATAGGATTTGAGAAATCGTTGGTAGTAAGGGATGACCGTTGCCACTTGGGTCTGTTGGAGCATGATCTCTGATACCCAAATGGCATAAGGATCACGGGTTTTTCTCCAGGGAAGATCCCGACCCTTCTTATTAAACCAACAGAGGAGATTCTTCTGGATTTTTTCTTTCCAGGTAATGGGGTTCACTAAACTTCTGTATAACCCACCTCTCCGCGTCCTTCAATGCAGAGACCTTCCTCTTTAGAACAGCAATTCGTGTGACCCCGTTCTTCCTTCTCAGTTCGTCTTTCACGTAGTCCATCTTCACCCAATCGCTGGGGTTACATTTGGTCTCCTTGAACCGGATACCCCTGATGGGAGTGTAAACACGAAATTCGAACCATCTTCAGTGGCCTCGTACCATATATCCCCACCCTCTTTCTGGATGATCTTTTTGATCAGATAGAGTCCTAGTCCCATTCCTTCTGCGTTCCTGTATTCATCCCCCCTGCTTCGAACTTGCATGAATTCTGAGAAAAGTTTATCTCGGTATTCTTCCGGTATGGGCTTTCCGCTGTTATAGACATTCAAATGGTAGGAGGAACCCCGATCTTCAAACCCCAGAGAGATCGTGCATTCCTTTTCACCATGTTTAATGGCGTTCTTGAGAAGGTTCCTTAGAACCGTCTTCAACCAGACCCACCCCCCTTTGACGGAAATTCGATTGCGTGTAAAGGAATTGTCAATGAGAAGAGGGTGCCCCCTTAGCTCCGTAGAGAGTTCCTCCAGAACGGGTTTGATGATATCCTGCATCAGATCGACCGCTCCAGGATTTGCCGTTCGATCGTCACTCATTGAAAACGTTTTTCCTAGATATTCATCCGTCATCCCGATGAGTCCATTGGTTTTTGAAAAAAGTTCCTTCAACTGCTCCAACGCTGCATCGCCGATCTTTCCATAGTGACCACGGATGAGCAGTTTTAGCGAGAACGAAAAGGACAAGAGCGATCCCCTGAGATCATGCGACAGAGCCTTGAGCATTGTCTGAACCTTTTCGTTCAGGTCCTTTGGGTGCGACCAGGACCGAATAGGATCCCGTTTGAGTTCCAAGGTCCTAATACATCGTGCCACCCTCGCTACCAGTTCGGTCAATCCAAAGGGTTGGAAGAGGTAATCGTCAGCATCGAGCTGAAAGCCATGGACAGAGAAGTTGGATTGACCTTTGCCATTTACCACGAAAAGACTCAATACTTCTGAATTCAGTTCCTTTCCCTTACTGAGGATCGCCGGGAGGTCCGTGATGATCAGGTCGAACTTCACTGGTTGGAGTTTCTTGATGGCATCCTCATTACCCAAAACCATTGTGACGCGATACCCTTCCTCTTCGAGCCCCAGACTAAGGACCCTAGAACTATGGGAACCTTCATCTGACAGTGCCATTAATATCTCATATTTCTTCATGATTGTGCCTCCTCATCCCAGTCGATGCCCTGCCTGCAAGAACCGTACTGTCCTCAGAGTAGATATACCCCATCAGCGGGTTCACCATGAGATGTCTTATAGCGGAATCGAGAAAGATCATTCGCCTCGAGAGACAACCCGTGAATGAGTCGACTTACTTTGCCTGCTGAAAACAATGCAGGATGATCCCAGAATCTCAGAGTATTGGGGAAAAGGGATGTTTGATTTTCTATACCGAAGTCCTGAAGATGATTGATCATTGGGGTTCTTCCCTCCTTTTAAATATCCTTAGACCAAGCAATGGGTGTGCCAGAGGATGCATTGGATCGATGCTACCGATTTTCAAAGGTTTTCTGAGATGGAGTGTCTTTCGATTCTTTATTTCTGTAGGGATTTTCTTACAGAGGGAAAAGGAGGAAGAAGGGGTTTTCCTGCATCTTATTTTGGTTTTTTGAAATCAGAAACATTTAAATTGTATTTCTTAATCAGATCATAGAAGTCGGCCCTGTACTTTCCAGCCATTTTTGCCGCCATACTTACGTTCCCTTTGCAGGTTTCAAGGAGATAGATGAGATAACTCTTCTCGTAATCCCCCTTAGCTTCTTTAAGCGGTTTGAAAGGTTCCTGGGTTAAGGTGGGTTTCGTTTGGAAAATGAGATCTTCCGTGATCAGGTCTTTCCGGGTCAAGGCGACCGCATATTCCAGTGTATTCTCTAGCTCTCTCACATTCCCAGGCCAATCGTAGAGCATTAGTTTCTGCATGGCCATAGGCGTCAGGCCTTTCACCTCTTTTTTCATCTGCTGGCTGAATTTTTTCAGGAAATGCTCTGCGAGAGGTGGAATGTCTTCCTTTCTCTCTCTCAGGGAAGGGAGAGAGATAGGAATAACATGAATTCTGTAAAAGAGGTCTTCCCGGAAAAGACCTTGCTTCACCAGATCTTCCAGATCTTTGTTGGTGGCCACAATCAAACGGACATCTACCTCCACCAGTCTTTCACTCCCCAAAGGATAGAAGTTTCGTTCCTGTAACACCCGCAAGAGTTTGGCCTGAATGGAAAGGGGCATATCTCCAATTTCATCTAGAAAGATGGTTCCTCCATGAGCCTGTGTAAAAAGCCCTCGGGTACTCCGGACCGCTCCCGTAAAGGCTCCCTTTTCATGGCCAAAGAGTTTGCTTTCCAATAACGTTTCAGGAAGCGTCGCACAGTTGATGGCCACGAAGGGCTTTTCCTTCCTCTCGCTGGCTAGATGGATCGCCTTGGCAATCAGTTCCTTGCCCGTCCCACTGTCTCCGCGGATGAAGACAGTGGAATCGGTCTCGGCTATCTGGGAGACGACCTCCAGGACCTTTCGCATCTTTTCGCTTCTCGTCACGATATTCGAAAAATCGTATTCCTTCTTTATGAGATCCTGAAGCCTTTTCACCTCCATGTTAAGCCTTCGGTTCTCTAGGGCTTTTTCGATCTGAAGAAGCAGATCCCGGGAATCGAAAGGCTTGGTCAGGTAGCTGAAGGCTCCCCGCTTCATGGCCCCCACAGCACTTTCAATACTGCCGTAAGCCGTTAGGATAATCACGGGCATCTCTGGAAGAAGGAGATGCATCTCCTCCATCAAGGATATCCCGTCCCTTCGAGAGAGTTGGAGGTCGACCACGGATAGATCAAACGCCTGTGTTTTAATTGCTTCCAGGGCGTCCTCTTCCTTCAGCGCTGTTACGACCTCATAATTGGCCGATTCGAGCCGCATCTTTAGGAGTTCATTGAGATTCCTGTCATCATCGACGACTAAAATCTTTCCGGAGGGCATCTCTCTCCTATTTCCCTTTCTGGCTTGTCCTTTCTTCGATTCTCATCAGGCCGGTAAAACAAAAATAAAGGTACTTCCCCTTCCTGCTTCACTTTCTACCCATACTTTGCCTCGGTGGGCTGTGATGATATATTTTACAATGGCCAAACCCAAACCCGTGCCATTTGTCCGTTCTGAATTCTTCAAAGAGGCCTGATGAAACTTTTCAAAGATGGTGGTGACATCTTCCTTTGGGATCCCAGGTCCAGTGTCGGCAACGGAGACCTCCAAGCCTTGATCCACTGGACGGGCAGAAATTTTTACCCTGCCCCCCTCCGGAGTGAATTTCAAGGCATTTCCAATCAGGTTCCTCAGGGCTTGGAGGATCCTTTCGCCATCCATTCTAACGTTAGGCAATTCCTCTGCCATCGTTGCCTCAAATCTGATTTTTTTTGCTTCAACGAGAGGAACCATTTCGGTCATTGCTTGCTTAATCAGGGGGATGAGGCTATCCTGTTCGAAGTGATAGGTCATCATTCCCGCTTCCATTTTTGATAAATCTAGGAAAGAGTTGACCTGACCGATCAATCGATTCGTCTCCATGGTGAGGATGTTCAGAAGTTTCTCCTGTTTATCCAGGGAAGTTCCCACCATGCCGTCCTTCAGGAGGCTGACGCCCTCTTTGATCGAAGCCAGAGGGGTTCGCAACTCATGGGACATGGTTGAGAAAAAATCAGACTTCATTTTGTCAACCGTTTTCAGTTGCCGGCACATGGCATTGAAGTATCCCGCCAGTTCCGAAAACTCCGGGAGTGAGGAGACGTTCAGATCACTATTGAAGACCCCCCTTGAAATTTCTTTGGTTTTATCCATTAGAAGGGTGAAGGGTTTGGTAATGCTCCGAGTGATTAATAAGGAAATGGCGATGACAAGGACAAAGGCGACGGCAGATATCAAAATCGTCAACGTACGAGCCGTCGCCCCACTTTCTTCCAACTGTTTCAACCGACGGTGAAAATCCTGACGCGAATAGGTTGCTACCTTTTCCACTTCCTCCAAGATTGGGTCGGCTACGTCTCTTATTTCCTGTTCGTAATATCCTGTGGGGTAGGGCCGATTGAAGATCACGTCTTCAATTTCTTCTTCTATTAAGGAGAGAAATCGTCTGTAGGATGCTTCGATCCTCTTCAAGGAATCCTTTTTTTCCGGGGTGTCCGCAATGAAAAAAACTTCAGAAAAAGCCTGATTGAAATTTTCTTTGGCCAAGAGGAATTGCTCATAGAATTGAAAGTCTTTCGAGACGGCGTATTTTTTACCGTTTTCCAACTGGGACAGGATGGAGCCCTTCAGGGTTTCCGCGTTATCCAGAATACGTTGGTCGGTTCTCACAATATGGCGTGTCCACGAATTCAATTGGTGAACTTTAAAGATCACATAGACACTCACTCCTGTCACTAGGATGAATATAGTTAGATAGCCGACCATCAGTCGAGAAAAGATTGAGAGTCTCATTTTTGATAAAGCTTACCCTTGAGAGGAGTGGCGAGATCACCTCCGAGGTAAAGAAGATTCTTTACCTTTCAGGGGGTCCTTCATTCTTCACCCGAATGATTCGATGTTAAATTTAACACAACCCCAGCAGGGATTCAATCTCAGAAAAAAGGCGGATGTAAATAATGAGGGGGACTCAATGCTATCAGGAGGGATCATCTTCTGATCACAGGAGGAAAAGGTGGCCAAGGGTAAATGGGTAACAAATGCGTTGATCGCAATGAAGTGCTTAGATTCTAAAGAAATTGTGTATCCTAATGCGCTTGACAAATTGGAGGAATAAATTATAGTTCGGTACGTGGACCCAGAGCCTTTGTGCAAACAAGAGGAGGATAGGGCCTCGTGAGGAGGAGGGCTATGACTGAGAAGGATGAAGTGAAACAGATAACGGAGAAGGCAAAGGGTTTTTTTGATCAGGGGTTCAACTGAGCGGAATCGATCTCCTTGAGTTTCAAGGAGTATCTTGGGATTCAGGATTCTATCCTTCCGAAACTGGCCACAGGGTTTGGCGGAGGAATTGGACGCAAAGGATCCCTCTGCGGCGCCTTCACAGGATCGATCATGGCCATCGGGATGAAACTGGGGAGGACCGATCCCAAAGACAAGGATGCCGTTGCAAAGGTGTATTCCAAGTGCCAGGAATTTTGGAATCAATTTGAAAAGGAGTTCGGGAGCAATTTGTGCTACGACATCATCGGAGTCCATTTAGATAACGAAGAAGAACGGCAGAAATGGTTGACGTCTGGGGGGACGGAAAAGTGTTCCAAAGTCGTTGAAAAGACTGCTCAAATGCTCTGTGAGCACATGAAGAAGATGTAAATAATCTGTTGATTTTTTGGTGAGTTTGAGTTAGATATTTGGCAATTCCTTCTTCAGGAGAAAGGTGAAATGAACTGGGCCTGGATATGGTGGAGAAGAGATAGATGGGGATATTGCCTCACCCTTCTACACCTGTAATCTTGTCTTAAGGTGAGCAAAGGCCATGGGCAATATCAACCCATGGCTTTTTTTGTGGCGAATGACACGAATGGAACGAACAAAACGAATGACTCGAATGGAGGACTAATGGACCGTATCTTTAGTGGGATTCAACCCACGGGTGAAATTCATATTGGAAATTATGTCGGGGCTATCCGCAATTGGGCCGAACTGGTGAATCGATATGATTGCGTCTATTGTGTGGTGGATTACCATGCCATCACCATTGATTATGAGATAGAGGCCATGCAGCAAAGGATCTTGGACACAGCGACCATTCTCATTGCCAGTGGATTAACCCCGGACCGATGCAAAGTGTTCGTCCAGTCCCATGTGATGGAGCATGCTGAGCTCACTTGGATCTTTAACTGTATCACCCCGCTGGGTGAGCTGGAACGAATGACCCAATTCAAGGAGAAAGGGAAACAACACCGGCATAATGTGAATGTGGGACTCCTCGATTATCCTGTTCTCCAGGCAGCCGATATTCTCATCTATAAGGCGGGGTACGTACCCGTTGGGGAGGATCAGATCCAGCACGTGGAATTCAGCAGGGAGATTGCTCGAAAATTCAACGCTCGTTTTGGGGATACCTTTCCAGAGCCCAAGGTCCTTCTTTCCACTGCCCCTCGTATTCTGGGTACGGATGGGAAGATGAAGATGTCCAAGTCGATGAACAACTATATCGGTCTCCTTGAACCTCCTGAGGTCATCCGCGACAAATTGAAAACAGCCGCCACTTGTGAACATCGGCAACGCAGGAGCGATCCCGGTCACCCAGAACACTGTAATATCTTTACGATGCACCAGGCTTTTTCCTCATCAGACGACATTGCCTTCGTTGACCAAGGTTGCCGGACGGCAGGAATTGGATGCATTGAATGCAAAGAGATCCTTTTTAAGAACATGATGGAAGAGATCGGCCCCATCCAAAGTCGCGTCAAAGGGATGAATGAAGAACCAGAATATATCATTAACGTGCTGAAATGTGGAGCGGCCCGATGCAAGGCCATTGTCAGAGAGGTCATGGGTGAGGTAAGGGCAAAGATTGGCGTCAAATCAGACTGGATGAAACAAGGATAATTTGTTTTGAGATTGACAAGGTGGCTTGATCCGCCCCTGAAGTTCGGAAGAAAAGCGCAGGCGCCCCCGCACTCCCCATTCTAGCCGAAAATTTGATCAAATGGAGAAAACGAAATTACCGAATTACCGGAGCCTTACCCCCTTGGATTGACTCAATCTTTTTCCTACTTCCGGTGCAGCAATCTCCTTACTCAAAACGCATTACGATCACTTCCGAATATTCATAAACGTAATGGGTTGGCATCCAGGATAATTCGAAATTAACAGGGTCTGGGAAAAAATCCCCTATCCAGTGCTCCTTGCTTATCAACGTAACT
>Ga0209427_10001235_pt1 | contig 29145 bp, 27 predicted proteins | sample DeeMarSWOR136_30_FD_187465 | JGI IMG/M metagenome (GOLD analysis project Ga0209427, IMG submission 187465) | Marine sediment microbial communities from White Oak River estuary, North Carolina - WOR-1-36_30 (SPAdes) (version 2) | ecosystem: Environmental > Aquatic > Marine > Intertidal zone >...
AAGATTCAGATGTTTTTGGGCAAGCGTGGCAACATCTGTAGGATATTTGGCAACATCTACACCTACCTCTCTAAAAGCAGCCACTTTGTTTTGAGGTGTTCCCCTTCCATCTCCTCGAATAATTGCCCCTGCATGCCCCATCCTTTTCTCTTCTGGTGCATTTAAACCAGCAATATAAGCAACTACAGGTTTCGTCATCCATCGGTCTATAAACTCAGCAGCTTTTTCTTCCTTTATACCCCCAACTTCTCCTATTACGACTACCAGATCAGTATCTTTGTCCTTCTCAAACAATCTTAAAAGCTCAGGTACACTGGTAAATACAACCGGATCAGCACCAATGCCAACAACTGTACTTTGACCTAATCCTGCCATAGCAAGATTAATGCTTATTTCGTATGAAAGCGTTCCACTTCGAGAGATAACACCAATACGCCCCGGAGTAAACATATTTCCCGGCATAATACCCATCTTAGCCTGACCAACAGTAATAACTCCGGGACTAGTTGGACCTATAATCTGAACATCGTGATCACCAGCATATTCACGTATCTCCATCACATCATGTACCGGAATATGCTCTGTAACAACAACAATCAGCTTAATCCCAGCATCTATAGTTTCTATTGCTGCCTCTTTCACAGCAGGCGGCGGTATAAGAAATACTGATGCCTCCGCACCGGTCTTAGCAACAGCTTCCTCCACAGTATTGAATACGGGAATTCCTTCAACTACTTCACCTCCCTTACCAGGGGTAACTCCTGCAACAATATTGGTCCCGTAATCAAGCATCCATTTTGTTTGAATACGTCCTGTCTTACCGGTTATACCCTGTACCAGAACTCTTGTCGCCTTATCGAGTAAAATGCTCATGCTTCTTCTCCCAGCAAATGAGCGAGTAATTCAACACCTTTTTCAGTAGATACCTCTTTGACTACATGAACACCATGTTGTTCAAATATCTCCCAAGTCTCCTCTTGATGATTCCCTAATGCTTTCGCCACAACGGGAATAGTAATATTATGTTCTTGCATATATTTAACTACGCCCTTGGCGCCTTCATGAATCGGGTTAATACCCCCGTATATGTTAATAAATACTGCGCGAATTCCGTTTTTCTGTAATACCAAATCCATAACTTTGTATAAAAGGTCAGCGGTAATTCCACCTCCCGTCTCTAGAAAGTTAGCCGGACGCATTTTACGAGCAATAATAATATCCATACTAGCCATCGCTAATCCAGCACCACTGGCGATAATAGCAATATCACCATCCAATTCTATATACGAAACGCCTATTTCACGTGCTTTTCTCTCAAGTGGATTAGAAATATGGTCCTGGATATTAATACCAAGATCCTTATGTCGGTACATACTTGAATCATCGATTTCTACCTTAGCATCCACTGCCATATAGTTACCATTAACGGTTTTCACCAATGGATTTATCTCAGCAAGCAATGCATCATTCTTCCGGAACACATTATAAAGTGAAAAAATCAAATTCGATACTTCTGTGAAATCTTTGCCTCTCAAACCAACTTCTTTGCACATGCGCCTCGCATCAGAAGAAGTAAAACCTTTGGATATGGAAATACGTCTAGATACAAGGACTTCCGGACGTTCTTGAGCAATTCTATTTATGGATACACCACCTTCAAGACTGAGAATAGCAACCGGTATCCCATAATATCCATCAACCGCAATACTCAGATAATATTCCTGAGCAACCTCAACTTTTCTTACAATTATCACCCGGTTAACTGGCAGATCACCGATAGATAGTTTAAGTATTTGGCGAGTAACAGAGACAACTTCGTCTGGTGATTCTGCAACACGTACTCCTCCTGCCAAATACCGTCCTCCAGTAAATACCTGAGCTTTTACAACTACAGGCATTCCTATCTCAACCGCTTTTTCCCTGGCTTCCTCAGGATTAGATGCTAAAGCATATGCCGGTACAGGTATACCTTCGGTGTGAAAAAGTTCTATTGCTTCAAATTCGTACAGTCTCATAACATATATCGACATAGCATACTGCATCAAGATTGGATTCGTCAACATTACTAGCCTGCAATGGTAACTCAACTTTACATATAACACTTATCGATGATAAACTAGAATGTTGCCTCACGCCCATTAAAGGGTATTTTTAAAGGAGGAAGACATGGCAATCAAAACTTCAAAACAATATTATGAATCACTCAAGAAACTCAATCCAATAGTCTATATTCTTGGGGAGAAAGTGAAGAATGTTTACGAACATCCACTTATCAGTCATATGACAGCATCAGTGGCAAAAACATATGAGCTAGAAAATGATCCCGAAGGCAAGAAATTACTTGTTACCAAGTCTGATCTTATTGATGAAGACGTAAGCCGTTTTGTTAAATTTTATAAAAGTCCGGAAGATCTTCTCGCAAAAATTAGAATGCTTAAGTTTATATCCCAAAGAATTGGTGGCTGCTATATGCGTTGTACCGGAATGGATGCTATCAGCTCTATTGGTATCGAAACTTATAATTGTGATAAAAAACATGGAACTAAATATTTTGAAAGACTAAAAAACTTCTTACAGTTCATTCAGAAAAATGACTTCGCTGTATTTAGCGGTGTAACAGATGTGAAAGGAGACAGGTCACTTCGCCCATCAGAACAAAAGGATCCAGATTTATATTTACATGTTGTTGATAAAAATAATGATGGCATTTTTGTTAGAGGAGCCAAAATACATCAAACTGGTTCTCTCTGTGCTCACTGGGGCTTAATAGTACCGGCCAGAGAAATGCGTGAAGCAGATAAAGACTATGCGGTATGCTTTGCATTACCAACTGATACAAAAGGGCTGATTCATGTTTATGGTCGAGGAACTCTTGAAGCAAGGCCTCTGCAAGGATGTGACCTTGGAAATGTGGAATACAGTAAGTTTGCTCCTATGGTTATATTTAATGATGTTTTTGTCCCGTGGGACAATGTTTTTCTCTGTGGTGAATATGAATATGCAGGTGAAATGGTAAGGAATTTTGGCAATTATCATCGCCATTCACATGGTGGTTGCAAATGCGGTGTTGGTGATATTCTAATAGGAGCCGCTGCAGTTGCTGCTGATTATAATGGGCTTCCCAAAGTTTCACATATCAATAATAAATATGCAGAAATGATTAAGGTAACTGAGGCTATTTATGGTTGCTCCGTAGCTGCTTCGGTTGAATCTGAAAAAACTCCTTCCGGAATTTATACAGTAGACCCTGTATTATCAAATACATCAAAATTATACGAAGGTAAGGAATTACACGAAGTCATCCGTATGATGATTGAGATTGCAGGCGGTATGGTGGCTGATATTCCTTCAGATAAAGATTTTTCCGATCCGGAAATAGGTCCACTACTTACAAAATATCTCAAGGGAGTTGATAGTGTGTCAACTTCAGACAGAGTCCGTATTTTCAGATTAATCGAAAAACTCGCATTTGAAAGTAGAGATATTGTATCGAATATCCATGGTGCAGGCTCACCCGAAACTCACAAGATGACAATATTAAGAAACGCAGATATTGAATCCAAGAAGAAACTTGCTAAGAAGTTGGCAGGTATTAAAGAAAGTTAAAGAATAAAGCCGATAAGCTTTCCAGTCACCAAATTTGCAACACTTTTTCAGTTAGTCCCGCTAACGCAAAAGTTAAGTGCTGTTTATCAATAGCTGAGTGCGCTATGCGGTCGTGCTTTTAATGATATCATGAGCCTGTGTTTTTTCATTCTTGAAGTGAAGAGGTCACCCGTTTTCGCTGTCACCTTTTATTCTTAGGAAACAAGTTATACTACCTATAAACCCAACTAAATATGCTATTGGGCATACAATAGCTGCCAGCATAAAGAAGAATGGCTCATCACCGTTGCCCCAAACTCCTTCCCCAAAGATTTTAATTGCCAGAGCATACACAAGATTGTGCAAAATGGCGGAAACTGAAAACCCGATTAGCGAGGAACTTGTTAGAATAAGAAATACCTTGTGTCTTTTTCTAAGCTGTGATTTCAGGGTGAAGATGAGCAAAGAGATTCCCAATCCAGCCAAAAGCAAGATTGTAATCATGAAGTAATATGGTGTTGGGAAGTTTAGCGGAGAAAGAAACAATAGAAATAGGGCAAGAGAAGCCCAGAGCAATGATGTTATAAGCCTATGTTTTTTCATTTCTTACTTCCTTGATGCATAACAGTGTACATGCTCAAATTAAAACCAGCAAGCGGTCTGTCAAACCATTGGTGCAGGTTCGAATCTTGCCCAGCCCACCAGCGCTGTAAAAATCTACAAAGGCAATTGTGTATCTATTATACAATTATATTTGAACATGAATTTATGAATAGTATTTTGAGGAGTGCACTCCAGTTCAGTTAGTCTTGCTCCACGATGGTAACAGCAATTGGGAAATGGTCACTGAAGCCATTTTCGTTGATGTCCTTCCCCATTCCACCGAACCGGATTGGATTAGGATAACCTCCTGTGCTAACCATTTCTGTAAAACGAACAATCTGAATTGAATCTAGCAACGCCCTTATAGGAGCGTTCTCCTTCACCAAGTTCCTATTGACGAGAAATTGGTCAAGGATGTTAGGGAAGTTATCGAAATAATGTGTACCCAAGTCTTGTCCAGTTATATGCCACATTAGGTTGTAGAAACGAGGTATCCTTGAATTTACCACCTTTTGTCTGCTTCGTGTGCTAAGAGCATAGTCTACAAGTGACGAGTCAAACGGTTCATCATTAAAGTCGCCCATCGCCAGGACCGGCGTCTCCGTTCCTTTCACTTCGAGGATTCTTTCGTGGAAGTAGGCAAGTGTTTCACCGGCGATTGCCCGATAGCCGGCGCTCCTCTCCGCTCCACCGCTCCGGGATGGCCAGTGATTGACTATTACAACTAAAAGTCGGTTTTTGGCGGTGCGGAAGTTAACCTGAAGAAGGTCTCTCGTTGCCGTGCGGCGCATGACGAAATGATTAAACTGTTCTTCGGCAGAGAAGAGGTTCGCATCATAGATGAATCCAACATCAATTCCACGCTTGTCGGGCGCATCGTGATGTACGATAGCGTAGTTACGTCCAAGTGGTGCAAGACTTTGGACAATTAGATTCATCACATAGTCGTTTTCGACTTCACAAATGCCAAGCAGATCTGGGCCGCTTCCATCCTTCATCTGGCGTATGATGGATGCGAGCTGATTGACCTTCCTATCCAGAAGTACTTGTGTCCACCCCTGAATGTCTTTCCCTATTGCACGTTTGAGCTTATCACTACGACGAGGCGAGTCCTCTATATCAAATAAATTTTCCAAATTCCAAAAGACGATTTGATATCGAGATGGCATATTTCACCCTCCCTTCCCAGTCTTTGATTGAGCCAATTATAGCTCAGAGATTCAGAGAAGAACCTAAATTTTTCCTAAAGATTTTGGGAAAACAGTAATAGAGGTAGGGGTTGGGATTTGCCACCGAGGAGCGGTAATTCAAACGGGCGAGAAGGTGCCACAAAACGTCAACAAAAAGCCTGTTGATAACTTGTTGACAGTCGCCGCCGTCCGTATTCGGAGCATATTCAACCCTGCCTCGCTCTCCTATATAATGAGTGGCACAATTATTGGTGGCAGGTCAGGAAAGCAATGTAGGGTATAAATTTCCTCTGATTCACTATTCGTCGAGAAGAAACGTTATCTTCATCTGAACCCGGTACTCGGTGATTTTCCCTGTGTCATCGAGCAGAACTTCCTGATTCCAAATCCACGCTGATTTCACGTTCCTGAGAGTTTTTTGGGCACGAGCGATCCCTTTTCTCATTGCATCATCGAAGCTCTGTGTAGAAGATGCTTTGACTTCAGTAGTTCGTGAAATTGACATTGGCGACCTCCTTCCTACCAGTTAAAATTGAGCCAGGTTTCTTATGTAGCATATTTGGTGACCTGCCCGCCAAACATTGTACCACTCTTCAAGTTGATATTATAGGGTTGGTTGCCTGTCAAACTGCCATCCGCGGGCGGGTACGAACCCTGCCGAGTCCACCATCCCATTTCAGTTTAAGCATATGTAGCAACGCCACTCGTTGAAGAAAGTGGTTGATCTCAGGCGGAGGCTAGCTTCTTTCGCGAAGGTATCTGAAGGCGGATAGGGCAGCAGTAGCGCCGTCTCCGACGGCACTGGTTACCTGGCGGGCTGAGTTCTTGCGAATATCGCCCACAGCGAAGATGCCCGGTACCGAGGTTGCCATCAACTCGTTGGTCTTGATATTTCCGGCTTCATCGAGCTCCACTATGTCGGCGAAACACTGACTATTTGGCTCAAGCCCTACGGCAACAAAGACTCCAGATACCTGCAGGTTAGTGATTTCATTTGTTTTCACGTTGCGCAGCCTGAGTCCACTCAGCTTATCCTCCCCGGTAATCTCGTCGACCACTGTATCCCAGACGGGCTTCAGTTTAGGCTGGGCGAAAGCCAGTTTTTGAAGGGCCTGCCCGGCTCGGAGCTGGTCCCGACGGTGTATAATATAGACCTTGCTGGCATGCTCGCTTAGCTCCAGAGCATCGGTGATAGCCGTGTCACCACCTCCGATCACGGCTACATCCTGGTCACGGAAAAAGAAAGCATCACAGGTGGCACAGTAGGAGACACCGCGGCCTAGGAGCTTCTCCTCGCCGGGAACGCCAAGCTTGCGATACTCCGAGCCGGCAGCGATAATAATTGCTTCAGCTTCAAAGTTTCCCCCGGTGATGACGACGTTGTATGTCGGGCCGAGCTCAATGGCTGTAACTTCGGCGGTGATGGTCTCAAGTCCATATTTGATAGCCTGCTGGTGTATCAGCGAAGCTAGCTCGGCGCCGGAGATGCCTTCAGGAAATCCGGGATAGTTGTCTACCTGCCTGGCATTCACTATCTGGCCGCCGAACATGCCACGTTCAAAGAGGAGGGTCTTGAGTCCGGCTCGTGATGCATACAGTCCGGCGGTAAGCCCACCTGGACCACCGCCGATTATGATCACTTCGTATTTACTCATTCTCCTGTGCTCGCTTAGGTCCTAATTATAGCAGGCGGGTGAATTATTTGTCTTGGAATGCAAGTAGCCTCTTTTCCAGAATCCCCCGAGCAACCTCTTTAAAACCATTGGATATCTGCAGGATTGCCTGATGCTTGACTTGAAGTATTGGCTGTGTTTCTCTCAGTAGGGCAGTCTCCATTTTATAACATCCTCTGGTGCCTTCCAATAGACGGGGTTAGGGGCTAAAGGTCGCAACTATGCCAAGGCAGGACTGGTCATGGCATTGCCGGCAGGTAAGATGAGTAGGGCAGAAGCTACTTGACATAATGATAAAACACCTGGGAAGTTAGTCCCGGACGCTAATAGTAATTTGGTCATGTTATATCTATTTATTTCAAGAAATGTATTGACAACGCAGCTTTTATTCATCATTATTATATTAAATCAGCTGTTTTGGTGCATTGAAATCACTTACCATGATTATGGCTAGGTGAAAATTTTGGAGGAATAGATTTGGCTGAGTTACTGACCACAAAAGAGATTGCCAGGTATCTAAAGCTGCGACCTGAAACTGTGCTTCGGAAGGTAAAAGAAGGCGAAATACCAGCCGTCAAGGTGGGTGGACACTTCAGGTTCGACATGGATGTGATCTGTGAATGGCTAAGTCGTAGTTCAACATCTAAGAAGCGTATCTTAGTTATTGATGATGAGCCTGTAATCGGCCAGCTCTTTGAAAGGAGTCTGGAGGGATGTGGTTGTGAGGTTATATCTGTTCAGAATGGCCAAGAGGCTCTCGACCTTGTGGCGAGTAAGAAATTCGATTTGATTTTCCTTGATCTGGTGATGCCAGGGCTTGATGGCAGTGAGCTTTTCCGTCACATATCGGAGATAAATGGAAGTATACCTGTAGCTATAGTAACTGGGCATGCCTATGGTGACCTCATGAACAAAGCTATGGAGCAAGGACCTTTTCTGGTAATGAGGAAACCTATTGACGGTGCTGACATACGCAAAGCTGTCCTTCGTTTTGGTTTGGCTCAAGGTGTGGCGGCTAAAAGTGAAAAGACAGGCAATGAACTGTCATATATCATATAAGTAGTCGGGAGCAGATTGAATGGTGATGTCGCCCGGCGGTAAGTTTGAGTACATGAAAGCTCGTGTTATCAATAGAGTCATTTTATGCCTTGGTACAGTTGATCGGCGAATGCGGTCTATGGATCATCTGTCAGGGGAAATGATTACTAAAACAATAGCCTGGACAGTTGTATTGCTTCTCCTGTCCGTTGGCTTGCTGGCTGTTTGTACTCCGCAATGGGCAGGGAAGTCACTTGATGAGGTCAGTGTGCAATTGAAGTGGCTTCACCAAGCTGAGTTTGCCGGCTTCTATGTGGCGCAGGAAAAGGGCTATTATGCTGAAGAGAACATAGGTCCAACTTTACTCCCGGGTGGGCTGGGTGTTGACTCACTGGCGCGAGTCATTAATGGAAAAGCCGATTTTGGTGTTGCTGCACCTGAGCAGATTCTGGTGCGGCGTAGCCAGGGGGAACCTATTGTAGCTATCGCCACTATCTATCGGTATAACCCATTGGTGTTTATCGCAATGGAGGACTCGGGCATCAAACAGCCGTCTGACTTCATAGGGTACACTGCAGCCGTGGGTGCTAGCGATGGGGAGTTACAGTTTGCAGCCATGATGAGGAAACTTGGCTTTGATACCTCCAGAGTTAATATTATGCCTTTCGACCTTCATTATGCCGGTTTCTATGGGGGCGTTGCAGATATCACGTATGTCTACTCAACTGTGGATCTCATCTCTATGCGCGAACAGGGATATATGGTCAACTTGATATGGCCCGATGATTACGGTATTCACATGTATTCTGATACCTTATTTACCACGGAAGCGATGATTGCTCAGAACCCTGACTTGGTCACCCGGTTTCTGCGGGCGACTCTGAGAGGATGGAATCAGGCGGTTGAAGATCCTGAGACTGCTGCGGCCATAACCAAGAAACATGCTATAGCCGCCTATGCTGAATTCCAGAACGAGATGATGAAATCTAGCGTGCCTTTTATCCACACCGGGGAAGACCATATCGGATGGATGAGTGCAGAAGCATGGGAGCAGATGCATGGCTTGCTACTTGAACAGGGCATCTTAGCTCAGCCGGTGGATCTACAGGGCGTCTATACAACAGAGTTCCTGGAGAAGATATACGGAGGTGGTCGGGGATGAGGCTAACCACCAGGCTGGTGATATTCTTCGTAATTATAGCCATTATACCGGCTGCAATTGTCGGCTATTTCGCCTATGAGAACGGGAGACGCACGATTCAAGATGAGGTGATGAACCACCTCGTTTCTGTCAGCAGCCACAAGGAGGCCATGTTTAACGATTGGGTGCTTGACAAGAATCGAAGCCTTATGCAACTGGCCGCGCACCCTCTTATGAGGGAATATACTACCGCATTGGTTGCGCGGGAGAAGACTGACCCAGATTACCAGATTGCATACAGAAGTATACTCAATGAGCAGTTCAACCCTGCCATAGAGGAAATAGGATTCTTAGAATTGTTCATTCTGCGCGCTGACGATGGCTTGATACTCCTTTCTACAGACGGTGGACAAGAAGGTAAATATCGTGAAAACCAACCGTACTTTATAGAAGGAAAAGAGAACGCCTTTGTCCAAAACACATATTACTCTGTTACGAGACAGACGCTGGCCATGACAATCGGTACCCCGATGATCGATGTTGAGGGCAACGTGATTGCTGTGCTAGCTGGTCATGTAGACTTATCCGACTTATCGGAACTTATGACGGGCCTAAGCCAAACTGAGGATGCCTACTTGGTTAGCACGCTCAATTTCTTCGTCACTGATCCGAAATTCGGCAATGGATATGCGCTAGCGAGAACAGTATTTACCGATAGTGTGCAGGCTGGTCTGGCTGGCAATAATGGTGTGGGCTTCTATAACGATTACCGCGGCGTACCTGTCATTGCAGCTTATCGATGGATACCCGCAGGAGAGCTATGTTTGATAACCGAAGTAGAGCGGGCTGAAGCGTTCACAGCAATCGTAAATCTGCGGTGGACAATATTTGCTATCAGCCTTGCCGTGGCTCTTTTTGCTGCTTTGTGTGGCTATCTGGTCGCTCGTACTGTCACTAAGCCAGTGCGCGAGCTAGTCGCAGGTACTGAGCAAATCGGCAAAGGTAACCTGAAGTACAGGGTAGCTACGGCAGCAAAAGATGAGATCGGTGAGCTGTCGAGGGCGTTTGACAGAATGACAGGAAGACTTACAGAGGCATTGGTTTCTCGAGATGAACTGGCTAAAGAGATTACTGAGCGTAAGCGTGCTGAGAGAGAATTGAAGGAAACAGTAAAAGAGCTGGAACGTTCCAATGCCGACCTGGGGCAGTTTGCCTATGTCGCCTCACATGACCTCCAGGAGCCACTACGCATGGTGGCAAGCTATACGCAGCTACTCGGAATGCGGTACAAGGATAAGCTTGACGATGATGCTCTTGACTTCATCAATTATGCGATGGGTGGAGCGAAACGGATGCAGCAGCTCATTGATGGCTTGTTACTCTACTCTAGGGTAGGCACGCGTGGTAAATCATTCAAGCCAACAGATTGTGAGACGGTGTTACAGGCTTCACTTGCTAACTTAGATGTGGCTATCCGTGAGAGCGGCACTACAGTGACCCATGACCGTTTGCCTTCTGTTATTGCAGATGAGGGACAATTGATAGCGTTGCTCCAAAATTTGATTGGCAACGCTATAAAGTTCCAGGAGAAGGGGAAGCTGCCGCGTATACATGTCTCGGTGCAGAAGAATCAGGATGAATTGACCTTCTCGGTCAAGGATAACGGCATAGGCATCGACCCCAAGTATTCGGAACGCATTTTTGTGATATTTCAGCGCTTACACAGTGACGAGTACCCCGGCACTGGTGCCGGACTTGCCATTGCTAAGAAGATCGTGGAGCGCCATGGTGGTAGGATTTGGGTCGAGTCCAAACTTGGCAAAGGTAGCACATTCTATTTCACTATACCAAGAAGGACGCAGAAGAATGCCAATAACTGAGAAAGGAGTTAGCCCCATCGAGATTCTGCTGGTGGAGGATAGCCCTGGCGACGTGCGCCTGGTGATGGAGGCTCTCAAAAATGCGGAAGTAGCCAACAGGTTACACGTGGTTTCTGATGGCTTAGATGCCATGGCTTTTCTGCAAAGACAGGGTAAGTATAATAGTGCAGTTCGACCTGATCTGGTTTTGCTCGATCTAAATCTGCCGAAGAAAAATGGCCGTGAGACATTAGCTGAAATAAAACAAGACCCTCAACTCAGACGCATCCCTGTGGTCATTTTTACTATATCGAAGGCTGAGGATGACATTATCAGAGCATACGACCTTAATGCTAATTGCTATATTACCAAACCTGTTGACTTCGAACAGTTCATGGCAGTGATTAAATCCATCGAGAACTTCTGGCTTACTACTGTGAGGCTGCCACCAAATTGAGCAAAGGAAAATGAGCGATAGTATTAAAATATTGCTTGTTGAAGATAATCCTGGAGACGTCCGGCTGATTCAGGAGTGGATGTCTGAGATACGGGATGTGTCTTACCAAGTTGATTCTTTTAGACGGTTGTCAGAAGCATTGGATTACCTTGATAGGCAAAAGCCTGATATTGTCCTTCTGGACTTGGGATTGCCTGACAGTCAAGGTTTGGACACGCTTCTTGAGTTTCGTACCTATTCTCCAGAAATACCGGTCGTGGTAATGACCAGTCTCGACGATGAGGCGACTGCAATTGAAGCCTTGCGTCACGGGGCACAAGACTATATAGTCAAAAAAATTGTGCACAGCAGGATGCTTTGGCGCGTGATACGCTATGCTTTTGAACGAAATCGACTTGCTGGGGCATTGCAGAAGTCAGAAGAACAGTATCGCGCGTTAGTGGAAAACGCTACTGAGGCGATCTGTGTAGTTCAGGATGGCATGTTTAAGTTTGTTAATCCCAAAACTACTGAGATGTCAGGTTATTCAAGTGAAGAGCTTATGTCCATGCATTTCGCTGACCTTATACATCCTGATGACCGTGGCGTGGTATTGGAATACCACTTGAGAAGTCTATCAGATGAGGATGTTCCCGGAACATATCCGTTCAGGATTTTTGACAAACACGGTAACACGAGATGGGTGCAAATCAGCTCCGTGGTAATAACCTGGGAAGGCAGACCGGCTACCTTGAATTTTTTGAGTGACATTACCGACCGCAAAATAGCAGAAGAGCAGGTGGCTACTACCAGTAAGTTGGCTTCCATCGGTGAGCTGGCTGCTGGAGTGGCTCACGAGATAAATAATCCTCTTACCAGCATTATGGGCTATGCGCAGATATTGCAAGATATGGAGGATATTACCCCGTCAATTAAAAGAGACTTAAGAACTATTTATGAAGAAAGCCAGAGAATGGCTAGGATAGTTCAGAATTTGCTGCGCTTTGCCCGTCGCTACAAAGCTGAAAGAAGCTGCGTTGATATAAACGATCTCATACAGAGGACTTTAGAGCTGAGGAGCTACGAGTTAAAGACGAGCAATATCGTAGTCTCTACCAAATTTGCGCCCGATCTTCCAAAAATCATGGCTGATTACAACCAAATTCAACAGGTTATACTCAACATGGTCACGAATGCTGAGCAAGCTATGTTTGGAAGTAAACGCAAAGGCAAGATTACTATAACCACTTGCATTGCGGAAAATAAAGTCCAAATCAGAATCGCCGATAATGGCCCTGGTATCGCTCCTGAGGATGTAGGTAAGGTCTTCGAACCGTTTTTCACCACAAAGGAGGCAGGTAGTGGCTCCGGTTTAGGTCTCAGTGTCTGCCACGGTATCATAACTGAGCACGGCGGCAATGTATATACTGAAAGCTTGCTTGGCAAGGGAACCACTTTCGTTATAGATTTACCGGTCACAGTCGAATTCCAAACAGATATTGAAAAGGAAGTGGTTGGAGGGAGGGAACACAAATTGCCAGAACAGGAGGTAACCGGTAATATTCTGATTGTGGAAGATGAGACGTTGACTTGCGATTTGCTAACTAGGGTTTTATCCGAGCGAGGGCATAGAAGTGAAGCTGTCCCTGATGGCAAAGTTGCCCTAAAGAAGCTGGAAGAGAATTCTTATGACATCTGCTTGCTTGACCTGAAGATGCCCGAAATGAGCGGGATTGAACTCTATAAAATCATTAAGAAGAGATACCCTAAATTAGCCAAGCGAGTTGTCTTTGCAACCGGCGACATTGTTTCTAGAGAGACCCAGGAGTTCCTTGTGTCAACTGGCAGGCAATATTTGGCAAAACCATTCGATTATCGAGAACTCATAGAAGTGGTTGAGGAAGTCTTACGGAAGAGTTATAAGGAGCCGTCACTCGACGAAGCTGTTTTATCCTAAGGCGGCGGTAGAGTTTGTGGAAAAGATTTTGGCAGGGAAAGGCAGCAAGCGGGTTAAGTTGACATAATGTTTATTGTTGCTCTTTGTTTCGACTGTGATAAGTCTGGTGAACTTCTTTCAAATGTCTGTTGGTAACGTGAGTGTACACCTGAGTTGTTCGGATGCTTTCGTGGCCAAGCATTTCTTGAACGGAACGAAGGTCAGCACCGCCGATTAGCAGGTCCGTGGCAAAGGAGTGCCTCAGGGTGTGTGGGGTGACTTCAACAGGTAAGCCACATCTCTTGGCATATTTGTTGACTATTTCCTGAATTGACCTTGCGGTCAGACGCATTGATTCTCCGTCCTTTTTAGTATCTACTCTGCCGCTGTAGCGGATAAAAAGCGGCTTGAAACTGTCCTTTCGCGCTTTGAGGTAGCGCTCAAGCCAATGTGTCGCTGTGTCTGAGAGAAAGACCACTCTTAGTTTGTTTCCTTTGCCTCTGACGCCGAATTCCTTGCGGTCCAGGTTTATCTGGTCGCGGTTTAGTCGTACCAGCTCTGAAACCCTGAGCCCGGTACTGAACAGGGTCTCCAGGATGGCCTTATCTCTGAGTCCTATCTCGTCTGATATTTTTGGGCTGCTTAATAGTCTTTCCACTTGCTCTGGGTTAAGGAAAGTAACTAACCGCTGGCTTTGCTTTGGCAACTCGATTTTGTCTGGGGATAGGGTAGGAATATCACGCTGAACCAGAAGATAGCGGAGAAAAGCCCTCAAGGCGATGATATGGTAGGTTTGAGTAACGCGTTTTAGTGGCTTGCCAGTCTGGTCATTCAAATGAGCCAGATATAAGCGATATTTTCTAATTAGTTCCGGGCTTATATCCTCTGGCTTCGTGGCGGAAGTATTTGTGCTGAGCCAGCCAAGAAATCGGTTCAGGTAGTGCCTGTATTCACGAATAGTAAAAGGCGAGTGTCCCTTTTCAACCTCGAGATATTCGAGGAAGTCATCGATTAGCGGTTCCAGGCTCATATTTTTACCCACGAGATGCTCTTTGCTATATCTATGGTTCGCAAAAGTAACGTTGTGCGTACCTGTCACTACAACACATTGCCTCAATTATATCATTACTGTCAAGGTATAGTTAACTATTGAAATGGGTAGAAAAAGAGAGCTTACAGACCCCCGTAACGTCTTCAGTCACGATGGAACGTAAGGACCGAGACGACCTAATCCAAGAATTCAATAAGAAGTTTTGTGTTATTGTCCGAGAGGCTTTATCTGACTATATGGGTGCATTGCGGAAGAACTCAAACAGTTGCCCCTTGGCACGCAACGCCTTATCCAGCTTGGCAAGTGTCAGGAGGCCTACTCTTTTCCTTCTTCCCGTTTCTATGTGAGAAATCTGTGCCAAAGAAACGCCAGAAATCTTCGCAAGTTCCTCTTGCGTTAATTTGCGCTCAAGTCGTAGCTCTTTTACAAGTTGAGCAAATGTCATGTGACCACAACACTTTCCTTTTTGTTATGGAGACCTGTTCGAACCAGCCTTAGTGTAAGCGAGTCCATGGTTTTGACTCAAGTGGGCGGCGATCTTTTTCAGCAGTTTGTCCAGTCCCCAACCTTTCAGTGCTGAGACTGCTACCATCGTGTCATCTGGCGGTTTATCAGGCATGGTTGGAGCTACGTCTGCAAGTTCCTCCGGGGCTTTCATAACCAAATCCATCTTATTAAGAGCCGTGATCTGAGGCTTGCTGGTCAGGTTAAGGTCAGCAAGTATTTTCTCCACCGTCTGAAACTGCTCAGCAGCGTCGTGATGTGTTATGTCAACTACATGCAGGAGCAGGTCAGCTTCGGCTAATTCCTCCAGCGTAGCCCTAAAGGCAGCAATTATGTGTGGTGGCAGTTTGTGAATGAAACCTACGGTATCGGTTAGCAGAAATTGCTGGCCATCGGAAAGGGCCAAACGGCGAGTCACCGGGTCAAGCGTTGAAAAAAGCTTGTTTTCTACAAGAACATCGGCTCGGCTCAAGGCGTTTAACAAGGTGCTTTTGCCAGCGTTGGTATATCCGACCATGGCAACTACAGGAATATGGCTCCTCCTGCGCTTCTGGCGATAGAGTGCACGATGCCGTCTTACTGCTTCAATTTGCTTCTGGAGCCTGTCGATTCGTTTGCGAATGAGCCGGCGGTCTGTTTCCAACTGTGATTCGCCAGGACCTCTGGTTCCGATACCGCCGCCTAGACGTTCAAGATGGCTCCACTGTCCAGCTAGGCGGGGCAATAGATACTGGTGCTGGGCCAGTTCGACCTGGAGTTGGCCTTCGCGTGTGTGAGCTCGCCTGGCAAATATATCTAATATCAGCGCTGTACGGTCGATGACCTTAACTTCCAGTGCCTCTTCTAGATTTCTCTGTTGCCGGGGCAATAGCTCATCGTTGAAGACGACAACGGTGTAGGGGCAATGCTCCCTCATCTTAATTAGCTCGTCTAACTTTCCCCTGCCCAGATAATGAGTCGGTGAAGGCCTTTCCAGTTTCTGGACCAGCCTGCCAATTACTTCAGCGCCAGCTGTCTTTGCCAGATATGATAGTTCATCTAAAGAGCTATCAATTGACCAGCTATCTCCTGAGGTTTTGCTGTCGACACCAACCAGAAAGGCCTTCTCTGTTTCAGCTTGGGTTTTAAGCAAGGTTTGTCTCATGGATTAAAACATTATGTCGGCTTATTTTCTTTTGGTCCTGTTCCAGTTCAATAGTCGGCTTATGCCTTCATCAAGACGGTCATCGGATAGGGTTAACGATAAGCGGACGTAACCTTCACCGGCATTACCATAGCCAACTCCCGGAGTAACTGCCACATTAGCCTTATCCAGTAATTCGGCGGTGAATCCTACCGATGTATAGCCATCTGGTATTCTTGCCCAGATATAGAAGCTGGCTTTAGGCGGCCTGGCTCTCAGGCCGATATCATTAAGCGTTTTAACTAGTTTGTCTCGACGTTGCTGGTAAATGGTATTATGTTCGGTAATGCAACTCTGAGGGCCATTTAACGCTTCTATAGCGGCTCGTTGAATTGCCTGAGGAATACCCGAATCCAGGTTGGACTTGAACCGAAATAGAGCGTCTATCATCCTGGCATTGCCTACAGCCATGCCTATTCTCCAGCCAGTCATGTTATAAGTTTTGGACAGGGAATGAAATTCTATGCCAACTTCTCTAGCCTTAGGTACTTGCAGAAGGCTTGGTGGTTGATAGCCATCGAAGGTAACCTCCGTGTAAGGAGCGTCATGGCATATAGCCAGACCATGTTTCTTGGCGAAACGCACTGCCTTCTGGAAAAAAGCGATATCAGCTACTGCTCCAGTGGGATTGTTGGGATAATTTAGCCATAGGAGTTTAGTCTTCTCAGCTAATTTCTTAGGGATGCTTTCAAAGTCAGGCAGGAAGTCATTCTTCTCAGTCAGCGGCATGAAGTAAGGCTCGCCGCCAGCGAGCAGTGTACTCATGGAGTAGACCGGGTAACCCGGGTCAGGTACAAGTGCTATATCGCCAGAGTCAATAAAACAGAAAGAAATATGCCCTATGCCTTCTTTGGAGCCAAGAAGTGGCAACACTTCTGTTCTGGGGTCAAGTACTACTGCAAAGCGTTTCTGATACCACCTGGCGATGGCCTGGCAAAGTTCATGCAGTCCTGCAGTTTCTGGATAGCGATGATTAGCCGGGTTATGCGCTGCCTGGCATAGCTGGTCTATTATGTGCTGTGGCGTTGGCATGTCAGGGTCACCTATGGCGAAGCTGATTATATCCTCGCCCTTAGCTTGTTTCTCTGCAATCTTCCGATTGATTTCTACGAATAAATATGGCGGAAGCTTGTCTAGACGATGCGAAAGTTTCATTTTAGCCACTCTCCAGTAAAAACTTCTTCAACCGGTCCGCTCAGATATACCTCCCCTACCCCATCCCAGCTTGTGGTTAATGTGCCGCCTGGTAACATTATGTCAACTTCATTGTCCGTATAGCCTTTAAGCTTGGCGATTACAGCTATGGCGCAGGCACCGCTGCCGCAGGATAGTGTTTCCCCGGCTCCTCGCTCCCAGACTCTTGCCTCAATTTTGCTTCGATTCAAGACTCTGGCTATCTCAAAATTAACCCGTTCCGGAAAAATGGGATGGTTTTCTACCTGTGGACCTATTTCAGAAAGAGGAAAATCAGCTACTGGCTGTGACAAAAAGCTTACGGCGTGAGGGTTGCCCATAGATACAAAGGATAAGAAAAACTTTCTTTTGTCTATGTTCAAAGGATAATCCAAGATAGGTTTTATGTCAACTTCTCCCCTACCCTTTTGTGGCTTTTCTACTAAGACTGGTATATCTTCAGATCTGAAGCGAGGCATGCCCATATTTACTTTGGCATGGCTAACTTTGCCTTGAGTTATAGAAGATTGGATAGTCTTAGTTCCCGCTGCGGTCTCCACAGTTAAATTTTGTCTGGCAGCTATTCCCCTGTCGATGACGTATTTGGCGAAGCATCTCAAGCCATTGCCGCAGACCTCAGCCTCAGAGCCATCGGGGTTGAACATGCGCATTTTTAGGTCGGCAGTATTTGAAGGTATTACCAGGAGTAATCCATCGGCGCCTATGCCGCAGTGGCGGTGGCACATATCTCGTGCCAACTTAGGCCAATCCATGTCCATATTTCGGGCATATATTAAGATGAAGTCGTTCCCGGTAGCCTGCAATTTAGTGAACTTCATAATTAACCTGCGTGCAATTAAGACTAGATAAGAAGCCTGCCGCTAATCCATTTGCTTCGTCCTGTATGTCGTCGCCTGTATTCAGCCAGCGAATTCTGTCATCTTTCAGGTGGAACCAGGCATATTGATGACGTGCAAAGCGATGTGTCTCATTTTTTATTTGCTGAATAGCTGTGGTCAAATCCAACTTTCCCTGAAGAAACTTTCCGATCTGTTTATATCCTATGCCAGACATGGAAGGCAAATCCAGACTATAGCCCTTTGCCATCAAATCTTTAACTTCCTCTATTAGCCCTTGTTTTATCATCTCATCTACCCGAGAGTCAATTCTACGATATAAATTATCTCTGTGCATAGTCAAGCCTATGATCAGGACCGGATATGTCGGTGGTCGTTTCTGCCATAGCTTAGAAACTGGTTGTCCTGTTGCTCTGCATATCTCCAGAGCCCTGATAATGCGTCGTAGGTTGTTGGGCATAATCTTGGTGGCAGCTACCGGATCTACTTTCTGCAGTTCCTGGTATAGAGAGTAGCTGCCTTCCTTTTTGGCTCTTACCTCAAGACTATGCCTGAGTTCGGCATCAGGAGCCACCGGCGGTATTTTCCAGCCTTCTATAACCGACCAAATGTAGAGGCCGCTACCACCAACCAGGAGAGGAAGTTTATGCCGATGCTGGATATTTTTGATTGCATCATTAGCCAGATTCTGGTAGATGGCTAAGCTGAAGGATTCATCGGGGTTAATTATGTCAATGAGGTGATGTCGAACCAGTGATAGCTCGAAATGGCTGGGCTTGGCTGTGCCGATGTCCGTATAGCGGTAAACTTGCCGACTATCGGCATTTATTATCTCACCATCGAATTCTTGGGCTAGGCGTAGGGCAAGCTGGCTTTTACCTACTGCTGTTGGACCGATAACAGCAACAAGGCACTTCATCGGATTGATTTTAGACTGGCTGTCTGCCTGACGATGCTTACGAACTCGTCGGCTTTAAGGCTGGCACCACCTACCAGAGCACCGTCTATATCAGCTTCGGTGATAAACTCAGCAATGTTGTTGCCGGTGACGCTGCCACCATAGAGTACCCGTACTTCTTCGGCCGTTTTCTTGTCCCATAAATTGGCTACACTTGTCCGGATAAGGCTGATTGTAGCGTTGGCTTGTTTGCCGGTAGCTGCTTTTCCGGTGCCAATAGCCCAGATTGGTTCGTAGGCGATAACCAGTTGGCTTGTAGGGCTTAGCCCTGCTAAATCTGCATTTACCTGTCTGGTGATTTTCTGTTCTGTTCTACCAGCCTCGTTATCTTCAAGGCTTTCTCCGACACATAAAATAGGCTTAAGTCCAGACTCTAAGGCTTTCTTTACTTTTTTGTTGATTACCTCGTCTGTCTCGGTGAAATATTGTCTGCGCTCTGAGTGGCCGAGGATGACAAAATCGCATAGGTCAGTGAGCATGATAGGCGATATTTCGCCAGTGTAGGCACCTTTGTCCTCAAAATACATGTTCTGTGCGCCGAGCTCAATAGAGGTGCCTTTGATTAGCTCCTTTATAGAGGCAAGTGAAATAAATGGCGGGCACAGCACCTTTTCCACATTGTCTATACTATCTAGCTCAGCAACCATCGCTCGAACAAGATTTTCAGCCTCTTCAAGCGTGTTGTTCATTTTCCAGTTGCCGGAGATTAACGGTTTTCGCATATCAAGCTCCAAATTTTGTTAATTTCAAAGTGTTGGCCATAGCCAAAGGCATTATATCTGTGGCAGGAATTCTGCCCAGTCCACCTGAGACACAGGCTGATTCAGAGAATTCTTCAACATTGTCAGGCCGGCAACATTGAGAGTAAAGCAAGAGAGGTACAGGATGCCAGCTATGCCCTTTCAACACGGCCGGAGTCGAATGGTCGCCGGTGACGATAATGACCTCAGGATTTAGATTTAACAATCGAGGTAGAGCAGAATCGACTTGTTCAATGACTCTAACTTTTCTCTTGAAATCGCCATCCTCACCAGCGCTGTCGGCCTCTTTGACGTGTATGTAGAAGAAATCATGCTCGCTGTAGTGATGGGCTAGAATATTCAGTTCTTCGTCGATACCGCTATCAGCGTTGAATATTTTCATCCCTACTAGCTTGGCCAGTCCCTTATACATTGGGTAGGTGGCTATGGCTGCTGGCGTTAGTTTATATATATCACGCATAGATGGGATATCAGGCAGTTTAGAAAAACCTCGGAACATAATCATGTTAGCCGGGCGATATTTGGCTAAAATTCCTTTAGCCTTGCTTATGAATTCATTTACAATAACAGCCGTATGCTTGGCGATTGTTTTTGTGTGCTTAGCTTTGTAGGGAGCTAATCCTGTCTTCTGTGGGTCAGTATCGCTAATTTCAGCACTCAACTCGTTGCCACGTAGAACAAATGAGAATCTATGCTCTTTGACCGGGGATACAAAAAGTTTTGTATCTTTCAGCTTGATCTGGCTTAGCAGCGTACATAGTTCGATGCATTTGTCCGTGGTAATACGACCAGCTCTGCGGTCAGTGACAAGCCCTTTGTCATCGACCGTGCAGAAGTTACCTCGGGCGGCAATGTCACCTTTCTTTAATTCAAAACCGATTCCTAAGGCTTCCAGAACTCCTCGCCCTATTTTGAACCTCCGTGGGTCATAGCCAAATAATGCCAAGTGGCCTGGTCCACTTCCAGGAGTAATCCCCGGGCTTACCGGGTCAATAAGTCCACATATTCCTTTCTTAGCCAGTTTGTCAAGATGAGGGGTATGTGCTGTCTCCAATTCAGTCTTGCCGGTCTTAGCATCAGGTAATCCGCCTAGGCCGTCAATGACCAAAATTATTATCTTGGATGGCGAAATGACGCTAATTTGTCTTATTTCTTCCAGGGGCATCATTTCTCTTTATCCAGCAACACAGATATACCAGGCAGTGTTTTCCCTTCGAGGAAATTTAGGCTGGCACCACCACCTGTGGAGACATGAGTCATTTTATGTGTCAGGTTCATCTCTTCAACAATTTCAGCTGTTGAGCCACCGCCGACAATTGTTGTTGCTTTTATACTGGCAAGTAGTTCAACCATGGCTTTGGTTCCTCGGGCAAATTGAGGTATTTCATAAACTCCCATAGGACCGTTCCAAAAGACCGTTTTGCATTGTCTCATTTGTTGAGAGAAGAGTTCAACAGTTTTTGGCCCGATATCGACGATTCTTTTTACCTTTGTTATATGGGTTATTGGTACGATCTCGCCTGTAGCTTCTGTGTTGATGCTACCGGTTACCATAACATCTGCAGGCAGGAGTAATGATATCCCTTTTTGCTTGGTGGCTTCAATTAATTCTTGAGCTAAAGCTTGTTTGTCGGTCTCGACTAGAGAGAGACCTACTTCGTAGCCTCGGGCTTTCAAGAAAGTGGCTGCCATGCCGCCGCCGATGAGCAGCAGGTCAACTTTGTCTAGAATATTTTGAATCAGGCTGATTTTATCGCTGACCTTGGCACCTCCTAAGAGAGCACCAAATGGGTGTTCAGGGTTGGTTAGAAGGTTGCCGAGAGCCTTCATTTCCTTTTCCATCAGAAAGCCAGCGACTGCTGGCAGGTATCTAGCCGTTCCTACTGTTGAAGCATGAGTTCGGTGGGCAGTACCGAAGGCATCATCAACGTAGATGTCAGCCAGCTTAGCTAAGGCTTGGGCGAAAGAAGTGTCGTTGGTTTCCTCCTCTGAATGAAAGCGTATGTTCTCCAGAAGCAGAATATCACCTTCCTTAAGGGCATTTACTGCTTTTTCCACATCAGCACCTATGCAATCTGAAGCAGTTGGTACTGGTAACTTTATGAGTCGAGAAAGCCGCTTTGCTATGGGAGCCATTCGCAATTCCTCGACCACCTTGCCGTCTGGACGCCCCAGGTGAGAACAAAGGATAATTTTTGCTTTATGGTCAACCAGGTATCTTATGGTTGGCAGGACAGCTCGAATACGGCTATCATCGGTAATGGAGCCAGTATTCATATCCAGCGGCACGTTGAAATCAACTCTAACTAGAACTCTCTTCCCCTCGACTTCTATGTCTCGAATAGTCTTTTTAGTCAACCTGTCTCCTGGGTATGGTTTGTTCTAGCTTCCTCTTTATATTCTCAGCTTCGGCAACTGCTGCTGGAGCTGTGGCAAATACGCTTTTCCCTAGCCGGTCAGCTTTGGCGATTTCAGGGTGATAATTGATAAAACCTAGCACGTCAAAATCAGGCAGGTTGTCAATAATAAATTGACGCTCATCATCATCATGTGTTTTCGAGCCAACGATATAGCATTTTTTAACGCCTAGGTCTTTGGCTAAATCTCGAATTGCCCTAGCTGTTTGGAAGCTGCGCTGTCCAGGTTCGACTACTATGATGAAAGCATTTACACTTTTAGCTGTCCCGCGTCCCACATTCTCCACGCCGGCATCCATGTCCATAATGACTACTTCAGATCTACTTAATATCAGGTGGCTCACCAAGCTCTTTAGCAAAGCTCCTTCTGGACATAGGCACCCGCCACCCCCCTTTTTAACTGTGCCCATGACTAGGAGCCTTATGCCGTTTTTTTGAATTGAAAACCGCTCGGGGATATCGTCGACTTTAGGATTGAGCTTGAAAAATGTGCCGAAGCTGCCTGGTTTAGCGCCGGTGCGTTCCTGTATCAGTTCTTGGAGTTCGGCGATTGGGGTTATTTGTCTGGCTTTGTCCACGCTAATACCTAAGGCTGTAGCTAAGTTGGCATCGGGATTTGCATCAATGGCTATAACCTTATTGCCTTCAGTGGAATATATCCAGGCTAGAAGACTTGTTAGCGTGGTTTTGCCTACGCCACCTTTGCCAGTAATAGCTAGTTTCATACTCTATTGCCAGGTTCTGAACAAGACGAGTTCGTCAGCGGATTGTCCCACAATCTCGGGATTATTTCAGTAGTGAATATATGAGGAGTATATCTGATGCTGGTGACAAAAGCAAGGCATATATTTTCGCAATTATCCGGTTCCCAACATAATTGGAGCAATGCTATAATAAAGCAGTGCGCCTTGCTATCGTCGGTCTTGGTCTTATTGGTGGCTCTTTAGGTTTAGCTTTAAAACGAGCCAATTGGCAACAGGCTGAAGTAGTTGGCTATGTCCGCCGTCATGAAGCAGGCTCTTTGGCCCTGAAATTGGGCGTTGTCGACAGAGTTGAATCAACCCTCAGTGAAACGGTCAAGGGAGCTAACATTGTTATTATTGCTACACCTATTCTGGCTATAAAGGATATTTTCTCACAAATAGCTTCTGACTTATCAGATGATTCTATTGTTACCGATACTGCCAGTACTAAGTTACAGGTCATGAGATGGGCGGAAGAGTTGCTGCCGCGAGAGATAAATTTTGTTGGTGGTCACCCTATGGCTGGTAAAGAGACTTCTGGAATCAGTGCTGCCACAGCTGACCTGTTTAATAATTGCACTTATTGCTTGATCCCAGCTCCTCGGACCAAGCCGGCAGCAGTGCAGACTGTGAAAGGCATGGTAAAAGAACTGGGAGCTATTCCTCTAGCCATCGGTGCTCGGGAACATGACAGATTAGTGGCTGGCATTAGTCACCTGCCATTATTATTGTCGGTAGCTCTGGTCTCAGCAACTACTAAAGATCCTTCTTGGCAACAGATGTCATGTTTAGCGGCCAGTGGTTATCGTGACCTTACTCGCCTGGCTTCAGGAAATCCAGAGGTTAATGCAGACATTTGCCTTAGTAATTCGGCTGCCATTGTCTCTTGGATAGATGCGTTCAGTGAGGAGTTGCAAAGGCTACGTAAGCTGGTAGCTGATGAGAGTATTGAAGTGGAGAAGGCTTTGGCTCTTGCTAACAAGGCGAGGCAGAAATGGCTGAAAAGGTGCTGTTAAGAAGAATTTCACCACCAAAGCAATTGGTCGGGGAAGTTGTCGTGCCTGGTGATAAATCTATTTCACACCGTGCTCTCATTCTCAACAGCTTAGCTGTTGGTGACAGTAGAATAACTAATATTTCGCCCGGGAGAGATTGTCAATCGACTATAAATTGCCTGAGGGCTCTAGGTGTGAGGTTTACGAGACAAAAAGGCGAGCCTACAGCTATACTCGTTCATGGTGTTGGTACCGCAGGCTTAACAGAAGCTGAGAGTGTTCTCAATGCTGGAAATAGTGCTACAACTGTGCGTCTTCTCAGTGGTGTGCTTGCTGCCCAACCATTCCTTTCCATATTTACTGGTGATATTTCCCTTCGCTCTAGGCCTATGAGACGGTTGATTGAGCCACTCCGTTTGATGGGTGCTGAGATTTATGGACGTGTTGATGACTATTTTGCCCCTTTGGTTATCAGGGGTAAGAGGCTCCACGGTGTAACCCACTCCTTGACGGTACCCAGTGCTCAGATTAAATCGGCAATTTTGCTAGCTGGTCTTTTTGCTGATGGGAGCACTGAGATAGAGGAGCCTCAGCACTCTCGTGACCATACTGAGCGATTGCTAAAACGGATGGGTGCTGAACTTGAACGGGACAATTCTCATATTTTCTTAACTTCATTAAAAGCTCCCTTATCTTCAGTTGACCTCTGTGCGCCCGGAGACATCAGTTCAGCAGCTTACTGGCTGGTTGCTGGAGCCATACATCCTAATGCTAAGATTAAGATAGTAAATTGCGGCGTTAATCCGACACGGACTGGGATTATAGATGTGCTTTTAGCCATGGGTGCTAGACTTAAAATAGAGAACCAACGATTCGAAGGCAATGAGCCGATTGCGGACCTTTATGTAGAATCTAGCCGACTGAAGGCTATCGAGATCAGCGGTGATATAATCCCTCGTTTAATCGATGAAATACCACTTTTGACTGTGGCTGCCTGCGTAGCTAGAGGCGATACATTAATCAAAGGGGCTGGTGAATTGCGGGTCAAAGAATCTGATAGAATTAAGACTACAGCCCGAGAGCTTTCACGCTTGGGTGCTGATATTGAAGAATCTTCCGATGGCATGATTGTTCACGGTGGTAGACTATTGCTAGGTGCAGAAGTCAGAAGCCACTTTGATCATAGATTGGCAATGACTTTGGCAATAGCTGGTTTGGTAGCTAAGGGAGGCACTTTAATACGCAATTCTAACGTGGCAGAAATATCTTACCCGGGTTTTTGGGTGGAGATGGAAAAACTTGCCAAATAGTAAGATGGCTTAAGGGAGATTGTTATGAGTGCAGAGCTGGTTCATATAGGTTTTGACAATGTTATTGCCATGAGCAGGGTAGTTGCTATATTGTCGCCCATTCACCAACCGACGAAACGTCTCATTCAGGAGGCTAGAAGTAAAGGCGTGCTAATTGATGCTACTCATGCCAGAAAGGCTAAAGCAGTTGTAATCATGGATACTGGACACATAGTGTTAGCGGCTATCTCTGCCGAGACGATTGCCAGAAGACTGGATGCCATTCGTGGGGAAGCTAGTTTTAAATCAGATGGCGATGAGGAAGAAAGATGACTCAGGATAAGTTCAAGGCGACCACGTCTGCAAATCCTCTCCTCATTGTTATCTCTGGCTTTTCTGGTGTCGGCAAGGATGCTACGTTAGATAAGATGAAAAAAGCTGGTTTCCCTTTCCACTATGTTGTGACGGCTACTACCCGTCAGAAGCGTCCAGGAGAGAAGGATCGTGTTGACTACCATTTCTTGTCTGAAGGCAAATTCCGTCAAATGATTAAGACAAATCAGTTCTTGGAGTGGGCTATGGTTTATGATAATTACTATGGCGTGCCTAGGCAAGAAATAGAGGAAGCATTAAGAAAGGGACAGGACACTATTGTAAAGGTCGATGTTCAGGGGGCAGCTACTATCAAAAAGATTTTACCGGATGCGGTATTTATCTTCCTTACGGCTCCATCGACCGAGGAATTGGCTAACCGTTTGAGAAAGAGACATAGCGCACATCCATCAGATTTGGACTTGCGACTAAGCAAAGCTCAGGAGGAAGTAGAAAGTTTACCTCTATTCGATTACGTCGTGGTAAGCCACACAGACAATTTAGACCTCACTGTTACCCAGATAAATGACATAATCACTGCTGAGAAGTGTCGGTCAAAACCGAGAGTGGTAAAGCTATAGGACTGTCTAGCACTGTTCAACGTCTCCTAGCATTTCCAGAATCTCGTTTTCTCTGGCTTTCATCCTTTGTTCATCATCAGGAAGCTCATGGTCATAACCTAAGAGATGAAGAATCCCATGAACAATTAGCAATGCTAGCTCTTGTGTTATACCATGGCCTTGCTCTTGTGCTTGTCGCGTTGCCTGAGGGTATGAAATCACCACTTCGCCTAAATGATTGACCCCATCCGGTGGTCCTACAAAGAGTGTTTCAGAGTCTTGACTCGTGCCAGGAGTCATGTTGAAAGCGAGGACGTCGGTAGGTTTATCCTCGCCTCGATAGGTTTTATTTAATTTCTGAATTGTCTTGTTGCCGGTTATGACTAATCCCATCTCCGACGTTGAGGGAATGCCTTCGACTTCGATGGTTCTTATGGCTATTCTTTGAAGCCAGCTTTCCCCTATGGGAATTTTCAGATTTTGCACTATAGATACGTTGATTTCTGGCTCAGCCATATCTTTCTCCTACTGAGGCATCATATCAGAATAGCTCTTTTCAATAAAGGCCTGTGAGTCCCTCCAGTTGGTTGAAAGCAATAAAAAGACTGTGATATATTGGGCTTGGAAGTTTTTCTGTGTAATTGGAGGGATCGCATAGTGGTCTAGTGCGGCCGCCTGCTAAGCGGTTGCTCCGAGAAATCGGGGTCATGGGTTCGAATCCCATTCCCTCCGCCATTCCATATGCAGGATCTCACCTCCAACCCTAGTTTCATCATAAGTAAGTCGAATTCAAACCTTATTTAGGGGAACCTCGAAAAATCGGGAATGGGTATGCCTAAGTATTACATTTGGACAATAGGTTGCCAGATGAACAAAGCTGAATCACAACGAGTAGCTGATTATCTTGAGCTGCTTGGCTATCAGGCTACTCCTGCGCTGCAGAAAGCTGACTTGGTTTTACTCAATACCTGTGTGGTCCGGCAGAGCGCTGAAGACAAGGTTATTGGCACACTTGGTTACTTAAAGGGTATTAAGAACAGCAATCCTGATTTATCTGTTTTAGTCACCGGCTGCTTTGTTGACTCTGATGTTAAGCAGCTTCAGAAGAAATTTCCGCATGTTAACCTGTTTTTTAAGCCTGGTGATTATGTTAAATTGCTTGACTGGTCTGGGATGCAAGGTGTTAATGTGCCTGAGTATAGAATGGGCTTGCCTTTGACCAAGAGCGTAGCAGTTAGTGCTTTTGTCCCCATTATTCAAGGTTGTAATAATTTCTGTTCCTATTGCATTGTCCCCTACCGGAGGGGGAGAGAAAAGAGTCGGCCTGTAGATGAAATAGTTTGCGAGGTGAACGAGCTATTAAGGCATGGAGCAAAAGAGGTCACTTTATTGGGCCAAAACGTGAATTCCTATGGGCATGACCTCCCAACAAAGCCTGACCTTAGCGACTTGCTCAATGAGCTAAACAGTATTAATGAACTGGCTAGGATACGCTTCCTAACCAATCATCCCAAGGGCATGAGCCAACAGCTTATTCAGACAATCGCTTCTCTAGATAAGGTGTGTGAACACATAACCCTTCCTTTACAGGCAGGAGACAATTATATACTCGAAGCTATGCGCCGAGGTTATACAGTAGAACAATATCGTCGGCTTGTTGGCAGAATTCGCAATTGTATCCCTGAGGTGGCTCTTAGCACCGATGTCATCGTTGGCTTTCCTTGTGAAAGCGAGGAGCAATTCGCGTGTACCTTGGCTGTGCTTGAAGAAGTCAGGTTTGATACTGTCCATGTTGCTGCTTACTCTCCACGTCTTGGAACTGTTGCCGCAAAAGAATATGAGGATGATGTTCCGCCTGAGCTCAAGAAGGAACGCCTGAATAGAGTCGAGGCACTTCAAACCGATATAGCAGACGAAATTAACTCTCGACTTATCGGTACAGAGGTTGAGGTGTTGATAGAAGGCAAAAAAGGTGGAAAGTGGTATGGGCGTACTCGGAGCAACAAGCTGGTTTTCTTTGAAAGTGGCAGTAATTGCCTGGGGCGATTGATGGATGTTACTATAAACAAGGTCAGCCCATGGGCAATACAAGGTGAAATCGTGATGATTAGCGACCACGGACTAGAAGAGTCAAAGCGATGAGTTGTTATGACTACGTTATAATCGGAAGTGGCATTGCTGGACTTTATACTGCCTTGCTAGCTAAAGAAGCAGGTGGTGTTCTTCTTCTGACCAAAGGTGGTATCGAAGATTGCAATACCAGGCATGCGCAAGGGGGGATTGCTGCTCCGATAGGCAAGAATGATTCCCCTGAGCTTCATTTCCAGGATACAATGAGCGCAGGTGACGGATTGTGCGACTCTGAGGCAGTGCGCATTCTAGTTGATGAGGCACCTGACCGTATTGCCGACCTCATAAAATTCGGTGTCCCTTTCGACACGCTAGATGGAGAGATTGCCCTAACAAGAGAAGCTGCTCACAGTGTTCCTCGCATTCTCCATGCTGGCGGTGATGCTACCGGTGAGCATATTGAAGTTACCCTGAGCCGGCGGGTTCACATGTCGTCGATAAAAGTCCTCGAATATTGTTTAGCCACTCAGATTTTGATAGACGGTGGCAAAGTTAAGGCTGTGCGCGCCCTCGATTGTCGCACTGGCTTGTTTGAAGAATACGAATGTCGTTTTGTTATTCTAGCCACAGGTGGTGCTGGTCGACTGTTTAAGTACACTACCAACTCTGATGTAGCCACCGGTGATGGCATAACGCTAGCTTTTCAAGCCGGTGCTGAAATCACGGATATGGAGTTTTTCCAGTTTCATCC
>Ga0209427_10001238_pt1 | contig 29114 bp, 31 predicted proteins | sample DeeMarSWOR136_30_FD_187465 | JGI IMG/M metagenome (GOLD analysis project Ga0209427, IMG submission 187465) | Marine sediment microbial communities from White Oak River estuary, North Carolina - WOR-1-36_30 (SPAdes) (version 2) | ecosystem: Environmental > Aquatic > Marine > Intertidal zone >...
ACTACCACTACCACGACCACGACCACTACCACTACTACCACTACGACGACTACAACTACAACTGGTACCACAACAACAGGAACGACAACAGCAACCACAACGCCTACTATTCCGGAGTTTCCTGACTATCTGATGCTGGCTGTGATACTGGGTGTCATCCTGCTATTAGTCGTCATATCAGTGTCAGTAAACCGACGAAGATCCAAGTAAGCTAGCATGAGCCGCAACGGAGAGCGCCTTGCCTTGACTGCCGGACAGGCAAGTCCAACTGCCGGACGTGAGATGCACAATATGATGCGCAATGCATTCGGACCTTCGTCCTTCCTGGTCATCACGATCCTCAGACGATAACTGGAAATATGGTCAAAACTGACGAAAAGGCGACGATATCGTCTAAAAATACCAATAATGGCGAAAAGATGCGTAACTTCTCCAAAAAAAGACGACTACGCCTCTAAACCCCAAACGGGGCATTTGTTCGGGAATACTTTTATCCCACCAACGCCAGATTGACGTCAGCTGTTGAACGCTGAAATGGTCTGCCTGGGCCATTTCGATGTTCGTGGTGTTCGCAGAGTGTAGTTCACTCTGGGAGAGAGAGGATGACAGATGGGCGACACCCTAAGAGGTTCCGCCATCTCGCCAGCGGAGAAGACACGCCACATGTATCTCATATGCATGATCTGCATGAGCCTTGTTCTAGCATTGACCGTTGGTGGTACGATTGCGGTAACGAATGCATTAGAGGCGCCTGGGTATACTGACTCTGAACCTGCCGGGACCGGGCCGCCTCAAGACGCGATGGATGAAGTCGCGAGTGCTTCGTTGTCGACTTCGAGGACTTACGATCTTGTGCTGGGATCGGAAACAGGGAGACTAGGTCCATTCGATACCGAAGTCGGAACGATTGAAGTAATGAGCTACTACTACCCAGATATACTGCCACTATGTCTGACTGAAGAAGAGCTGCGAGGTTGGTACGTCAACCTCTTCATAACTGGAGGTTACGAACTAGTCTGCGGCTACGTCGATGTATGGCAGAAGGGAGAAGTTGTCGGGCGAATAATGCTCGACTGGACACGTGAGAAGGGTGAGATCTGTACAACCGAGTACTGGTACATCACCTTCCACACTGATGGTATATTCCTGGATAGCAACCGATATCCAGACGTATGCGACCCATTCGAACTGTGGGCTCCATATGAGAAGATACCTGACAAGGAAGTATACTTCGATATCATGACCTGCTGGCAAGGCTGCTCGCAGCCTGACCAGTCCTTCGCGATAATCTCAGCACATTCCGCATCGGTTCCCAAAGTTTCCGCCATTTGAAGACCCTCTCTCCTCACCACCAAAACAACCTAGGCACGGGCTAGCACGAAAAAAGACAGAAAGAATCGTAATACCCAACCTACTCATTCTCCTCGTGTCTTTTGAAGTAAAGGTTGGTAGCAATGATGCCGCTCCCAGAGTTCTCTAAGGCCACATGGACGGCAAAAGAAGGTGGGGACGCTGGCTAGAGCCAAAGACTTGGTGCCCCGTGGGGCATTGAGGTCCACCCTCTCTTTTTGAACGTGAGTGGTGCTCCGTGACACGGGATAAAGACGCCGTTCTCTGAACACTGGGTGAGAGCCGAATCTCCATAGATTTGGACATTCGGATTGGAGTCCCAAACCCGCTCGTGCATTGTCTATCGCCAATGCGAGTGGAGCAACGGGCTTCCAGCCAGTCGTCCGATACACAGGTATACAACCATCTAACATAAGCATTTCTTCTTCATGAAATGGTATCTGCAGAGCAGAGAACGCACCGAATGATATTCTATGCTCGCAAATCAGTCACAAAACGGCACCCTTGAACTTGAAATCGGATGGTGATGCCAAGCGGTGCTTGCCGATTCGTACAGGAAAGGGATATCTATGCACCAACAGTCTACTTTATCTTGGGACCCCAAGGGACACCAATCTTGATGACTCCTGTCATTCCTCTCGGTGGTGTCAGGCCATGGAAAGCACAGATACCAGATTCACAAAGCAGTGGCAATACAGTAAGATAACCCAATGGATCATTCTGACGGTGGCCTTGATAGTGCTCCAACTGACAGCGGGAGGTCCTTTCATGCCCCATACAGCCGCAATCGCAGCTCTGATTGCAACACTAGTTTCAATGACAATCATATTTGTCATGAAATTCACCGATGAGCTCCTATCTCTCTTCTCAATGGGCGGGATTCTGATTGGCGTTTTCTTCGTATTTGGATTCCTTTACGGTGGATTCATGGTAGTGGTCTTGGCCGCCATAGTAGTCTTGGGCGGGGTCCACTGGATTGGAGTCTATGTACCTGAGATAGTCCTGTTCTCAGGCAACTACTGGATTCTGCTTCTCTCATTTGCGTTGGAGATTTGCATGGCATTATGGAACCTCGACCTCATAACGAGAGTCGCACACCTTGTTCAACCAACTCATGCACGCATATCGACATCCTAAAGGCACTACGACCAACTATCATCTGTGGACGATTTGAATATATCAAAGGCCCATGTTAATATTCTACAACCGCATAACTTTAAAAGAAATGTATTATCTATGAGTCCGGAATCCATGGACCAAAGGAGCAGAGGTGCATCTATTGAACGGAATCAAGGTGGCAATCATCGGTGTCGGCAACTGTGCAAGTGCACTTGTTCAGGGTGTAGAGTACTACAAGGATGTCAAGGCAAACGATGACCTTGTGGGTCTGAACCATCCTGACTTCGCGGGGTATCATGTCAGGGACATCAAGTTCGTGACCGCGTTTGACGTTGCTGAAGGAAAAGTAGGAGCGGATCTCTCTGATGCAATCTTTGCTGCTCCAAACAACGTTATGCGATTCGTTGACGTACCTAAGACTGGAGTCAAAGTTCTCAAGGGTCCGGTTCTTGACGGTGTTGATGATATACTCAGAGCATTGGTCAAGGTATCGGACGCGGGTGAAGTCGATGTTGTCAAGGCACTAGAGGATTCCAAATGTGAGATTGTAGTCAATCTGTTGCCTGGCTCTGCTGAGGAGGCCACCAGATTCTACGCCAATGCAAGTCTGGAAGCAGGATGCGCCTTCATAAATGGTGCCCCGATTCCCATTGCCTCAGACCAAGAATGGAGCAAGAGATTTAGTGAGAAGGGGCTTCCTCTCGTAGGTGACGATATCCAAGACCAGCTCGGCTCCACAGTACTGCATCGAAATCTCCTTCAGCTGCTTGTGGCTCGTGGTGTGAAGGTGGACAAGAGCTACCAACTGGATGTGGGGGGTGGCGCTGAATCACTAGATTCGCACTATCGAGGACGGATGAGGAAGCGTGGTGTGAAAAGCGGGGCGATAAGCCAAGACCTACCATATGACGCTCCCCTAGTTGCAGGGTCCTCTGACTATGTTCCTTTCATGGACAATAGCCGTGAGTCGTACTTCTACATTCTGGGTCGACAGTTCGGCGGCGCACCCATCAAGGTCGACATCCGAATGGAAGTGACAGACGGTCCAAATGCAGGTCCAATCCTCATTGATGCAATCCGAGGTGCCAAACTAGCCCTGAAGAGGGAGCTCTCAGGTTCTCTCGAATCAATATCTGCCTACGGCTTTAAGATGCCCCCAACACCGACAACGATGTACAGGGCAGAGAGATGGGTTGAGGGATTCCTGTTAGGAAAGCGGAAGCTCTGAAACGGCTATGCGTGAGCCTTCTCGTATTCGGAAATCATATCCTTGAGCTTCTCGATCTTCGTGACTATCTTGAACTCTGTTTCACTTCCTGTTTCCTCTAGTGCCTCATTGAAGCTTATGATACTCTCATAGTCTCTCATGTGGTCCTCTCGAACAGCCTTCCTTTTTGCTGCAGGATCGTACATGACAATGAGATTCTCAGGCTCGAAATTGATCACGATGCTTCGGTTCAGGTATTCCACTTTTCGGCACTTGGGACATTGAACTCTGTTTGCTTTTCCCGTTCTGAGGTTCTTCAGAAGTTCACGGTCTTCTGAGAGGTCGATGTGGTCTATGACTTCTGTTTCATAGACATGCTTACACTTGACACACTTGACTTCAGTAGAGCTTCTTCCCGCCATCATATCACCTGAGTTGAAATAGTAGCTCAGGGGTGGGCCACTTAAGATTTGCTACAGGCTGGAGCTGGATTAGCTTGGAGTCATACATCCTGAGAATCGTTTTCGTCCTCGAATATGTCCGGAATCGTGGAGGAATCCAGCTTGCCGTCGGGAGGTTCATGATCCAGAGGCTTTGAAGGTGTGCGAGACTCGCCGTCCTCGGTCTTTCTCCCAAAGATGATTCCCAGGATTATTGCTGTGAGCGCTATCGACCCGACTATCGATGTTGCTGACCCAAAGAATGAACTGACTGCTGAGGCTATGAGTGCGCCGGGAATTGTCACTGCCACTTTTCCAGAACTGTAGCTACTTAGGAACTTTGGGACACTATATTCTGTGAGGCCGCAGTATATCACAATTGGATCGTCAGGCACAGGAGAGGCTGCCGAGATGAACAGTGCGACGGCGCCCCACTTCTTCACCCTCTCTCTCTCATGTTCGATTCTCGCGAGCATGTTATCGGAGAAGGCAACACGTGATCCTCGCATTGTCGAGTAGAGCACAAGCTTGGATGCAGAGGCAGACAGTGCAACGACAACGCCCACTTGGACCGCCACCCACAGATCAAGTGGTCCAGGGTACAACAGTATCATGGCTACTCCGGCGAGGACCATGTTGCTCGGGCTGATGAAAGGAATCATGTTTACAATGAAACATGCTATGAAGAGACCGACATAGCCCTGCAGAATAAGGTCTGTTACTATCTGGACTATGTCTTGCATATTAGGTCAACATATCGGAGATGAGGTCTAGGAGATTACCTTATCGATATGAACCATGCTAACTCCTTCAAGTGCTGCCAACTCGTCCCGAAGCTCCACTTCAGTGTTGATGAGCTGCCCAGGATTGAAATAGCACTCATAGTAGCATCTTGTCCCCCTGAGGCAAACTCCAGTGGAGAAAAGCAGGTCGACGAGACCCGCAGACTTGAAGACCTGCGAGAGCTGAGTAAGGAAGTCGTTCGTGAGTTTCTTGATTTCTACTGATAGAAAACGAACCTCCTTGTCTTCGAGCGGGAATATCTTGATGAGTCGATCCTTGTGGACCAGCACCATTAGTCCATTCTTCGCTCCCATTGCTTCTCTGAACTGAGCCGGAAACTTGACAGTTTCATTGTCATCATAGACTAGAACTCTGCCGGCGGTTGCTCCTTCATAGTGCTCGGACATCATATCACCCGTTCGATTTCCCCAGACTCCGCTGGGCGAAGTCTAACATTCTACGGTTTGAGAAACTCGAATATAAATGAAGCTCCAATATCTGCTGTGCCAAGCAGTGAGGAAGTGAGTAGAACCAAATCAGCAAACGATTGTCTTTGTGGAGAAAAAATGAGTCGTTTTTGAGGAACCATACTGAACATTAGGCCGAGTGAACACGGATGCCATCTCAGAGTGAAGCATCTCGCGGTAGATATCGCGATGTGAGCGAGCTAAGCATTCAGTTTCTTTGTGAGTATCGATTGCATCTGAAATGGAAGCTGGGGGATAGAGTATCAGAAGCAGGCCTCCGAGGTGCTAGACTGCACCGACAAGTTCCACTTCAGACTAGAAATGCACAATCAGCCCACTTAGCTCTCAGAATCACAATCATTACCATAACCACCGTGGCAGCGCTACTCTGGGTGTTCGGGTGAAGACGATGGAGCCATTGACCAACCTGATTCTTCTCTGCCTATTCTTGGGTGGTGTATTGTTCATGGCATACTGGAAGCTAGTGGGAGGTCTACTGAGTCCCTCTGCTAGAATCATTAGCAGTGCCGAACCAGCCAGGTGGCCACTCAGAGATTTCCTTCATTTAGAATCCGGTCGACCCAACTCGTGTGAGTCCTTCATCTTCAGGGAGGAGCCGATCAGGTCACTGGGACACAGATATGTCGGTCGGTTTGATCTTGCAATTCTTCACTGGGAAGAGGCACCAATCTTGGATGCAATCATCGAACGCAAGTTTCCGCTAAGATATCTTCCATCAAAGCCTCGACCTCAGGATGTGTTTCAAGCCAGTCTCTACGCTATGGCACTAATGGAGAGCGGTGTATCATGCAGTTCAACACGACTGTTTCTTATCTATTGCCTACAGGAATCTACAAGTCGCTGTATCGGGAAGAACGAAGTCGACTGTCTAGCATGTGGAGAAAAGGTCATGTTTGTGAGAGAGTTCCGGCCGCAGAGAGTACTAATGGGCCTTGGAAGGCTCGACGAGGTCTGGTACAGAGGACGCGCCCCAAGGGCTACTCCAAGTGTTTCTAAGTGCAAGTCGTGTCCATACGGAAAGGATGGATTATGCAGACATTCTGCTATATAGGCAAAAGAGTAATCACTCTTGAAGTTACAGGCTGGGGTATGCAAGAAATGAGACATCTCCTGAACCAAGTAATCTCTGTCAAGCGTGAACTGAAGGAGATATACTACACGACTCGGAATGAGAGCACAAAGGCAGATGTCAAAGAGCTTGTTGCTTCCACAATTGCGGTTCAGAGGATTCTCGAGCAGCTCTTGGAAACCAGGAGGAAATCCAGAATGGCCAAGAGAGTCCTGAGTGATAGAAAGGCAGAACTAGCACTTCGAAGATGGAATGCTGGGTTCCCACGACGCGCCAGGGACTTCCTAAGGAAGCGCAAGAACATCGAACAGCAACATCTTCATCGATACAAGAATTCGTTTCAGGAGTACCTGGAGAACATGGGCAACGAACTCGTTTCGTGGTCTGAGGACATTGAAACGATGAGAGAGATACCTCGTCTCCCGGATGACTGACTACTACCATCTCAGATTTGCTGCGATTCCTCCAAAGGACACAAGCTGCGCTCCGGATTCAGTCTGCGTAGAGAAGACAAGTATCTCAGTACCGTATTCAGAAACGTCGTCGTAGAGTCTATCGAGTAGCTCCACTTTGTCTTCTGATATCATTATAGTCTCTACCCTTCCAGCATGAAGGGCGTCCATAACTTCCTTCTCCCCGTAGGCGGCAGTGTTCTCACCCTTCATGAGAGATTCCATGAATGCATCCCACGTCTGCCGCTCGGCGTAGATTTCAGTTTCCTTCAGAACACGTGATGCTTCTTTCATGGCTTGGTAGAGTCCGGTTTCATCTATCAAGCTAACGGGGATGATGACATCAGCAATCTTCTCCCTAATTCTATAGTCTAGGTCTCCTTTCTCAAGAAACTCCTGTGCACGAATGGTGTTTCCTCCGAGAACAACCGCATCCACATTCTCTATATCGTCTAGCAACAGGTCCTTGAGGATTCGACCGACATGTCTGAAGAACTCAAGCATTTTCTCCTCTCGGATTCTGAGGTACCGCTTGGCGCTCTGGCCACCTGCTCGCGTCTTACCGATGATGTAGAAATCTTCGTCCCGGACTAGCTCCATGTGTTTGCCCCGAAGATAACCAATAGTTACTTTCCCACCTTCGATCAATACTATGACGACGAGACTTTTTGGTAGGGTCATCTCTTCAAGTTCGTCGGTGACAAACTCCCTGCCGCAGATGTATGTGAACTGAGACACCGGTGAGGGAGGCACAACGATCTCCCGCACCTCTTGTTCGCTCCCACCTTCCTCGATGATGCCAAAGAAGAAGGCAATGCCATTCTCCGGCACTTGGTTCAATCTGGCAAGTTCAGTCAGGATTGCCGTTAGATTGTCCTGTACATTCTTCCTGTTTGCCTTGCTCTTGATGTTATCAGCGCCTGCGAGCTCTTGCTTGACAAAGCTTGTTACATCTACTAGACTCTTGGTTGGTGGAATGTAGAGGGTCGTAAACGAGCTATGCCTACCTTGGAGTGCCTTGAGCTCTTGCACTTTGCGTTTGAGCTTCTGACGCTCCGCTGACATATCGTTTCACCTCTTCGTATACCTGCTATTTGACGGATTTCATAGAGAACTAGTGGCCGTCAGGCAACCGCCTAGGTCCTCCCGTGGAAGTCCGTATTTTAACATTGTGCCCCAGACGTTTTACATCTTCGGCGACAAGTTAAAAAGGCTCTCAGAATCAGGCAGTCGTAACAGGTGATGAAGGGATGCACCGCCAATTTACAACACCCGTCTGATGGGAACCTTCTTTTGCGGGCCTAGTCCGTATGCGGCGAGTGCAGACGAACATCACACAATCAAATCAGGAGTTCTGATTCACACATGAGCGAACAGTTGACTGAAGGAGAAAAGGCAGTCCTTCGAGCACTATCCGACCAAGAGAGAAAAGCTAGTGCAACTCAGCTTGCAGAGATACTTGGTCAGAAGAAAATGAGAGTGGTATCCATTCTCAACTCACTCTCTCAGAAAGGACTGGCTATGCTGGAGATTCGAGAGATTGCGTCCTACGCCCTGACCCAAGAGGGAATGGAGTACGCTGAGAAAGGTCTTCCGGAAGTCAGACTGTTTCGTGCAGTTTCAGAGATGGGGGGCAAAGCGAATGTTGATGACGCAGTGGCCAAGAGTGGTCTGACACCTAGCGCAAAAGGAATCGCCATCAATTGGTCCCGGAAGAACGGTTGGCTGAGGATATCAAAAGAAGATGGTAACACAATCCTCGAAGTCAAAGCAGAAATCTCAGAGACCCCAGTTCAGGCAGTTCTGTCGGCCATAATCGAAGGGAGTCAGTTTCTTCCTGCAAGTCACAAATCGGCCTTGGAGGAGGCCATCGAGAGGTCATTGGTCAACACCTCCACGACCAAGGTCTTTGAGGCTGAGGTGGCCCACGAAAAGAGAGCCATGATTGATGAACTACTGGAGACGGAAGTCAAGGGTATTGCAAATCTAACGTCAGACATGCTTTCATCAGGAAGTTGGAGAGGAAAGACCTTCAGACCCTACAACGTTGAACTTGAGCCAGCATACGTCTACTATGGCAAGAAGCACCCCTATGCTGAATTCAACGACTGGCTAAGAGAGATCATGATAGGACTAGGTTTCACTGAGTGGTTTGGTCCATATGTGGAGACCGAGTTCTGGGGACATGATGCCTTATTCGTTCCGCAAGACCATGTTTCTCGAGAAGTCCAGGATCAGTTCAGGGTCGTGTCGCCATACGACCACGGAGACATTCTAGACACAAAGTACTACAAGGAGGTGAAGGCAGTCCACGAGAACGGCGGTACGACGGGATCGAAGGGCTGGGATTGGCCCTTCAGCAAGGAGGTTGCCACTAGACTCTGTTTGCGTCCTCACACAACTCCGGTTTCAATGCGGTACTTGTACGAGCATCGTGATAGCCCACAGAAGATGTTCATAATCGACCGGAACTTCAGGTCGGAAAAACTCGATGCAACACATGGACAGGAATTCGACCAATGCGAAGGGATCATCATGGACAAAGACCTGACCCTCAGAGACCTCCTCGGGTACCTGACTTCGATATGCAAGGGAGTCGGCATCAAGAAGATGAAGTTCAAGCCAGGGCAGTTCCCTTTCACAGAGCCGAGCGTTGAGACCTTCGCAAAACATGACAAGTTAGGTTGGATTGAGCTTGGTGGGTCCGGTATCTTCAGACCAGAGGTCACACTTCCTCTGGGAATCAAGGACACTGTACTCGCGTGGGGAATCGGAAGTGGGAGGCTCTACATGGCAGCCATGGGTATCAACGACATTAGGAACCTGTTCACTAGAGACTTGACATGGCTCAGGAGGAGCGCCTTTGTAGCGTAGGTGATGATTATGATAGTAGAGTGCAGAATTGATGACCTTCTCTCATTGATTGGCAAGAAGATATCCGTGGAGAAACTCGAGGAAACCCTCTTCCTGGTGAAGGCCGAAGTAGAGAAGGTCGAAGGCAACGTCATTGAGATTGAAGTGAATCCTGACCGCCAAGATATGCTCTCAACAGAGGGAATAGCAAGAGCTGCAAGGTCCTTTCTCAGTCTTGAAACTGGATTACGAAAGTATCGTGTGAAGAAGTCTGGCAAGCAAATCCGCGTCAAGCCCGGCCTCATCCGTATTAGGCCGTTCATCTCCTGCTCTATCGTTAAGGACGTCCGCGTAGATGACGAACTGATCAAGGAGTACATGCATCTTCAAGAGGCGCTGACGGCCACCCACGGGCGAAACAGGAGCAAAGCCAGCATAGGTCTCTATGTGTACGATGACATTGATTTCCCCGTCATATATGCTCCAGTAGAACCGAAGAAGATCAAGTTCGTGCCGCTAGGGGGCGAGATCGAGATGGACGGTCCGACCATACTCTCCAAACACGAGAAAGGTGTCGAATATGGTTCCATAATCGAATCTCACAAGAAGTGGCCCTTGCTCTATGAATCGAGTGGCCTCGTGTTGAGTCTCCCGCCCATAATAAACAGCAACGACCTTGGTAGAATCACCACTGAAACGAAGAACCTCTTTCTGGAGGTAACGGGCACTCACCTCCCGACTGTCGACCAAGCCCTAAACATCATGACGGCTTCACTAGCGGACAGAGGCGGCAAAATCGAGTCGGTGTCTGTAGTCTACCCTGATGGTTCAATAGATGAAACACCGGATTTCACACCCGAGCTAATGACAATCAGCATTGATGACATCAATGCCCTGACGGGTCTTGACTTGAGCGGAGCAGAGATAATTGAGGCACTTAGGAAGATGGGATATGGAGCCAAGTTGATCAAGACCAAGGAAGTGCGGGTTGAGATTCCAGGGTATAGAGTGGACATACTACATCCTGTGGATGTGATGGAAGACATTGCGATGGGATACGGTTTCGACAGGATTGAACCTGCGATGCCTCAGACGATGACAACAGGGAAAGCGAATCCTGTTACAAGGTTCAAGAACAAGGTGAGAGACCTGATGGTCGGAGTTGGCTATCAGGAAGTAATGAACTACATAATGAGTTCCCCTGACCTTCTGAAAGACAAAATGCTCAGGAGTCGTCCGGTGGTTACCACGGGGAATCCCAAGAGCCGGGACTACTCAGTGCTCAGAAACTCACTCTTGCCTGTTCTTCTCGACTTCGCAGCGCAGAACCAACACGCCGACTATCCACAGAAGCTGTTTGAGGTTGGAGATATCGCGATTCCCGACGAGCTGATGGAGACCAGGATACAACAGATTCCGACAGTGTCTGGTGTTTTGATCGACACGTCAGTGAACATAACCGAGCTGGCCACAGACATCGGATTCTTACTGAGGAACCTTGGTTTGGATGGGGCGTTCAGCTATTCTGAACGTGAAGACCCGACTTTCATCCCGGGACGAGCCGCGGACATTCTCAAGACCGGCGAACCTATTGGGATGTTCGGAGAAATTGCCCCTGAAGTCTTGACGAATCTGGACCTCAAGATGCCAGTTGTGGCATTCGAGATATACCTTCCAAGGTCCGGAGAGTGGTGAGAACAGGGAAGTAGTCTGTCCTGAGGCCCAAATCCCGCAGACAAAGATATAAGAAGTCGCAGGGATGATGTGGCACCAGTTTCACACTGCGCACATACAGGGGCACTACTGCATGACGGAAGGTCCACCTCCCTCAGGAGCAATATCCTCAGACGAACCATCTGATGAGTTCAAGTTCAGAGTGGTTCTGCTGGGTGAGGCAACGGTGGGCAAGACTTCGCTGATAAGACGGTTCACTGAGAACTCTTTCGATGAAGAATATAAGCAGACAATTGGCACGACTTTTGCCTCCAAGGATGTCAGTGTGACGGATAAGGAGGGCGACACAAGGCAGATTCGTCTTATCATCTGGGATATGGGGGGCCAGACCACATACCGAGAGCTGCGAAGACAGTTCATGAAGGGGTCCACTGGGGCAATCATAGTCTATGATGTAACACGTCCGGAAACGTTCATGGCCATGAATAATTGGTTTGAGTCCTTCCGTGAAACGTGTCCTAATGCATCTGTAGTTGTTGCCGCCAACAAGGTAGATCTTTTGGACAATCGTATAGTGCCAGTGGAACCCGGACTAATGCTACGTGACTGGTTTCAGGCTGATTACTATGAAACGAGCGCAAAGACTGGTGAGGCAGTCACCGACGTGTTCGCCAAGCTAGCACAGCTCGTACTCAGGCAGAGCAGAGCTGAAAAAGGAAGCTCTGAGATGTAATGCAATGGTACCGAAAACTGTCAGGAGGTAGACAAGTGCTAGTCCGTGACTTCATGACGTCCATGATTGTTACAGCCGAATCCGAGACCCCCGTCTTAGAGGCCGCCCGGCTCATGGCCGCAGAGGACATAGGCAGCCTCATGGTCACCAGAGGAGATGTGCTGGTTGGGATGGTGACAAGGAAGGATGTCATTTCTGCTCAGCTCCTTTCTGAAGACACCTACTCGTCTCTGACGGTAGATGCCATCATGAATAGCCCAGTGGTGACGATCAGCCCTGATGCTGATTTGGGGCAGACGATCGCAGTCATGAATCAGACCAACATCAAATGTCTCCCAGTGATGGAGGGTGATTCAGTAATTGGAGTGGTGACCGCGAGCGATGTAATCAGAGTACTGGCCACTGTGAAATTGATTGCTGACGGAGCTCCCGAGAAATAGTCACTCATTCTCTGATACACAAATCACACTCTAGATAGAGTGGTGAGAGCCAACAAGGCATTAGTTGGGTGTGGTCTCTTCGGTAGAACAGACCTGCATCCCTGCTGGCGGCCTCACCGCGATTGTTTTGGTCTTCTTCGTACTAAAACGTTTTGACAAGCCTTTGACCCTTTTTGGCAATCGTTTTGGCGCTGAGAGAGTGGAGACCGTAGTGGCCATCGTCAAGAACTATAAGAAGTATGGACGAATGACCCGTCATGGGCCGGAAGACATTCAGAGATCCACAAGGCTATCTCCGTTTCAAAGATTCTGGGAAGCTGGTCCACAGATGGGCCGTGGAGAAGAGTCTTGGGCGCAAGCTGCTGCCTGGAGAGGTAGTACATCACAAGAATTCGTTCAAGACTGACAATAGAAGAAGCAACCTACAGGTCCTACGTTCCTCTTCCCAGCATCGCATACATCATATGAAAAAGGCCTGGGAGAATAGGCGAGCTCGCAAGGCCGTAAGGAAGCGTCGAGGGCGCTGAGAGTTATCTGACGATTACTCAATCATTAGGAGGATTCGCTACAAATATGATGCAGCATACTGGGTACTCGAATATGCATTCCGCGTGTACAACACACGTCCTCTCTGACTAAGCAGGCCTGTACTTGGGAACCTCTTTCCTAATCTCTTTCTTCAACTTGAGGATGTCCCTTGCCTGCAGTTCCTTTCTTTTCTCGTATCCAGCTACTACACCTTGCCACTTATCGAGCTGTACGAGGACGGGATCGGTTTCTACAACCTTCAGAATCTCCGCTCTTGAATCCTCCATCTGATCCAGTACCTCACCCGCCTTGCAGCCCATCTTCAGACTAACGATGATATTGTCGAGCTCGTCGGCAATCCTCATTGCTTTGTCTGCCGGGATTGCAACCGTTGCAGGGGTGGGAGCTGCCGGAGTGACGACAATCTCAGGGGCAGGTGGTTCCGGTTTGGGAGCAGGCGTCGTCTTTGGCGGAGGTCTAGCTGCAGGTGCGGGGGCAGCGGCTGCAGGTACCTGTTTCATTGCAGCGAGTATGTCAGTTCTGGTGCTCTCCATGGCATCATTGATGAACTTGCCAATCGTGTCAAACTGACCTTTTATGAGGACTGCAATCTCATCCATGTCTGGTGAAGAGCCAGTTCCGCCTTTGGGGGCGCTCTTGATCGCATCTAGGATCTCATCCTTTGCCATGCGAATGTCTGACCGTATCTCCGTCATGGCACCGAGAATAGTGATCATCCTCTTCAGAGTCTCATCAAGGGCACCAATGCTCTTCTCGATATCCTTCAGGCGGTTAAGAAACTGCTCTGCCATCTTACGTTCTCCTAGTCTTTGTCGGTTGCTATGTGAAAGAGGCCCACAAAAGGGTTCTTCTGATGTTCATTTGTGGGCCTTACATCTTGACCCTTAGTGAGAGGATATTCCGAGAACTATTAAATACCAATTCTAGGCAAATTAGCAGGGCAGTCATTATTAGGATGGCATAACCGTGTCCACCGAACAGATCTCTCACATGTTCAAGCTGGTCGCTCTAGGTGATGGCGCTGTCGGGAAGACCAGTTGTATCAAACGATACACCGAAGACAGCTTCAGTGAGAGGTATATCGCCACCATCGGCACTACTTTTGCATTGAAGACGGTGGATGTGACAATGCCTGATGGCAACAGGGTAACCGCAAGGGTTGTTCTTTGGGACCTCGCCGGCCAGCCCACATACAACGAGCTGCGTAGGAGATACATGGCTGGAGCGACGATGGCCATCATCGTCTATGATGTGACGCGGCCTCAGACCTTCCTGGATATTGGCGACTGGTTTACCAGATTCATCACTGTCTGCCCTAATGCTGTCGTTTCTGTTGTGGCCAACAAGATAGACAGGTCCGATCGCCTTGTACCGTCAGCTGCTGGAATGATGATTAGAAAGTGGCTTGATGTGCTCCACTATGAAACGAGTGCCAAAACAGGAGAGAACATCAACGAGCTGTTCACTGAGTTGGTGACTAGAGCAATCGAGAAACAGCGTGAGCTAGGGCCGACCCAGGTGCAAGGCCCAGACCCAAGCAAACCCTTTAAACTGGGAGTCTAGTGGCGTTTCTCGGACTGATTAGGTATGGTGAAGCGAGGCCAAGTTGTAAAAGGCGCACTCGGTCATTTTGCACTCTTTGTCCTGAACTTCCTAGTCTTTGTGGGAATTGTAGAGAGCTTTCAGATTCTCGCAAACGGTCTACCCTTCATCAACGCATTGATTCTTGGCTATATGCTAGTCCATTCAGTGATTCTGCTATCTGTCCAACTCGGAATTCAAGTACTCGAGCTGATTAGGATTCGAATGCCCACACTGCTCATCAGTTACTATTTCCAGTTCAGTGATGATGAAACGCTTCCCATTCCATTGCTTGACCCAGTCAAGAGTCGCCTAGGCGTAGTAGTCTTGCTTCTTGTCATCAGTGGAGGTCCAATCTTCTATCCTATCTTTGCCGCCTCTGGTCTTCTCTTTGTGTATGCTATCTTGGTCGTCATTCCCTTCGATCTGCCTACTCTCGTTCACTACTTCGTGATGTTTCTGAACTGGATGCCTCCGCTACTTGTCCTGATAGTGGGAATCCTGATTGTTTCTATCGTGATTATAGAATTCCGACATCTCTAGAGCCCATTTCACCCCCCGGGAGCCGAGTTCCGACGAACGGATTTATAACTCTCAGCAAGCCTCAATGCTCGAGAAACTTTGATGCGACCTAGTGTGATTGTAGTAGGCGCTGGCTCAGCCGGTTGTGTTGCGTCTCGAAGATGCGCAGAAATGGGCCTTAGGACACTACTGCTTGACAGAAAACCTCAGAAAGAAGTAGGCAGGAAGGTCTGTGGTGATGAGATCAGTAAATCCCATTTCGAGGCAACAGGGATTGAGTTTCCCTCAGGGTCTGAGATTTCATGTGAGATTGCCGGGGCAGACGTATATCCGCCCAGCATGACCAATGAACTGAAGGTCAGAGGATGGACTGAGTTTGATGGCTGGACGGTCAATCGGATTGATTTTGGTCAGCGGCTTCTCGGCGAAGCCCTAGGCGCGGGAGTTGCTTTCAGGCCCGAGTGTCACGTTACTGGGCCCTTGTTTCGCCAAGATAGAGTTGTGGGAGTCAGCTATAAAGACAAGTCAGAAGGTGGTGCTGAACGAAACACCTACTGCAAGCTAGTCATAGATGCAAGCGGCTATGCAGGCACAATAAGGAACAAGCTGGATGACCCGCTTGTTGAGAGGAAGATAAACAAGGAGGACATTGCACTCTGTCACCGTGAGATTCTCAAGCTGAGAATGCCGTTAGCAGAACCCGAGGTTGCCCGAGTCTTTCTGGGCAGAGGAGTAGCTCCCAGCGGCTATGCTTGGATCTTCCCCAAGGGCGTTCAAGAAGTGAACGCAGGAATTGGCGTGGCGGGTGGTGGTGGCAGAGGTTCACCAAAGTCTCACTTCCAGAGGTTCAAGAAGAGATACCCCCTTCTACATCGGAGTTCTCTGATCGACAGCGGTGGGGGAGCAGTTCCAGTGCGAAGGCCCCTCTCTTCACTCGTAGCCGGCGGTGTTGCCTTTGTAGGTGATGCGGCTTCCCAGGTGAATCCAATACACGGAGGTGGCATCGGCGCAGGAATGCGCGCGGGCATAATATTGGGAGAAGTGGCCAAGGAGGCAATTGCGAGAAACCAGCTTAGCGCATCTGGGCTCTGGAGCTATAACGTACGATTCATGCGGGGTTTTGGTAAGCGCCTTGCTTCACTTGACATCCTCCGAAGACTCCTGCAATCTGTTTCTGACGCGGACATGGACTTCGGATTCGAAAAGAGGATTCTTGAAGCGGGAGATCTCATGGCCGCGAATCGAGGTAATGGCCTATCCCTTGGGACCTTTGACAAGTTGCGAAGGCTAAGGAGAGGCATCGGGAAGATAGGCCTCCTTAGGGACCTTCAGAAGGCTGCAGGGTTGATGAAACGCATCTCAAATCTCTACGATTCGTACCCTTCAACTCCGGCGGGAATCGAACAGTGGACCCACTCAGTGGAAGACATAATCAACTCTGCTCACTTCGACTAGAATCCAGCCACTTGGGCTGATTCCTGGTCACTCCGTCCGATTCTCTCTAGACGTCTCGAATTCCGTCTTTCACGACTGTGAAGACGGCCTCACCCTCAGGGAGATTCGGTGAGTCAACAAGTCTGCAGATTCTTCTTTCGCCCTTCGACTTTCTAAGGTAGCACCGTGTCTGGGGAACGTGAGCCAGTACATGACCTCCCACGGGTGCAGTTGGATCTCCGAAGAACGCATCCGGTCTGGACATGACTTGGTTGGTAATGTATACTGCCATGTTGTTGATTTCTGCACCTCTCTGTAAATGGTGCAGGTGCTTGTTGAGCTTCTGCTGTCTTGCTGCGAGCGTTCCACGTCCTGTATATTCAGCTCTGAAGTGACTTGTCACTGAGTCGACAATGAGCAGTTTTGCATTTCTCTCGGGGGCCATCTCCATGGCTTGATCACACAACAGAATCTGGTGGTCCGAGTTGTATGCTCGAGCCCAGACAACGTTCTTCAGCACTTTCTTCTTGTCCATGCCGTAAGCCTCAGCCATGTCCTCCAGACGTTCTGGTCTGAATGTGCCCTCGGTGTCAACATAGATTGCTGTCGCCGACAAGCCGCCTTCCTCAGATGACCTCTGTACATTCACAGCCAGTTGATGCGCCATCTGTGTCTTCCCAGACCTGAATGATCCATACATCTCGGTTATGGCCTGAGTTTCCAAGCCGCCACCGAATAGTTCATCCAGAGCCTTGGACCCGGTCGTTATTCTCCCTGCCGTCCTTCTTCGCTCAAGAAGCAGGTCAGCAGTTTCGAAGCCAATGTCGAGCATTTCGCGTCCGGCCTTGATGATCTTCGTTGCCGTAGTTTCACCTATGGAACCTGCCGCCGCCAGTTCGGCAGGCGAGGCGACTGCTATAGATTCAACACTCTTGTATCCCGCTTCTGAAAGTCGCTTCGCAATCGCGGGACCTACGCCCGGGAGGTCAGTGACATCCAAACCTGAGACTCCTTCGTCACCCAGGTCAATTTTATCCTCATCAAGTGTGTTATCTTCAAACTCTTCGTAGTCTATATCATCTGCTTCCTCTGAGTCGTCCGCCTGTTTCCGGGGTGCCATCTTGAAGACCTCCCTCAAATGTCTGACGTCCATCGCGCGTAGATTGCCAGACACGTGAACATGCTGTAGTCCCTCTTCTGGGTATAAAAATGGCACTAGTGGAGCTTCCGACTGACGCAATCTTATGGCAATGAGGCCAAAAGAATGTCCATAAGCGATGTCTAGGCCTCAAACCTCCTTGGCTATATCCAAGCATCAGTTTCCATTCGCTCTTAACTTTGATTAACTGAGCCGTGTGGCAGGATACTTACCTGATAGTGATAGGAGGCATATCAAGGAGACTCAGCCGCTCTTGCCATCAACATACGGACTTTGACTGGTCGTTGAACGTCCAATGAACCTAGGTTCTCTAGGACAAGTCTCTTCGCCGAAAGAGTAGGGTTGATATGAGAATGCTCATCAGAGCTATCACTACCAGTAGTATTCCAGAGCTGGTCGGGGTCCACTCAGGTATTGAATATGCGTAGTCAACAAACTGTGTTCCTACATGAAGTATATGCCCTGAAATCGAGAAGGCTGCCCCTCCGAAAAACACTGCAAGAACGCCAAGAAGCTGTTCATAGAGAGTTATCACGACCCCCCAGATTAGAGGTCGCTTCAGTGCCACGCCCAGGAGAATGAATAGGGCACAGTAGACTGCGCAGCAAATGGCACATACTCCCCAGAAGCCAGTCAGCAGTTCTAGTGGAACCGGTGCATATAGACTGAGTGTTACGTAGAACCCACTTGTGACTATGATAGCTACTAATGTGCCCGCTATCACAGTCGCAAGATATCTCCAGATCAGTATTTCGACTCGCCTAACCGGACGACTTACGAGTTGTACGATTGTGTGAGATTCAATCTCATCTGTCAGAGCCGCGGTGCCCAGTAGTAGGCCGAATAGCGGGATGAGCAGAGAGATGTACATCGATTGAGTAAGGTCAATGAAGAAGGTTTGAGCAGGATACGGTTCGGTTGGGACCTGGCCTGAGAGAATCAACACAGGCACAGGAAGAAGACCAAGAAGTGTTAGGACATGGCTCTTCCTATCCTTGACAAAGGCCTTGATGAAGATCCAGAATATGCTGATGCCTCTTGCTAGCAGATTCTGGACAGAGCTCGCAAACCTGGGTTGTGTCGCTGAGATTTCTACTGTTTCTGTTCCCATCCTTCTCACCTCACTCTATCAAGAATTCAAACAGCCGTTCAACGCTCTCTGAGAGCGTGTCCATTTGAAGAAACGTGGCCTTCCTCTCTACTGCAACGCGTACAAGTTCGTCGTAGAAGATTTCTGGTTGGGGAGTAACCACTCTGCATTCAACCAGACCGTCCTTAGCGTCTGTCAACGTGAGGGATCTCACTATACCTTCTAGCTCCACAAGCCCGCTGGCAATCTTCTTCATATCATCTTGGGTGGATGTGAACTGAATCTCATGCGGATACTGGAAGAGTAGGCTTCGTATCTTCTGGGGGTTCCCTTCTGCTACTGTCTGACCTCGATGTATCAAGGTGATTCTATTGGCCAAGTGTTCCAGTTCTTCAAGCACATGACTGGAAATGAGAATCGTGACCTCTCTGTCCGTGTTGATCTTCTGTAACAAATCCATGATTGTACGACGGCCTAAGGGGTCCAGACCTCCTAAGGGTTCGTCGAGAACCAATAGTTCGGGTTGATGTGCCAGAGCCGCAGCTATCTTGGTTCTCTGTTTCATACCCTTTGAGAGAGCCGAAACCTTTCTGTCAACGAACTTGGCCATCCCGACATCGGAAATCGCTCTATCAACAAGCTCGTTGATTCTCTTGTCTCTTGGTCTGTTAATCTTGGTGAGCATCCTCACAGAGTCTTTGACTGTTGCCCATGAGTACAGGTCATCATGTTCGGAGACGTAGCCTATTCTCTCCTTCACGCGAACATTGTCATACGGGTTCTCACCGAAAACGAGCGCACTTCCGCTATCAGGTCTTGCAAGTCCTGTGATGATTCTGATAGTGGTGGTTTTTCCTGCTCCGTTCGGACCAACAAAACCGGTGATGGATCCCTTCTTTACTGACATGTCGAACCTGCTGACTGCGACAACCTCGCCATACCTTTTGGAAGCTTCCTCGATTTGAATAACCGCCATTAGGTATCCCTCCTGAAGATGGTCATCATGAGTGCCAAGACTCCGAGGAGAAGTACGACTCCGACGGCTCCCACTACCATTATGGCTTCAACTCCGATTCCGTCAAAGAAATTCAATGCATAGCCATTTACTGTTACGTCTGCATATCCGAGAGAAACCGCTCCCAACAGCGACAGCACCCCGATGAAGTCTAGCAGAAGGAGAGGGGATTGCGATTGATTCCAAGACAGCGCGACTGCTGTGTAGAAGCTTGACATGACTACCGCTGCTATGAAGAGAGAGAGAGTTGCAACTGCTCTTCTCTTTGTTAGACTTGATAGGGCTATTGTGAGCAGACTTACAATCACTGCAGATAATAGTGTGAAACCTATGGCCCAAAGCAGCAAGTCCAGGCTAGCGAAGATGTCGGTTCCCAGACCATAGTTCAGCAAGAAGTATTGAATGACTGCTGGCAACATGACGACAATTCCTGAAAAGAGGACAAGACTAGCCAGTTTTCCAATGACGTACTCAAACCTGGAGATACGAGCGAAGTAGACCTCGGTAGTCCTGTGGAGCTTATCATCTGCGATTAGACCTCCGCCCACCATCGCCATTAGGAGTAGCCACATGAAGCTAATCCCTCCAGAGGTAAGTGAAAGGGGTAGGAACAGACCAATCGGCCCAAAGATGTCTTCCGGAATTACGCTCACACGATTTACGACTGCGACCATGCCGATAACTGAGTCCGCATATGAGTGGCGGAAAAGAGCACCAATATCGAGCCCGGGATTTATGAATGGTGAGAACATCGATATGACGATGATGACCAGGTCCTGTGCCAAGATGCTGAAGAACATGAAGACCAAGAGCACCTTCGTGAAACCAGAACGTCGAATCGATTCGAATAGGTTGAACCAAGCGACAGCGATTATTCTGACCCAACGGGCTTGTCTAATACCTGTGAAACGCCTGAACCCAAACTTCCGAACGTAGCTGTCTTCAGTCTGCTGCTCACTCATTCCATATCACTCCTCCCTTCAACCATTGATATGAATACGTCTTCAAGTGTCTGGGTCTTTCGTCCCAGGTACCGAAGACTCACAGATGAGTCACTGTTGACTTCTTCAAGTACAATAGACTCTATGTCATCCGACTTTCTTACGTCTATGAATGCGCCTTCTTCTTGGACTTCCAGACCGCGCGCTGTCAGCTTCTTGGCAAACGCGGCAGAATCTCCAGTCACCCTCAGCCTGAGCATTCCAGATTTGTCTGCTAGTAGCTCTTCCATGCTTCCGGTTGTGACTATTCGGCCTCTACCTAAGACGACGACCCAATCACATACCTCTTCAACATCAAAGAGGAGATGAGACGAAACTATCACACTCTTTCCCTCCTCCTTGTATAGCTTCTGAATCAAGTCAAGCATCTGTTGGCGACCAGTGGGGTCAAGACCATCGGTCGGCTCATCGAGAATCACAAGATCCGGGTCGTGCACGAGCGCAGCAGCAAGTTTGCACTTCTGCATCATTCCGGCGCTGAACTCCCTAAGATGACGATATCTTTCCTCAGCAAGGCCTACATAGTGTAGGGTGTCGTGGGCCCGTTGCGCCGCTTCAACTGAAGGCAGTCCTGACAGCTGGCCCATGAATGTAACGTACTTCATTGCACTGACATCTGGGATGATTGGCGTGAACTCAGGAGAGTAGCCCACACGGTCCCTGATTTCCTGAACTGAATCCTTGAAGTCTAGACCAAGAACACTGCCTGAACCATCTGAGTGTCGGATTATCCCCATGAGAATACGAATAAGCGTGGTCTTCCCCGCCCCATTGGGACCAAGCAATCCGACCGCCCTGTTGGGGGCTTCGACCGTGATCTTGTCTAGAGCAAGAGTTGACCCATAGAGCTTTGTGAGGTTGGTGGTAGTAAACGCTTCTGAAGCCATGGCATGCACACTTGGACGTCAGAAATGCCGCTAATTAGTTTCTCTATTGAAGTAAGATTGACCTCTTATCCTTTGGTCATGGTAACCAGAATGAACTCATCCTGGGGCGCAATGCGAATTCCCCCAAGACTAGACTGGATTTGGATGAACTGAAGGTCTCCTCCCTGTTTGACCTGGAAGATGACTTCCTTTGTCTTTCCGATGAGCGCGCTTAGCAACGCTGAGATCTCCTCCGCCCGTTCCAACGAAACTCCCCACGAGTTTATTGGAAAACCCTCAGGACTTATGAACAGAGCAGCGTACACATCAGGGAACTTGCTTGTGATGTTCTGAATAATCCGTTCAAAGACCTCGCGTTTTGGCACCGCTGTCATGATATCGCACATCCAAGGGCCTTTCTTTGCATCCCTTATCACAGAATCGTTAAGTTAGGGTAAAATAAGGTTTCTCGTGATGTGACTAACTGGCTCCATATCCCCCAAACAGAACCAAGAAAACATTGAAGAACAGCTCTCTTTGCCGTGGGTTCGGTAGCTGAATATCTTGAGATTCAACGATGAAGGCCTAAAGCTGACTGGACGAGACGTGACAGTTGCACGAGTAGTATCGCGATTGACTCCGGCTCCTCTGATTAATCTCTACGTGGGAATCATAATGACATTCTCTTCGCCAATTGGCCTTGGGCCCCTACTCAATCCCGGAACCTCATTGTTGATTGTGATAGTCATCATGGTAGTCATGCCCATAGTTCCAATTCTTGTCGAAGCCTCGAGGGGAAGGACAGACCTAGACGTATCTTCAAGACAGAGTAGGCCAAGATTCTTCGCGTTCTCACTTCTATGCTATGCGGTGGCTTTCGCGTTCTTTGGTTACGCTAGTTGTCTGATTCTTCAGGCTCTCTCAGCTGCGTACTTCACAGTCACCCTTGGCGTGTTGGTCGCCAGCTTCTGGACGAAAGTTTCCGTTCACGGAGCAGGTGTAGGAGGCCCGGGGACAGCGCTTCTGATAATATACGGATGGCCTGCAACTCCAGTGATGCTACTGTGGTTACTAGTAATCTGGTCACGAACCAAACTGCAACAACATAGCCTAGCTCAAGCCACAGTAGGTGTCTTGCTGGGGATATTGATTACGTTGCCTACTTATGCTCTCGTGTATCAAGTCTGATTCTCCCTCCAAAGCATTCCAGTTGGTGAGTCGCGCTTTTTGCTTTGCACCATAGGACCTGTACGAAAATTGTTCATATGGACTCAAGAACACCTCAACACTGCCCAAGGAGACCTAGGTAGGTCTACCTGGCACTAGAATGATTCAGTGGGTCATACCATGGCTGGAAGTATGGAATGTCCAGAGTGCGGTAAGAAAGTCAGAAGAGGCTCCACGTTTTGCATGGGATGTGGAGCAAAGATCTCGGATGGACTGGAATCTTCCAAAGCCAACTCCTCTCCAGTAGAAGCTCCGTCAGCAACGGAATCTGCAGACGACAGTCTGCCGGAGTCAGAGTTGGAAGATTTCCCCGACACACTTCCTGAAACAGATCTACCAGACCTCGAAGCAGCTGCCGTCGACGAAGCGCCTTCAGTTGTGGAAGAGCCGGTACTTGTAGAAGAGCCCGCCGTCGTTGAAGAAACACCTGCAACACCCCCAGATGAAGACCTCTCTTGGGAAGTCGACGAGAAGCTTGTAGAACCAGCAGAAGAAGGAAACTCTGGTGCGGAGGCAGTCGATCATCCCGTTGCGCTGGAGGTGCATGAACCTGCTCCAGTCGCAGATGCAGTGGTCCTAGAGAATCACACAAAGGATCTCTCATGGGACAATATGGCTGTCGCCAAGGAGGCCGAGATCAAGGAAGGCATGCCCTTCAAAGAGGTGGAACCCCCTCGCGTGGTTGCCGAGGAAGTTGACTTTACGACCGAGGTGGTCATAGATCATCTCTTCCCTGAAGGCAGAGACGACGTCACTAGAGAGGCTGTGTCGCATCTGTTTCCAGAAGGTAGAGGTGTCACCTCGAAAGACTTCATTGACGTTGTCGTCGGGACTCCCAAGAAGGTCGCCATCTCCACGCCGATGGTTGAGCTTGAAACTCCGTCATGCCCTAGCTGCGGGGTCACTCTCAGCGGTGATGATTTCGAATATCCGGGATATGTCTACGAAGCGATGGGTCAGGCAAGACTCGAAGACGGCGAGAGCAAACTTAGTGAGAAAGAATTCGAAGCAGCCATTGAGTCCTTTGAGAAGGCCAAGACCCTTTATGAGAGAGCCGGCAACCAGAAGATGGTGGATGAGTGCATCAAAAGGACAGACCTTGGATACGACTCCATGGCGAACGACCACTTCGAACAGGCTGAGAACCATCGCAAATCCAATCAATACGAATGGGCGATTGTTCAGTTCAGAAAAGCCCGCGAATTGTATATGTTCTCAACAGACGCCAAGAAACGTGTACGGTGTGCCTCAAAGGTGCGTGAATGCTACGTTGATTGGGGCAAGGAGCTTGAGTCTGATGGTGACCAACTGGCCAAGAAGGGCCAGACCCGAGAGGCACTTGCCAAGTATCAGGAAGCGGCGGAGAAGTACCGTCAGGCTGATGACAAGAAGAAGCTCGGTAGTCTTGACAAGAAGATCCGAAAAGCGTAGAACAACCAGTCTGCCTATAGCTCGAATCCAGTAAGTCGGAGGATGTTACCCCTGAAGATTAAGTCGACATCTTCTTCCGAGTAGCAGAGTTGAGGACAGAGTGACTTCACTGCATTGTACTGCTCTTCAAGTATATTGTATCTGAAACCCCGCGGGAAGAAGGAGGAGTCGGTGCCGAAGACTATTCTGCAAGAGCCTCCTGCTTTCAGTGCCTTCTCGAAGACCTTGGTCACCGTGAGATCATATGGAAGGTATTGCATCCAACTGTTGCTACCACTCGAATCAACCACCACGTTGTTGGTCTGATAGAATAGCATCAGTATCTCTCTGAAGAAGCCCGCACCAAAGTGCGCGATCATGAAGTTCAATTCTGGAAAATCCTGCGCAGGCTTCTGAATGTCTAGGGGGTTACCAAAGCGGAGATTCGCTTGAGTACCTATTGTTATCCCGAAATGTAGGATGACAAGCAGTCTCTGCTTGAGTGCCTCTTCGTAGATGGGGTAGACCCTGTTGTCGTAGACTGGAAAGTCCCAGGAACTTGGATAGAGCTTGATTCCTTGGAACTTCTCACGACCCGCTCGCTTGACAACCTCGACTGCATCGTCATTTGCAGGGTTGATATTCGCATAACCCATGAATCTCTTGGGGTGCCGTCTTCGAGCCTCGACGAATTCATCCCAGCTCTCAGGTCCGACCATCATCCCGATAGCGGAGATTCCGTATTTGTCCAGTTCCTGTATCCACAACTCTCCGGTGTCCCAGGGTTCGTCAGGAATCTTGAGCTCTGTCATATCGGTTCTGTAGGCCACGCGTTGCTGAGCTTGCTTCAATCGTTCGGGGTCTGAGAACCACTCCTTGACAGTGCTGTAAGTGATGAAGTGCGCATGCGCATCAATGACTTCGATACTTAGCTTTGAAATGACCACCAAGAGTCCTCCAGCCAATCAGGATAGTAGACTGGGCCATCAAGTGTCACTTATCTCTTTTTCAAATGGCAATGGAGGGTGGATCACACGAACTTGGTTTCTCTGGCCTAGATCCAATCGCCAGTTTCAAGCTTCCTCGGCAGGTAGTCATCTGTGAGATACTCGAAGGAGTGGCTTGCAAATGCCTGTATCTCGGCCTTCTCCTTTAGCTTGAGCATCAGCTGAAGGTCCTTGACCCAGTCTCTGTTGGCCTTCACAAACGGCTCTTTGAGCATGTCCTTGATTCGCTTGATGTCTGCCGGTTCCATTGCAATTCTGACCGACTTAGGGATGTTGTATTCGTCGAGGTCTCTACTGAGAACGCCCAATAGCTTCAGCTCAGGTGTCGCGATGAAGGGTGATTCATAACTGAGTCGCTTACTACCTCGGAGGAACACGGAATAGATGTAGTGTCCGTATGGGTCCGAATCTACTAGGGCAAAAGCAGGAATCTCTAGCTCCTTGACAAGTGCTCTAAGGAACGCCCTTGTTGCTATGTCCCCTGATCCTTTGCCTGTTATCACTATACAAGGCTGGCGATTCCAGTACTTGGCTTCCGCAAGGCGCATCACGGCGGCATCCTTCTCGGACATGATAATGAATTCCGCGTCGCTCTCCAGTATCTCGACCTGATCAAGGAATGGAGTAATGGCCCATCCTCCTGTTCCCATCTTTGTCAGGTCGATTGTGTCCCCACCATCGCGTATGACAACACGGCCCATCGCCGAACCTCTGGCTGACGCGACGACATGTACACTATCACGTGTTGTGTGAAGCATGGAAGCAACATCCTCGATTATCTTGTCGCTTCTCTTCTGTTCACGGAACAGATTCACATCGCTGTAGAACACTTCTCGTTTCGTTGCGTGGAGATTAGACTTGAGGAGGTCATATACAATCTCCATGACCCTGGCCGTCCGAGTGGCGTCAACAACTGAGGCCAGAGAGTGATAGGGTCTGGAAACCGTTCTCATCCCGAGAAGAAGCAGGTCACGCACCTCATCCCAGACAATGTTGTCCCCTGACCGACTAGGTATCTCAAAGGCAGGTCTACCTGTGGTCATCGCCTCGTTGAGCACTTCCTGGGCTACTTCCAACAGACTGGCCTTTGTTTCATCAGATGTCATGCCTACGACTTTCACCGTTTCCTTTAGAGGTGCCACTTCCTCCTCAGGAAGCTCACCTGCTCGCAGGGCTGCTTCACGTGCATCTGCCTCTGCCCACTTCCTCTTCATGGCCTTTGTCAGTTTCTTGACGGAATCTGGAACTGGAAGTCCAGACTTCTTCCTCTTCGGCTTTGGTCTTGTTCGGGTTTCTTCGATTGGAATGACTTCCTTCTTCTTCTTAGCCTTCCTTGGGGTTTTCTTGACAGGCTCTTCCTCGGGAGGTTCTTCGATAGCTGTCGGGAGTGGCTCCGGTTCAGCCTCCGCTTCTGGTTCAGGCGAAGCCGGCTCCTCGGCCTTAGTTGCGGGTTCTTCCTCTGGCTTGGGCTTCGGCTTTGTCATCGCAACAACTGATTTCATCTCAGCATCACGAACTAGTTCAATCGCAGCATCTACGAGAACGGTCGCGCGCCTCAAGCTCAACCCGTCTACAACCTTGGCTACTGAACTCGGTCTAGAACGGGATATTCGAGCGACTGTATTGTATCCAGATCGCTCCAGCTCCTTTGCGAGCTTCGCGCCGACGCCCGGCAAGTCAGTAAGACTCAGTCGCGACAAGGGGGTCACCTCGATCTCAGTGTCCTCCTCCACTCGGAGTTCGACTTTGGGCAAAGCAGGTTCTGGAGTCGCAGACGGTCTGATTGTTTCTTTTGCGGCTGAAACCAGTTTCTTAGCTCCAGCAACGCTGAGTCCGTCCACCTTCTTGGCAAGGCTCTTCGACCTTGCTCTGGATATCTTGTCGACTGTGCCGTAGCCGGCCTTGACCAGTCTCTCGGCTAGCCTATTCCCTACTCCTGGCAATGACAATAGACTAGGGTCAACTTCCACTTTCTTTGGTTCTGGTGCTTTCTTCTCTGGTTCCCGTACCTGCTTCTTCGGCTTGGATACTTTCTTCTTGGTCAACTTCTTTGCTGCGGTTGGTTTTGCCTCTGCAGCCTTCTTCTTCGGTTCTTTCTTCTTGGTGGTTTTCTTTGATGCTTTCTTGGTCTTTGTGCCCGCGGTCTTCTTTTTTGGTTCTTCCAGCAGATTCAGAGTTGCCTGAACCGTTTCTGCCTTCTTCTTCCTCGACATTATTCACCGCCCTCCATAGGGATCTCAGCTGACTCCTCGTCACCATCACCGAGGGGCAGATCCGCTACTAGATCGGTCCCGATACCATCAGTTTCTGTTTCTTCTTGGTCGTCAGTAGTTTCTAGGCCGGTGATAGAGTCCCGTATCTTCCTTGCTACGACCTCTGGGTCAAATGCACGTCTCGTCCTTCCATCATTCGCAATGGCTGCGAGACTTTGAGCGAACTGATCTGCGTACATCGCCAAGATACCGGCTCTCTTTGCCTTTCGGCGGGCAGTTTCCCTTCTTGTGATGTAGCGTCTGAATCTCCTGCCCGCGTCTTCTAGAGCCAGCTTGATTTCTCTAAGAAGGACTTCATCTTCAGCAAGCGCCTGTTTACTCTGTCCCTTGAACATCACATGCACGTAGGCTCCTGCCACATGAATGAACACCATAATGGGACCTCGAGGGATGCCGTTGTCAAATGTCTGAACCTTGTAGTTCTTCCAGTTCACTGATGAACTGGCCTTCCACGTCGCGCAGTCGCTATTGTCCCTCAATTTGGGAACCCGATTCACAAATCTCCACAGGACCATCGGAGCAGAAGTTGCCGGCTTGATCTCGCCGCCGTAGGCAATGCAGGCTTCAACAGAGAATGCCAGCCCCTTGCCAGAAGTAGGCTTTCTGGTCACAGCGGTCACGAAATCGGGATTATATGCCATCTGGATTGTCTGCTCGAAGACTTCTTCTTCCACCGGGACAACCGTGTCAGTCGGAGGGGCGATATAGTCTTCGCTTGAGAATGACTTGTAGAGGAGCTCAATCTCTGTCTTCGACAATGAGTCAGCGGGTGTTCCTGGGCCAAGAACGTCAAGATGACGTCTTTTCAAGTCCTTGTTGGCATTGGTGATGATCTTGCGTGCCTTGTTGGCGCTAAGCCTGCAGAACGCCTTGGTGAGAAAGCCACGCAGGTCTGTCTCGGATGTTTCCCGAAGCAGGTCTTGGAATTCACCAATACGGATACTTGCAGGGTGTGGTTGAGCATACTTAGGCTCTTCTGGAAACTCCTTGACTCGCCGCGGATGGATGTGGACTGCACCATAGGGATCTATGAAGACGATTGTGACATGCGAGTTGAGCAAAGACGCCATCTCGCAGTAGGTGTCGGCGTAGCCACGTCTGTACTGAATGTTGAGGTAGTTCAATCGAATATAGGTGCCGTGCTCAAATGGAAGCTCCATGTCCATAGGCCCTCCTACATAGTCCTTTGTATTGGCGGTGGTAGTATAGAAGTCTGATACAGTGGCCTCTCCGGAGTTGAATCTCCTTGTGACCGTGAAGATAGGTTTCCCAGTAGTGTTCTGAGCATCACTGAAGGCAGATGGCGCGCCGAAACCTTGGCTTCCTCTTGTCTGCCGGAGTTTCTCAGATTTACTCGATGCCAGATAGATCC